>Ga0070731_10004420_pt1 | contig 12099 bp, 8 predicted proteins | sample Coa_R1_2_FD_66448 | JGI IMG/M metagenome (GOLD analysis project Ga0070731, IMG submission 66448) | Surface soil microbial communities from Centralia Pennsylvania, which are recovering from an underground coalmine fire - Coalmine... | ecosystem: Environmental > Terrestrial > Soil > Unclassified ... | reverse complement strand
CGCCGCGCGATGGGAAGAGGAAACGCGAGGCCTTGCCTTCGCGCAGCATCGCGGCCCGGGCGGGCAGCCAGGCTTCGATCGCTGCCCGGGCGGCGGCGCCGATCGGGACCAGCCGCTCCTTGCCGCCCTTGCCACGCACCATCAACACCGGTTCGCCGCGGCGCACCGCGGCCAGCGGCAGCGAGACGAGCTCCGACACGCGCAGGCCCGAGGCGTAGAGCAGCTCGACGATCGCGACGAGGCGGAGGCCTTCGGGCGTGGCATCGCGCCGCGCGGCGTCGATCAGCTGTGCGATCGCGGCCTCGCCGAGCGGCTTCGGCAGGGGCCGGCCGAGCCGCGGCCCGTCGATCCGGGTGGTCGGATCGTCCTCCCGCATCCCCTCGCCCAGCAGGAACTTATAGAACTGGCGCAGTGCCGAGAGCCGCCGCGCGGCCGTGCGCGGCGACATGCCGGCGCCGTCGAGGCGGGCCAGGTAACGCCGGACGTCCTCCTCGCCCGCCTCGGCGATCGAGCGCGTACGGCAGGAATCGGCGAAATCGGCGAGGTCGCGGCGATAGGCGTCGAGCGTGTGGAGTGCCGCCCCCCGCTCAGCGGCCAGCATCTCGAGAAAGGCGTCGGCCTCGGGCGGCAGCCCCGGCAGCTCGCGCGCACGGCGGCCGGGCCGTGCCATCAGAGGCCCGCGGCGATGGCGCCGTCGATCGCGAGGCGATGCGCGTCCTCCGGCAGGCCGACGGCGCGCAGCGCGGCGACCGCACGGCCCAACATGATGCCGGGCGCCGCCGCACCCTGATCGCCGAGCGCGGCCAGCACCGCCAGCGCGGTGCCGCCGACCCGCTTGCCGGCGGCCTCGCTCTCGATCAGCACCAGCGGCGCGGCATTGGGCGGGAGGGCCGGCTGGGCATCGAGCAGCGGCAGCAGCAGCGGCTCGGGCGGCGGCGTGCCGAGGGCGGCGAGGAGCTGTGCCGCCAGCACGGCGCGGCGCTCCGCCAGGACCGGGTCCTTGGCGGCATGGCGCTCCAGCGCCGCCAAGTCCTCGTCGCCCCACGCCGCCGCCGTCTTGTCGTCGACGATATGGGCCAGCGGCAGCAGCGCCTGCGCGGCATCGAGCGGGGCAACCTCGATCCAGCGCGCCGCCGCCTCCGGTTTGTCCAGCGCCAGCAACGCCCGCGCGATCTCCGCTGCGCTGTCCCGGAAGTCCGGATCGGGCCCGAGTTCCACGAGGATCGGCTCCAGCGCCTGGACCAGCGGGAAGTACAGCTCGGCGCGGGGAGTCTTCTCGAGCAGGGTCGCGATGAAGTTGACCCGTGCCGGTGCCGCCGTGCCGGGGGCCGCGAGCGCCTGCCAGAGGATCGCCCGCCCGCGCGTGCCGCCCAACGCCAGCGCCCGGTTGAGCGGATTGTCCTTGTCGCCGGCATCGAGCGGCAGTGCCGCCCAGGAATCGGCCAACCGCTCTGCCGACAGGGCACCGAAGGTCGCGGCCTTCTCCGCCGCCGCCGCCCGCTGATCGGCGGGCAGTCCCGCGCCCAGCGCGACGCTGCGCAGCACCACGAGGCCCGCCCCGTCGAGCGCACGGCGCGGCAGCGGCTGCCCGGCCTTGGTGAGGAGGGCCAGCGCCATCGCCTGCGGCGACGGCAGCGTCTCGACCGGATGTGGCTGGCCGCCCAGCGCAAGATCGACGAGGGCCGAGAAGCCGTTATCCTTGAACTTCTCCTCGTGCAGCATGTCGAGGCCTAGCCGCGCCTCGGCGTCGCGCGCCTGGAGCGCGTCGCAGGTCACCAGGCCCTGGGTCCAATAGGTTTCCTGCCACGAGGGATCGCGGGACTTGACCAGGGTGCAGGCGCGGTCGGCCTCGCCCGAAAGGAAGGCAAGGTCCACCTGGGTCTGGCCCAGAGCCTCGCCGCCCTGCTGCGGCGGGGCCGCGGCCAGCAGCGACAGCGCCGTTCCCGGCCGGCCGAGCGCGTTCGCCAGGCGCTCGGCCCGCAACGCCAGCAGCGCGCCGGGCGGGGAATCGCCCGGCGGCGGCGTTGCTGGCGAGGCGAGCAGCCGGAAGGCCAAGTCGTGCAGCGCCGGCGAGGTGGTCGCTCCGATCCTTGGGATGAGCTGCAGCACCATCGCCCGCGCCGAGCCCTGCCACATGTTCGGCGGCAGCGGGTGATCCTTGGGTTGGAGCGTGCCGACCGCGTCGATCTCCGGCGGCGCCAGCGAGTCGACGGTGATGTCTTGCGAGGGGCGCTTGGGTTCGGCCGGCGGCGGGCCCAGCCGGATCGGCGGTCCGACCTGCTGTTGCGCGGCGGCGCCTGGCACGCCGAGCCACATCGCCAGCAGGACGGCCCCGGCCAGGCGCCCCGTCATGCGCGAAGCCGGCCCGCGTCAGTGCGGAAAGCGCTCATCCGGCAGGACCTTCTCCACCCGGGTCGGCTGGACGGGAATGTCGAAGAAGGCAAGATAGGCGGCCCCGGCAAGCAGCACCACGATCACCACGCCGCCGAGAATAAGCAGAAACTTGCCCATCACACCGTTACCCGAACCGGTTGCCCCACCCCCGCATCCGGGCGGTGGACGGGCTTGCAATCCAGCATAGAATGCCTCATGCGCTCCGTTTATGGCAAATTCTCGATGGCAAACACGGGCATGACGTCGCCCGACGGGACCAACCTGTCGCATCCGGTCGCGGATCTGCCGACGCTGCGCTGCATGCTGGTCTTCGTCGGCCTGATGGGGGCCGGCAAGAGCGCGATCGGCCGGCGCGTGGCGCAGCGGCTGGGTGTCCCGTTCACCGACGCTGACGCCGAGATCGAGGCGGCGGCGGGCTGCACCATCGCCGAGATCTTCGAGCACGACGGCGAGGCCGTGTTCCGTGCCGGCGAGCGGCGGGTGATCAAGCGCCTGCTCGACGGCCCGCCCGGCGTGCTGTCGACCGGCGGCGGCGCCTTCATGGATCCGGCGACCCGCGAGGCGGTCCGCGACCGCGGCCTCTCCATCTGGCTGCGCGCGGATCTCGACACGCTGGTCGAGCGGACGCGGCGCCGCAGCAACCGGCCGCTCCTCGCCGAGGGCGATCCGCGCGAGACGCTGGCCCGGCTGATGGCGGTGCGCGACCCGATCTATGCCGAGGCGGATCTGACGATCGAGACCGGCCATCTCCCCGCCGACCAGACGGCCCACGCGGTGCTGGACGCGCTCCGGTCCTTCCGTGCGACCGACGGCAGCATCGACCGGCCCGCGGCGAGGGGCGCATGAGCGAGACCGTCCGCGTCGAGCTTGCCGGGCGCGGCTACGACATCCTCGTCGGCGCCGGACTGCTGGAAAAGGCCGGGCATCTGATCGAGCGCGCCGTGGGGCGCCGCCGGCTGGTCGTCGTGACCGACGAGACCGTCGAGCGCCTGCACTTGCCGGGACTGGCCAAGGCGCTGGGCGCGGCGGGACTGCGCTTCGACACGGTTGCCGTGCCCGCCGGTGAGGGCTCGAAGGATCTGCACCGGTTTCCGGCGTTGCTCGAGCGCATCCTGGCGCTCGGGATCGACCGCCGGACGGTGCTGGTGGCGCTGGGCGGCGGGGTGGTCGGCGACCTCGCCGGCTTCGCCGCGGCGACGCTGCTGCGCGGGCTCGAATTCGTGCAGATCCCGACGACGCTCTTGGCCCAGATCGACAGCTCGGTCGGCGGCAAGACCGGCGTGAACGCGCCGCAGGGCAAGAACTTGGTCGGCGCCTTCCATCAGCCCGCGCTGGTGATCGCCGATCTCGACCTGCTGCGCACCCTGGCGCGCCGCGAGCTGCGCTCCGGCTATGCCGAGATGGTGAAATACGGGCTGATCGGCGATGCCGCGTTCTTCGCCCGGCTCGAAGCCGAGGCGCCGCTTCTCCTCGCCCTCGATCCCGCCGTGCTGGCACCGGCGGTGGCGCTGTGCTGCCGGATGAAGGCGGCGATCGTCGCCGAGGACGAGCGCGAGGCCGGCCGCCGCGCCCTTCTCAATCTCGGCCACACCTTCGGCCACGCCTTCGAGGCCGAGACCGGGTTCGGCGACCGGCTGCTGCACGGCGAGGCGGTGGCCCTGGGCGTGGTGATGGCGGCGGCGCTCTCGGTGCGCCTCGGCCGCCTCGATGCCGGATCGGCCGCGCGCATCCGGCGGCACCTCGACATGGCCGGGCTGCCGGTATCGCTGGAACAGGTCGGTCTCGGCGCGGGTGACGCGCCGCGCCTCCTCGGCCACATGGCGCACGACAAGAAGGCGTCCGAAGGCAGGCTCACCTTCGTGCTCCTCGACGCGATCGGCCGCGCCGCGATCCAGCCGGATGTCGATCCGGTGGCGGTTGCCGAGGTGCTGGAGGCGGACGGAGGCATATAGGGATGGCGGAATGCGCTTCGCTTTTCCGCCATCCCCTACAGCATCGCCGCCAGCACGCGGTCGGGCGGCCGGTGGCCGTCGATGAAGGTCTTGATGTTGATGATGACCTTCTCGCCCATGTCGATGCGGCCCTCGATCGTGGCCGAGCTCATATGCGGCAGCAGCACGACGTTGGGCAGGCGCAGCAGCTTCGGGCTGACCGCCGGCTCGTGCTCGAAGACGTCGAGCGCCGCGCCGGCCAGCTCGCCGTTGGCCAGCATCTTGATCAGGGCGGCCTCGTCGACGATCTCGCCGCGCGAAGTGTTCACCAGATAGGCGTGCTGGCGCAGCAGCTTCAGCCGCCGCGCCGAGAGCAGGTGGTAGGTCGCCGGGGTGTGCGGGCAGTTGACCGAGATGATGTCCATATGGGCCAGCATCTGGTCGAGGCTCTCCCAGTAGGTCGCCTCCAATTGCGACTCGACCTGCGGCGGCACGCGGCGGCGGTTGTGGTAGTGCACGGCGAGGCCGAAGCCGCGGGCGCGGCGGGCCAGCGCCGTGCCGATCCGACCCATGCCGATGATGCCGAGCCGCTTGCCCCAGATGCGGTGGCCGAGCATGTGGGTGGGCGACCAGCCTTCCCACTTGCCGGCGCGGAGCATGCGCTCGCCTTCGGTCAGGCGGCGGGCGGCAGCCAGGATGAGGGCCATGGTCATGTCGGCCGTGTCCTCGGTCAGCACGCCCGGCGTGTTGGTGACGGTGATGCCGCGCTCCTGGGCGGCGGCGAGGTCGATATGGTCGACGCCGACGCCGAAGGAGGCGATCAGCTTCAGCTGCGGGCCGGCGGCGGCGATCAGGGCCGCGTCGATGTGGTCGGTCACCGTCGGCACCAGCACGTCGGCCGTGCGCACCGCCTCCGCCAGCTCCGCTTCGCTCATCGGATGGTCGTCGAGATTGAGCCGCGCGTCGAACAGCTCCATCATCCGGGTCTCGATCGGGCCGGGCAGCCGGCGCGTCACCACCACGGTCTTCTTGTTCGGCATCGCCACGGGTTCCGCGGAAGAGAGGAGCGTCGGAGGAGTCCCTATCAGCCGGCTTCGGTCGTTGTCCAGGGGCGCGCTTGACGCTGCCGCGACCGGCTGCGTATAGCGGTCGGGGTCGAGGAGGCGTGGATGGGACGGGCCGGGTTCGGTCGAATTCTGGCGGTTCTCTGGCTCACATCAGCGCAAGCCGCCATCGCCGCCGAAGATGCGAAGCCCGTGCTGCCGGTGCCGCGCTTCGTCTCGATGCGCCACGGCGAGGTCAATCTCCGCGTCGGCCCGGGCACGCGCTATCCCGTGGCCTGGGTGTTCGTGCGCCAGAACCTGCCGGTCGAGATCACCCAGGAATTCGAGAACTGGCGGAAGATCCGCGACTCGGAGGGCACCGAAGGGTGGGTCCACGAGGCCTCGCTGCAGGGGCGCCGCTACATCGTCGTCGAGGGCGCCATAAGGGCGGTCCGTGCCGATCCGGCGGCCGACGCGAACCTGGTGGCACGGGCCGAGCCCGGCGTGATCGGGCGGCTGGAGAAATGCCCGGCCGAATCGATGGACTGGTGCCGCGTCGAGGTCGGCGGCATCCGGGGCTGGCTGCGCCGCACCGAGATGTGGGGGGTCTACCCGCAGGAGATCTATCCGGCGCCGTGACCCTCGACGCCGAAGCCTTCATCCGCGCCAACACGGTCCTGGCGCCGCCGCCGCTGCTGCCGTTCCTGCGGCTCCATCTGGCGACCGAGATCACGCCGATCTGGCAGGCCGCCGAGGCGGCGCTGGCGCAGGCGGGCGTGGCGCCGCCCTTCTGGGCCTTCGCCTGGGCCGGCGGGCAGGCGCTGGCACGGTATGTGACCGATCGGCCGGAGCTGGTCGCCGGCCGATCGGTGCTCGATGTCGGTGCCGGCGGCGGGCTGATCGCGATTGCCGCGATGCGCGCGGGTGCGGCAAGGGCCGTGGCGGCCGATATCGATCCGGTCGCGGCCGCGGCGGCGCGCCTCAATGCCGCCGCCAACGGCGTCGCCATCGAGACGCTGACCGGCGATATCATCGGCAGCGACATCACGGCCGACACCGTGCTCGTCGGCGATCTCTGCTACGAGCGCCCGCTCGCCGAGCGGCTGACCGCATGGCTTCGCGGCCTGGCCGCCGCGGGGGCGACGGTGCTGGTCGGCGATCCCGGCCGCGCCTATCTGCCCCATGACGGCATGGTGAAGCTGGCGCGCTATACGGTCCCCACCAGCCTCGAGCTCGAGGACCGCACCGAGCGGGACACGTCGATCTGGCGCCTCGAACCTTCGCCCGATCGAGGGTGTTGAACCGGAGGCGCCGTTCTCCCACCATGGGCGGAGCGGGGTAGAGAGGGAGCCGGCATCGTAATGGCGCAGGCGTGACTCCGGCTCGGCGGACGATAGCTTCCCTGGCGGCGGCCCTTATGGGGATGGCGTTCGGCATCGTGCCGGCGGCGCGGGCGGAGATCGACTACGACACGCGGTTCGAGGGTGTCGAGGACGATATCGAATCCGATCTCGAAAGCGTCTCGCAGCTGGTGACGCTCGCCGACAAGGCCCCGGACACGCGGGCCATGCTCGAGCGCCGCGCCCGCGACGACGTCCCGCGGCTGCTGCAGGCGATGCAGGCCAACGGCTACTGGGACGCCGAGATCAGATTCGACGTCACGCAGAAGAGCGGCAAGGACGATTACCTCGTCACCGTGCATGTCGAACCGGGTGCGCGCTACACCCTGGCGCCGATCGTGGTGCTGCTGGAGAACGGCGCGCCGCCGCCACAGCCGGAGCTCGCTACGCCCGAAAGCGCAGGGCTCCTCACCGGCGCGCCGGCGGTGTCGGCACCGGTGATCGCCGGCGAGGACAGGCTGGTCCACGCCTATGCGGTGCACGGATATCCCTATGCCAGGATTGCCCGACGCACCGTCGAGATCGATGTCGCGACCAAGAGGATGCACGTCACCTACGTGCTCGATCCCGGCCAACGCGCCCGCTACGGCGCGACCCAGATCACCGGCCTCGACTATCTCGACCCCGCCTATGTCGAGCGCCGGATCAAATGGCAGGAGGGCGCGTCCTACGACCAGTCGCAGGTCGACGACACCCGCCAGACCCTGGTGACGACGGGCCTCTTCGGCACGGTGACCGTGGTGCCGTCCGGTGCGGTCGCGGCCGACGGCACGGTGCCGATGAAGATTACGCTGGTCGAGCGGCCGCTCCACACGATCGGCGCCGGCGCCAGCTACGACACCAGCCTCGGCCTCGAGGCCAACGTGTCGTGGGAGGACCGCGACATCTTCGGCGGGGCCGAGGATTTCTCCGTGACCGCCATCGGCGGCCAGTCCGACAGCTCGCTCAACCTCAAGTTCCGCCGTCCCGACGCGCTGTGGACCGACCAGGACTTCGTGGCGGCGATCAGCGCCGCCAACGAGCTGGAGGACGCCTTCCGCGCCCTCGACCAGAAGGTCTCGCTCGGATTCGAGGAGAATTTCACGCCGCAGCTGACCGGCGGGTACAGCATCCTGGCCGAGCATGCGCGGATCGACGAGAAGATCGACTACCGAGTTTACACTCTGGTCGGGCTGCCGCTTTTCCTGCGCGAGAACGACACCGACGACCTCATGAACCCGACCCGCGGCTACCGGGCGGCGCTCGACCTGACGCCCTATCTCCGGCCGCTCGGCTCGGAGCTGACCTATGTCCAGGCGCGGCTTGCCGGCTCGACGTATTTCAAGCTGGATCCGCCAGGCGACTATATCCTGGCGCTGCAAGGCATCGTCGGCGCGAGCTGCTGCGCCTCGCTCGATTCCATGCCGAAGGACCACCGGTTCTTCGCCGGCGGCGGCGGATCGGTGCGAGGGTTCGGCTACCAGAAGGCCGGACCGCTCGACCAGTATTCCGATCCGATCGGCGGCCGGTCGCTGCTCGTCGGGTCGGCGGAAGTCCGCGTGAAGATCACCGATACGATCGGGATCGTGCCCTTTGTCGATGCCGGCTCCGACTACGCGACGCCGCTGCCGAAGCTCGACGGCAAGCTCTATTTCGGGGCCGGGATCGGATTGCGCTACTTCACGGCGATCGGGCCGCTCCGCCTCGATGTTGCCACGCCGCTCAATCCGCATTCCGAGGGAGACTCGCCGATCCAGATCTATGTCAGCCTCGGCCAGGCCTTCTGATGACCGCCAACCAGCCGCCGCGACCGAAGAAGCTGCTGCGCCGCCTGGCGCTGACGCTGCTGGCTGTCGTCGGCGTCGTTGCGGCCGTCGTGGCGGGCGGGCTGTGGTTCCTCGGCAGCGACGTGGGGTCGACCTGGCTGACCGCCCAACTCGAATCGGCGCTGGCCGAACCCGGCCGGAAGGCGACGGTCACCGGCCTCTCCGGCGCGCCCTTCCGCATCCGCGTCCGACAGGTCGAGCTGGCCGGAGCCGATGGGCCGTTCCTGCGGCTGCGCGATCTGGCGCTCGATATCGACGCCTCGGCGCTGCTCCAGGGCACCGGGCGGATCGAGACGCTGTCGGCCGCCTCCATCGAGCTGCTGCAGTCGCCGCCGCCGTCCCCGCAACCCTCCTCTCCGTCCTCAGGCTTCGCGCTGCCGCACCTGCCGCTGGGGATCGAGCTCGACCGGCTGAGCGTGGGCCGCATCGACATCGCGGCGGCGGTCGCGGGGACCGATGTCGCGCTGGCGGCCGATGGCGAGGGGGCGCTGCATCGCGACAAGGCGCGCGTCGCGCTCGGCGTTCGCCGCATCGACGGCGTCGAGGGCAGCCTTGCCGTCGATGCGACTTACGATGCGACGGCCGCACCACCGCGGCTCGATCTCGCGGTGCATCTCACCGACCCCACCGGCGCTGCGCTGTCCGCGCTGTCCGCCCCGCAGAAGCCGACGAAGCTGGATCTCACCGGCGCAGGGCCGTTGGCCGGTTGGCACGGCACGCTGACCGGCTCCGCCGGCCTGGACTCCGACATCGACGCGACGCTGGGCCTTGCACGCCAGCCCACGGCGCTGAATGTTTCGCTGCAAGGCAAGGCCCGCTTCGCCGCGCTGCTGCCCGAGCCCTGGCAGGCCCCTGTGAGTGACGGCCTGGCATTCGACGTTGCGGCGGCTCTCACGGATTCCGGCGCCATCGACGTCGATCACGTCAAGCTCGCCGCGGCGGCGAGCTCGGTCGCGGCGAACGGACGCTTCGATCCTACGGGCGACCACGTCTCGGGGCATGCGGCCGTGGACGGCACGCTGGCGCCCTTCGCCGCGCTGGCCGGACGGGATTTGGCCGGCGCGGTCAAGCTCGACCTGACGGTCGGCGGCACGGTCGATGCGCCGCAGGCGCAGCTCGCGCTGTCGGGGAGCGGGCTCGCTTCCGGCGAGCAGTCCATCGCCGGCCTGACGGCGTCACTACGGCTCGACCCTGCCCCGTCCCGGCGCCTTCACCTCACCGGCAATGGCCGGCTCGACGGCGTGGTCACGGGCGCCGTGCCGCCCGATTCGGTGGACTGGTCACTCGACGTGACAAGCGATCGCGATGGCCGGACTGTGGATCTCGCTCAGGTGAAGCTGGCGGGCATGGGGCTCGACCTCGCCGCATCGGGCCGCCTCGCGGGCAGCGCGATCACCGGCAAGGCGGAGCTCGCCGCGGCCGATCTGTCGCGCTTCGCCAGGCTTGCGGGCAGCGCCCGGCTGAGCATCGACGCGACGAGCCAGGACGGCACTGCGGCTACGGTGCATGTGAGCGGAACGACGGTCGGACTCCGCCTCGGCATTCCTGCCGTCGACGCGCTGGTCGGCCCTGCGGCCTCGCTCGACGGCACGGTCACGCGCGATGCGGCCGGCGCCATCGAAGTGAGCGGATTGACGGCCAAGGGCGCCGCGATGTCGCTCGATGCCGCCGGCCGCTACGATCCCACCGGCGATCGCATCAGCGGCAAGGGAACACTGGCGCTGCCCGATCTTCGGCCGCTCGGCCGCGCGCTCGGCGACGACATCGCCGGCGCGGTGACGCTCACCGCCGACGGGACTGGTACTGCCGCGACGCTCGGGCTCACCGGCCATGTGACTGCCGGCGCCGCGAAGCTCGACCGGATCGCGGCGAAGATGGCGATCGACGATCTGAGCCGGCGTGCCGCCCGAGTGACCGCCACGATCGGGTCCGGCACGCTCGACGCCCGGCTCGCCGCAGCGCTCAGCCAGGTCGGCGACCAGCTGCGCATCGAGGGGCTGTCCCTCACCGCGCCCGGTACCGAGGCGCATGGCGATCTCGCAATCGACATTTCGGCCGGGCACGCGAGCGGCACGGTGAAGCTGCATTCAAGCGATCTCGCCCCATGGTCCGCGGTGACCGGCGAGAAGGTTGCGGGCAAGGCCGATCTTTCATTGGCGCTCGACGCCAAGACCGGCCAGTCGGCCGATGCGACCCTTGCGGTCCAGGATGCCGCTTTCGGCGACGCCGCCTCGGTCAAGTCGCTGCAGGCTACGGCGCATCTCGCGGATTTGGCGGGCCGCCCCCGTGGCAATCTCCGAATCAATGCGCGCGGTGCTGCCGCGGGTAGCTCCACGATCGAGCACGCCGAGGTCTCCGCGCAGTCCCCCGACGGCAAGGGCTTCGACCTCACGCTCGCCGGCGCCGGCAAGATCGCGGGCGAGACCTTCGGCATCACCGGCGCCGGCACCGCGCAGCCCGGCGCGACGGAGCGCGTCACCCTGGCGCGGTTCAGCGGGAAATATCACCAGCTGACCTTCGGCCTCGCCGAGCCGCTGACCGCGACGCGGGCCGGCTCCACCGTGACGCTCGACGGGCTGGAACTCGATGTCGCCGGCGGCCACGTGTCTGGGCATGGGCGGTGGGACGGCAAGACCGTCTCCGCCGCGCTCAAGGCGACCGCCCTGCCGGTCGGCGCCTTCGCCGCGCTGGCCGGCCACCACGGCGTGTCGGGCCAGCTCGGGCTCGATGCATCGGTCGACGGACCCGTCGCAGCACCCGACCTGCACGCCGTGGCCACACTCGACCGACTGAAGCTCGGGGCCGGCGACGTGCCGGCGGTCGACATCTCGGCGCGTGTCGATTCCGCGCCCGGCGCGATCGCCTTCCGCGGCCGCGTCGACGCCGAGAAGGCCCGCGGCGCCATCGGGTTTTCGGGCTCGGTGCCGATCGTCTTCGCACCGGTGCCGGCGCTGCGGCGCGACGGGCCGTTGCAGGCCCGTCTCGAGGGCGAGGGGCGGCTGGACGCGCTGAGCGAGCTGGCGCCGATCGGTGAGGACCGCATCAGCGGCGGCTACACCGTCGACCTCACGGTGGCCGGCACGCCGGCCTCGCCGCAGGCGGGCGGCAAGCTTACCGTGACCGACGGCAGCTACGACAACCAGCTCTCGGGGCTCACCCTGCGCGGGCTGATGCTGGAGGTGACCGGCAACGAGCGGCAATTTGAGCTGACCCGGCTGGAAGCCAATGACGGCGGGACGGGGCGGCTCACCGGTTCCGGCCGGCTCGACCTCGCTGCCGCCGAGGGGCCGCGCTTCGACATCAAGGCGAGGGTCGCCTCGTTCACCGGTGCACGGAGCGACCTTGTCAAGGCGGTGCTCAGCGGCGACGCCCAGGTTTCGGGTGCTGTGGCGGCGCCGCAGGTGACCGGCGACCTCGCCATCGACCGTGCCGAGCTTGATCTCGCCGAACCGCTGCCGCCGCATATCGTCGTGCTCGACGTGGTGCGGGTCGATTCCAGCAGGCCGCGGGTGCAGGAGGCGCCTCC
>Ga0070731_10004419_pt1 | contig 12099 bp, 10 predicted proteins | sample Coa_R1_2_FD_66448 | JGI IMG/M metagenome (GOLD analysis project Ga0070731, IMG submission 66448) | Surface soil microbial communities from Centralia Pennsylvania, which are recovering from an underground coalmine fire - Coalmine... | ecosystem: Environmental > Terrestrial > Soil > Unclassified ... | reverse complement strand
GATCGGGCGTGACGGATAAGTCTCCGCCGCGGCAAAGCGCGAGGCGGTTGGCAACGCCGCGGCGCCTGCGGCCAGCCGCAGGAATCTACGGCGGGGAAGTTTCATAGCATCGCCTCACGAGCTTAAGGGTCTTCCGCAAATGCAGAAGGGTCCGATCCAAGGACGGATTAATTTCGGATAGCTCGCCTGCCGGAGGCATAACCGCTGCCTTTAATTTCACGGGACGTCGGCATGTCCCGCTGGCAGCTCTCGGATAAGGCTACACCAGTTGCCGAGGGGCGGGGAAGAGGGAGGATGTCCCTGTTCCCGGTCTGACCGGTTTGCCATCACATCACATCGCATCGCTCTCGCAACCTCGTGAAGCTGATCTCCTCCTCAGCTATTCGTGTATTGCCTGGCGTATGCTGCCGGTACCGGCTAGTGGCCGGCACGATAGACCTCGCCGCGTGTCATGATTGCCCAGATGGTGCGTGCTGTCCTGTTTGCCATCGCGACGGTTGCGACCCGCACGGGCTTTCGCGCGAGTAGATTGGCTCACCGTGGATCGATCTTCTCGGAGCTGGACTTGTCCGCTATGGGGCCAACAAAAGGACATGAGACTAGACGGTCGATGCAGTGGAAATGGACTATGACTCTACTCGTTCACGTAACGCGCGCATTGCGTCGCCGCGAACCGTTCGCGCGAGCCGGCTTCACCACGTGGCGCAGCGGCAATCGCGTGGTCTGCTTGACCCGGTCGAGCACAATCGAAGAGCGGACATGCTCGATGCTCCGGTGCGGCAGGAAGACCTCATTGAGAATGCGCGACAGCGTATTGAGATCGGGCACGACCATCTTCACCAGATAGTCGGTCTCGCCGGTCAAGGAGAATGCCTCCTGGACTTCATCCATGCGCCCGATCAGCGCACGAAATGCCTTCGAGCTGTCGGCGGATTGCGTGGCAAGCCCGACGTGAATGAAAACCATCACGTCGAGACCGACCGCCTGGTTATTGATCGCGGCATGATAGCCCTCGATGATGCCTTCAGCCTCGAGCGCCGAGCGTCTCCGGGAACACTGCGAGGCGGACAATCCGATGCGCTGCGCCAGCTCCGTATTGGTCAGGCGGCCGTCGTCTTGAAGGGCATTGAGTAATTTGAGGTCGACCTCGTCCATGCACGATCCTTGCACAATAAGCCAAAAAGCGGCCATACCATGCAGATTATACCCTTTTGCGCAATCATTTACACGCTCTGTGCGCCTCAGATGCAGTATTCATAAAGCACGCTGGGTATTGGAGGAGCGCTCATGGGTCCGTTTCCACACGACGCGCCGCCGGCGGCAATCAGTGCGCACAACCCGGCCGGGACCGACGGTTTCGAATTCGTCGAATTCGCCCATCCGCGGCCACACGAACTCGCCGCTTTGTTTACGTGTATGGGCTACGTCGCCGTGGCGCGGCACAAGACGAAGAACATCACGGTCTTTCGCCAGGGCGACATCAACTACATCCTCAATGCCGAGCCGGGCTCATTCGCCGCGCGCTTCGTTGCCGAGCATGGCCCTTGCGCCGCGTCGATGGCATGGCGCGTCGTGGATGCGAAACACGCATTCGATCATGCCGTGAAACTCGGTGCCGAGCCTTACGACGGCGCCGACAAGACTCTCGCGGTTCCCGCCATCCGCGGCATCGGGGGCTCGCTCATCTATTTCGTCGACCGCTACGGCAGCAAAGGCTCACCCTATGCCGAGGAGTTCGACTGGATCGGCGCGCCCAATCCGAAGCCAAAAGGCGTGGGCTTTTATTACCTCGACCACCTGACCCATAACGTCAAACGCGGCAATATGGACAAGTGGTTCTGTTTCTACACGCAGCTCTTCAACTTCCGGCAGATCCGTTTCTTCGACATTGAAGGCAAGCACACCGGCCTGTTTTCGCGGGCGCTGACCAGCCCGTGCGGTCGCATTCGCATCCCGATCAACGAATCGGCTGACGAAAATTCCCAGATCGAGGAATACCTGCGGGACTATGGAGGCGAAGGCATCCAGCATATCGCCGTCGGCACCGAAGCGATCTACGATGCCACCGATGCGCTCGCCGCCAATGGCTTGCAATTCATGCCCGGCCCGCCCGACGCCTATTACGAGAAGAGCTTCCGCCGCGTACGCGGCCATACCGAACCCGTCGCGCGGATGAAGAAGAATGGCATTCTCATCGACGGCGAAGGCGTCGTCGATGGCGGCGCAACCAAAATCCTGTTGCAGGTTTTCTCCAAAAGCGTCATCGGTCCGATCTTTTTCGAGTTCATCCAGAGAAAAGGCGACGACGGCTTCGGCGAAGGCAACTTCAAGGCGCTGTTCGAATCGATCGAGGAAGATCAGATCCGGCGCGGCGTATTGGTCGCCTAGGCGGTAATTCCTAAAGAGGTAAGAAAATTAACCGCCAGGCCGTCGGCCTGCCGGACGCGCATCCGGCGCTGTTGGCATCAGCCAACGCTCGTGAGAACGTAAGCCCGCACCGGGCAAAACAAAACAATCGGGGGGAATACAGTGGTCGACAATCCAAGGATTGATGTCGCTACCGTCATCAACAGCAGCGCCATCAGCTATTTTCAATACATGATCTTCACGCTGTGTTTCCTGATTGTCATGTGCGATGGCTTTGATACTCAAGCCATCGCCTATGTGGCGCCTAGCATCGTCTCGGAATGGAAGTTGAGGCCCGCAAGCTTCGGCCCGGTGTTCGCGGCGGTTATTCTTGGCGCCATGACTGGATCGTTCGTGTTCGGTCGCCTTGCCGACCGATTTGGCCGCATTCGAACCCTGGCCTTGTGCGTCGTCTGGTTCGGCCTGCTCAACATCGCATCCGCCTTCGCCACCTCGATTGTGCCATTCGCCGTTCTTCGGTTTCTCTGCGGCATCGGGTTGGGCGGCGCGATACCGAACGTGATGGCGCTAGTCGCGGAGTATGCGCCAGCGCGAAGTCGCTCGACGCTCATAGCCACGGCCTGGTGCGGCTTCGCGCTTGGCGCGGTCTTGGGCGGGATGATCAGCATTCCGCTGATCGCGAAGTTCGGCTGGCCATCGGTATTCATCGCCGGCGGAATTTTGCCGTTTTGCCTCATCCCGTCCATCGTCTTTGGATTACCGGAGTCGATCAAATTTCTGATCGTTGCCAAGGACAAAGCGGCGCGGGTTGCAGCGATCCTGCGAAGGATAAATCCCCATGAGGTGTTCGCCGACAACAGTATCTTCGTGCTCGACGAGGCGCAGCCTAGTCGCGGCCAGGTATCGGCGCTCTTCAAGGACGGCTTGGCCGCCGGCAGCATCCTGCTCTGTCTGGCGTTCTTTTTGAGCCTGATGCTCGTTTATCTTTTCATAAACTGGATACCGTTGCTGTTGCGCGAGGCGGGATTACCGCTGAAGGATGCTCTGATGGGGACGGTGCTCTTCAATCTCGCCGGCATTGTCGGAAGCATCCTCTGCACGCAACTCATCGACCGTAAACTCGGGCCGCCCATCGCCCTCCTCATCGCGGCCTATTTCGCCGGCGCCGTGGCCGTGTTTTCGATCGGCTATGCCGGAACCGGTTTCGCCGCGATCATGACTACGATCTTCCTGAGCGGATTCTTCGTCATCGGCGGACAGCTTTCGCTGAACGCCTATATCACCAATTTCTTTCCCACCTCGATCCGCGGCACCGGAGTTGGCTGGTCGCAGGTCGTCGGCCGTTCCGGATCCTTGATCGGCCCATTGGTCGGCGGAGCGCTGGTTGCGCAGGGGATGGCGCCGAACCAATTGTTTCAGATCAGCAGCATAGCGCCGCTTCTCGCCTGCGCGTCCTTGCTCGTATTCGCCAAAGTCTCGGTACGTGGCGCTTCATGATGAGGTTAGCCAACGCCGACGATGCCGGGCGGGACAAGCGGGCCTTTGTCCCGCAAACAGCGGACGCGGCGCTACTCGACAAGCCGCTGCGAGGCGTGGCCGACGTCGAAGCGATCGAGGCCGTACCACTCGATAGCCGGTTGCGGATGCTGGACATCTCGCACCGCGTCGCCTGCGGTCTTGCCGCGCATGACCCAAACGACACCGCGATCTTCTACATACCCGACGGCGATGTTAATCGATCCGCGGTCGAAATATCGTTTGCTACGCTGATCCGGAACGTCGGGTGGACCGCGTCGCTGCTGCGCGGCGCCGGCATCGGCCGGGGCGATGTGGTCGCCATTTTGCTGCCGGCAGTTCCGCAAATCTACTGGTCGATCCTCGGAGCCATGTCCGCCGCCGTCGCGTTTCCGATTAATTGGATGCTGGAGCCCCAGCATGTGCTTCATCTTCTCAAGGAAGCTCATGTCAAAGCGGTGATCGCGCTTGGCCCGACGCCCGATTTCAGGATCTGGGAGTCGGTAATGACGATTGTCGGCGAGCTGACGCCGGGCATCCCCATATGGTCTGTGGCGGGTCCCGAGGGCGACATTCTGCCCGACAGCGATCTCGACAGGCGCATTGCCGGACACGCCGACGGCCTCGCCGATTTGCCTGCACGTGCGGCCGATGACGTCGCCTTCTATATGCATTCCGGCGGCACGACGGGCTTGCCGAAGATCGTCAAGATTTCAAATCGGAATGCATCGTATAGACACTGGACATTGCAACTCGCTTACAAGGCGGCGCTCGGCGAAGTGCTCTTCCACGATTCGCCGATGTTTCATTCCGGCGGGCTACTCGGCCGCTGCATTCCGCCGCTGGCAAGCGGAGCCAGCATGCTGATCCCGAGCGTGATGGGAGCGCGCGACAAGCAGTTTCTCCGCAACTATTGGCGGTTTGTCGAAAAATATCGGGTCAGTCGCCTGTCCGGTGTGCCTACGACCCTTGCGGTGCTGACAAAATCACCGCCGAAGCGCGAAGATCTGTCCTCGCTCGAGCCATATTTCATCACCGGCTCGACAGCGATGCCGGTCGCGATTCGCAAGCGGTTCGAGGAAATCTGCGGCGTCCGCGTTCTCAATTCGTACGGCATGACGGAAAATACGGCGAGCATTGCGATCGATCCCCGCGACGGTCCTTCCAAAGAGCGCAGTTCCGGCATCCGCCTGCCCTATACGCGGATTAGAGCAATGACCTACGGTCCGAATAAGACACCGCGACCATGCGGTCCGGATGAGATCGGGATGCTGCAGATCAAGGGACCGGGCGTCATGCTCGGCTATGTCAATCCGGAACATGACCGTGGCGCCTTCACCGACGACGGCTGGCTGATCACCGGCGACCTCGGACGGATCGACAGCGATGGCTACGTCTTCGTAACCGGGCGGGCCAAGGACGTGATCATTCGCGGCGGCCACAACGTCGATCCCGCTCTTATCGAGGAGCCGCTCCTGCAATCGCCGGATGTTCTGCATGCCGCGGCGGTCGGCAAGCCCGACAGCCATGCCGGCGAATTGCCGGTCGCATATGTGCAACTCGTACCGGAATCGCGCGCCACACCATCCGACCTTGTGGCGTATCTGACTGCTCGCATCGCGGAGAGAGCCGCAATACCCAAGGAAATCATTCTCGTCGAGAAGTTGCCGCTTACCGATATCGGCAAGCCGGATAAGGCGGCGCTGCGCCGTGAGATTACCGAGATGACGTTTCGTTCGAAGCTTTCGGAAGCAACCGGCCTATCGTGTCGGACGGGTCAGTTACAAGTGTCGGTCCGGCCGGATCCTCGGCATGGTACCCGACTTTCGATCACGGTGGCACCCCAACCGCAGCCACGTCGCGCTCAGCTGACTGCAATCATCGACGAGGTCATGAGTCACTACGCGATTTCCTACGAGGTTGAATGGCGCGAGGCCGATACGGCTTGACGGGCGATCGGCCGATTCGAGCCGACGCCGCAAAACTTAAGATTAAGAAAGGCGAGCAGCTATGGCGAAATGGAAGCGGTATGTCGTCGGCCCCGATGCCAAAGGCGAATCGGCTGTATTGATGTATGAGGCCACGAACGTTCAGGAGGATCCCGGGGTATATTACAGGGCCACGCTTTGGAGCACAGCGGAGGTGCCTGTTGATAATACGATCGCCAACGATCGTAGCCTCGATGTCACGACCCGCGAACCGCCGCCCGGCGGCATGCTTTGCCGGGCCTTGGAGATTCCTCCGGACCCGCCCGACCGTGCCCGCCACATCGAAGCGGTGAAACGGCTGCACACACAAGTCAAACAAAAGCACCAACCGACCGAGGCCGATCTGGCGCGACATCCGAGCATGCACCGGACCGATACGCTTGACTGTTTCACCTGCGTGATCGGAGAGATATACCTGATGACCGACGTCGACGAGGTGTTGATGCGTCCTGGCGACACTGTCGTTATCCGCGGCACGAACCACGCCTGGAGCAATCGCTCGGACAAGCCTAGCCTTTTGATCGGCTGCATGATCGATGCAGCGCGAACTTGATCGATAGCGCTGGATTATGGCCGCGCCGCGCCGGCGAGGTGATCGATAGAGGGCCGCCTTTAGCCATGATCGTTTGATTTACGATGGCGGCGCGACGTGCGCTGTCCTCCAATAGCTACCGAAGCGTTGCGTGAGCCTAAAATCACGAGGTGTGGAGATCATTTCGGAACCGAAGAGGCGCCCTGGCGACCGGATCGGACAGTCCTTGAGTTTCGGGACAGCGAAGGCAATCTGATGGTGATCGCGAGCAAATGAGCACGAAGTCACACATGACGGCGCGCTGCCGATGCGGCGAGGTCGAAATCGGCACGATGGGCGCGCCGATCGTGAGCAATGTTTGTTACTGCGCCGACTGCCAGAACGGCTCGCGGCAGATCGAGGAGTTGCCCAACGCCGGCGCCGTGCGTGATCCCGACGGCGGTACGGCCTACATCCTCTTTCGCAAGGACCGTATCAATTGCTCGAAGGGCGTCGCGCTACTGAAGAGTTATAAGATCAAAGCCGGTTCAGCGACGAACCGAGTCGTCGCCACCTGCTGCAACTCGGCCATGTTCATGAATTTTGATAAAGGGCCATTCTGGGTTTCAGCCTACCGGTCCCGGTTTCAGGGCGACCTCCCGCCGCTGGACATGCGGATTTGCACAAAGTCCAGGCCCGGTGGCGGCGCTATCCCCACGGACGCGCCCAGCTACCCCGGCTACCCCCCGGCGTTGATGATGAAATTCCTAACGTCAGGCTTGGCGATGTGGCTTCGTCTATGACTCTTCGCTTTAGATCCGCTTACGAGCTGGCGACGGCCTTGATCAGCTCGCGGGATCGCAGCGAGCCTATTGAAGATTGTTCCATATCATGGCCTCCGGCCTGGTCGGATCGCCGCCGAATGAAGGTGGGAGTCACAGAACGCTTGGCGGCCAGCTTCAACGCTCCCATTAGGCGATGGCGCTTACGCCAGCGGGATCATTCCGCTCCACCACTGCGTGAACTTGCCGACGTCGAGATCGTATTTGCGCTCGAAATCGAGCGCTCCGTCGCCGCGTATCTTGAACACGGTGATGCCGGCCGGGATGACGACGACTTTGCCGTCGCGCCGGATCGCTGTCGGTGCCAGCGCTCCCACCGCCATCATCCTGCCGGAAGAATCGAGGCTGAAGGTGCGCGGATGCGCGGCACGGATATCGGCGTGTTGGAACGCAGTCGGTTCGCCGGTTTGCGGATTGATGGCAAACGCCGCAATATTGCTCTCACCCGCGCTGAACACCTTCACGCCGTCAACATCCTCGATGCCGGGCCCGACCGCCGTCGCAACACCTGAGCGGTTGCCGAGATAAACGAACTTGCCGTTCGGATGAACGTGAATCGGCCCGGCGCCCTGAACCAGGATACGATGCGTGGGATCGGCCAAGGTTTCTTTTGTAAACAGCGGCTCCGGCACTAGATCGCCGTCCGGCTGGAGTTTGTAGACGATAAGCTTGCTCTGGCGCTCGACCGATAGATAGACCCAAGGCTTGGTCGGATGGAAATCGAGGTGCCGCGGCCCGAAGCCGTAGCCACCATTTGGCTGGATCTTTCTCAGATTCGACAGCACGCCGTCCTTGAAGCCGTAGACATGCAGCGAACCGGGGTCTTCGGGCTTGTTGCCTTCGGGGTTATTGCCGCGTGCCACGACGATGACGGTCTTGTTGCCCGGCGTCGCGCGGATCTGATGAAAGTAGATGCCCTTCTCCAGATTGTCCGGCTGGGGCACCTCGTCGCTGATGCTGCCATCGGCGTTGACGCGGTGAACACTGACGCCCGGCGGAAAATTGTACGCGACGAGAACAAATCTGCCGCTTCGATCGACGCTGTTATTGATCGGCCGCCAGCGCAACTTTACCATGTCGCCGAGCTGCGTGAGTTCGCCGTCGCCGCCGATCCGAAACGCCGCCAGGTGATGCTCGTTACCCGAAAATCCCGGACCGCCGGTACTCGAGGTTACATAGAGAAATTTCCGCGATGGGCTGGGCCACGCATATTGGATGCCGCCCGGCATTTTGACCGAGCCGCCTTTGGTCAGCGTATCGGCGCCAACATCGACCACGTAGTGAGTGAGTTCAGTCCCGACCCCTGAATAAAAAGCCATTCGCTCGTTGGCGGCTTGCGCGAATGAGCCGCGCAGTGTGGCCACGGTGCCGGCCAGCATGGCGGAGAACGTGCGGCGGTTGAGCATAACTCTCCTCCCCAAGCTTTGCTTTGCTTTGCTTTGCCGCCATCTAACACCCGTCAATTCCGCCCCGCAACCGCAGGATGCTTCCCCTTCCGATGGACGAGGACACGACATTTGATCAATCCCGTTTCACTGTGATCTAGCGCGTGTTCACAAATCGATGGCGATGTGCTGCTCCTTCGTCAATGGTCGCTATACCCCCGAAAGCTGCCGCGTCAATCACCGAACTGCGCGGCAGCTAAGGGCCAATAGCAGACAAGGGCAATGCTTGCTGTCACTCTGCGGCGTTGCGTAAGACAGCTTCTAGGGTGGTGTCGAGATAGCGCCCTACCTCCGTCACGCGTTCATCGCCATACTGGCTAAAGAAAGACGATGGCCTGTCATATTCAAAGATTCCTCGACCATACTCGTCCTCGAACAGAATCACCCGCAGGGGCGCGTAGAGAGCAGCGGGGAGCTGATGGCGGGTCATCTTTGAGGCGGTGAGCGGATTGCCAATCTCATATTGCACCGCGTTGCGTCTTTTGCCCACAATCTGCAACAGGGCGCCATGATCGCGCTCAATGAAGATCGACAGCTTTGGTCCGTTCTCTTCGTAATCCTTCGCGCGTTTCTGATCGCCGCTCTGCAGCGCCTCCGCGATACCGGAATCGAGCTTAGGTACCGTGCTCTCAAGCTTCCGGCGCACCTCTACGAACGATCGTCCTGACGAGATCCTGATGTGCTCAACGGCAATCGTCCGTGACGTAATGGAGTCTTGCGAAACATAGTGCGTTCCTTTCTCGTGCTGAGTGAAACTAGAAGACATTTGCACTGTAACGACCTCTGATCACCGTAATTGCTGATTGAGAAATTCGTTTGTCCGGCCGTTCGCCAGCATTGCCGCCGCGGCATTGTAGTGCAGGCCGTTATGCCGGGAGAACGCGTGACGCTGACCCGGATAGCTGTAGACGGTGGCGTTTGGCTTTTTTGCCAGCGCCGCTTTGATTTGGGCTTGCGCCGTCTTTGAGATGAATTCGTCCTCTTCGCCGAGATGCATCAGCAGGGGGGCGCGCAAGCTGCCGACTTCGCCGAGGTATTTTTCTGTGTCGCCTCCATGATAGCAAACGGCGGCGTCGACTTCATGGCGAGCGGCCGTGATAAAGGCCATCAATGCACCGAGGCAGTAGCCCTGCAGGGCAACCTTCCCGGTCGACTCGGGTAACTTAACAGCGCCACGGATTGTTTGCGCGATATCACGCACGCCTGTGTCCCGATCATACGCCGCGTAGAGCCGCAGGCCGTGCTGCCAGTCAGCCTCTGACCTTACGTCAAGATCGACGTCACGCTCTTGCCGCCAGAACAGGTCGGGCGCGATTGCAACAAATCCTTGTTTTGCTAGTTCATCGCAGGTCGCCCGGATGTCGGCGTTAACGCCAAACAATTCTTGGAGAACGACAACTGCCGGGGCGGGCCTTTTGGCCGGCCGTGAGATGTAAGCATGGAAGGTTCCATCCGGAGACTCGATGACAATTTGATTCTCCATATTGCCCTCCCGATCGATTGCCGCTGTTACGCGCGGCCGCTGACTGGTCCGCCAACCTAGCGTGCGGCGAGGAGGCAAAGACTGTTATCCTCGCGCCGTGACGCCGTTTCACACGTTGGCGTACGCGTGTGCTGCGGCCTCTTCGATCATCTTGGCCGCTTCTTTCGGATGAGACATGTAGGCCACATGACTGGAATCCACCTCTACCGTTTTGGCCTTGGCGCGCTTCGCCATCATCCGCTCCTGGTCAGGGTTGATCGACCGGTCTGCGGTGGCCACCATGTACCAGGTGGGTTTGGTCTTCCACGCAGGCGACGTGACCTTATGGGTGAACGCGTCGGTGGAGATCGGCACCTGAGATATAGCCATGAACTCTGCATCGGCCCTGGGAATGTCCGCCGCGAAGTCGGCCACGAAATGCTCCGGGTCGATCCACCAGTTGCCGTTGCTATCCGGCTGGAACGCCTTGGAGGCCTGAGGCAGGGCTTGTTCGATAGAGACGCAGCTCTCGCCGGCATCCAGCGCGAATGCGGCAATATAGACAAGGGCGGCTACCTTTGGATGATTGCCCGCCTCCGTGATGACGGAGCCGCCATAACTGTGGCCCACCAGAACTACCGGCCCATCCATCGCATCGATCGCCGCCTTCGTGTACTTCTGGTCGTCAGCGTAGGAGGTCTCGGGGTGCTGCACTACCGACACCTTGTATCCGTCAGCCTGGAGTATCTTAGCGACGGCCTGCCAGCCGGAGCCGTCGGCGAAGGCGCCATGCACAAGCACCACGTTCTTAACTTGCTGTGTCATTACCATTCTCCCTTGGAGTAAAAATCAGTCGGATAGATGCCGAACGCCTTCACGCAAGACACCTCCGTCTTGGCGTTGTATATCGTCAGCAGCGCGCAAAAATTGTACGAATGTGACCGCGTTGTAAGATTCAGACGAAAAATCGATCGGACAGACGACGCGGCGAGTTGCCACTTTTTCTATACTTGCGAGGCGCTTATCTTGTGAATTAGTTGCCGCTTTAGCGACTGTTATGGAGGCAATGATGGCTGCGGATGCGATCGAGGAAGACCTTGCTAGACGGTTCCGAATAGATCGTCCGCCGACACTCTTGGCACGAAACTCTTCAAAAGCACGTGTTGGGTTTTCGCGCATGCGGAGCAGTCGTCCGATGGGCGGCTATTCAGTGCCCGCGCCACCACAAGAAGCTTTCGCATTCCATGTTCCGTTATTGGTGCCGTTTTTCTCGAACTTATGGACGGCAGGACGGCGCAGAGAAGTCCCAGATCTGTGTCTCGGCGATGCACAACTGGTCGACCTCAGCGACAATCCAGTCGTCAGTTTGGATATCCCTTTCGATTCGGTTCGCTTTTACATCTCGCAAGCTACGATCGATGAGATGGCCAATGAAGCCGGAATTCGTCGGGTGAAAGGACTTTACGCGCCGAATTTTGGTGCCCGCGATTTAGTGATGTTCGGTCTGGCGCATGCGCTCGCCGGCGCGATGGAGCAACCGGGCGATGGAACCGCGATGTTTTCCGACTGTATCGCGCTCGCCTTTTTCGCTCATATTGTGCGCGCTTACGGGGGCGTCCCGATCGGGGGACGCAACGCTCGCGGCGGCCTTGCGGCGTGGCAGCTACAACGCGCCCGCGACTTCATCAACATTAATTTGTCACAAGATCCTTCAATCGCAGAGATCGCGCATGAGTGCGGACTGTCGAGCGGCTATTTTGCGCGGGCGTTCAAACGATCGACGGGCGTTCCGCCTTACAAGTGGCTGACCAAAACGCGAGTCGAGCGCGCCAAAGAACTCTTAAGCGATCCACGCTGCGAGCTCGCCGATATTGCCCAGCTTTGCGGCTTTGTGGACCAAAGCCATTTCACGCGCGTATTTTCCAGGAGCGAGGGTTACAGTCCGGGCCGTTGGCGCCGCCTTCAACGC
>Ga0070731_10004418_pt1 | contig 12099 bp, 10 predicted proteins | sample Coa_R1_2_FD_66448 | JGI IMG/M metagenome (GOLD analysis project Ga0070731, IMG submission 66448) | Surface soil microbial communities from Centralia Pennsylvania, which are recovering from an underground coalmine fire - Coalmine... | ecosystem: Environmental > Terrestrial > Soil > Unclassified ... | reverse complement strand
CGACCAGCCAGGATGTGTCAGATACAACACTCGTCCTCCTGCTCAAGCGTGCGCGACCTTTGATTGAAGCCGACCTTGCGCGCATCGAGCAAGCCCTGCATACGTTCTCGGAGAAGCACAGGAACACGGTGATGCTTGGCCGAACGCTCCTCCAGGCTGCCCCACCGATCACGTTAGGACTGAAGGCTGCGGGCTGGTTCGCGGCAATCCGCCGCGGCCGGGAACGCCTGGGCCGGGCCTTTACGGAGGCGTTAGTGATCCAGTTTGGGGGTGCAGTGGGAACGCTGGCCGTGCTTGGTGAGCAAGGCGTAAAGGTAGCGCAGGAACTCGCGGTAGAACTCGGATTGGGACTTCCGGATGCGCCCTGGCACACGCATCGTGACCGTCTTGCTTCATTAGTTTGCGGCAGCGCAATCGTGACTGGATCGCTAGGCAAAGTGGCTCGTGATGTCAGCTTGCTGATGCAAAACGAAGTGGGCGAAGCTGCTGAACCCCAAAGCGAAGATCGCGGCGGCTCCTCGACCATGCCGCACAAACGGAATCCCATTGGGTGCGCGGTCACACTTGCCGCGGCCAATCAAATGCCCGGCCTGGTTGCGTCGTATCTTTCGGCGATGCTGCAAGAGCACGAACGCGCAGTAGGAGCAGCGCAATCGGAATGGCCGACTGTCGCGGCGGTCATGCAGGCGACCGCAGTCGCGGCTGCCTCCATAGCAGAAATCTCAGAAGGCCTTACTGCCGACCCGGATCGAATGGGCGAGAACCTGAAGGCGACTCACGGCGCGATTTACGCGGAAAAAGCCACGATTCTGCTTACAACCAGCCTGGGCCATGATAAAGCGAACCGTATTGTCAAGCAGGCGGCCAAGCGCGCCGCCATGGAAAAGAGACAACTCGCCGAAGTGCTCGGAGAAATGCCGGATGTTTTGCATTGTCTCGGCAAGGCAGCTTTGGGACACCTCGATGTCGCCGAAGACTATCTGGGCTCTGCGGAATCTTTCCGGCAGCGCCTGCTGCATCCCGTCACACCTGAAAAAGACTAAACTCCATGCCTTTCATCACGACCAGCCAAGTGCGCATCTTCTATCGGCTCGATGGGAACGAGGGTCTGCCGGTTCTCGTCCTTTCGCACTCGATCGGGACCGACCACGCGATGTGGGAGCCGCAGGTGCAGGATTTGCTCCCGCACTTCCAGGTTCTACGATTCGATACGCGAGGCCATGGTGCGTCCGAAGCTCCGGGCGGTGATTATTCCGTCGAACAACTGGGACGCGATGTTTTGGACCTGCTGGACGCGCTAAAGATCCGCAAATTTGCCTTTTGTGGCCTCTCACTGGGCGGTGCGATTGGTCAATGGCTGGCCCTTCATGTCGCCGACCGAATGACGGCGCTCGTTCTCGCCAACACATCTCCTAGATTCGGAACTCCGGATAACTGGAACAACCGAATTCAGTTGGTGCAGAAGGGAGGCATGGAGGCGATCGTCGATATAGCGATGCAGCGCTTTTTCTCGCCCGAGTTTCTGGCAGAGTCAAATCCCTGGGCAGCGAACATCCGCTCGGTAATCCTTGGTACTGATCCTCTGGGCTACATTGGTTGCTGTGCTGCGCTTCGAGACTTCGATTTCAAGGGCAGGCTGTCTCAGATCAAGATTCCCACGCTCGTAATCGTCGGCGAGAAAGATGTGTCGACCCCATTGGCCGAAAACGGGGATCAATTGGTTCGCAACATAGCTGGAGCCCGATTGGTCCGCCTGTTGGCCGCTCATCTTTCCAGTCTTGAGGCCCCCAAGTCATTTCTCGCGGCGTTGTTTACTTTCTTGAAACAACCACCCGGCTCCTCCGAAGAAATTTTGCAATCCGGATTCGAAGTGCGGCGGAAAGTCCTCGGCAATGAGCACGTGGACCGCGCGATAGCCGGAACGACCGATTTCACCGCTGATTTTCAAAGTCTGGTTACGCAATATGCCTGGGGAACGATCTGGACCAGGCCCGGCCTTGACCGCAGGGCACGACGCCTGCTTGTCCTGGCTACCATGGCAGCTCTTGGACGTTGGGAGGAATTTCGCCTGCACGTAAGCACCGGACTTCAGAATGGGTTGGAAGCCTGCGACATTAAGGAAGCGCTTCTACAAACTGCGGTTTACGCGGGCGTGCCGGCAGCGAATACGGCTTTTCACATCGCAAACGAAGAAATAGAGAAAGCCAATCGAGGTACGATTCGGTAGTGCAAATTAAGTTTAAGTGCTTGAAAAGATTGGTCGGGGAGAGAGGATTTGAACCTCCGACCCCCTGGTCCCGAACCAGGTGCTCTACCAGGCTGAGCCACTCCCCGACGAAATCGCGCAAGATTTGAGAAGAACTACCAGCGCGCAATTCTCTGCCGACAGGCACGATGATTATAACATCGGGTTTCGTTTAAGCTCGGTGGTCCAACCAGGCTGCTCTAACACGCTACTTTTTTATAAGCGCTGCGGCGGCTAAACTGAAAACGATGTCGGTTCGAGCTCGCTATTCCCGGGGCAGGTTCAATACAACTGATGCTAGTTCTCCGCGCTAATCGGCTGTTTACACCCGAAAGAGAAATACGAAATCCTCTTCTCTTTATCGAAGATGGGATCATCTCTGCAATCTCGTCTCAGGCTGAGCGGGAGATCCCGGCCAGTGCGAAGGTGATCGACGCTCAGAAGGATTTTGGCGGCGAGATCCTAGCCCCGGGATTTATCGATATTCACATGCATGGCGGCGCGGGTCTCGATGTTATGCGGGCTAGCCTTGCCGAATTGCCCCAGCTCAACCGATTTCTGGCTGCGCACGGAGTCACCAGCTATTTCCCGACCACGGTCGCAGCGCCGCTCGATCAAACTTGCGCCGCTCTCGGACGGCTGGCCGATGCCATCGAAGCCGGGAAAGGCTCGCCTAGCGACAATGGCAAAGCCGCACAAGCTCGGCCGCTGGGTATCCATTTGGAGGGACCGTTCCTCAGCCATAAGCGGCGAGGCGTGCATCCGCCCGAGTATCTGGCGGAGCCGACGATTGCGCTGTTCGAGCGCTTGTGGCAGGCGGCACGGGGCCACGTGCGCATGCTGACTATTGCGCCGGAACTTCCCGGCGCGCTCGACCTAGTCGCAGAAGCTGCGCGTCGTAAGGTTCTGGTCAGCATCGGACACTCCGATGCAAGTCTGGAGGCTGCACGCGCCGCGGTGCACGCTGGAGCAATGCACGCCACTCATACTTTCAACGCCATGCGCCCGCTCGACCACCGCGACCCCGGCATTCTCGGCGAGGTTCTTACGAACAAAGAGCTTAGCGCCGATATCATCGCCGACGGGATACACCTCGCGCCTGAAGTTGTGCAGTTGTTTCTTCAGGCTAAAGGGAAAGAACGTGCTGTTCTCATAACCGATGCCACGGCTGCAGCCGGCATGCCCGACGGTACCTATCAACTGGGCCCGATTACTGTCGAGGTGAAAGAAGGCAAGTGCACAATGGACGGAAAGCTTGCGGGGAGCGTGTTGACGATGGATCTCGCAATTCGCAATGTGACTCAGTTCAGCGATTGGAAATTGCGAGATGCGGTACGTGCGGCGACGCTGAATCCGGCACGGGCAGCCGGACTGACGACCCTTGGAAGGATCTGCCAAGGAGCTGAAGCCAACATCGCTGTGCTGAACACAGCCGGGGAGGTCAGGAAAACAATTGTTCGTGGCGGCTTATGAAGTGGCCGGGCAAATTCTGCGAAGGGTCGCGAGGCGGGGCTCCGATCTTAGGAGCAGTTAATTCGGTTTGCGTTCCTTCGACTGCACCAGGTGGCGCAAGAGCAGCGCTTCGTCAGCACGCGTGAGATGATCCAGAAACGTTGTCTGCGGTTTCTCTTCTTCCGGGTTTTTTAGTGAGTTTGATTGCCGCAGTTTATCCCCTAGTTCGGGATCATTGCTCATCACCTGACTGTAGAACCAAAGAAAGTGCCGCATCTGATCGAGCGACTTGCAGAGCGTTTGGATGGCTTCGGTCTCGGGCAGAGTGCTCAGCGCCTCCATCAACTCGGGATCGTTGGGAGCTTGCATGGCGGCGCAGTTGAGTTCGCGCTGGATGACGCGCAAATCTTCGGTAACCCGCATCATTCGGGTGTGAAGGTCATCCATTTCTGAGTTGTTCCCCATCGCGTAGCGTGGCGTCCGGTTTCGCATCTCAACATCTCATCGGCTGGAAGGTGCGGATAGATGTCCCACGATCATGCGCTTTGGTAATTCAAGCAATTACTTTGGTCTGAGAAGCGACGGTGAAAACTGCCGACACGGTAAAAGCGAAGCGTAACGCGGGGTTCAGGACGCCGAATCTATCCCACTGTCGCTGGCGAAGAGCGAGCTAGCGAGGACAATTGTTCTTCAAATGCCAGCAGACAGTCCACTCTTATCAGCTTGATTCGTGACTGACATGGTTCCAGCAGATTACTTCGAAGATCCTCGCAGCATTTCGATCACGCGCTCGTAGTCATCCACGTTAGCGTACTCGATGACGATCTTGCCTTTGCCGTTTCGATCTTTGATCTTCACTCTCACTCCCAGTAGCCGCTCCATCTCCAACTGCGCGGCCTTTACATTAGGATCAATCCAGCGCGCACCATTTTCTGATTGCCTCACCGACACGGGCAACGGAGGCAAAGCGCTGTTCAGGCGGGCGATGCGGTCTTTCAGTTCATCCCATCTCAGGCGCCCCAAGAGCAAATCTTCCGCCACCATCAGAATATGTTCGGGGTTTTCGAGCGCCAGGATTTCCCTTGCTTGGCTGAAGCTGATCCGCCCGTAAGCGACATGCTCTTTTATCACTTCGGGCAGTCGCAGCAGGCGAAGATGATTGGCCACCGACTCGCGCGCGACACCGATACGTTCCGCAATCTGCATCTGGGTCAGATTGAATTCCTGGCTCAGAACACGGTACGCTTCCGCCTGCTCTATCGGATTCAGGTCCTCGCGCACGACATTCTCGAGCACGGTCATCTCGGCCGCCTGCTGCGGCGAGAGCCGGCGCACCAGTGCCGGGATCGTATCTCTTCCCGCCATTCTCGAGGCACGCAATCGCCTCTCGCCAAGAACGAGGATGTAGCGCCCGTCTTCGGACGCTGGGCGCACCACGACCGGCTGCACGACTCCATGTTTTCGAATGGAATCTCGAAGCTCCGCCAACTGGTCTTCATGAAACAGTTGCCGGGTCTGGTAGGGATTTTTGTCTATCAGGTGGAGAGACAAACTTACAACGACGTTGGCTGAAGATTCCTGCGCCGAAATCGAGACGATGTTCTCGTTTCTGGCAATCTGTTCCCGCAGCGGCGGTTCTTGCGTGGCGCGTATGGATTCTGCGCTGCGCATTATGACAGGCGACTCCGCGGTTGCAGCTTGAAGGGAAGGCATGTGGTCCTTGTTCGCTTGCTGCCCGGTCGATTGACGGGGGTCAGAAGGGGACACAACGCCTCGCGGCCCCGGCAGTAACGACTCCAGACCACGGCCCAACGCCCTTCGCTTCTCGACTTTCTCCTCTTTTTTGTCCGTTCCGCGTGAAGCCAAATTCTCCGCCGTTCCTGTCGTCATGGATGAGCCTCTGTTCCCTGCATTCTTCTCGGTCAGGCTTCGTTTCTATACATAGACATACATCAATCTACATAAATCGACGTACATCGATATTCAGGCGCCGATGGCCGAACTAGCGGTCTCGGCCGCTGCCAAATGCCTGTCGATAATCTCTTTGGCCAGGCGAATGTAGCTCTCGGCCCCTTTCGACCGGGGATCGTAAGCCAGCGCGGCTTTGCCATGGCTTGGCGCTTCGGCCAGGCGGATGTTGCGGGGAATCGTGGTCGCGCAGAGCTTTTCCCCGAAGAATTTCTTTAACTCAGCCATCACCTGCTGTGCCAGATTTGTGCGCTCGTCGAGCATGGTGAGCACTACGCCTTCAATCTCCAACCGGGGATTGAGGACCACGCGAATCCTCTCAATTGTGTCCATCAACTCGCTGATTCCCTCGAGCGCAAAGTATTCGGCTTGCATCGGAATCAGAACAGAGTCGGCTGCCACGAGGGCATTTAGAGTCAGAAGATCCAGCGCCGGCGGACAATCGAGCACTATGTATTGAAATCGGTCGCGCAAAGGCGCCAGCGCATCGAGCAGACGGAACTCGCGCCGGTCAGCCTCGACCAATTCAATGTTCGCTCCGATCAGATTCTTGTGCGACGGAACCACCCAAAGCTGCTCGAGCTCGGTCCCGCAAAGCGCTTCCTCGCTCTCAGCCGCTCCCAGCAACAGATGATAGGTCGAAATTCGCCCCGCATCTTTCGCCAAGCCAAGTCCGCTGGAGGCATTCGATTGCGGATCGCAATCGATCAGGAGGGTATTGACTTCAGCCGCTGCGAAGGAAGCCGCCAAGTTGATCGCGGTCGTAGTCTTCCCTACGCCGCCCTTTTGATTGGCAACAGCAATGACGCGTCCCATAAATTGTCGAGGAGCCAGAGCAGTTGCAGCATAAAGCGATTCAGATTCCGAAGCAATCCTGAAGTGCTGTGCAGAACCAGAATTTGTGTGCAAAACGGGTTCAATGTTCCAGTGGGAACACTTGGAACCAAGCTTCCGTGCGGGCTGGCGTCCTCACTCTTAACCAACGGCGAAACACGAAATCAATCTAAAATGTTCCAGCTGGAACATTGGCGACATTCCCGGAACTTTTCTCGATCCCGGCGGGTGCCAGTCGGCAAGATTTGCGCCACGAGTTCTGCCTATTTCTTGAATCATCCCACCTAAGAGGAGATAAACTCCCGAATCCGAATCAGTCTGCGGCGTTTGAGGGCTAAAACTGGCACGTTCGGACCACTGCTAATCTTTTTGATTCCTCGTCCCGATTAAGAAAACGCGTGAAGTAGAGAGTGGAACTGGAACCTCGGGCGACCACGTGATCTCCGACGATGTGCGTGGAATGGACTCTAGTTGCGATTTGCCTACCAGGAGTGCCAACCGTCCACCAGGCGCAACAAGTCTGGTCGCCACCGGCAACACTTCCGTGAAGCGCTCCACCGCACGCAAGGTAATGACCTCGAATGCACCTGAAAGCACTTCGGCGCGTACATTTTCGATCTTTACATCTGATAATTCGAGCGCCCGCGATACTTCGCGAAGAAATACGGCCTTTTTTTGATTCGATTCGATCAGGGTAAGCGAGACTTCCGGAACCAGTAGCTTGATTGGAATTCCAGGAAAGCCAGCCCCCGAGCCGACATCAGCCAGAGTAGATCCACATCGATTCTTACGGGCAGAATTTGGAAACAGGCGACGGGCTGCGAAGAAAGCCTCGCCGAAGTGGCGAACGATGATCTGTTCGGGATCTCGGATCGCGGTCAAGCTAATACGTGCATTCCAGCGTAAGAGTATATCGATATATATCGATATGTCCTCGAGGAGTTTGTCGCTGAGGATTGCTCCCCCTTCCGATGTCCCGACGAAGGGCGCGAGCAATTCTGCGATGTAATTTCGATCCATGCTTGAGAGCGATTGTAGCCGCAGTCGCGATCGGTGGCTTAAGATGTGAGGCGTCAAACTATTTGCATCGGACTGATTTATTCGATACATTCTGTGTGTACTAAAAGAATCGAAAATGTCACAGCTCACAGCCGTGCAAAAGCAATACATCCTGCATTGGGGCGAAATGGGAACGCGGTGGGGAATCAACCGAACCGTGGCCCAGATTCACGCGCTGCTGTACCTGTCGCCGCGCGCCCTGCCCGCTGAGGAGATTGCGGAGACTCTCAGCGTCGCACGCTCCAATGTAAGCACATCGATTCGAGAACTTGAAACGTGGGGTATCGTCCGCGCTGTGCACGTGCTTGGGGATCGGCGCGAACATTACGAGTCCATGAAGGACGTATGGGAGATGTTTCGGCTCGTCATCGAGCAGCGAAAACGCCGCGAGATCGATCCGACGAAAGAGATGCTGCGGCGCTGCCTGGAAGAAATTAATCCCAAAGAGGCGGGCGCGGAGTTCACTCGAGAACGGCTCGCGGCGATGGCGGGATTTTTTGATGCCGTGACTGAGTTGCACGATGAGATGAAGCGGCTGCCCACGGGCACGGTTCGCAAGCTATTGCGGCTGGGCGCGAAGGTCAGTAAAACGACGGGCAAGAAGTAAGCTGTCTCTGGCGCCAATTTTTGGGCTCCCCTTCCCCTTTTTTGTACCTTATTCTGGAATCTTCAACTTCGGTCTGTAAACTGCGCGCTACGAAGACAGGACAGGCGATTAGCGTCTTCCCGGACAGCCCAAAATGAACCTACGTAAAATCGCGACGCAGCCTCCTCTATGACGGCGCCAGCAGAGCCTCGGAGTGAGGGTTTGAATTCCTTTTCTCTCATTACCCGCCGCACATCCCACAGCTTCGCGATTAGATTATCCTTGCTCATGCATATCAGCTCATTGCTTATCAGGAGGAAGTAGAAATGCCGGAGTCGGATGACGAAACGAAGATTTGGATTACATTGGGCGGATTGCCGTTGACGATTGATCTGGAGTGGCCGTTTCACCGTTCGACCTCAGGCGCAGACTTCTGGGTGTTGCATGGCGACATTCGCCTGGAAGGCTCGGATGGCTTGCATGCGCTGGTGGCGGTGAATCTCTCGGCAACAGTGCGGGAAGTACTGCCGTCGCTTGATCCCAAGGATGCGGAAGCTCCGGTCATCAATGCCTTGCGCAAGGAAGTGGATCGGAAACAAATTGAATTTGTGAAGTCAGGCAAGCTGCTGCCCCTTGCATTTTCCAGCCGGCATTATGATTTCAAGCGGCAGAAGTGGGTCTTTGGGAAGGCTAGCGACGAGGTAATTGCGACTTTTCTCGAGCGGAAGGTTTATTGGGAGGCGAAGGTAAAGTCAAATTCCCCGCCCGCTCACACAGAACGCGAGAAGCACGGGGCACCCGCGATCGAGAATAAGGTTTGGATTGGGAATCCCACGGACGCGCAGTATTTGGAAACATCTCCTGGACATTTGATTGAAGTCGCTGAAAGCCTAGTCGCCGGCGACGGCCTGATCCGCATGGAAGGCGAGTGGGCAGAGGCAACTCCGGGGTTGATGAGCCACCGCCAGAGATTCGAGAGTGCGACGCGTACGGCCCTGGAAGAAATTGAGAAAAAGCACGCCTTCGAAAGAGGATAGCTGGGGCAACTCCGCTGATCTATTCACGATTCTTCCTCCGATGGTTTCCACGAAAACAATCCCGCAACAGAAGCGGGGCTCGGCTGCCTAATTAACCGGGACGCTTTCGCCGGCAACGCGGTTGTAAAGCGATGGCATCGAATGCAGTTTGGCAATGGCCGAAGGGCGAAGGTCATAAAGCCTTGTGCATCGAGCATTTGAGCAAGAGCAGGCCCACTTCGCGAACGCGGTAACCATTGGGTGCTCGGTTCGCCGAGACTATGCTGGGGGAAATGGGAAAATCGGCAGATCACAAAGGGCGCAAGATCCTGATCGCGAGCCGAACCGTGCTGGCGTGCGCGTTCGTTGCTGCCGCCGCCGGGCGTGCGCGCGGCCAGACACCGCAGAACCCACCTCCGGAGCCAGCCAGAAAGGCACCGGCGCAAGAGTTGCCCGATGCGCCGGAAGTCAGCCCCAAGGATGAAGGCGCGGGCCCGGTGCAGCAGATCGAGGACAAAACGAAGCAAGCCGCGGAGATGACACAGCACGCCGCCGAGGAAGAGCTGATTAAAGCTCGCAACTGGGAGGCGAGCTGGATTTCTGGCGTGTTCGTCGGCCAGCACCAGGAGTTGGTGACACTCACTCCCAGGGAGCGCGAGGAAATTTACCTGCGGCAGACGCTGATCACGCCGGGCGCGTATATGAAGCGCATGTTCGCGGCAGGCATCGACCAAGCGCGCGGAGTTCCGTCGCAGTGGGACGATGGATTTGCAGGCTATGCAGAACGCTTCGCCTCGCGCGAGGGGCAGTTCATTACGGCGAATACTTTGGCGGCGCTGGGAAACGCAAAGCTCGGCTACGAAGTGCGATACGACCGCTGCAAGTGCAAGGGTTTGTGGCCGCGAACCCGGCATGCAATCATCCGTAATTTTCTGACTTACGACCGGGGCGAGCAGAATCTGCGCCCTCAATGGGCTTTATATGGAGGCGCGTTCGGCGGGGGCTTGGTTTCGACTACCTGGAAGCCAAGCCCCAAGAATGCCTGGGCGAACGGCGGGTGGGCGGTGTTGGGGCAGGCGGGCTATGGGACACTGCTGAATTTTGTGATCGAGTTCTCGCGAGAAATCAATCGCAAGCAGGGAGTGAAGTGAACGGCTCACCGAAGGTGGCTAGGACTACCGGCAATCGCTCACCCAGCAGCACACGTCGCTAAATGCGAGGCTGACTAATATAAGGATGTCGACCCTGCAGATTATTCAGCTCGCAATTCCCGAGTGAAAAAATGCCTTCTCCCAAACAAACAATTGCAGTAACAGAGCTGCGTCCCAAGGCTGGCGGCTTCGGAAACGACGACGCTTGCGAGACGCGCGACTGCGCTACTGAATGAGAGTGCCTCCGTTGCCGTTGGCTTCCTCTTCTGGCGCCAGCACCACCGCTGCTGCCACGCGATCTCCTGGCTCCATTTGCAGCAGACGCACACCCTGAGCGTTGCGGCCGGATTCGCGGATGGTTTTCGAATCCATGCGGATGATTTTGCCGTACTGGCTGATCAGCATGACTTGTGAATTCTCATCGACCAATGCGATAGCCACAACTTTGCCGACGCGTTCCGTAGTCTTGATGTTGATTACGCCCTTGCCTCCGCGATTCGTCAGGCGATATTCCTCGGCGGGGGTGCGCTTGCCGTAGCCGTTTTCGGTCACGGAGAGGATGAGCGTGCCTTTCTGAGCGAGATCCACAACTTCGGGAGTCTCGCCGGCGGCAATAGACGCGGCTTTGGCGAGAGCATCTTGCTCGGAAGCGGCAGCGCCAACCGGGGCTGCGCCGGGTTTCGGCGTGACCGTCATGCCGACAACGTAGTCGTTCTTTTCCAGATCAATGCCCCAGACTCCGTAAGCGGCGCGTCCCATTGGGCGTACGTGATTTTCATCGAAGCGAACGGCCATGCCCTCGTGAGAAGCAATGAAAACGATCTGATCGCCATTGGTGATGCGGGCGGCGACGAGTTCGTCCCCTTGCTCGATTCCGATGGCGTTGATGCCGTTTGAGCGCACGTGCATGAACTCGCGCAACTCGGATTTTTTTACCAGACCGTTGCGTGTGGCAAAGAAAACGTACTTGCCCGGTTCTTCGAGATTGCGAACAGCCAGCATGGTGCGAACAGTTTCGCCGGGTTGCAGGCCGATCAGATTGCCGATGTGTTTGCCACGTCCGGCGGCGCTGACATCGGGAATTTCGTAGACCTTGAGCCAGTAAACCCGGCCTTTATTGGTGAAAATAAGAATGTACGCGTGGGTTGAAGCAATGAAGAGGTGTTCGACAAAATCTTCTTCGCGCGTCTTCATGCCCATGCGGCCGGCGCCGCCGCGACGCTGCATGCGGTAAGTAGAGATTGGCGTGCGCTTCATGTAGCCCGAGTGGCTGAAGGTGACGGCAACCTGCTCATCGGCGATTAAATCTTCGAGAACAATCTCCGCGGCTTCGTCTTCGATGCGCGTGCGCCGCTCGTCCCCGTATGCTTCTTTGACTTCTTCGAGCTCTTTGATGATGACGGCGCGAAGTTTTTTCTCCGAAGCAAGAATCGACTCGTAGTCGGCGATGCGGTCGCGAGTTTCTTTCAGTTCGTTTGAAATTTCGTCGATCGAAAGCCGAGTCAGGCGGTGCAATTGCAACTCGAGAATTGCATCGGCTTGCCTGCCGGTAAATGGCTTTTCGGGATTTAGCTTCGGAGCGCGGCCGGTGGTATTGATATCGATCTTTTTGCCACCGAAGTAGGCAACCAAATTTTCACGGGCGTCGCCCCGGTTGGCACTGGCGCGAATGATCGCGATGACGTTATCGAGGTGATCGAGAGCAGTGATGTAGCCTTCGAGAATATGCTCGCGGTCGCGCGCTTTCTGAAGCAAGTACGCAGTCCGGCGGCGCACCACTTCGACGCG
>Ga0070731_10004417_pt1 | contig 12101 bp, 8 predicted proteins | sample Coa_R1_2_FD_66448 | JGI IMG/M metagenome (GOLD analysis project Ga0070731, IMG submission 66448) | Surface soil microbial communities from Centralia Pennsylvania, which are recovering from an underground coalmine fire - Coalmine... | ecosystem: Environmental > Terrestrial > Soil > Unclassified ... | reverse complement strand
GACGAACCCGACCCAACCGGTGAGCGTGTCCGGATGCACGATTCCGGCGACGAGGATCGCCCCGACGATCACGATGCCGTGGATTGCGTTCGTCCCGGACATGAGGGGCGTGTGAAGCAGCGTCGGCACCTTCGAGATCACTTCGATGCCGAGGAAGATCGAGAGCGCGAGGATCGTCAGCTCGACGACGAGCTGCGCGAAATGGCTCACGCAGCGACCTGCTCGCGCGTCACGCACGCGCCCGCCGTGATCTCGTCGTTCCAGTCGAGGTTCAGCGTCCCTTCCGGCGCGAGATGCGTGAGCAGCGCGGTCACGTTGCGCGCATAAAGCTGACTCGCGTGACCGGCCATCGAGCTCGGCAGGTTGAGCGGGCCGACGATCTCGACTCCGTTCACCGAGACCACCTCGCCCGGCTGCGTGAGCTCGCAGTTGCCGCCTGACTCCGCGGCGAGGTCGACGATCACGGAACCGCGGCGCATGCGCTCGACCGCGGAGGCGGGGATGAGCCGAGGCGCGGGCCGCCCCGGGATCGCGGCGGTCGTGATCACGACGTCGAAGTCGGGGATCCGCTGCTCCAGCGCCTCCTGCTGGCGCTGCTGCTCTTCGGGCGTGAGCTCTCGGGCGTAACCGCCCGCCGTCTCCTCGCCTACGATGCCCAGGTCGAGGAACGTCGCGCCGAGCGACTGCACCTGCTCGCGCACGACCGGCCGCACGTCGAAGCCCGACACGACCGCGCCGAGCCGGCGGGCGGTGGCGATCGCCTGCAGGCCGGCGACGCCGGCTCCGAGCACGAGCACCCGCGCGGGCGCGATCGTCCCCGCCGCCGTCGTCAGCATCGGGAAGAACCGCGGCAGGTGCTCTGCCGCGAGCAGCGCGCCCTTGTAGCCGGAGACCGTCGCCTGCGAGGAAAGGGCGTCCATCGGCTGTGCACGCGTGATCCGCGGGATCGATTCCATGGCGAAGGCGACGACGCCGCGGGCCGTGAGGCGCTCGATCGCCGGCCGGTCGGTCAGCGGCTGGAGAAACGCGATCAGGATCTGCCCGCCGTGCAGCTTCGCTTCCTCGTCTTCGCTCGGTTTCGCCACCTTGACGACCGCGTCGGAGCCGCTCCACGCGTCGGCCACGAGCTCGGCGCCCGCCGCGGCGTACGAGTCGTCGCCGAAGCCGGCCGCCTCTCCCGCGCCGCGCTCGACCGCGACGGAGAAGCCTTCGAGACGGCCGACTACGTCGGGCACGAGCGCGACACGATTCTCGCCCGCGGCCGTCTCCCTGGGAACGCCCACCCGCATCGGCGCGACGCTATCGCAAACCCACGGCGCCGCTCAGCGGGACAGAACGGTGGCGCTCTTTCACAGAGATGTCGAAAAGCCCGCGCAATTCCAGGCCCCGAGTCGGCTAGCGTTGCCCGCAGGGGCGCTCCGGCCGCGCACGGTTGCGGCTGCGCCGGGGCGGCGCCGAACTGGCCATAGACTCGCGGGGTGACCCACCTGCTCATCTCGCACGGGCTCATCCTGCTCTTCGGCTTCGTCGCGATCGAGTCGGCGGGTGTTCCCCTTCCCGGCGAGACCGCCGTGATCACCGCAGCAGTGCTGGCGTCGGAGGGGCATTACTCGATCGTCGCGGTCATCGCGGTGGCCGCCGCCGGCGCCATCGTCGGCGACAACATCGGCTACTGGCTCGGCCGCAAGGGCGGTCGCGCGCTGCTCGCGCGGGCGCCGATCCTACGCGACCACTTCGAGCAGATCCTGCCCCCTGCCGAGCGGTTCTTCGAGCGGCATGGATCGAGGACCGTCTTCGTCGCGCGCTTCTTCGCCCTGCTGCGGGTCACGGCGGCCTGGGTCGCAGGTATCAGCCGCATGCCGTGGTGGCGGTTCTTGATCTGGAACGCGGCCGGCGGAATCGCCTGGGCGACTCTCGTCGGCCTGATCGCGTACGAGCTCGGACGGGCGGCGGCGGACGCAATCAGCCGCTATGGGCTCTACGCCATCATCGCGCTCGCCGTCGTGGTGGTGGTCGCGCTCTTCGGCGCGCGCTTCTGGCGCAAGCGCCTCGGCGAGCATATGCGTGAGCGCCGCGACAAAACAGCGTGAAACAGAGCGGCCGGTTTTTCGGTAGCCTCGACGCGACGATGCCGAAAAAGGAGGCAAGAATTGGCTCGGAAAACCGTCCTCGTATGCGATAGCTGCGGCGCCGAGGTTGGGGACAGCAAGGGCGCGGCGATGCGCGTGACATTTACCGACGCTCGTCGCGGCTCGAAGGTCGCGGATCTGTGCGACGACTGCGCCGGGAAAATGCCCGGCCGCGCCGCCGCCCGCCGCGGTCGGCGTCCAAAAGCCGCGGCCTGAGAATCCCGCACGCTGCGCTCCCGGTGCGGTTGTGCGCCCGGGAGCCGTCCTCGGGCAGATCTACGATGGCCCGATGGGGCTGAGCCTCGTGGCAGGGCCCGCGAACGCGGGCAAGGTCGCGCTCCTGCTCGAGCGCTATCTGGAGCGGCTCGACGACGAGCCGATCCTGATCGTGCCGAACCGGTCGGACGTCGACCCGGTCGAGCGTGACCTGCTCCGTCGCTGCGGCTGCCTGCTCGGCGGCACGATCGGCACCTTCGACGACCTGTTCCGGCGCCTCGGGAAGATAGAAGGCCGGGCTGTCGCGACCGATGCGCAGCAGCTGCTCGTCGTGCGCCGGGCGATCGACCACGCGCACGCGCAGCTCGACGGCCTGACACGCTCGGCGAGGTTCGGCGGCTTCGCCGAGTCGTTGCTCGCGACGATCGGCGAGCTGGAGTCCGGCCTCCTCGATCCCGGCGACCTCGACGGCGAGCTCGCCGCTCTCTACGGTGCGTACCGGACGGAGCTCGGCCGTCTCGGCCTCGTCGACCGCGACCTCGTGCGCCGTGCCGCCGTCGTGCGTCTGCAGAGCGACCTCGATGCGTGGCATGGCGAGCCGGTCTTCGCGTACGGCTTCGAAGACCTGACGGCCGCGGAGTGGGGGCTCCTGGAGGCGCTCGCGGGTCGCGCGGAGGTGCACGTTTCGCTCCCCTACGAGCCCGGCCGGGTCGCGTTCGAGTCGCTGCGGGCGACCGCTGAGGATCTCGCAGGCCTCGCGAACGGCCAGAGTCGCGAGCTCCCGCCCGCCGTCGCCCGCGTCAGCCCGGTGCTCACACACCTCGAGCGGGCCCTGTTCGAACCTCGGCCGGCAGAGGGGCCGCCACTCGACGGATCGTTGCGGTTTCTGGAAGGCGCCGGCGTCCGCGGCACGCTCGAGCTGGTCGGCGGTGAGGTGCTCGCGGCGCTCCGTGCGGGCACGCCAGCCGAGGAGATCGCGCTCGTCGTGCCCTCGCTCGAGCGCTGGCGCGGTCCGATCGAGACCGTCTTCGCGACGCTGGAGATCCCGGTTGCCGTCGACGGACGCGCACGCCTCGGCGCGACGCCGCTCGGGCATGCGCTCCTGGCGCTGCTGCGGTTTGCCTGGGCCGAGGGCGGCCGGTTCGATCTCTACTCCTTCCTGCGCTCGCCGTACTCGGGGATTGCCCGTGCCAGCGTCGACTTCGCCGAAGGACGCCTGCGCGGGCGGGGAGTCAGCCGGCCCGAACGGGTCGAGGAGGAGACAGAGCGCCTGCGCCAGGCGCCCCTCGTCGCGTTGCGCGAGCTACGCGCAGCCGCGTCACCCGTCGACGGTGCCCGCGCCCTCGTCCGCTCGATGCTGCGCGCTGCGCACGGGCTCGGCGCTCCGCCCGTCGGCGACTCGGCGCGCATCGACCTGCGCGCGGCCGCGGCTGCGACCGCAGTGCTGGACGAACTCGCAGACTGGTCGCCGCTCGGGCCGGCCCTCGGCGAGAGCGACGTACTGGCGGCGCTCGGGCGGGTCGAGCTGCGGCTGCGTCCGAGCGGCGAGCCGGGCCGCGTCGAGGTGCTCGACCTCCTGCGCGCGCGCACCCGCCGCTTCCGCGTGGTCTTCCTGCTCGGCCTCGACGAAGGCTCGCTCCCACGCCGGGGCCGCACGACGGCGTTCCTGGACGACGAGCGCCGACGTGAGCTCGGGCGGCGGCTCGAGCGTCCCGACCCGGTCAGCCGCGACCGCTATCTCTTCTACACGGCCTGTACGCGCGCGACCGAGCTGCTGTACCTCGTTCGCGAGGCATCGAGCGACGAAGGGACGCCGCGGGAGGCGAGCCCGTTTTGGAGCGAGGTCACGAGGCTGTTCGCCCCGGACGACGTCCGCCGCGCGACGACGCGGCGTGCCCTCTCTGAGCTGACGTGGCAGCTCGACGACGCGCCGACGGAGCGCGAGCGACTCCGTGCGGTCGCACGCCTTGCGGGCGGGGGCGATGAAGACGCTGCACTCGCGCTCGCCGACGCGAACGGGTGGACACGGCGGCTGCAACGTGCCCGCATCGCGTTCAGCCGGCAGACGCGGCTGCGCAATCCGGCCGTGCTCGCCGAGCTCGCCGCGCGCCGCGTGTTCTCGGCAACCGAGCTCGAGCGCCTCGGCGACTGCTCGTCGGCGTGGCTCTTCGAGCGGGTGATCAACCCGAAGACGATCGACGCCGAGCCCGACGCCCTGCTCCGGGGCAAGGTGGCCCACCAGGCCCTCTACGCCTTCTACAGCGGGCTGCCGAAGGAGCTCGGCGCCGACCGGGTCACCGCCGAGACTCTCGAGCCTGCGCTCGCGTTCCTCGAGCGCTGCCTCGACGAGGCGCTGCGCGGCGGGGTCCGTCTCGAGCTGTCGGACGTGCAGACGGCCGAGCTGCGAGTGGGCCTTCACCACGACCTCGAGCGCTTCGTTCGGGAGGAGGCGCGCTCGCCACTCGGGCTCGCGCCGCGCCGCTTCGAAGTCGGGTTCGGCAGCGAGCGCTCCGCCCCCGAGCTGCAACGCGGGCTCGAGCTCGGCGAGGGGCTGTTCATGAGCGGCAAGATCGATCGCGTCGACGTCGACCCGTTCAGCGCGCGCGGAATCGTGCAGGACTACAAGTCGGGAAAGAGCTCGTTCTCGGCCGCCGAGATCGACGCCGAGCAGCGGCTGCAGGTGCCGCTGTACATGCTCGTGCTCCGTGACCTGATCGGCATCGAGCCGCTCGGCGGTCTCTACCGCGCCCTCGGCGGCGGTGGCTCGGCGCGCGGCCTGCTCCGTGCGGAGGCGCGCGAGGACTTGCCAGGCTACAAGCAGAACGACTATCTCGACGAAGACGGGTTCTGGGCTCAGATCGAGAGAGCGCGCGAGCGGGCGCGCACGAATGCGGAGCGCATGCGCCGTGGCGACGTCGCGCACGACCCGCGCGGAGGCGAGTGTCCGCCGTGGTGCGACCTCTGGACGATGTGCCGGGTCGCGCGCGCATGATGAACGAGCAGCAGCTCGCGGCCGTCGCGGCGCGTGGCGAGATCTTCGTCTCCGCAGGAGCCGGGACCGGCAAGACCTCGGTGCTCGTCGAGCGGTTCGTGCAGTCGGTGTGCGACGAGGGGCTCGATATCGACTCCGTGCTCGCGATTACCTACACGCGCAAGGCCGCTGCCGAGCTGCGCTTCCGCATCCGCGCGGCACTGCTTGGGCGCGAGCGTCCGGAGCTCGCGCGCGAGCTCGACGGCGCCTGGATCTCGACCATTCACGGCTTCTGTGCCCGGCTCCTGCGTGCCCATCCGTTCGCGGTTGGGATCGACCCACGCTTCCGCGAGCTCGACGACGAGCACGGAGCCGTCCTCCGCGGCGAGGCGTTCGACCGAGCGCTGAGCGCCTTCTGCGCCGCTGGCGACGAGCCGCGGCTTCGGTTGCTCGCGACCTACGGCAGCGCCGGCTTACGCCGCATGCTGACCGGCGTCTACGAGACGCTCCGGTCGGCAGGCCGTGAGCTCGTGCTCGAGCTCGGTGAGCTTCCGAGCCTCGAGGGCGCGCTTGCCGAGCTTCGCGAGGAGGCGGCGGTGCTCGCCGCCGACGCGGCGGCGACGCCACGACAGCTCGCCGCGGCGCGCGGAGTGCTCGGCCTTTCGCCGGCCGCGGAGGATCTGATCGATCTCAAGTCGTCGCAGGCCTCCGGCCCGCGTGCGGCTTCGTTCGAACAGGCCCGCAAGCGAGTGCAGCAGGCTGCACTCGAGGTGCTCGCGGCGCGCGACAAGGAGCTACTGCAGGAGCTGCTCGAGCTGTTCGCCCACGAGTACGCGGACGCGAAAGAGCGAGAGTCGGCGCTCGACTTCGAGGACCTGCAGCTCTTTGCGCGCGACCTGCTCCGCGACCATGCCCACGTGCGCGAGCGTGAGCAGCTCCGTTTTCGGACGATCATGATCGACGAGTTCCAGGACACGAACGCGCTGCAATGCGAGCTCGTAGACCTGCTCGCCGGCGGTCCGGCGAAGGACGTGTTCTTCGTCGGCGACGAGTTCCAGTCGATCTACGGCTTCCGCCACGCCGACGTCGGAGTCTTCCGCGCGCGGCGCGCGGCAGCGGCGCAGCGGCTCCCCCTGACCGAGAACTACCGCTCCCGGCCAGAGCTGCTCGCGGCGGTCAACTTTCTCTTCGAGCCCGCATTCGGTGAAAGCTTCCAGCCCCTTGCGGCCGCGCGCGACTTCCCCGACCCGGTCTTCGGCCACCCGGTTGAGTTGCTCGTCACCGACAAGGAGTCGTACCGCGATTCCGGGGAGCACTGGCGCCGCGCCGAGGCCCGGCAGATCGCACGCCGCGTGCGCGGCCTCGTCGACGCAGGCGCGGCGGCCCCGGGCGAGATCGTGCTGCTCTTCGCGGCTGGCACCGACGCTGACGCGTACGAAGAAGAGCTGCGCGCGCAGGGGCTACCGACGTACCGCGCGACCGGCCGCGGCTACTTCGGTCAGCAGCAGGTCGTCGACCTGTTGCTCTACCTGCGCCTGCTGCACAACCGGTACGACGACGAGGCGTTCGTCGCGGTGCTCGCGTCGCCCTTCGTGGGCGTGTCGAACGATGCGCTGCTGCTGATCCGGCGCCACGCCGGCCGGCGGCCGCTCTTCAGCGGCATCGAGCGTTCCCTGCCGGAGCCGGTGAGTGCGGACGACAAGCGCTTGCTGAAAGCGTTCCGGCAGCGCTACGACCGGCTGGTCGCGCTGTCGGCGCGGGCGTCGCTCGAGCAGCTCTGCGAGCAGATCGTCGCCGAGCACGACTACGACCTCGCCGTTCTCGCCCGCTGGGACGGCAAGCGCCGCTATGCGAATCTGCGCAAGCTGATGCGGCTCGCGCGAGGCTACGAGGATCTTCGCGGTCGCGATCTCGAGGGCTTCGTCCGCTTCGTACGTGACCAGGCGGCGCTCGGCGCCGCGCAGCTCGAGGCGGTGTCGGAGGAGGAAGGCGCCGATGCTGTTCGTCTGTTGACGATCCACGGCGCCAAGGGGCTCGAGTTCAAGGTCGTCGTCGTCGCCGACGCGGGACGTGACACCGGCCGCCGGCCGGGGGCGGACGAGATCCTCGCTCGCCCCGACGGGCGCTTCGGCTTCAAGGTCGTCCACCCGGCGACCGGCGGCAAGCATTCGGTCTTCGACTACGAGCGCGTCCGAGAGGCCGAGCGCGAGGACGATGAGGCCGAGCGGCTGCGCCTCTACTACGTCGCGATGACGCGGGCGGTCGACCGGCTGATCGTCTCGGGTGCCGTCGACCGCGTGCGGACGACGCCGATCGGCTGGGTGCTCTCGCGGCTCGGCTGCGAGGCCGAGCTCGCGCATGCCCCCGAGCCGTTCGAGCTCGCGCGCGGCGACGCGCGCTTCCTCGTCACGGTCGACCGGCGCGCGGCGGACGCGGAACGCATCGACGAGCCGGAGCCGGAAGGTCAACTGAGACTCTTCTCGGAGCTGCCGGTCGCGGCCCGTCCGCCGGGTTATCGCCTGCCCGAGCTCGCGCCCGTGCCCGCGCCCCCCGAGCATCGCGTACGGCGCCTCTCTTACTCGGCGCTCGCGCTCTTCGAGCGTTGCTCGTATCGCTACTACGCCGAGCGCATCGCGGGGCTGCGCGAGGCGCGGCAGCTCTCCGGGGGAGACGGCGGCCTCGCCGCCACGGAGATCGGCGACGCCGTGCATCGGCTGCTCGAGGTCGTCGACCTGCATGAGCCACGGCTGCCCGACCTCGGTCTGGTCGCAGGGTGGTATCCGCACGTGACCGCCGAGGAGCTCGAACGGATCGCGGCGTTCGTCGCCGCGTACTGCGATTCCGAATTGGCCCGCCGCGTAGCCGGGCTCGTCGGCGTGCGGCCGGAGCGGCCGTTCGCCTTCGAGCACGATGGCGTCCTGCTCCACGGCCGGCTCGACGTCTTGCACCGCGACGGGCCGCGTGCCCTGGTCGTCGACTACAAGACGAACGTGCTCGGAGAGCGGACGCCCGAGGAGGTGGTCGAGTCCGAGTATCGGCTGCAACGCCTGGTCTACGCGCTGGCAGGCTTCCGCGCCGGAGCGGAGCAGGTCGAGGTCGCGTATGCGTTCCTCGAGCGGCCCGACGCCGTCGCCTCGACGAGCTTCACGCTGGCTGACGCCGGCGGGCTGGAGCGTGAGCTCTCGCAGGCGATCGCGCGGATCGAGGCCGGCGCGTTCGTTCCGACGCCGAGTGAGTTCGTCTGCGCGGACTGCCCGGCGCTCGACCTCGTCTGTGCCGGGCCCAGGCTCCACGCTGCGCTGATCGTGTCGGACGCCGCGCTCGTCGGCGCCTAGCGCTCGTGGCGAAGAGCTATGTCGCGGAGGCCCGGAAGCGCGTCGGGCCGAAACGTGCCCGCATCCACCCGATCATCGAGCGGCTCGCTGCCGAGTACCCCGACGCGACGATCGCGCTCCGGTTTGCGAATCCGCTGGAGCTGCTCGTCTCGGTGATGCTGTCGGCGCAGACGACCGACGTGAATGTGAATCGGGTCACGGAGTCGCTCTTCCGCAAGTACCGCCGGCCCGAGGACTACCTCGCGGTTCCGAGCGAGGAGCTCGAGCACGACGTCTTCCCGACCGGTTTCTACCGGCAGAAGGCGAAGGCCCTGCGCGGGACGATGCAGATGCTGATCGAGGACTACGGCGGCGAGGTGCCGACCGACTTCGCCGCGCTGCTCCGGCTACCTGGCGTTGCACGGAAGACCGCGAACGTCGTCGCAGCGGCGCGGGGCGCGCCGCAAGGGATCGTCGTCGACACCCACGTGCGTCGGCTGTCACAACGGCTCGGACTGACACGCGAGACGGATCCGGTCAAGATCGAACGCGACCTGATGAAGCTCGTTCCAGGCGCCGACTGGGGTCGCTTCCCGAACCTGCTGATCTGGCACGGCCGCAGGGTCTGCGACGCGCGCCGGCCTGCGTGCGAGCGCTGCGTCATCAACGACCTTTGCCCGTCGAGCCGCGTGTAGGAGGTGCGGTTCGGGGGGCGGGTCCAGCCGGCGACCGACCCACCCACTGACCCCCCACCCTCCCAAAGGGGGCCTGGACACGGTAGCCCGGAAACGGACACGCGTCTGTGCCGATTCGGTGACTTTTCTCGGCGCGGGGTCGCTCGCTCGCGCGACCATGCGCCTGAGGCAACTATTCGGGCTCGGAGCCAGGGAGGTGCGACCGCGGCGTCAGCGCGACGAGCAGGCCGCCGTCGTCGTCGTAGGCCGGGAAGAAGTCGGCCGTGACGGTCTTCTCGAGGCCGGCGCGCGTCTTGATGGCGAGTTGCTGCCCGAGTCTCCTGACGCCCCACTCGCGTACGAGCTGCACCGGCTCGCCGTTCGAGAGCTGGAGCGCCTGCACGACGTCGCGGCCCATCAGCTCCTCCTCCATGTACCCCGTCAGCTCGAACACGCCTCTGCCGGTGGCGAGCACGCGTGCGTCCCGGTCGCAGACGATGAACCCGGTGGCCTGCGCGGGGTAGTAGTCGTCGAGCAGCTCGAACAAAAACCCGAACCCGCAGTGATGGCAGGCAGGGGCGTCCGTGGAAAACCCCTCGCGACCGTCCACGTCGACCGAGCGTTCCTTGCAGCGTGGGCAAATGTAGTGCGGCACTCGCTCAGGGTAGCCCGCCGATTACAGCCATCGCTTCCGGCGGAAGTAGACGAGTTGTGCGATTGTGGTCGCGACGATCCAACCCCACGACCACCAGTAGCCGAAGCTCCAGCCGAGCTCCGGGATGTCGTGGAAGTTCTGGCCGTACAGCCCGACGATGAAGGTCGGGACGAGGAGCAGCGAGGCGACCACCGTCAGCCGCTTCACCACCTCGTTCTGGTCGTTCGCGAGCTTGGCCAGGAAGTAGTCCCGGACGCCCGCGACGAGGTCGCGGGAGGTCTCGAGGCCGTCGCTCGCGCGCAGGAGCTTGTCGTATGCGTCGGCGAAGTGGAGCTCGACGTCGCGGGGAAAGAGATCTCCGGCTTCCAGTTCGACGCGGTCGTCGATGACTGCATGCACGGCATCGCGCGTCGGGGCGAGCGTGCGCCGGATGCGGAGCAGGTCGTGTCGCAGCATTGAGATTCGATCGCGGACCTTGGGGGCCGGCCACTCCTCGATGCTGTCTTCGAGCTCGTCGATCTCGCCGTTCAGGTCGTCGATCAGGTCGAGGTAGCGCTCGGCGACCTCGTCGACGAGCCGAAAGAGGTACATCCCGGTCGGCTCGTCCGGGTGGCAGGCTTCCTTGGCCGGTCTCGGGTCGAACGGCGTCTCGCCGGGCGGCGTCTTCGAGACCGTCACGAAGCTGGCCGCGGTGAGGATGAAGTCGACCTCCTCGTAGTAGACGCGGTCCTCGTCGGGGACCGCGACCGCGACGAGGAGGACACCGACGACGTACGTCCCGTGCGACTCGATGCGGGGGCGGGGCTCGTCGTCGTGGACGAGCGGCGCGAGCAGCAAATCGACGGCGGTTGGGTGCAGCTCCGTCGGCAGGTGGGCGGTCAGCTCCGCCTGCGTCGGGTCGATCAGGTCGATCCAGCGCACGCCCTCCGCCACGCGCCGAGGCTAGCCGCGGCGTCGGCTGGCCTAGCCCGAGACCGCTTCTGCCTCGGGGCGTGGCGCGGTCAGCGCCGTGCCCGCGTGCCCCTCGAGCGCTGCGAGGTACCGCTCCGCGTCGAGTGCGCCCATGCAGCCCGAGCCGGCTGCCGTGACGGCCTGGCGGTAGACGTGGTCCTGCACGTCGCCGACCGCGAAGACCCCGGGGACGTTCGTCTCGGTCGTGCCGGGCTTCGTGATCAGGTAGCCGGCCTCGTCGTGGTCGAGCTGCTCGAGGAACAGGGCCGTGTTCGGGTCGTGGCCGATCGCGACGAAGAAGCCGTCGGCCTCGATCTCGAGCGGCTCGCCGGTCTCGGTGTTCCGCAGCCGGATCCCGGTCACGCACGTGTCGCCGAGGATCTCCTCGACCACGTACGGAGTCAGGAACTCGATCTTCGCGTTTTCGTGGGCCCGGTTGACCATGATCTGCGAGGCGCGGAACTCGTCGCGGCGATGGACGAGCGTCACCTTCGTCCCGAAGCGGGTCAGGAAGAGCGCCTCTTCGAACGCGGAGTCCCCGCCGCCGACTACGACGATGCGCTTCTCGCGGAAGAACGCCCCGTCGCAGGTCGCGCAGGCGCTGACGCCGCGACCCTGGAGGCGCTGCTCGGATTCGAGCCCCAGCCAGCGGGCGCTGGCGCCGGTCGCCACGATCACGGCGCGGGCGCGGTACTCCTCGTCGCCGACCCAGACCCGGAGCGGCTGTTCGGAGAGGTCGACCTTGGTGACGTCGTCGGTCACGAACTCGGCGCCGAACCGCTCCGCCTGGCGGCGGAAGTCGGCCATCATCTCGGGTCCGATGACGCCGTCCGCGTACCCCGGGTAGTTCTCGACGTCGCTCGTCAGCATGAGCTGGCCGCCCCAGCGGAAGCCCTCGATCACGAGCGGCTCGAGATCGGCGCGGGCGCTGTAGAGCGCAGCCGTGTAGCCGGCCGGACCTCCGCCGATGATGATCAGCTCGCGAACGTCGTCCGTGATCAAAACTCCTCCTCCAAGATCGTCACCCAATTAAACGCACTGCGGCGGCCGGACGTTCCCGGACTATGCGACCGGCTCGCCGCAGAGGTAGAGACGGCCGCCTCTGGTCTCGGCGATCTCCCATGGGCGGTGCGCCTCGGCCGTCCGCGGCCGGACCAGGTGCTGGACCTCGTGGCCGCGGGCGTGGAGGAG
>Ga0070731_10004416_pt1 | contig 12104 bp, 7 predicted proteins | sample Coa_R1_2_FD_66448 | JGI IMG/M metagenome (GOLD analysis project Ga0070731, IMG submission 66448) | Surface soil microbial communities from Centralia Pennsylvania, which are recovering from an underground coalmine fire - Coalmine... | ecosystem: Environmental > Terrestrial > Soil > Unclassified ... | reverse complement strand
CCATCCTGCTCGACGGCCACTTCGTGCTCGAGCACTCTGGACGCGCGCGCACTGGCCTGTTTTTCAATTTCAATGGCACGGCGGGAATGTGGCGGCGCGCCGCGATTGAAGAGGCCGGCGGCTGGCAACATGACACTCTGACCGAAGATACGGATCTCTCCTATCGCGCGCAGCTCAAAGGATGGAAGTTCATCTATCTGCAGGATGTGGAGTGCCCGGCGGAACTTCCCGTAGAAATGACGGCTTTCAAGACCCAGCAAGCCCGCTGGGCAAAGGGCTTGATTCAGACCGGCAAGAAGATTCTGCCGAAGGTCCTCAGAAGCGACGCGCCGCTGCACACCAAAATTGAGGCCTGGTATCACTTGACTGCGAACATCAGCTATCCGCTGATGATCATGCTTTCGGTGCTTTTGCTGCCGGCCATGATTATTCGCTTCTATCAGGGCTGGATTCAGATGCTCTGCATTGATCTGCCCCTGTTTCTGGCGTCGACGTTCTCGATCTCAAGTTTTTATCTGGTCTCCCAGCGCGAGTTGTTTCCTCGAACCTGGCCTCGTTCGTTGTTGTATTTGCCGTTTCTGATGGCACTCGGGATAGGGCTGACCATCACCAATACCAAAGCCGTAATCGAAGCGCTGATCGGCAAGCAAAGCGCGTTCGCGCGGACCCCAAAATATCGCGTGATCTCGAAACAGGACAAGGTCGGCGCCACCAAGTATCGCAAGCGCCTGGGATGGGTGCCATGGCTCGAACTGATCATCGGCACCTACTTCGCGCTTACGGTTTACTACGCTGTGGAGAATGAAAATTACATCACCGTTCCATTCCTGCTGCTGTTTGTAGTCGGATATTGGTATACGGGATTGATGTCGTTGCTGCAGGGACGATTCGGTGGAGCGTCTCTGCGCACGACCACCCATTCCAAGCCGTTTCCCGTGGGAGTGTAGCGGATCTGGCTACGGGCGGAAATGTGGAAATGTCGCCCGCTCGAAAAAGCATCGTGGAGACGTTTGGCCTTCGTTCGACGGCTCATTTACAATCCTCACTCCGACAGTTCTCGGTGGCGTGCAGGTTGTGAATCGCCGGGAGAATTTCAGGAGGATGCGATGCTCCGCTCGCATAGAATTCTCCGCCTCTCTGTCGTAATCCTTCCGCTGTTTGCCCTTCTTAGCTGTGGCGGCGCGCATGACTCCGACGAGTACTTCGTGCTGGTGGCCACGAATTTACAGCTTCCGTACTGGAAGATGGCGGGCGCGGGTTTCGCTAATGCCGCAAAAGGGATGAAGGTGCGCGCCGACTTCGTGGGACCACAGAGTTACGATCCCAAAGGCGAGCGAGATGCTCTGGACCAGGCGGTGCAGAAGAAGGCTACCGGCATTCTGGTGAGCAGCGCCGACGCAGCAATTCTCAAGGACAGCATCGATAAGGCCATCGCCGCCGGCATTCCTGTGATCACGATTGACTCTGACGCGCCATCCAGCAAACGCTTGTTCTTTATCGGGACCAATAACTATCAGGCAGGATTCACCGGAGGGCAGCGCCTGGCGCAGGAATTGAAGGGCAAGGGGAGCGTCGTGGTGTTCACCATGCCCGATCAGGCGAACCTGCAAGACCGCTTGCGGGGCTACAAAGACGCGCTGGCGCGGACGCCGGAGATCAAGATCACGCGCATCGTCGACATCCAGGGAGATCCTCGCATCGCCTTCGACACGACCACCCAAATTATCGGCAAAGAACGCGACAAGGTCGACGCCTTCGTCTGCCTGGAGGCGCAGTCAGGCAAAGAAATCGCCGGAGTGCTGAACAGCTACCAGGTGACCGGAAAAGTTGTGATGGCGATGGACACCGATCAGGAAACCCTCGACTGGATCCAGAAAGGATTGATCGCCGTCACGATCGCTCAAAAGCCCTACACCATGGCCTTCGTCGGGATGCAGATGCTTGACAACCTCTACCACCACAAACCTGCATCTCTGGAGTCGGATTGGTCGAAAGACACCTACTCTCCGATTCCTGCATTTGTGGATACGGGTTCTGGCCTGATCGACAAGAGCAATGTCGAATCATTCATGCAGGCTGGAAAGAACCTGGGTGCTCCGAAATAGAAGTTCCCGAAGACTACGAAATATATTCGCGGATGTATTCGTCCTGGGTGTGCGCCAATTGCCGGATGTCCCCATCGAACACCACTTTTCCGTCGCGGAGGATCAGGAAACTCATGGGAACATCACAGTACTGGCCATGCGGCAAAACGCGCAGTGTGTTCGACTTGGGATCGAATTCGTGGGTTGCGAGGGTGAAGGCGTCCTGCAAGCGGTGCGTAACCAGCAAGGAACTGGTGCGGTAAACGTCGCGCTGCTTCATGATCAATTCCACGATCGTATTCGACGTCACGGGATCAAGGCCGCCGGTCGGCGAGTCATAGAGGAGCAACTCGGGTTGCGTAATGATGGCGCGGGCAATCGCGACGCGCCGGCGCATGCCTCCGGAAAGCTCGGAGGGAAACAGATCGAGCGTGTGCTCGAGTTCGACGAAGCGCAATGACTCGCGAACCCGGGCGTCGATTGCGGCGTCGTAGATGCCGTGTTCCTCCATTAATCGAAAGGCCACATTTTCCCGAACGGTCAGCGAATCGAAGAGCGCGCTTTCCTGGAAGACCATCCCAATCTTGCCGCGCACTTCGAACAGATCGCGTTCCTGCAAGCGGGTGACGTCTTCGCCCTGCACCGTGATTCGACCGGAGTCTGGTTTGAACAAGCCCAGCGCGAGTTTGAGAATTGTGCTCTTGCCCGCGCCAGCAACTCCAAACAGCGCTTTGGTCTCGCCGACAGCAAGCTTGAATGACACTCCACGCAAAACCTCGTTTTCTCCGAAGCTTAACCAGACGTCGTCGAATTCCATGGAGAAGCCGGAGCCTTCCTGGACCGCGGTAGCACGGGAATCAATCGGTATGGTGGGAACTGACATGCCGTTACTTATACGACAAGACGCTCATCAGGAACTGCGTGGTAAAGAAATTGACGATAATGATCATCACCGATGCCGTGACCACGGCCTGCGTGGTCGCGCGGCCGACGCCCTGGGTTCCTCCCCGCGCCGTCATTCCGTAAAAACAACCCACCGTCGAAATGATGAAGCCGAAAAGCACCGGCTTGATCAGGCCCATAAAAACATCCTGAAACACCAGCGACTGCCACGCGTTATTCCAATATTGGCGTGCGTCGAGTGCCAGCAGAAGCTTGGAAACCATCAGCCCACCGGCTAGTCCTACAAGATCGGAAAGAATCGTCAGAAAGAAGAGCATGAAAACGGTAGAAATGACGCGCGGCGTGACCAGCTTTTTCATGGGATCGGTGCCGAGCGCGCGCATGGCATCAATCTGCTCTGTGACGACCATTGATCCGAGTTCGCTGGCCATTCCCGAAGCATTGCGTCCCGCGACCAGAATGCCGGTCAGGACCGGCCCGAGTTCGCGCACCATCGACAGGGCGACCAGTTGGCCGATGAGGGTGATAGAGCCGAAGCGTTGCAGCGTGTTTGCCGTCTGCACTGCCAGGACCGCCCCGGTGAAGAACCCGATCAGTACGACAATCGGCAGCGAACCCACCCCGATCAGGTCTGCCTGCTGCACCATATCGGCGAGGTACAGAGGCTTGCGGAAAAGATTGCCCAACGACTGGAGAGAGAGCAGGGTGTATTCCTGCACCGCCTGGACCTTTTCCTTAGCGAACTCGGTGGGCGAGATCAGTTCCATGCGTTTGGGACGTCCGGGCGCGCATATTCTCACGGCCCAGGCTTGATCGAAATATAACAGATCGGAGCGGCGTGCTTCGGACTCCGGACTTCCGACGACGCACCTTAACAGTCACTTACGGGAGTTTGAGGTCGGCGGGCGGCCTTTACAAGCGGTTCTTTTTCTTGATCTCGATATTCAGCCGGCGGATTTTCTGGTTGAGGGTAGAAAGGGGGACGTGGAAGCGTTCCGCGGCTTCGGTCTGATTCCAGTTGCAGCGCTCGAGCATGTCGGTGATGACCCGGCGTTCGACGTCTTCCACAATTTCGAACAAGGAGGCGTCGGAGGGCGCGTCGTGCAGCGAAAGGGAAGAGCCACGGCCCATCAGCGACTCGGGAAGCAGATCGGCGCTGATCTCGGGACCGGAGGAAAGCACGACTGCGCGTTCAATGACGTTTTCCAGTTCGCGCACGTTACCGGGCCAAGAGTAGGCCATTAGAGGACGGAGCGCTTCGGTCGCAACGCGCGGCACAGTGCGCCCGTTCTCTTCCGCATACTTTTTCAGAAAGAACTCGACCAGCAGGGGAATATCTTCCTTGCGCTGGCGCAGGGGTGGCAGTTCTACGGTGATTACATTCAGACGATAGTAGAGGTCTTCGCGGAAGCGTCCTTCGCGCACCATCTGCCGCAGGTCGATGTTGGTGGCGGCAATAATGCGGACGTCCACCTGAATCTCCTGGATGCCTCCCAGATGCATGAAGCGGCGGTCCTGCAACACGCGCAAAATCTTGGCCTGCGTTTCCAGCCCCATGGTGGCGATTTCGTCCAAAAAGAGCGTGCCCTTGTCGGCCACTTCGAACAGCCCTTTTTTCGACGCGATGGCGCTGGTGAAGGCTCCCTTGACGTGGCCGAACAGAGTCGATTCCAGCAAATCGGTGGGCATGGACCCGGTATTGACCGGCACAAACGGTTTGTCGCGCCGGGGCGAGTTCAGGTGGACCGCCTTGGCGATGACTTCCTTGCCCGTCCCGCTTTCTCCCTGCAGCAAGACGGTGGAGCGGCTGTTTGCCACCTGTGCGACCAGATCAAAGATCTTCAGCATGGGCTCGCTCTTGCCCACGATGTTTTCGAAGTTGTAGCGCTGCTTGAGGGCTCGCTTGAGCTGAACGTTTTCTTCTTCCGCCCGATGCCATCCGATTGCGGCGCGGACATCCGCCAAAAGCTTTTCGTTATCCCACGGCTTCTGGACGAAATTCGCTGCTCCTGCCTGCATGGCACGCACAGCGTTTTCTACCGTGCCGTAGGCGGTGATCATGATGACGGGCAACTGCGGATTTTGCGCGCGAATGTCGGAAAGAATTTCCATTCCGTCGCGCCCCGGCAATGCCAGGTCGAGCAGGACCAGATCAAACGGACGATCCGCCAATTCGGTCAGGCCATCTTCGCCCGAACCAGCGGTTTCGACTGCGAAGCCCTCGATTTCCAACAGAGTTTGAAGAGACTCCCGAATCTCGGCCTCATCATCGATAATGAGCACCGACCCCACGGGCGAGGGATTGGGATTGATGGTGCCGCGCGAAATAACTGCTGCTTCAGACATGAACTGCCTTCCTGCTTAAGGGAAAGTCGAGGGCGAATGTCGTTCCTGACCCGGGGTTGCTTTCCACGCGAATTTTCCCGGCATGCTCCTGAATGATGCCGTACGTGACCGAAAGCCCGAGCCCAGTACCGCGGCTTTGGCCCTCTTTGGGCGCCGCCTTGGTCGTGAAGAACGGGTCGTAAATGCGCTGGATATGTTCGGGAGCGATACCGGAGCCGGTGTCAGAGACGCGGACGCTCACCATCTCCCCGTTGCTGGTAGCGATGGTCAGCTTGCCGCCGCCCACCATCGCGTCCTTTGCATTGAGGAATAGATTGAGAAAAACCTGCTGCAATCTTCCCGGATTTCCCTGAATTACGGAAATGCCGGGTGTCAGCTCTGATTCAACCTGTACCTTTGAGGTCTTGAACTGATGTTCCAGCAGCGCCAGCGTGTCGGTGATGACTTTGTTGATATCGACCTCGGCGAACTCGGTGCCGCTGGTGCGCGAAAAATTCAGAAGATTGTTGACGATCTCGGAAGCGCGGAAGGTCTGGCGCGTGATCTTTTCCAGCAGTCCTGACTTTTGCGGATCACCCTGCAGCTGTTTGGCCAGCATCTGCGTGTAGGAGGAGATCACGGCCAAGGGCGTGTTGACCTCGTGGGCTACACCGGCGGCAAGCAGACCGATCGAGGAGAGCTTGTCGGCCTGGGAAAGCTGCGTTTCAAGATCGATGCGCTCGGTGATGTCGTCCATGATCACGAGACGCCCGACCACCTGGAACTTACGCGTGACCAGCGGCGCAATTGCCACATTGACAATGCGAGCCTCTCCGGCAGGGGTTTGCAGGCGGAACTTATACAGATTGTTGATGCCGGCGTTCTGCCGTACGCGGTAGAACTCCTCTGCAAATTCCGGCGGGAAGATGTGGCGCAGGGGCTGGGTCAGCGCCTGCCAACGGGGCAGGGCGTACATCACTTCCATCTGCGCATTCCAACTCTCGATGCGATCTTCCATGTCGAGAGCCATGATGCCGACGTTGATCGATTCGACGATGTTCTCGTTGAAGTCCTTCAGGCGCTCGTATTCGGCCACCTTTTGCTGCAGCGAGGCGTAGAGCCGGCCGTTCTGGATCGCGATTCCGAGATATCCGCCCAGCGTCTCCAGAAGTTCCACGTCTTCGCTGGAAAGATAATCGCCCTTGTTTGTTTTCCCCAGGCCCAGCACTGCGACCGTTCTGTGTTGGGCGCGGCATGGGATGTAGTAGTTCAAATCGAGTTTGGCGATCGCATCTTGCGAGCCTTGGGTTTCGCGCAGCACTTGGTGCGTATTCTCGAAGAACAAGTGTCCCGCCTCTTCTGGCCGGGGTGCGCTCAGGAATGTCAAATCGAGCGTGCCAATCGGACTCATGCCTAACGATTTGGCCAGTGTGAGTTGGTCCCCTTCTTCGCCGGTGCGCAGGAAAATTGCGATGCGATCGACAGCCAGCGTGCGCGACAGCCTGTCGACTACGGCGGAGAGCAATGCGTTGAGATCGGTCTCCGAACTCAGTTCGCGTCCGAACTCGATCAGCGTTTTGCGGTAGTCATATACCGTGCGGTAAAAGAGGTGGTCTACGCGATCCTGAATCCACTTGCGGACCGGATCGAACAACAGTGCCGTCACTACCACAGCCAGGATCAAACCGATGGGGCCGGTTCCTGGCTGGCGCATCTGCACGAGCGTGGCGACTCCTGCCACCAGACCGAAATACAACGCCACGACGGTAGCCGCGGCCAAGGTATAAACCACGCCGCGCTTGAAGATCAGATCGACGTCCATCAGGCGATAGCGGAAGATCGCATAGCCGAAAGTCAGCGGCAGCAGTCCGAGCGAGAGCACCGCCAGCTTCATGCTGGTGCCGGGCAGGGAACCCATCAGGAAAGGCACAACGTAGAAAAGGGTGTAAGGAACAATGGCCAGGATCGTTCCCCGCGTTACCCACTTCAACTGCTGCCGAAGAATCGTGGTTTCGGCGCGGCTATAGCTGTTCCACAGGATTGCGGCGGCGATGGCGAAAAGAAGTGCGCCATAGGCCAACTCCTGCCGATCCATATCCCAGCGCAAATGACCCGTCGCCTGCGCCAGGCGCAAGGCGAAGATATGCCGCAGCAGCAGCACCATTCCGGGCACATAGGCGAGAATCAGCAGCCACGGACGCTGTTTGACAAACTGCCGCTTCTCCGGGAACGTTGAAACGAAGTGCAGGAACAACGCCGGCTGCAATACCCACGCAACAATATTCGACCAGTAGACCTCCCAGTCGAATGGATCCAGCTTGCCGGTGTACTTGAACGAATAAGCGATAAAGGAGACCAGGCAGAAGATATAGAAGTGCGTCGAGCCGGGAGCGGTCCAGCGCCGCAGCAGAACATACACGCCGATGCCCAGATAGATGAGCGCGATCAGCCGCAGCCAATTGTTCGTAGAGCGATCGAAAGGAGCCAGAATTACATTTGAATCGAGGGTGACCGAACGCCTTTGCAGAGTGTAAGTCGCCTTCGACCACACTCCGGTCCGATAAAGCTGGCGCACCAGTCCCGGCGTGTTTTTGACGTCCTGCTCGTTAACCGCAAGAAGTTGATCGCCGGCCTTGATGCCCGCCTTGGCTCCGGGGCCGTTGGGATCGACCCGGTCCGCGACCAGCCTTCCATCCTGCTCGACCCACCAGACTCCGTCGTCGGGAACCGATGTGGCGTTTTCCTTTCGGTAGTTGATCGCGGCAAACACCACCGCCGCCACAGTCAGCAAGAAGAGCACGACCGCAACTGAACGAGCTTGGCTTTCCCGGTTCATGGGCTTCGGCACTGGCCCCGAGCCCTTCCCGGGTCGCGGCAGGGAGCGCAGCTCGACTGCTTCGTTATTGAGCAACTTCGGTGCCACGACCAGCGTCATCGGAATACCGCTAAGTCACGCGGTGGGAACAACTTCCACAATTATAGATAGCTCTTTGGATATTCGCTACGCATTTCGGGAAGTTTCTGTGGGATTCTGTATCCATTTTCGAGAAGTTTGTATCGGTAGTTGCAGTCGCTATTACTCGTTGGATGCAGGATTTGGAAGGATGAAAACCCAGAAATCCCTCTTATGGAATCACGGATTCCCTGGTCGATTTTTGGAAAGTGCCGCCTAGCCCGCTTTGCGGTCATTGCCGGGAACGGGCGTGGGGTCTTCGTCCCACTCGAAGGTCAGGGCGCGAGCCGTGGTCTCGATCGGCGCCAACTCCGGAATATCCTCAGCCACGCTGGCTCCCAACTCGCTGAACTTTCGGGCTGAAACCAATACCCGGTTCTCCAGCGATCCGATCGCCTGATTGTAGGCCTCCACCGCGCGGTCGAGACTTGTCCCGACGCCGGCGATGTGGACCGCCAGCTTGCGCAGCCGTTCGTGTAGTTCCTTGCCCAGCGTGCTGATCTGCTGCGCATTGCGCGCCAGCTTCTCCTGATTCCAGCCGTAATTGATGGCCTTGAGCAGCGCGATTAACGTGGTTGGTGACGCTGGGATCACGCGGTTCAGAACGCCATGTTCGATCAGCCCCGTGTCCTGTTCGAGGGCGGCGCTGAAAAATGTTTCCCCGGGCAGGAACATCACCACGAACTCGGGCGTCGACTCAAATTGCTCCCAATATTTCTTTCCGCTCAGCGTATTGATATGGTCGCGGACCTGGCGTGCGTGATTGGCTAGGCAGTCACGCCTGCGCTCTTCATCCTGGGTCTCGAATGCGTCCAGAAACGCCTGCAGCGGGGTCTTGGCGTCGACGACTACCTGCTTGCCGCCGGGCAGCTTCACGACCAGGTCGGGACGCAAACGCCCGGTTTCGGTCATGACCGTTTCCTGCTCCGCGAAGTCGCAGTAGGAAAGCATGCCTGCGATTTCCACCACGCGACGCAATTGAATTTCTCCCCAGCGCCCGCGGACATTGGGCGTGCGTAACGCCCGCACCAGGTTTCCGGTTTCTGATTGCAGATCTTTCTGCGTGGTGATGAGCGATTCCACTTGTTCGCGCAAGCCGCTATAGGCCGAGATGCGCTCTCTCTCCATCAGTTGAATCTGAGCATCGACGCGTTCGAGCGAGTCGCGCACCGGAGCGACCAGATCTGCGACGGCTCTCTGCCGCGCCTCGAGATCACCTTTGGACTCACCCTGAATACGCTTCAATTGCTGCTCGGCGATTTGCAGAAACGAGGTGCTGTTGTTTTTGAGCGCGTCGGAGGCCAGCGCCTTGAAGGCATTTTGCAAATCTTCGGCAGCTTGTGCGGTAGTTTTGGAGAGTAATTCGATCTTTTCGTCGCTGGTCTTTCGTTCCGAGTCGAGCGTGGATTCCAGCCGGGCGCGGGCGGCGATGAGTTGCTGCTGATCCAGCAGAAGCCGCGCCAGATCTGCCTTCCCGGCTGCTAATTCCTTTTCCACCAAGGACAAGCGGGCCTGCAGCGCCGCGCTTCTCGAACGCAGCGCAAGCCAAGCAATCAGCACTCCAAACAGCAGGCCAATGCCCCCACTGATCCCTAGTTCCATAGACGCAGGTAACTACTCTCGACCGAACCCAACCCCTAGCCTACCACCAGCAACAAATTCTGAGCCGAGCGGAGCGTGAGTTCCGCAGGCATGTGTGCAATCGATCCCTCCCAGGATCTCGCTGGCAGGCAAACCGGATGGGCAGAAGCCCGAAACTGCTGTTGACATTTTTGCTGAGCATTGGAGGCGCCATCGTATTCACCACGATCGCCTCGAGATCTCTGGCCCAGCAGGGCACGTCAGGTGCTTCGTCGAACTCGTCGACGCTGAAGCCGGTATCCGCAAGCGCGCCCGACATTCCTTTCAACGACGGCGACTTTCAGACGGAACAGCAGTTGCTTGCTCTGGCCAACGAGTCGCGCCGCCAGGCTGGAGTATCTCCACTGACCCTTGACGCCGGGCTTTCCCGTGCCGCCCGCGAGCACGCGCAAGCGATGCTGGAAGAACATCGGCTTTCGCATCAATTCCAAGGGGAGCCCGCGCTTCCCAATCGGTTGGCTTCGGCCAGCCTCCTGCTGCTCGATCAAGAGGGGGAGAACGTAGCCCTCGATTACGACGCGCAGCATGGTCACCAGCATTTGATGCTTTCCCCTCCCCATCGAGCGAACTTGCTCAACCCGGCTTACAACGTGGTCGGGTTGGGCGTGGTTCGCAGCGGAGACCGTCTTTTTATCGTGCAGGACTTCGGCCGCGCCCTCCCCAGCTATTCCTCCAGCGACATAAAAGATCGCATTGCCGCCGCGGTGCAGCAGAAGCGCCATCAGGCGGCCCGCGCCGATTTGCAGCGGCTCGAACAGCAGCAGGCCGACAATGCCGCCTGCTCGATGGCCCAGGCCGACAAGCTTGGAACGTCCCCCGTGCACAAAATGGCCGAGCATTCCACGGTTCTGACCTATACCAGCCTGCATCCGGAAACCCTGCCGAGCCAGGCTTATCGCGCCGTCACGAGTCGAAACCTGCACACATTCTCTGTGGGCACCTGCTACAGCCGCACTGAAACCTATCCCAGCGGCGTGTACTGGGTTGTGCTTTCCTTTGAATGAGCGCGACTTAGAGCTTTCGCAGCCCTCTTTCTGCAAAAAACTGTAAATCTTCTGGATTTCGCGCCTTGATCTGGGCGATGCTAGTGAGCACTCCAGTTGGATCGAGCGCGGAATTCTCGTGACAACCGCTATCCTGATTCTTCACACTGGAACTTCATTCCTGCAATCGGAGACCCTGGGCTCATGTTTCGGGTGGACACTTCTCTTCTCAATTCCCGCCGCTACCTCTTCGCTGCGGCCTTGCTTCTGTGCGTCAACATCGCAGCAGCCCAGCGCCCAGGCGGTGCACGAATCACCTTCGGCAGTTCCGGCACATCCGGCCGGCCGGATGGAGTTGATGAAGCCGACACGTTGAAGGATTTCCATCTAGCCATGGCGATGCAGGCGACCAGCCAGCAGATCGCCGAATTTAATCAACTGGTGAAGACGACCGATGCCGCGCAAGAGCGGTTAAGCACCTTGAATCAGGCGTCGCGAAAATTGACGCACGAGGATGCCGCGTCTCTCGATCAGGCTTTGGAAAGTGCGAGAACAGGTGCGCAGAAATTCCAAAGCGGATTCTCGGAAGCGCAGCGCTCCGGCCTGAAGGAAATTCTCAGGAAGCTCGATAAAGCGGATGCCGACCTGGTACAGGAAGAGAAGAAACTGGAGGAATTTGCCAAAGCCGATCTGCCCGCTGCCGAGACCGCGAGTCCCACTCTCGGCAAAGCTCTCGCGGATTTTTCGGATCAGCAAATTGCTTTGGGCCGCGAGATGGGGATCATCCTTTCGAACGGGCAGGATACGACTTTCAACCTGCCAACGATTAAGAAGCCCATCACCGTCGGAGCGCGCACCATTGTTCTCGGAGTTTCGGGAGTCCTGTCGCAGACTAGAGCGGACAGCGACCTGCGCTCGTTTCAGCTCGATCAGATTGTGGATTTTTCGGATGTGCAGCAGAACATCTCGCAAATCCTGGCCGACGGACTGGCGAGCATGCAGAGCTGCAGCCAGCGCCTGACGCTGAAGCACGCCACCATTTTCGGCGCGTCTCCCGCCAGTTCTGTCGTTCTGCAACTGCATTTCGAGCGTTGGTCGTGCTCGCGCTTCTCCGGCTCTAGTACTCCAACCGAACTGGCGGAAGCAGATGGAACGGCGGAACTTCTGTTGACCCCTTCGGTACAAAACTCGATTGTGAGTCTGCGCGCTGAGTTC
>Ga0070731_10004414_pt1 | contig 12109 bp, 7 predicted proteins | sample Coa_R1_2_FD_66448 | JGI IMG/M metagenome (GOLD analysis project Ga0070731, IMG submission 66448) | Surface soil microbial communities from Centralia Pennsylvania, which are recovering from an underground coalmine fire - Coalmine... | ecosystem: Environmental > Terrestrial > Soil > Unclassified ... | reverse complement strand
AAGAGGTCCGATCCCGCAGATAGAAGCTCTGGCCATCGCACGCCAGATTGCCGAGGCCCTGGAGGCGGCGCACGAGAAGGGCATCGTACATCGCGACCTTAAGCCGGCCAACATCAAGCTCACAGCCGAGGGCCAGGTGAAAGTGTTGGATTTCGGGCTGGCCAAAGTGCAGGAGCCGGCAGCGAACGATTCAGATGAGACTCCCACACTCACGGTATCTGCAACACACGCGGGCATGATCGTGGGCACAGCGGCTTATATGAGTCCCGAGCAGGCAGCGGGCAAGCCGGTCGACAAGCGCGCCGATATCTGGTCCTTTGGCGTGGTGCTGTGGGAGTTGTTGACCGGACGTCGTCTTTTTGAAGGTGAGACCCTCACTCAAACGCTGGCCGAGGTATTACGTGGTCCGATCGATTTCGACCAATTGCCGCGCGAGACGCCGGCCGAAATCCGCCGCCTGTTGCGCCGCTGCCTGGATCGCGACGTGAAGAAACGGCTTCGGGACATCGGCGAAGGGAGAATCGCCGTCGAGACCACACTCGCCGGTGAGACGCCTGCCGAAGGTGCACTGGAGGCGGGCGGTGATCGTCGCCGATGGCTAGCCTGGACCGTGGCGGCCGTGGCGACTGTGGGCTTGGCTTCGATCACGTTCTTGCATTTCCGCGAAAAACCGTCAGCGCCGACGGCTCCAGTACGCTTTCAGATTCCGGTGCCGGTAAACGCAACGCTGCTCCTCTCCCTGTCGCCCGATGGCCGCAAGCTGGCCTTTATCGCGGGAGACCGGCTATGGGTTCATTTCCTGGACCTGGAAGAATCCCACGATCTTACGGTTGGTACGGGCACACCATTCTGGTCGCCGGACAGTCGCTTCATCGGGTATACAACCCAAGGAAAGCTCAAGAAGATCGAGGCGACTGGCGGTCCCCCACAGACTGTGACAGATTTGCGCAGCGAAAGTTGGGGAGGAGGCGGCTGGAACCGGGATGACGTAATTGTCTTTGCCGACTCGCAGGTCGGCTTATTCCGAGTCCCTGCCTCAGGCGGCGTTCCCGTTCCAATCACGGAGCTCCATCCCTCGCGCCGGGAAACGGCCCATTTCGGTCTGTCCTTCCTAGCGGACGGGCGGCATTTCGTCTACAATCGCACCTCGATTGGCGAACCGAAGGGCGGCATTTATCTCGGCTCTGTGGACGCGAAGCCGGAACAGCAGAGTTCCAAGCCATTGGTGGCTAGCAACTGGCAGCCAGGCTATGCGCCTTCGGCGGACCCGAGTACCGGCTATCTGCTCTTTATCCGCGAAGGTACGCTGATGACCCAGCCGTTCGATAACCGAAGGTTGGAGTTGAAAGGGCAGGCCGTGCCCGTCGCGGAGCAGGTTCGTGATAACGGCGGCGGCCGCGGCGGGTACGGAGCCTTTTCCGCTTCGGACAATCAAGTCCTGGTGTTTCAACAAACCGGGGCAGTGCAGCTCACCTGGTACGGCAGGGAGGGCCAGGTCTTGGGAACGGTTGGGGAACCGGGCGACTATAAGAGGCTGCAGGACGCGCTGGCGCTCTCGCCGGATGGGGCGTGGCTGGCCGTAAGCAAGGCCAGCTACCCTGGTGCAAACATCTGGCTGCTGGATCTCACTCGAGGCGGGGCCAGCACTCGGGTCACCTTTGGCTCGGCGATAGATGATGATCCAGTGTGGTCGCCGGATGGGAGGCGCATTATTTTTGCCTCCAACCGAGACGGCCCGTACGACCTGTATCAAAAGCTGGCGAACGGCGCGAAAGATGAGGAGGTTCTGCTCAAGTCCAGCGAGGACAAGCAAGCCACGAGTTGGTCTCGAGACGGACGTTTCCTGTTGTATACAGCGCTCCATCCGAGAACGAAGTCGGATCTTTGGCTTCTCCCGCTGGAGGGCGACAGGAAGCCGGTACCGTTCCTCATCACGGAGTTTAACGAGCGAGAAGCTCGCTTTTCTCCTGATGGCCATTTAGTGGCCTACACTTCGGATGAGTCCGGCCAAGACGAGGTCTACGTGCGGTCATTCTCAATGAGCTCCACTGGGACCGCCGTGGAGGCTGGCGGCAAGTGGCACATCTCGAACGGATTCGGGCTTCAACCGCATTGGCGCGGCGACGGCCGGGAACTTTATTATCGGACTCTCGGTGGAGTGCTAGTGGCTGTCGAAATTGCGAGCAAGCCGGCTTTTCGGGCCGGAAAGCCCCAACGCCTCTGGGCTTTGCCGTTGGGGTCGTGGGATTCCGCTGCGGACGGCAAGCGTTTTCTCAAGCTGGCGATAAAGGGCGGACCGCAGCCGTACACGGTGATGCTGAACTGGCAGGCTGGCTTGAAGAAATAAGCCATGCTGACTGGAATGAAGCCCGGCACCCGCATCACCCTGAACGAGGCGATATCCCAACGGGCCGGCCGACCATGACTCCGCAGCGCTGGGCCCAAATCAAAGAGATGTTTGGATCTGCCTTCGAGCGGCCGGAAGCGGAGCGGTCCGCCTTTCTCGATTCTGCCTGCGACGGTGATGCGGAATTGCGAGCTGACGTGGAGCGTTTGCTGGAGCAAGGCGACGACCCCAGCCTGCATAGTCCCGCCAGCGGAATCCTGAACGGCCCAGCCGAACCAGCGCCAGGCGACACGGTGGGGCCCTATCTCATCGAATCGAAGCTCGGCGAAGGCGGCATGGGAATGGTCTACAAAGCCAGCGACACGCGCCTGCGCCGCGGCGTCGCCTTGAAGTTCGTCAAGGAAGGGTTCAGTCAGCGTTCGGAGCGCGAGGCGCGCGCGGTGGCTGCCCTGAATCACCCCAACATTTGTACCCTTTATGACGTTGGCCCCAACTACTTAGTGATGGAACTGGTCGAAGGGCCAACGTTGGCTGGGCGATTGGCGAAAGGGCCAATTCCGCTAAAAGAAGCGCTGGTAATCGCGTGCCAGATTGCCGAGGCTCTGGAAGCGGCTCACGAGAAGGGCGTCGTTCATCGCGACCTCAAGCCGGCTAACGTGAAGCTCACGGCTGCAGGCCAGGTGAAAGTTTTGGATTTCGGGCTGGCCAAAGTGCGGGAGCCAACGGCGGCCGGTTCTGCGGAAGAATCCACGCTGACTGTATCTTCCACGCAAGCCGGCATGATCCTTGGGACCGCGGCCTATATGAGTCCCGAGCAGGCTTCGGGCAAGCCGGTCGACAAGCGCGCGGACGTCTGGTCGTTTGGCGTGGTGCTATGGGAGTTGTTGACAGGCCATCGCCTGTTTGAAGGGGACACCCTCACCCAAACGCTGGCCGAGGTGTTGCGCGGCCCGATCGACTTCGACCAATTGCCGCGCGAGACGCCGCCGGAAATTCGCCGGCTGTTGCGCCGCTGCCTGGATCGCGATGTGAAGAACCGGCTCCGAGACATCGGCGAAGCCAGGATTGCCGTTGAGTCGGCACTCGCCGGTGAGACGCCGGCAACGTCCGATCCTCAACCCGTGATTCTGCTCGTGCGGCGTCGTGGTCTCGCGGTCGCAGCTGTCGTCGGGGTTCTCCTGCCAACGGCAGCCTTCTATGCCGGAACGAAGTGGCGTTCCTTACCAGCACCTCCGTCATCGACATCGTCGATCGAGAATCTGCAGATCACCCAGCTGACTTCAACTGGTGCGGCGCAACGACCCGCCATTTCACCCGATGGCAAGTACGTCGCATACGTCCGGAATGAAGGCGATGCCTATAGCCTCTGGATGCGACAAATCGACACGGCAAGCCAGATGCAGATCGTCCCTCCCGAGCCGGGGACGATTATCTATGGTGCGACCGTTACGCCCGACGGCGGCTTCGTGGAGTTCGTGCGTGAACCACCGACAGAAATGCATCAAGAGTTGTGGCGCGTGCCATTCCTCGGAGGGATGCAGAAAAAACTGCTCGACGGCTTCGTGAGTGCCGCCGGGTGGTCTCCTGATGGCAAGCACTTCGCATTTTTGCGCAAACTAGATCCATCCAACCCGGACCCGTCAAAAATGGCCCTCATCATCGCCGACGCGGACGGCAGTCATGAGCGTCAAGTGACCACCCGACAAACCCGCGCTCAGTTCCTCCGATATGGCAACCGCCCCGCTTGGTCGCCCGACGGCCGCCTCGTGGCGGTCCTTGGATCCGACTCACCAGGCGGGGTGCCTAGACAAGAGGTGGTGGCAGTGGACGCGACGACTGGTGCGGAGCGGGTCCTGCCTGTCCGGTTGACATTTTCATTGGGCTTGGGGCCGGCCTGGCTCGACCCAGAATCTCTCGTCTTGACCGGTGCCGTCGAGGACGGTGCGCCTAACCAGTTGTGGCGGCTGTCATACCCCGGCGGACAGCTTTCCCGGCTGACGAACGACCTGAGTAACTACGTAGGCGTTAGCCTGACGGCGGATCGCGGGAGCCTGGTAACAGGGCGATCGGACATACTCGCGGGCGTGTGGGTTGGCGACGGATCTGGAGCAAATGGCACGGAGACCATGCCCCTGACGCCGGCCCCTAGGCCCGGTTTCGCAGTTGTGACTTGGGCAGGTGAGCGCCTTCTTCACGTCACGACCGCCAACGGCCGCCCGTCGATTGCGTCGATTACGGGAGGCGCGATGGCAGACGAGATCGTCACGACGGGACTGTTCCCGACCGCAACTTCAGATGGGCGAACTATTGTCTTCCAGTCAGCTGAGACGGGCGATCACTCCGGACTGTGGAAGGTCGATGCCGACGGCCGTCACGCCGTCCAGTTGGTGCCCGGTAACGCCAGATGGCCGGTGGTTACGCCGGATGGCCGACGTGTCGTTTTCGCCTCGAACCGCAGCGGCGCACAGACGCTGTGGAGCGTGGCGATCGACGGCGGACCGCCGACGCAACTGGTAAACATGTTCGCGTACCTGCCTGATGTGTCGCCCGATGGGAAATACTTGGTGTTCGATGCCGGTGACCGGGGTGAACTTCGCATCTGCGATCTGCCTGCGTGTGCAAACCTGCGGAGGTTCACAACTCCGCCAGGCGGTCCAATTTCTCGATGGACGCCGGACGGCAAAGGAATCGCGTTTTACAACGAAGGCGGCGGAGGCAATCTTTGGGTGCAGCCGCTCGACGGTTCAGCACCGAAGAAACTCACGCACTTCGTGGACAACCGCGCCATCACTGGCTTTGCTTGGTCGCGCGACGGCAAACGCCTCGCGATCGCCCGCACCACCGTCACCAACGACATCGTCTTGTTCAAGGGCCTGCGTCGATGATGCTCGGTTAGTTCCCAGAACGACACTGCCACTGACCATAATCGTCGACTCACGCCTCTGCGCTCTGCGACTTGAATACGGCCGCCGTTCGATCAATGCTGTGACACATGCACGCTATCGGTTATGTTCGAGTCTCCACAGAGCGGCAAGCAGAATACGGCGTTTCGCTCGAAGCGCAGGAGACCAAGATCCGCGCGATGGCAACAGTCCAAAGTGCAGAACTGCTCGACGTGATCGTCGATGGAGGGGAATCCGCGAAGTCGCTGAACCGGCCCGGCCTCCAGCGTCTCCTCGCTCTTATCAACGCTGGCAAGGTACAAGCGGTCATCGTCGCCAAGCTGGACCGGCTCACCCGCAGCGTCAAAGACCTGTGCGGGTTGCTGGAGCTTTTCGAGAAGCGGAAGGTTGCGCTGATTTCGGTCGCGGAATCGCTGGACACCGGTTCGGCCGTGGGACGTCTGATAATTAAGATCATGGGCGCGGTAAGTCAGTGGGAGCGCGAGGCGATTGGGGAACGGACTCGTGATGCCCTTCGCCACAAACGAAGTCAAGGACAGCGAGTGGGCAACATAGGCTACGGCTCGCGGCTCGCAAAGGATGGCCAGCATCTGGAAGCCGACTCGAACGAGCAGGCGGCGCTGGCGGAAATACGACGACTGCGCAACCAGGATGAGACCCTGCGCGGGATCGCCGCCCCACTTAACCACTGGGCGCTTCGCACCCGGCAAGGTACTCCTTGGCGGCTAGAGTCCGTGGCCAGGGTCGTCAAGCAAACCGCGTCCTAACTTTTCAGCATCGCTCCCGGCGAAGGGTAGACTTGAACGTGTGAGCTCTCTAAGCACTTCAGGCCGGGTCGTGATTGCGGGAGGGTCCGGATTTCTTGGGATCTCGCTCGCCAAATACCTCGGGGGTCGTGGAGCCTCGGTCGTCGTGCTGTCGCGAAGTGCGCCGAAGGTTGCGGGAGCATGGAGACACGTGCCGTGGGATGCCCGCACACTCGGCGATTGGAAGCAGGAACTCGATCGCGCCGCTGGCATGGTCAATCTGGTGGGCCGCAGTGTCGATTGCATCAAGACTCCTGATCATCAAGACGAAATCCTCCGCTCGCGTGTCGAAGCCACGCGCGTTTTAGGGTTGGCGATGCGTTCGATCGACGCGCCGCCACCCGTTTGGGTGCAGATGAGCACAGCGCACATCTACGGCGATCCGCCGGAGTTGGTTTGTGACGAAGATTCTCCGTTTGGCAGTGGGTTCGCGCCATTCGTTGGGCGGGCATGGGAGGACGCGTGTCACGCGAGCGCACTGCCGGACCAGCGAAAGGTCATTCTGCGGACAAGCTTCGTCATCGGCCATGATTGCGGAGCGGGCGGTGGCGCTATGGCACGCCTCCTGCCGCTCGTGAGGCTTGGCTTGGGGGGCACGATCGGAACCGGCAATCAGGGGATCAGCTGGATTCACGAAGCTGATATGAATCGGCTGTTTGAGCGAGCCCTCACCGACCCCAACATGCAAGGCGCCTACATCGCGACCGCGCCGAACCCCGTGTCGCAGCGTATATTTATGCGCGAGATGCGAAGAGCAGCGGGGATGGTGGTCGGTCTACCTGCGTTCGCCTGGATGGTCAGAGTCGCAGCGCCACTGCTGAATACTGATCCGGAGCTGGCGATATATGGACGGTACCTGGTTTCGCGGCGCCTGCGCGAGATGCCGTTTGAATTTCGGTTTCCGGAACTCCGCGGTGCGCTCGCCGATCTGCTCGTCCAGTTGTCCGCTACAGGGTCTGACGAATAGGCTATCCATTGCAAGTGAAGCTGGTCGACGTAGACATCTTCTGTGGGCGACCACGACCTACGCGGGCTGCCGGCAGTGCAACCCATAGCAGCACAGCGATCCACACGATTGCCGACCTCCGTCCGCCGCTTGGTGTCGAACGAAGCGCTCGCCATCGAAACTAATGTGATGATTCCTTCAGCTCTTGCTGAACTTGAGCAATCTTCTCTGGTTGCCTCAGTGCGGTATAGACTCTGATCAGATCGCTTCGGGCGGTGCTCATCAATGGCGCCGTTGGATTAATTTTCTTCACAATTTCTCTGCCGCTTGTCAGCTCAGGCTCTGCCTCAGAAAAACGTTTCTGGCCAACCAACGCATCTCCCAACTTTACCCTCGCGATACCAACATTCAAATTGTCCGCGGCGACAGTCTTTTCGAACCGCTTCAAAGCGTCCCGGAAACTTGCCTCCGCTTTAACGAACTGCCCTTTTGCCAGGTAGACGGTCGCCAGGTTCGAAAGAGCGATGGCGGTGTGCTGGTGATCATCACCGTAGACAGAGTGGAAAATTTCGAATTCCCTGCGGAAATCATTCTCTGCGTCATCCAGCCTATTCAGATCCTTCGCGATGGACCCGCGAACTCCCAGCGCGACCGCTATGCGAGGATGCGTTCTGCCGAAAGTGTGTTCGAGCGATTCGATATTTTGCGTCAGCAGGTCTTCCGCCTCCTGAAGCTTGTTCTGACCCTCTAATGACTGTGCGACGTAAGTGGCGGCGTCCGCCACCTCCGCGCTCCCAGCTCCATAAAGGGCCTTGTTAATGTCGAGCGCCTGCCGGAACAATGGCTCGGCTTCTGCATAATGCCCCCACTGGGTTTGAATCTGGCCGAGATTGATGAGATCGTCCGCCACAGATTCCCCGCGCTCGCCGTGCAGATGTTTGTCTACTTCCAAAGCCTTCCGATTTAGCGCATCCGCGTTCGCGTACTCACCTTTGTAGAAATGGGCATTGGCCAAAAGTGTCAGGCTAGTGGAAAGTTCCGGAGTCGGGGCCCCAGAGGAAAGGCGCTTCACAATCCGGTCGATCTGGATGTGATCCGTTAATGGTGCGCCGGAATCCTCGGGCTGGCCCAACCGGCCGGCATCCGCGAGCTGTTCACTAGAGGGTGGGTATTTTCATCTGGGTCCCCGCTGAATCGCCGGGCCCACCCCGTTGGTTAACGTGAACCGGGACGGGGCCGGAGGACCGGCTGATCCTAGTGGCGGGCGCCGAACTAGGTTGATTCAGAACGCGGATTGGGCAAGGAACGCCCCAGAACAGTCGTTATGTAGCGTAAACGGCACATTGGGATGGACCCTCTAAGTCGGAAAGCTACCGACGTTCGAACTCAGTCTCAAGAACCTTATCGCGGGGCTTGTTAACTACCGGGTGGGTCGCGATTTCGTGCGCGGACCCAGACGAATGGTCCCACCTCGTGGTTGACCATAGAAGCGCTTTTCGTCGAACCGCAGATTCCGTTTTGATACCGATGATTATTACTGGCTGTCGGCTGAAATTCGAGGTCCTGCAAACGTCCCTCCATGACGATGATGCTTTCGCCGGTTTAGCTACGTGGTCCCCACAGGAAGTAGCTTTGATGCCCACTGATGGCCGGCATCGATAGGTACCAAACCTTGAGCAGCGTTCGAAAATATTATGATGGGCAAACGCGGCGCGAACCGTCGCACTTCTCGAAGCGTCTCAGCTCCATCTTGGCTTGTCGTATAGCCACCGAGCAGAATGAGCGAATATTGCTCTCCGTTTTTTCTTCAGACGGGCCACGGCCTCCGGCTTGGCGTCGCGAATGGCTGACCGCCATTGGTCAGACTGACGTTCAGTGAGTCCTGATATTTTGCTGACAGAAAGGCAAAAGGCCTCCTGGCCGGGCAGCGGGCTGCCTACAGGGTTATACTTGCACGCCGAATATAAAAAGAAACGCGGACGGTTTGGAACTTGTGTTAACGTGAAAAGCCGTACGCGCCCTCAGCGGGGCCGCCAAATAAGAAAGCAGGAATTCGCTCATGAGTCCCCAACCGCCCTCTCCGATGCTCATTTTCGAAGCGCTCCAGGCGCACCAGAAGACCAGTGCGCTACGAGCCGGGATTGACCTGAAACTGTTCACGGCGATGGCCGGGGGCGCTCGCACGCCAGAGACTCTGGCGCCGTTGTGCGGGGCCTCGGCAAAAGGCCTACGGGTCCTTTGCGACTTTCTCACTATCATGGGATTTTTGACCAAGGACGAAGCGGGTTACGGGCTGACCGCGGATTCACAGATCTTTTTGGTGGAAGGGTCGCCGGCTTACCTGGGGGGTATGGCGACGTTTCTTTTTCATCCGTTTCTGGAACGGGGAATGACCCACGTCATCGATGCGGTTCGCAAGGGCGGAACAGTGCTGCCGGACGAGGGGTCCGTGAGCTACGACAATCCTGTGTGGGTGGAATTTGCGCGCGGGATGGCGCCGCTCACCAGACCTTCGGCGGAAGCGACTGCGCAGCTAGTGGCAGGCACGGGACCGGTGAAGGTTCTGGATATTGCCGCCGGTCATGGGATGTACGGCATCACGATCGCGCAGCAGAATCCGGCCGCGGAAATTTATGCGCTGGACTGGACGAATGTGCTGGCGGTGGCGCATGAGAACGCGTTGAAGCTGGGAGTGGCGGAGCGCTGGCATGCGCTTGAAGGCAGCGCGTTCACTTTAGACTACGGAACCGGCCATGACGTCGTGCTGGTAACGAACTTCATCCACCACTTTGACATGCCGACCAATACCGGGCTGTTCGAGAGGGCTCGGACCGCGTTGAAGCCCGGGGGGAAGATGGCGGTCGTGGAGATGGCCGTGAACGAAGACCGGATCACACCCCCGGCGGCCGGGCAGTTCGCGATGACGATGCTGACGACGACGGCGAAGGGCGACGCTTACTCGCGGAACGAAATCGAGTCGATGTGCCGGACCGCCGGGTTCGGGGAGGTTACGCATCATACTGTGCCGGGCACTTTGCAGACAGTGACTGTAGCGGTGAACTGAGCCTGGCGACACAAACCGATCGGCGTTCGCAGCCGGCGGCGATCCCGTCATAGCGCCCGAGCCAGGTAGAGTAACCGGTTCCACGGATGGATGGGTTTAGCCAGTGCGCGCAGAGTGGTCCGCCGACTGGGCATGCCTCAAGATCCAGTTGGGCCGCATAGGATTGCAAGTCATCTGACGCAATCTTAACGTATCCGGAGGTGGCGCTCAGGCCGGTCTTTAGGACGATGAGGGTCTGGGGAGAAACTGTGACCGTCGCGGCGGTTGATAAAAGGGGGCGTAAGCCCGATTCGCCGCAACACCCAAACTTTTGTCGGCTGCGTGATGACCAGAAAGTCAAGGACTTCCGACGAGAAGACCCGCCGGGTGCCCGAAGCTAGGCTTTCCGAGATTCCCGCTCATCCCACTCCTGTTGCATTTGCGCGTGTAGCCCGACGAGATCTTTTCGCCCGGCCTGCCAGATAGCCTCAGCCCTGTCGTCCGCCCGCACCTCGTCCAGACTTTCGCGGATTCCGGCGAGCGTGCGCTCGGCAACTTGTTGCGGCGAAGTCTTAACCCGGTCGATGTCTGCGGCCATGTCAGTGTCGATGTACCCGGCGAATACGGAGACCACTTGGGTCCCCTGGGACTTCAGTTGAATCCGCACGGCTTCGGTTAATGCGAGCGCCGTGTTTCGAGGCGCAATAGGTCGCGTTGAATGGATAGGTGAACCAGCACACCCCGGAGAGCACGTTCGCGATAGCACCCCCGCCATTTTTGGCGAGCGCCGGCGCGAAAGCCCGGACCATGCAGAGCATTCCGAAGACGTTCACCTCCATTCCGGCCCGGAGTGCCGCTTCGGAGCCTTCGGCCAACACCGGGCTCGCGAGCATGATCCCCGCGTTATTGATCAGAAGGTTCACGTCGGCGCATGACTCGGCCGCGGCACGGACGTCCTGGTCCTGGGTGACATCGAGTTTGACCGGCACTAGGCGCTTGTCGGTGATGGCAACAGAGGCAGGGTCGCGGGCACCGGCGTAGACCTTCGCAGCACCCGCCGCGAGCAACGCATCCGTGTATGCTTTTCCGAGGCCGCGATTCGCGCCTGTGACCAGGGCAATAGAGTTCTCGATCTTCATGATTCATTTTGACCCGGCTCAGGTGGAGTTCGTGGAGTGGACGCCGGAGGGGCTTGCGCCATTCGCGGTTCGTGCAGATGAGGGACGACAAGAACGGCTGGAAGTTAGACGCGCAATCTTAAGGTCGAGTGTAGGATGGCTGGTGACGTGGCTAAGACCGCGTCGCCAAACCTGCGTAAAGGAATCGACGCGAGCCCGCCATTCCTGCGATCGACGCGCCGGGTTGGGTGAGCATCGTCAATGATTCGAAGCGGTAGAAAGTTGACAAAGCGGTCCATCCCTTTTTTGAGTAGCCTCACTCCGTGAGTAAGCGATGAACCAATTGCACCGCCACCGACCCTTCTCCCACCGCCGACGCCACCCGCTTCACGCTCGACGCGCGAACATCCCCTACCGCGAAAATTCCAGGCACGCTGGTCTCGAACAGATAAGGCTGCCTTCTGAGCGGCCATTGGGCCGTGGCTAGATCCTCCTGCGTCAGATCCGCGCCCGTCTTGATGAACTCCCTCTCGTCGACCGTCACGCAGCCGTTGAGCCATGTCGTATTGGGTCGCGCTCCCGTCATCGAAAACAGATGGCGTATCTCGTGCGTCTCCGTCGCTCCCCTCTCGCGATCGCTCCACGTCATCCGCTCCAAGTGACCGTTGCCATCCACAGCCGTCACCTCAGTGCGCGTCCGCAGTGTAATCTCCGCGCTATCCTCGATCCTTCGGATCAGGTAGCGTGACATGCTGTCCGCGAGGCCGGGGCCGCGCACCAGCACGTGAACGTGCTTCGCGATTGCCGATAGAAATACCGCGGCCTGCCCCGCGGAATTTCCTCCGCCTACCACCACCGCCTCCTGCTTGGCGCAAAGCTGCGCCTCCATGGGCGTCGCCCCGTAATAAATCCCCACGCCTTCAAACCGGCTCAGATTGGAAAGCGG
>Ga0070731_10004413_pt1 | contig 12111 bp, 7 predicted proteins | sample Coa_R1_2_FD_66448 | JGI IMG/M metagenome (GOLD analysis project Ga0070731, IMG submission 66448) | Surface soil microbial communities from Centralia Pennsylvania, which are recovering from an underground coalmine fire - Coalmine... | ecosystem: Environmental > Terrestrial > Soil > Unclassified ... | reverse complement strand
GGAATAGAACGTGAGCAGGTGGTAGGGATTCTCGAGGGCGTTGCGCGCCGGCGGTTTCGTGCCCGGAGCGGGCGCCGCCGCAGCGGAGGCCGCATACGGACTGAACACCGCGATGCCCGAATGATCGAGCACGTACAGATGTCCAAAATCGTCGTAGGTCAGATCCTCGGGATTCTGGATGTCGTAGTTCGTGCCCTTGAGCGGGATGCGTCCGACGGCCTTGCCGGCCGCATCGAAGAGCGCAATGCCTTTCGAGTCCCTGTCGATGGCCGCGACCTCATCGACATCGTTCACCGCCATCTTCGTCACGCGGATGGGCGCGAAAGAAGTGACGTCTTTGCCGGTAAATGCGCCGGTCGAGTCCACGCTGGCGCGAGGGAAGCGGAAGATGGACTTCTCGCCGTCGTCCATCATCAGCCAATCGCCGTTCGACAACTGGACCGCGGTGTTGACCTTGCCGAGTGGTTCCACCGTGCCGTTCGATCGGGTCACGGGAAGGGTGAACGCTTTGCCGCCCTGCGGGATGATCTGCGCCGTGTCGATGATGACCAGCGCTCCGGCCCTGTCGAGCGTGAGCCCGCGCGGTTTCACGGCCGCGGGCGGCTTCTCGCCGGCCGGCGACGTGCCCGCGATGCCGACGGCTGATTCGTTCGCCCAGAAGATCGTATTTTTCGCCGTCAGTGCGAGGCCGACGACGTTTTCGAGTTTTTGCGGACCGGCGGTTTCCGTGCTGAGCGAATAGGCAGGACCAGTTTTCGCGCGCACGTACAGCCGGTGCAGCAGGGTCGTGTGCGCGAGCGCCAGCGGCGCCTCGACCGAATTGGGAAACCGGTCGCGCACTTGCTGTAACTCTTCCATCGCGGCGATGGGATCGCCCAGCGGCACGCGGACCCGTCCGGCGGTCAGATACGCGGTCGCGGCGGCCGGATCCGTCGGATATTCCGCCTCGACCTGCGCCAGCTCGGCGATCGCGTCGTCGTAGCGCTTGGAGTACCAGAGCGCTTCGGCCGCCAGCACATGCGCGCGCGGCACGGCTTCGGTGCCGGGAAACAACCGCGGCACGCGATCGAAATTCGCGAGCGCGGCATCGAGATCGGCTTGCTGATGGCTGCGCGCAAGCGCGAGCCGGCCCTCCATGTTGTGCGCGTCGGGCGCGGAATTCGAGTTCGGATACTTCTTCAGAATCGCGGTGACGGCTGTTTCCGCCTGCGCGAAATCGCCGACCATGTCGAGGTAGTAATGCGCGATCTCGGAGAGCGCGTCGTCGGCGACCGAGCTGGTGGCATAGGTCTCGGCGACGACGCGAAAATCGCGAAGCGCCTCGTTATATTTGCCCTGGCGCGCGAAGACGCGGCCGCTCTCGAGCTGCCGCTTCGCAAGTTCTTCGTCGGAGCCGGTCGGCGCCTGCGCGAGCAGCAAACCCGCGGACGTGGCGATCAAGGTGCCGGTAATGAGGAGGACTGACGCTCGTGCCATACACGCTTCCTATCGGCGAAAGAAGGACGGGTCTTCGGTGGGCGGAAATCCGTTCCCCCCGGTCTTTGGCTTCAGGAAGGTGACGGTGGCCTTGCCGCCCGCCTCGATGGCCGCCTTCTGCGTTTCGGTCCGGCCGTCGGCGCACTTCAATGTCACAGAGTGCGCGCCGGCCGCTAAGGTCTTCGACGGAATGGGCACCGGGCCGAGATCAAGTCCATCGACGGAGACCGTACACGTTTCGACCTGAGAGAACACCGTGAGCTTGCCGGGATTGGGCAGCGTCACTTCCACCTGCGACCGTTGAAAATCAACCGGCACGGCGTAGTTGAGCAGATAGTCCTTGCTGCGCGCGGTGACCGGACCGCCGCCGGGTTCGACCGTGACCTCATGCCGGGCCTGCGCAGACGACAGCACTTTCTCGCCCTGCAGCAAATCGAAGGGAAATGCGCCGACGACGGTGAGCTGAACGGGACCGGCCTGACGCGTCAGCGTGAATTCCTTGCTCCCCGACTGCAGATCCGCCGCGGTGATTGCGGCACTGAGCGCCTGATATCCGGTCTTCGAGAGTTGGATCGTGTTCGCCTGCTTGCCGTTGAGCGCGAGCGCTTGCGGCGTCACTTTTCCGGTATCGACGCCGTTCAGCGTGATGCGCGCGCCGCTGGGCGTGGACAAAACCGCCAGATGATCCACGGCAGCGGCATCAGCGCCGGTTTTGGCCGAGCGTCCGGCGCTCTTCGGCTCCGCCGCACCGGTCGCGGCGGGAGCGGGCGCACTTGTGGCCGGCGACGCCGTGCCTCTCGACGCGCCGGCGGTCTGCGGTGGCGGCGGCGGTGTGATGGGCGCCTGCACCGAAGCAGCCGCGGGCGGAGGCTCGGACGTTCCGCGCATGAGATACATCCCGCCGAGCACCAGGACGACGACCGCGGCGGCGACGCCGATCCACATCACCGGTGAAGTTTTCTTCGTCTCCGGCGGCGCGACGACTGGAGCTGCGACTGCCGAATCCGTCGCGGCGCGCGGGGGCGGCATGGGCCCCGACGGTTTCTTCATGCCGATCGTCGTCGCGAAGAGTTTGTCGGTGCTCATGCGCGGCGCGGCGGACGCGCCCGTGCCGGCGGCTGCGGCCGCCATGGACCCGTCGCCGGAATTGAGCGGCAGGTCGAGCATCATCTTGACCATCTGCAGGTCAGACGCCATCTCGCTCGCGCGGCTGTAGCGATCGTCCGCTTTCTTCTGGAGCGCGCGCGAGACGATCTCGTCGAGCGCGTCGGGCAGATCCGGCACGACGCTGCGAATCGTCGGCGGCTCGACGTGCATGATTTGGTAGACGACGGCGGTCGCCGAGTCGCCGGCGAAGGGCTTCTTGCCGCCGAGCATCTCGAAGAGCAGCACGCCGGCCGAGAACAAATCGGCGCGCCCGTCGACCGGCTGCCCCATGATCTGTTCCGGCGACATGTAGCTCGCCGTGCCCATGATCGTGCCCGACTGCGTCACCGTGCTGACCGCGAACTTGGCGATGCCGAAGTCGAGAATCTTGACGGTGCCGTCTTCGAGCACGCGCACGTTGCTCGGCTTGATGTCGCGGTGCACGATGCCCTGCTCGTGCGCGTAGCCAAGCCCCTCGCAGAGCTGGATCGCGACGTCGAGCTTCTCGCTCAGCGTCATCGGCTTGCCGGCCGTGAGCAGCGCCTCGAGATCCTGGCCGCTCAGAAACTCCATCACGATGAAGGGCGCGCCATCGTGCTCGCCGAGCTCATGGATGGTGACGACGTTGCGATGCTGAAGGCGCGCGACGGCCTTGGCCTCGCGCTGGAAGCGCTCGCGCGCGGTCTGATCCAGCGAGAAGTCGACGAGCATCATCTTGAGCGCGACGTCGCGCTCGAGCATGGGGTCGCGCGCGCGATACAACACGCCCATGCCGCCGCGGCCCACCATCTGCAGGATGTCGTAGCGGCCGATCGTCTTGGGAATCTCTGCCATGGACTCAGCTCACCAGGCGCGAGTGCTGCTCATCGAGCGCCCTGGTGATCTCCACAATCCGCGCCCTGCGGAACGGCATGACTTTCAGCACGTCGGCGCCGCGGTCCTGGAACATCGGCAGATCCTTCAAAAACGGCACTGCGGCGACGTCCTCGGGCGCGCCCGAGGCGTCGCGCACGTTTTTCTCGGCGATCAGCTTCGCATTTTCCTGAAAGCGCTCGCACGCCTTGATGGCCATCTCGCGCGTTTGCCGCTCCCAGCCCTGCAGGAATCGCATCAGCGCGCCGAGCATGTCGATCATCCGCTGATATCGCTTCTCACAGTCCTTCGTCAGCGCTTTCATCACAATCGCCGCCAAGTCGGCCGGCGCTTCGGCCTCGGTCATCGGCGTCGGATCTTCGCTCATCACTTTGTCGAGAATCTGCGGCAGCCGCTTCGCGGCGAACGGCTTACGGCCGGTGAGCAGCTGATAGAAGACCGTCCCGCAAGAGAAGATGTCGGATCGCTGATCGACCACCTTCCCCATCACCTGCTCGGGCGACATGTAGTCGGGCGTGCCGACGATGAGACCGCTGCGCGTGAGCTTGGACGACGCGATGCGCGCGACGCCGAAGTCGAGAATCTTGAGCTGGCCTTCGTTCGTGATGAACAGATTCGCGGGTTTCACGTCGCGGTGGACGATGCCTTTCGCGTGCGCGAACGCCAGGCCCTCGCACACGCGCGTCATGATCTCGACCTGGCGCTCGAGCGGGATCGGGTCAGGATTGGTCAGTACCTTGCACAGGCTGTCGCCGTGCAGCAGCTCCATGACGATGTACGCGCGGCCGGCTTCCTCGCCGAAGTCGTAGATCGTGATGATGTTGCGATGGGTCAGCTGCCCCGCGGATTTGGCCTCGCGGAAAAACCGCTCGCGCGTCTCTTCCGAGATGTCGATGTCTGAGACGAGCATCTTGACGGCCACGGGCCGGCCGATGACGGTGTCCTTCCCGCGATAGACGACGCCCATGCCGCCCTTGCCGATTTTCTCGATCAGCTCGTAGCGGCCAATCTGTTTCAGCGTCAGCTCTTCGGCGCCGTCAGGCGCGACTTGCCCGGGCGGCGTGAGCGCGGCGGCCTCATCGGGCTTCATCGAACGCTCCCCGTCATGGCTGCAAGCGCACCACGAGCGCGGTGATGTTGTCGTTGCCGTCGCGCTCGAGCGCGGTACGGACCAGTTCTTCCGCCATCAGCTCGGCGCTCTGGTTGGACGCGAGCACGTGTTCAAGTGTCGTGTCGTCCAGCGCGCCGTGCAGCCCGTCGCTGCAAAGCAGCAGCAGGTCGCCGGACGCGAACGGGCGCTCGACGACGTCCATCTCGAGCGGCTCGCGGGCGCCGAGGACGTTGGTGAGCACGTGCCGCATCGGATGCGACGCCAGCGACACATCGTCTTTGCCCTTGCCCGGATCGCGCGCGAGAATCGTCGCCATCCACGAGTCGTCTTCGGTGATCTGCTCGAGCGCGCCGCCCGAATATAGATAGATGCGGCTGTCGCCGACGCCGGAAAAAATGATCTGATCCTCGTCGACGATCGCCGCCACGACCGTGGTGCCGAGTCCGGTGTACTCGTCGCGGCTCTCGCCGGCCTTGAACACGCGGCGATTGGCGAGCTTGATGGCCGTCATCAGGCGATTGCCGTGAAAGGACAGCGACGGATTCAGACCGTACGGCCAGGTGAAATCCTCGCCGTCGCGCGACATCGCGAGGAATCCGTTGATGGCTTCGACCGCCAGCCGCGACGCGACTTCGCCCGCGTTGTGGCCGCCCATGCCGTCGGCCACGACGAACAGGCCCTGGGCCGGATCGCAGATCAGAGAATCCTCGTTGACCTTTCGAACGCGGCCTGGATGCGTGACGCCGTGCGCGGAGAGCGATGGTGCCATTGGTGATCGGAAACGTTAGGCTAATAGGGGCGAAGGGCGGCTGGCAATACTACTTTAGGACCACACCTGGCCCAAGCCGGTGGGTAGAATCGACCGCCCTCAGATGGCTACTAAAGTGGTAATAGACCTCGACCCAAGATCTTACGTCCTGCGCATCGCTTCGCCAGAAAACGTCGCGGCGCGATCGATTGGCCACCAGCGGACGGCGACCTTGCCGAGAATACATTTCTTCGGCACGTAGCCATAGTCGCGACGTCGCTGCTGTTGTTCCGGTGATCGCCATCACGAAGTAATGGGTCTCGGGAACGACCTCTCGCGGCCGCGTGTCGGTTGAGCGATCCTGCTCCGGAATGAAGGCGTCCGGCAGCGCTACGCGGTTGCCCAGAACTCGGCCGTCCTTGATCGAACGGCGCGCGGCCGAGAGGCTCGCGGAGCTGGTGTAATCTGGCGCTTGGAGGCCATTACGAGTCCCGCCTTCCGCGCCATCATCCTCGCAACTTTGACGAGCGCAGTCCTGGCACTCGGCGACGCCTGCGGAACGTCGGCGAGCCAAACGACGGCGACGACCTCAGCGTCAGTCAGTGCGCCCAAACCTGACGACCTGCATACGCTGGCTCAGGCTCTCAACGATCTCGCGGATCAAACGCCGGGCTCGCTCGTCGACGTGGATCAACTGGCCTCGTCGCTGACGACGCCGGCCGACGCGTTTGAGTTCGTGCGCGACCGGTTGGCGCTGGAGCCCTACGCGGGCATCGAGAAAGGCGCGCTCGGCACTCTGTTGACGCGCGGCGGCAACGACGTGGATCGCGCGCTGCTCTTGAGTGCGCTGCTGAAAGCGCAAGGACTCGAGGTCACACTGGCTCACGGAACATTGAGCCTGGCCCAGGCGCAGCAACTCCTCGACCAAATCGTGGCCGCACCCGATGCCGTCCATCAGCACGCGCGAGCCTTCGAGACCATCGATATGCCCGATGCGACGGTGCCCGCGCCGGCGTCCCCGGCGCCACCGCTCCAGCGGGCGGTGGCCGCGCGCGGTGAACAGCTGGGCAAGACGATCGAAGACCAGTACGGTTGGCTGGCCACCCAACTCAAGGCGGCGGCTTTCAGTGGAGTCAGCGACACCAAGTGGATTCTGTCGGCGCTGCAAGATCACTACTGGGTGCAAGCCACGATCGACGGCAAGGTCACGGCATTGGATCCAAGTCTCGCTTCGGCGCAAGTGGACCGACCGCTGACACGGGCTAGCAGCACGCTTGACCCGGACGATCTTCCCGCGACGCTGTTCTCAACCGTGACGCTCCGGCTAGTCGCCGAGCATCTCGACCGCGGCAAGATCGTGTCGACCGATCGCCTTTCGGTCTCCGCCCACGCGGCAGACTTGATCGGCAAGGACCTTCGCTTCTCGATCGGGCCGGCCGCCGGCGGCTTGAAAAAGGCCAATGCGTTCATTCCGCACCTGCTGATTGGCGACGAGGAGACCGTCGGCGATCCCGTGCGGCTCCTCAAGACGGCCGACGAGAAATCGGACAGCAGCAGTTCGGCCGGCGGCCTCGGAGGATTCGGATTCGGCGGCGGATCTTCGGCGGCCACCAAGTCCGAGCCGGCGCCTGACCCAAATGCGCCGCGCCTCGCGCGCGTGTCGCTGGTCATGCGCTGGCACTCGCCCGGCCGTGAAGACCAGACTTATCGCCGCATCGTGTTGGATCGGCTGAGCGCCAACACCACGACGCCGCAACTCATGCCGGCCTTCGCGGATGACGCGAAGGTGCGTCCGTTATTGCTGCAGGTCTGGGACGGCGCGGCATCTCTTGGGCCATTGCCGCTGCCCTTCTTGCTGCGCCAGCGATCCGCGGAGCTCGCGGCGGCGGCCGACGGCGCGGCGACACTCGAGTCGGCCGCAGCCGGTCAATCGAAAGCCGATCCCGCCTCGATGCCCGGTCGCGAGGTGCCGGTGACGCTGCTGCGGTTGATGCAATCGAGCGACTACGAGCGCTCCTCGCTTGCCCGCAAGTTGGCCGTGCGCTGCAAGCCGTTCTATACGGGCGCCCGCCTGACTTTCCTGCGTTATGGCTTTGAACCGACCGACCTGTCCGGAGCGTCGTCTGCGCTCGCCTACCGCGAAGGGATCGACATTGTGAATACGCCTTTCGCGTTCGCGTGTGCCGCCGGCGCCGACGCGACGCCGCTGGCCGTGAAATCGGGCGTCGCCGACACGGCGCTCGAGCTGCTCTCACGTCCGCGCGTGGCCACGCTCGACACGATTCCCATCATGGCCAAGGCGGAGGCCGCCCACCTCTCTCCGTTTCAGGCGACGGCATTGACGAAGGTGCCGCCGCAAATCGCGACGACGCCAGTGCTCAGTCGTGTGCTCGGAGACACATTCTCACGCGGCAATCTCATCGTCGGACCTTCCGGTCTGATCGGAAGCGGCGGTTCGCGTGACTTCGCCTGGTGGGAAGTATCGCCGAACGGATGTGCGCTCGGCCGCGCCAACTTCGGCGGCGGACAGGGGATGACCGAGAACCTGTTGACCGAAGAGCAACAGGAGCAGATTACGGAGATCGTCACCAAGATGATGGGCGAGTTTCTGCAGTGCGCGTGGCAGGGCGCCACCAAAGCGACGATTCAATGGGCGCAGGAACCGGATGTCGAGAAGGCCAACGAGAAGATACCGGAACACGCCGACGAAGAAGTCCGCGACTGCATGGTCGAGGCCGTGTGCGGAGCGCTCGCGGACCTCGCGTTCGATGGCCTGGCGGACGGAATGTTCGGAGAGATACTGCTCGATGAACGCACGCGCACTGAGAAAATATTGAATTTCCTCTTGAAGGAAGATGGGCTGGCACAGAAGGCCGGTTCGAAGGGCTGCGCGAGTGCCATTACCGGTGGCTAGCGCCGCAATCCTCCGCCGGCCGTTCGTTCACCGCGTCCTTGGCGGCAGCGCGATGCCACCCGATCGCGGCGCCGGCTTCGTGAGACGCACCTCGACGCGCCGATTCTGTTGACGTCCGTCGGCTGCTGCGTTGCTGGCGATCGGGCGCGTTTGGCCGAACCCTTCGGTGGCAATACATGCTGCCGGCACATTGCCGTTGGTGACCAGCCACTCCTTCACGGCATTGGCCCGGTTTTCTGACAGGGTTTGATTGTCGGCCGGCACGCCCGTGCTGTCGGTGTGACCATCGATCTTCACCGGATACCCGGGATAACTGCGGATGATGCCGGCCAGCTGCTGAAGCGCCTTGGCCGCAAGAGCCTTCAGCTCGTATTTTCCGGTATCAAACAGAATCTCCGAGCCGAACTTGACGTGAATCTCTTTCGCGTCTTCAGTGACGCCCAACACACTGCGATTGTCGAGCACCTGACGATTGAACTTCTGCAGCTCGAAGATTCCCTCGGATCCACCGGGCGGCGTCACCCACAGCTGCAATCCCAGCCAGTCCGCGGGCCCCTGAAAGTAGCTCAAGCGAAACCGGTGATCGCCCGCCGTCAACGGCGTCGGCGCGGGATCGGATTCCTGCCAAGCGTGTACGCCGTCGTTGTCGATCACTTTGTTATCGTCAAGATACAGAATGGCGCCGTCGTCCGAGGCCAGGCGGAAGATGTACGTGCCCGTCTTCGGCACATAGATCGATCCCCGATAATCGACTGCGAACCACTCGAACCGATTGGTGATCCCCGGAAAACCGCTGGTGAATTCGCGCTCGGACACGTCCCACTTGGACGCGTAGAGGCTTCCTTCGGGCTTCAGCTTGGAGAAATCCGGCAGCGCGTCAGTGTCATCGGGCAGGAAGTAGATTTTCCCCTCCATGCTGACGTCGGTTTTTTGCGAGGATCCGAAGTCCGAGGGCGGCGATGGGCAGCCGGGCGCCGCGCCGCCTGCGCCGGTTGGACTCGACACCGAGCCGGCCCACAGTGCCGCCGCCACGGCTACCGAACACCATGAAACGTGACGAGACCGCATGCCGAAATTCTGCCAACGGCAGGAGTCTCAGTCAACGTGCTCGTCGTTGAGGGGACAAGCGCCGCCTCCCTCTATTTCTTGACCAGCTCGACGCGGCGATTTTTCGCGCGCCCCTTTTCGGTCGTGTTGTCGGCGATCGGACTTTCCTGTCCGAAGCCGGCGGCGTCGAGGCGTGACTTGTCGATGCCGCCCGCGACCAGCGCCGCGAGCACCGCGGTCGCCCGCGACTCTGACAGCTTCTGGTTGTAGTCGCGCGTGCCGACGTTGTCGGTGTAGCCGTTGACCGAAAACTGCAGCGACGGATCGGCCGCAAGCAGCTTGACGACCTGCGAAAGAATCGGCGCGGCGTCGGGACGAATCGTCGCCTTGTTGAAATCGAAATTGATGTACAGCACGAGCTTGCCCGTCTTGTTCAATTCTTCCCGCAGGGCGTCGAGCATCGGCGGCTCGACCGCGCCCGCCAGGCCGATCACCGCCCACATCGTCGGCGCGAAGAGCGCCGCCTGATCGTCGCCACCCCAGGCGCCGTTTGTCTTCTGCGTATCGATGAGATAGCGGACGCCCTTGTTGAACTCCGGCGATTCGATGTTCACACCGGCTTCTTTGAACGCGTAGAGCACCTGACCGGTCGCGAACGCATCCGATGCGGTCGAGTCGGCGCTCGGCGCCCATCCGCCGTCGCTGTTCTGCTGCGACTTGATCGTCTTCACGCCGCGCGCGACAAGGTCCCGCTGGGCCGCGCTGCCGTATCGCGCGAGCGCGATGACCTGAAAGACCCGGTCCTGCATCGTCTCAGGCGTCGCGGCGGCGATGTAGGCGAGGCCGGCCTCGGCCTTGGCGCGGTAGCGCGCATCGCCCGTCTGCTCGAAGACTTTCATGAATCCGGCGACCGCGTTGGCGGTCGAGTTGATCGTCCCCTGCGAGACGGGCGCGTAGCCGAGGTCCTGCGGAAACGACCCGTCGGCGGCGACTTTCGTCATCATCCAGTCGGCGTAGCGCTTCAGCAGCGGATCCGTCTTCACGCCATTCGCGTCGTCATAGTAGGCAAGGCCCATGGCCGCGAAGTGCGTCGGCGTCGCGACCTCGTCGTTGCCCTCGTAGCGCTCGTGGCCATCGGGATCCTGAAACGCCGCGGTCATCTTGATCAGGGCGGGCGACAAATCGCCGGCGATGACGTAGCTGTTGGTTTGGGCGATCGCGAGCCCCATCAGCGTCTGCGCTTGAACGTGACAGCCGAAGCATTTCCGGTGGAGCTGCCAGTCCATCGTGTTCGGCTCGAGCCAGTCGATGCCGAGCTGCGCCGCGCGCCGCACGCTCGTCTTCCACTGCGGCAGATCCGGATGACGCGCAAGCAGCGTCTTGTAACCAGGACGCGATCCTTCGAGGATGCGGATGCGGCGCATGCCAATATCGCCGAGATCCTCGGTCGGACCTGACGCGATCCTGACCTTCACGAATCGCGCCTCGACGGGCGCGAACGAGATGGTCTGCGCGGCCGTACCTTGAAATGCGAGCGTCTTTGCCGCGACGCGCGTGAAGGCGTCGGGCGTACTCGCAGTCGACGTCCAGATTTCGACGTTGCCCGGACCCGGCGAATCCGGTGTGTCTTCGATCGCGACCGCGGAGACGAGCGCCGTGTCGTGACGATAGAACGAGATCACGATGTCGATCGGATACGCGAGGTGAAAGTCGTTCGAGTTCTGGTCGTCCGGTCGATCGACGATCTCGTCCGGCTGCCACTCGTCGTCGATCGCGTCGTTGATCAGCGCTTCGCCGCGCAGCCCTGGTCCGCCGTAGGCGCGCGTGACACTTTCGATCTCGCCGCCGAGGGCCGACGCCGCGATGTTCGTACTCGCCGCCGGCGTCTGCGCGCGGCCGACCAGGGCAAACCGCCCTGCAATCAGCGACAGGCAGATCGCGCACGTGATTCCGAGAATCCACGAGGGCGACGGTCTCGCCGAACCGGCGCGATTCGACCCGCGATTCGCGAATCCGATGGACATGTGGCGCAGCCTCCCACGCTCGATTATGACCAACCGCGCGGCGAGATCAACCGCCCCGCGTGTCAACCGGCCTGGGCGCTCACCCGAGTTTCGCCATCAGTTGACTGCGGCTATCGACGCCGACCTTGTCGAAAATTCTGCCGAGATGCTTCTTCGTCGTCGTCTCGGTGATGCCGAGCGCCTGGGCGATCTCGCGATTGCCTGAGCCGCGCAGGATCAGCTCGGTGATTTGTCCCTCGCGCGCCGACAGCCGGTACCGCCGGCGAAACGCCTGCACGTCGGCGCCGCGGGCGCGAACCGTGATCGCGTACGTCGGCGCGTGCCGGCGGCGATGCCGCGCGATCGGCAGCACGTGCAAATAGAACGGCTCGCCGCTTTGCGACGTGAGCAGCGTGACTGTCGGCGAGACGATCCGCTCGGCGCCCCGGGCGCTCTCGAGAGCCGCGATGTGATCGAGCAGCACCACGCGCAGCTCGATGCGATCGGCGGCGCGCAGCCGCTCGGCCAATTCCGAGGCCGCGCCGTTCGCGTAGATTTGCCGCACGCCTTCGAAGACAAAGACCGGCAGCTTGATCTGGTCCAGCACCCGGGCGAGCAGCGTGGTTGAGCGGGCCATTCGGATGGGACGGACGTGCGCCGGGCGGCCGGGCGCGGCGTGCTAATCGGACTTCGTTGGCTTCGCCGACGGCTGCATCATCGTGGGTGCGTCGCCGTCGATGGGAACATCAACCGGCGCGACAACCGTGAGCGCATTGTCGGGCAGCACGTAGAC
>Ga0070731_10004412_pt1 | contig 12112 bp, 10 predicted proteins | sample Coa_R1_2_FD_66448 | JGI IMG/M metagenome (GOLD analysis project Ga0070731, IMG submission 66448) | Surface soil microbial communities from Centralia Pennsylvania, which are recovering from an underground coalmine fire - Coalmine... | ecosystem: Environmental > Terrestrial > Soil > Unclassified ... | reverse complement strand
GAAGGTGCGGTATTCCTGGGCGTCGAACACGCCGCGCTCGAGCAGTTCCTCGGTCTCGCGCACGCGATAGACGTATTTTGCGATCCAGAACAGCGTATGCAAGTCGCGCAAGCCGCCCTTGCCGTCCTTCACATTGGGTTCGACCAGATAGCGCGATTGGCCGGCACGGCGGTGGCGCTCTTCGCGCTCGGCAAGCTTGGCGGCGACGAATTCCGGCGCGCTGCCTTGCACGATCTCCTTGTCGAACCGCGCCGTCAATTCGCCGAACAGCTTTGCGTCGCCGAACAGATAGCGCGTCTCCAGAAGCGCGGTGCGAACGGTCATATCGGCTTTGGCCTGACGAATGCATTCGTCGACCGAGCGGGTGGCGTGACCGACCTTGAGGCCCATATCCCACAGGCAATAGAGCAGCGCCTCGGCGACTTGTTCGCCCCAGGCGGTCGGCTTGTAAGGCAGCAGAAACAGCAGATCGATATCGGAGCCGGGGGCGAGCAGGCCGCGGCCGTAGCCGCCGGTCGCAACCACCGCCATGCGTTCGGCCTCGGACGGCACCTGCGGCGGATAGAGCTCGGAGCTGGCGAATTCGAACAGGATGCGGACGATCTCGTCCTGCATCAGGCACAATCGCTCGGCGCAGCGCCGCCCTTGGCGATCCTTCAGCAGCAATTCTTCCGCGTGCGCCCGCGCCTGCGTCAGCGCCGCTTTGAGCCGTTGCGCCATGGCCGTGCGCAGTTCGCGCTCGCGCCCGGCATGGGTCGCGGCCAGGGTCTTAAGATCGGCGACGATCGCTGCGGCGTCGATCAATTCGACGCCGCTGCGGTGAGATCGTTGAGTGTCGAGCATCGTCGCATCCCATAGCGGAGCGGCCGGGCAGTGTCATCGGCCGCGGGGGTAGACCGTGCCGCGGGGTGAAAAGCGACTTCTTCCCCGAGAATATTGTACTGATGAATAGGCAAGCGGTAGCATTTATTTCCAATTGACGCGGTTCTGCGGGTTTTCTAAGGAATAAATATAACGTGGATTGTCGGGGAGGGGTCGTCATGCTTTCACGTCGCAGTTTACTGGCTGGTGCCGTCGGCGCCGGCCTCGCGCCGCTCGGACTGCCGCGCATCGCGCGCGCCGCCGACAAGCCGTCGGATATCACCATCGACTGGGCGACCTACAACCCGGTCTCCATGGTGCTCAAGGAACAGGGTCTGCTCGAAAAGGAATTTGCCAAGGACGGCATCGGTATCCGCTGGGTGCAATCGCTCGGCTCCAACAAGGCGCTCGAATTCCTCAACGCCGGCTCGATCGATTTCGGCTCGACCGCGGGCTCCGCGGCGCTGCTCGGCAAGATCAACGGCAATCCGATCAAGTCGATCTACGTCTATTCGCGCCCGGAATGGACGGCTTTGGTGACGCGCAAGGATACGCCGATCCAGAAAATCGCCGACCTCAGGGACAAGCGCGTTGCGGTGACGCGCGGTACCGATCCGCACATTTTCCTGGTGCGGGCGCTGCTCTCTGTCGGCATGGGCGAAAAGGACATCAGCGAGGTGCTGTTGCAGCATCCCGACGGCAAGATCGCGCTCATCCGCGGCGATGTCGACGCCTGGGCCGGCCTCGATCCGATGATGGCGGCGGCGCAGGTCGAGGACGGGGCGCGGCTGTTCTATCGCAACAAGGACGCCAACACCTACGGCATCCTCAATTCGCGTGAGGAATTCCTCAAGACCTATCCCGATCTAACGCGCCGCGTGCTCGCGGTTTACGAGACGGCCCGGAAATATTGCCTTGCCCATTACGACGACGAGAAACGCGTCTTCATCGGCGTGACCAAATTGCCCGACGCTGTCGTCGACATCCAGCTCAAGGAACGGACCGATCTGACCTATAACCGGATCGGGCCGGCGCAACGCGACACCATTCTACAGGCGGGGCTAGCGTTGCAGCAGGCGGGCGTGATCCCGGCCAATGTCGACGTGAAAAAAGCGCTCTACGATCTCATCGACGACCGCTTCGTCACGGCGGCGTAACCTCTTCACACCTCTCCCCGCACGCGACGCACGCGGGGAAAGGTGCACGCAGGCGCGGCGAGTAGGGTAATTGCATTCGCGGACTGCACCATGTCTCTTGTCGGCATGACCATTGCCGCCCAAGGCGCCAACCACGGCGCCAATGAAGGCAGCCCGGCACGGGAACGGGCATCGGGAGTCCGCTGGGCGCGGCTGACGCGGCCGGCGCTTGGGCTGGTTCTGCCGGTCATCGTCGCGCTGGCGTGGGAATTCATTGTGCGCATGGGCTGGGCCAGCGGGCGCCTGGCGCCGCCGCCGTCCGTGATCTTCGCCGAATTCCTCGAGCTCGCCCGCAGCGGCGAACTGCAACGCAATACGCTCGTGACCTTGGGGCGGGTCGCGGCCGGATTCGGCATCGGGGTGGCCGCCGCCACGGTGATCGGCGCCGCGGCCGGCTATTCGCCGTGGGTGCGGCGTCTGCTCGATCCGAGCCTGCAAGCCTTGCGCGCGATTCCGTCAATCGCCTGGGTGCCGCTGTTCATCCTCTGGCTCGGCATTTTCGAGGCCTCGAAGGTGACGCTGATCGCGGTCGGCGTATTCTTTCCGGTCTATCTCGGCTTGATGGCAGCGATCCAATCGGTTGATCGCAAGCTGGTCGAAGTCGGCCGCGCCTTCCGGCTGTCCGATGTCGCCATGGTGCGGCGGATTTTGCTGCCGGCGGTGCTGCCAGCCTATGTCATTTCCTTGCGCTCGGGCCTCGGGCTCGGCTGGATGTTTGTTGTCGCCGCCGAACTGATGGGCGCGTCCTCGGGCCTTGGTTATCTGTTGATCGACGGCCAGGAGCTCGGCAAGCCGGCCGAGATCGTCGCCGCCATCGTCGCCTTCGCCATCGTCGGCAAGGCGACCGACTGGCTGATCGCGCTTGTCGCCGCGCCGTTCCTGCGCTGGGAAGACGTGGTGCGGCAGGACTGACCGATGCTTACACTCGAACGCATCGGCAAGACCTACCCGAATGGCGTGCATGCGCTCGGCGGGGTGTCGCTCGACGTCGAGCTGGGCGAGATTGTCGCCGTGATCGGCGGCTCGGGTTGCGGAAAATCGACGCTGCTGCGCGCCATCAGCGGGCTCGATCCGGCAAGCGAAGGCTCGGTCGTGCTCGATGACGAGGCGATCACGGCGCCGCACGAAAAAATCGGCATCATTTTCCAGGAGCCGCGGCTGCTGCCTTGGCTCAAGGTCGCCGACAACGTCGGCTTCGGGCTTGGCGATCGGCTAAAATCCGAACGCGCACAGCGCGTCGCCGCCGCGCTCAAACGCGTCGGGCTCGCCGACAAGGCTGCCATGTGGCCGCGCGAATTGTCCGGCGGCCAGGCGCAGCGCGTCGCCATCGCGCGGGCGCTGGTGCCGCGGCCGGAAGTGCTGTTGCTCGACGAGCCGTTCTCCGCGCTCGACGCCTTTACCCGGACCGATCTGCAGGACCACCTGCTCGATCTGTGGGCCGACGCCAAGCCGACCTTGATCCTGGTCACCCACGACGTCGACGAGGCGATCGTGCTTGCCGACCGCGTCATGGTGATGTGCCCGCGCCCGGGCCGCATCTTCGACGAGATCGATGTCGACCTGCCGCGCCCGCGCGACCGCCAGTCCGCCGCCTTCGATTTCGTCAAACGCCGCGTGCTCGCCGCGCTCGACCGCTCGCTCGACCGCGCCGCGGCCGGCGCCGAGGACGAGCCCAAGGCCGAGGCCGGCGCAGCGCTGTGGTGGTGACGGATGACGGAGGACAGACGACGGACGACAGATCGCAGCCTCACGATTAAGCGATCTGTCCTCTGTCCTCCGTCATCCGTCCTCTATATTCTGCCGGAGATTTCAGTCGAAAGGACGACCGATGGATGCCGCCGGGCTGCGCGCGCTGCAGGCGCCGATCAAGGAGCGCTACAAGGCCGACCCCAAGGCCGGCATGATCACGCTGCGCGCCAAAGGCACGCTCGACGATGCCAACATCGCCTGCAAGGTCGAGACCGGCCGCGCGCTCGCGGTTGCCGGCTTGCATCCCGCCACCGGCGGATCGGGAATGGAGCTATGCTCCGGCGACATGCTGCTTGAGGCCCTGGTCGCCTGTGCCGGCGTGACGCTCAAAGCGGTCGCCACCGCGATCGACATTCCGCTCAATTCCGGCGCCGTATCGGCCGAGGGCGATCTCGATTTTCGCGGCACGCTCGGCGTCGCCAAGGACGCCCCGGTCGGTTTCGCGCAGATCCGGCTCCGCTTCGATGTCGACACCGATGCGCCGGCCGACAAGCTCGATCAACTCCTCAAACTCACCGAGCGCTATTGCGTCGTCTATCAGACGATCAAAAGCGGGCCCCCGGTCGAGGTAAGCCTCAAACGGAAAAAATAAATCGCTTTCGTTCCGTTTGCTGGCCCTGGCCTCTCCTTGGTCAAGGAGCGGCTTATCTCATCGTGGTGCAACCATGCCTCCGCTGCTCGATTTCCTGCTCGACCTCGCCTTGAAGATGGCGCTGACGGCGACGATCGTCGTTATCATCTCCGTCGTGGTCGAGCGCTCCGGCCCCTTCGTCGGGGCGCTTATCGCCGCGCTGCCGACCGCTGCCGGCGCGGCCTATATCATCCTCGCCTTCGAGCACCCTCCCGCTTTCATCGCGGCCAGCGCCGTCGGCAGCGCTGCGGCGACGGGGGCCGTATCGGTCTTTGCCTACACCTATAGCGTCCTGGCGCAGCGTCACGGCTTGCTGCTGAGCATCGGCGTCGCCATCGCGGTGTGGTTTGTCGGCGCGGCCGCGCTTCGCTTGGTGCAGTGGACGCCGCTCACCGCGCTGCTGCTCAACGTCGTCGTGTTCGGAGTGACGGTGCCGCTCAGCCGGCGTTACCGCACCTCGGGCCCGCCGGCGAAATTCCTGCGTTCGCGCTTCGACATCCCGCTGCGCGCGCTCACCGCGGCAGTCGTCGTGGCCGCCGTGACCACGGCGAGCTACAGCATCGGTTCATTCTTTTCCGGCGTTTTCGCGGTATTCCCGATCGTGATGGCCTGCTCGGTCGTCATCCTGCATCCCCGCGTCGGCGGGATTGCATCGGCGAGTATGTTCGCGCATGCGCAAATCGCGCTCAACGGTCTGTGGCTCGGCTTTCTCGCCATGCATTATCTGGTCGCGCCGCTCGGCGTATGGCCGGCCTTCGCGCTCGGACTCATGGTGTGCATTGGCTGGAGCGGAGCGCTGTGGGTCGCCCGGGTGCGCAAAATTACGGCTTCATCTTCGCCAGCTGCGCCTTGAGCGCGTAGAGCGCTTCGAGCGCCTCGCGCGGCGACATTTCGTCCGGATGCAGCGCTGCAAGCGCCTCGACCACAGCAGTGAGCGCGCTGTCGCGTTGCGGGGAGGGTGCCGGGCGCGTTGCGGCGAACAGCGGCAAATCGTCGATCAGCGCCCGCGCCGGCGAGGTGCGGTCCTCGGCTTCGATCTGCGCCAAAACGACTTTGGCGCGCTCGATGACGCTTGCCGGCAGGCCGGCGAGCTTGGCCACCGCGATGCCGTAGGAACGGTCGGCCGCGCCGGCGACGACTTCGTGCAGAAACACCACGTCGCCCTGCCACTCTTTCACCCGCATGGTGGCGTTATGCAGCCGCGAAAGTTTCGCGGCGAGCGCGGTCATTTCGTGGAAATGCGTGGCGAACAAAGTGCGGCAGCGGTTGCTCTCGTGCAGATGCTCGATCGTCGCCCAGGCGATCGACAATCCGTCGAAGGTCGCCGTGCCGCGTCCGATCTCGTCCAAAATGACCAAAGCCCGCTCGCCGGCCTGGTTGAGGATCGCCGCGGTCTCGACCATCTCGACCATGAAGGTCGAATGGCCGCGGGCCAGATCGTCGGCGGCGCCGACGCGCGAAAACAGCTGATCGACGACCCCGATATGAGCCGCCTTCGCCGGCACGAAGCTGCCCATTTGCGCGAGAACGGCGATTAGCGCGTTCTGACGCAAGAACGTTGATTTGCCAGCCATATTCGGCCCGGTGACGAGCCAGATGCGGCCGGCAGCCTCGTCGGCCGGCGGCGACAGGTCGCAATCGTTGGCGACGAAAGGTCCGCCACCGGCAATGAGCGCTTGTTCGACTACCGGATGCCGCCCGGCGGCAATCGCGAAAGCGAGACTGTCGTCGACCTCGGGGCGCGTGTAGTCGCGCTCGACCGCCAGCGCCGCCAGGGCGGTTGCGACATCGAGGAGCGCAATGGCGTTCGCCGCCTCCTTGATCGCCGCGCTGGCCGCGGTCACGGCTGCGGCGAGCCGATCGAAGATTTCGAGTTCAAGCGCCAAGGCGCGCTCGGCGGCAGTGGCGATCTTGGCTTCGAGCTCGCCAAGCTCGGTGGTGGTGAAGCGCACCTGGCCGGCGGTGGTCTGACGATGGATGAAGGTCGCGTTGAGCGGCGCCGCCATCAATTTTTCGCCGTGCTGCGCCGAAACGTCGACGAAATAACCGAGGACGTTGTTATGGCGGATTTTCAGCGCGCGGACGCCGCTCGTCTCGGCGTAGCGTACTTGCAGCGCGGCGATGACGCGGCGCGATTCGTCGCGCAGCGCGCGCGCTTCGTCGAGCGCCGCCTCGTAGCCGCCGCGGACAAAGCCGCCGTCGCGGCGAAACGCCGGCAGCTCCTCGGCCAGCGCTCGTTTCAGCTCGGCGGCTATGGCGCCATCGGGCGCCCGCAGCGCTGCGGCCGCTTGCGGGATCTCGCGCGGCAATTCGCCGAGCGCCGCAAGGTTTCCGGCGAATTCCGCCGCGGCAAAAATGCCGTCGCGGATCGCGGCAAGGTCGCGCGGGCCGCCGCGGCCGATCACGGTGCGCGACAACGCGCGCGCCAGATCGGGCACCGCTTTGAGGCGCGTGCGCAGGTCGTTGCGAATTGCGGCCTCGTCGACGAAAGCGGCAACGGCATCGAGCCGATGGGCGATCTCAGCCGGATCGGTCAGCGGCGCGGCAAGCCGCTGTGCGAGAAGCCGCGCGCCCGCCGCCGTCACCGTGCGGTCGATCGCGGCAAGCAGCGACCCGCGCCGCTCGCCCGCCAGCGTGCGCGTCAATTCGAGATTGCCGCGTGTCGCCTGGTCGATGGCAAGCGTAGCGCCGGCCGCTTCGCGCGCCGGGACCGAGAGCGGCGGATGCTTGCCGATCTGCGTGCGCTCGACATAGGTGACCGCGGCCGCGGCGGCAGCGAGTTCGATGCGGGAGAACGCGCCGAACGCAGCAGTGGTCGCCACGCCGAAGAACGAAGCGAGCCGCCGCTCCGCCGTCGCGCCGTCGAACACATCGCGGGTGAGCGGGGTGAGCGCCGGCAGCGAGCGCAGATAAGGTGCGAGCTCCGGGTCGCCATACAGCGCGTCGGCCACCACGATTTCGCCGGGCTCGATGCGCGCGATCTCGGCGGCAAGCGAGCCGCGGTCGCATTCGGCGACGCGAAATTCGCCGGTCGATATATCGATCCAGGCCAGCGCAAAACGGTCTGCGCCGGAGGAAGCGCGGCTGCGCGCCAGCGCAAGGAGATAATTGTTGCGCCTGGCGTCAAGGAGCGAGTCCTCCGTCAGTGTGCCGGGCGTCACCAGCCGGATGACATCGCGGCGCACCACGCTCTTGGCGCCACGCTTGCGCGCTTCCGCGGGGTCTTCCAGCTGATCGCAGACCGCAACACGGTGGCCGAGCGCGATCAGCCGATGCAAATATTCGTCGGCGCGCTCGATCGGCACCCCGCACATCGGAATGTCGCGGCCAAGATGCTTGCCGCGCTTGGTCAGCATGATGCCGAGCGAGCGCGAGGCAACTTCGGCATCGTCGAAGAACAATTCGTAGAAATCGCCCATCCGGTAGAACAACAGGCAATCCGGATTGGCCGCCTTGATCTCGATATATTGCTCCATCATCGGCGTGATGCGTCCGGCTTCGTCGGCCGCTTTGGCCGTAACGTCGCCTGCCGCCGCGGCAGCGGTCTCCGGCGCATCGGTCATGATGGGTCGCGCAGCTTCCATGATACGGCAACGCTAGCAGACCGCCCGCAGGGTTTCACCGGCACCGGCTTGCCCCTGTGGAACGGGACAACGGCACTCGGTCACTTGGCAAGTCTTGCCAAAGGGAGGATTATGTTAACCGAACGCCGCACATGCGGCGATTGAAGCCGCGCATGCGGCCCGTGAAGGAGGAAGTGCCAACGTAAACAACATCCAGGGAGGGAACGACAATGGCAGCGGTGACCGATGTCAATTACGCACTGACGCCAGATCAGCATTCGCGCGAGCTTCGTCGCGCTGTCGTCGCGGCGACGGTGGGGACCACGATCGAGTGGTATGATTTTCTGCTCTACAGCACGATGGCCGGCCTCGTTTTCGGCAAGCTGTTCTTCCCGAACGAGGACCCGCTGACGGCGACGCTCAGCTCATTCGGCATCTATTTCGTCGGTTTTCTCGCGCGCCCGGTCGGCGCCTTCATTTTCGGCCATTACGGCGACCGGATCGGCCGCAAGTCCACCCTCATCGTCACTCTGCTGCTGATGGGCATCTCGACGTTTCTGGTCGCGTTCCTGCCCGGCTACGCGGTGATCGGCATCTGGGGCGCGGTGCTCTTGACCGTTCTTCGTCTCCTGCAAGGCATCGGAGTCGGCGGCGAATGGGGCGGCTCGGTGCTGCTGGCGATGGAATGGGCGCGCCATAACAACGAGCGCGGCCTGCTCTCATCCTGGCCCCAGTTCGGCGGTCCCGCCGGGCTGTTCCTGGCCAACCTTGCCGTGCTCGCGTTCAGTCAGATGTCGGGCGATGCCTTCTTCGCCTGGGGCTGGCGCATTCCGTTCGCGCTGAGCATCGTGCTCGTCGGCATCGGCCTGTGGATTCGGCTCCGCATCCTGGAAACGCCGGTGTTCCGCAATCTTGTCGCCGAGCAGAAGATCGAGCGGGCACCGATCATCGAAGTCTGCCGCAAACAGCCGGGTACGATCCTGGCAGGGCTGTTGGCGCGCACCTCGGAACAGGGCCCGTTCTACATCTTCACCGCCTTCATCTTCGCCTACGGCACTACGACGCTGCATGTGTCACGCGACCTTCTGCTGACCGGCGTTCTGGCGGCGGTGTGCCTGTCGGCGATTACAATCCCGCTCAGCGGCCACGTCTCCGATCTGATCGGGCGCAAAAAGATGTACATCATCGGCTGCGCCACGATGGGGGTGTTCGGCTTCATCTATTTCGGCCTGGTCGACACCGGCCTGCCGGTACTGATCTTCCTCGCCATGTTCTTGTCGCTCATTCCGCACGACATGCAGTATGGGCCGCAGGCGGCGCTGATTGCGGAAAGCTTTACGCCGCGGCTGCGCTACAGCGGGGCTTCGATCACCTACCAGCTCGCCTCGATCACCGCCGGCGGTCCGGCGCCGCTGATCGCCACCGCATTGTTTGCCCGCTACCATTCGGGCACGCCGATCGCGATCTACATCCTGATCACCGCGGTGATCTCGATCATCGCCACGATGTTCTTGAAGGACTATACCGGCAAGGATGTCTCGTCCGAATACGACGCGTCCGCTGACGCGGCTGCCAAACGCTCCGCCGCCTGACCGCGACGAATGTGATAGCGCGTTATCGCGCTATTGCGTCGGGAATATCCCTCCTCCGGCAGCGGGGGAGGGTCTTACTTCACCAGCTTCTTGCCGGTGACGGCTTCGAGATTTTTGTAGAAGACTTTGTCGCTGGTGGTCTTATCCATCTTGAGCTTGTCGAGGATCCGCAACGTCTCGCGCGGAAACATCGTGCCGCCTTCGGGATCGAACGGGCAATCGGAGGCGAATACGAGCTTGTCGATGGGAAAAAACTCCATCCCGCATTTGGTCGCCGGCTCCGCGGTAAACGCCGCGGTGTCGGCCCAAAAATCGTTCTTGAAATAATCGAGCGGCCGCTTCTTGAGGCTTTTGCGCAAGCCCACGTAATCCTCATCCGTGGTGCGATTACCCATCACGTCGTTGCCCGGCCCGAGGCGGCCTTCGAGCATCGGCACGATGCCGGCGAAATGGTGCGTGATGATTTTCAGGTTGGGATGGGTATCCATGATCTTGGAATAAACCAGCCGCAGCATGGCGCAGGCGGTTTCGTAGGACCAGCCGATGGTCCACCAGATTTCGTAACGCGATTTCTTTTCGTCCGGATAATCCGGCGTCTCGGCGCCGCGCGCCGGATGCAGCCAGATCGGCGCGCCGAGCTCGTTCATTTTCTTCCAGAACGGGGCATATTCCGGACGGTCGAGCGGCTTACCGGCGACGTTGGTGTAGATCTGCACGCCGAGCGCGCCATTCTTGAGCGCGCGTTGCGCTTCGCCGGCGCCGGCATCCGGCGCGGCGAGCGACACCTGCGCCACCCAGCCGGGAAAATGATCCTTCTCCTTGGCGGTCAGTTCGGCAAAGCCGTCGTTGATGATACGGCAAAACTCGTCGGCGTCCTGCGGGCTCTTGGCGAAGCGTTCGACCGGCGGCTGCGGATAGGACAGGATCTGCTGGTAATCCTTGTGGCCGTCGACGATCTTCTTGCGCACGTTAAGATCGAACAAAGCCGGCAGCGAGCGCACGCGCTTGCCCATGTCCTTATAGTCGCCGGCGACTTCATTGAGCTTGTCGAAGAATTTTTGCGGAAAAAAGTGGGTGTACGCGTCGATGCGCATGAGCGTTTCTCTCCTTTGATGGCCGCGTTCTAGCGCACTTTCGCGCTACGTGGAAACGGCGCCAATCAACCGGTGCGTGAGGCGCGCGAGGACTTCGGCCGGGATCGGTTGCGCTTTCATACCGGTACGATCGTCGGGGTTGCGCACCACCCAGACGCGCGTTTCAAACCCCTCGACGGCGAGCACGCCGGCATTGCTCAGGCGATGCTCGATCTTGAAGCTCGATCGGCCGCACCCGACCAGCGCCGTCACGATCGCGACCTCGTCGCCGAACCGTGTCGGCATGCGAAACCGGGCGCGGGTCTCCACCAGCGGATGCCCCAAAAAGTCGTACGCCCTCAGGTACTCGATCTTTTTCATGCCGAGCGCGCGCTCGATCAACACAGTCGTCGAGACGTCGAAAATCTCGAAATAGCGCGCATAGAAAATGATTCCGGCCGGGTCGCAGTCGCCCCATTCAATGCGCGTTGTGCGGATGTTGGTCAGCATGAGGACGGATGTCGGAGGTCAGAGGACGGACGACAGATAGCAGATGACGGATCAATAGCGAATTTTCGGCTTGATCATATCTGCCCTCTGTCCTCTGTCATCCATCATCTCGGTCCCATCCGCAACGCGCCGTCGAGACGCACGACTTCGCCGTTGAGGTAGCGGTTCTCGATCATGTGGCGCACCAGCGCCGCATATTGCGGCGGTTGGCCGAGCAGCTTCGGAAACGGCACCGATGCGGCGAGGCTTTGCTGCGCGGCTTCGGGCAAAGCATGCAGCATGGGGGTGGAAAATATTCCGGGCGCGATGCCGTTGACGCGAATGCCGAACTGGGCGAATTCGCGTGCCGCCGGCATGACGAGCCCCACCACACCGCCTTTCGACGCGGCATAGGCGGCCTGGCCGATCTGACCCTCATAGGCGGCGACCGACGCGGTGCAGACGATGATGCCGCGCTCGCCGTCCTGCAGCGGCTCGAGCGGCTGCATGGCGGCGGCGACGAGCCGCATGGCATTGAAGGTGCCGACCAGATTGATTTCAACGACGCGGGCGAACTCGGCAAGCGGCATCGGCCCGTCGCGGCCGACGATACGCTTGGCCGGCCCGACCCCGGCGCAATTGATCAGAATGCGTGCGGCGCCATGGTCGGCTGCGGCCTTGGCAACGGCTTTTTCCATTGCGTCGCTATCGGTCACATCGCAGGCAACGGCGATGCCGTTGATGTCGATCGCCACCTCGGCGGCGGCCTTGGCATCGACGTCGAAGATTGCGACCTTGGCGCCGGCATCGGCCAGCATGCGCGCGGTGCCGGCGCCGAGGCCGGAAGCGCCGCCGGTAACGATCGCCGCGTGTCCACGAATGTCCATCGCAACCCGCCTATGTTTGTTCGCCGGTTCGATTTGACCGTGTAGCGTGACCGGCCGCGGCAACGATCACG
>Ga0070731_10004411_pt1 | contig 12112 bp, 12 predicted proteins | sample Coa_R1_2_FD_66448 | JGI IMG/M metagenome (GOLD analysis project Ga0070731, IMG submission 66448) | Surface soil microbial communities from Centralia Pennsylvania, which are recovering from an underground coalmine fire - Coalmine... | ecosystem: Environmental > Terrestrial > Soil > Unclassified ... | reverse complement strand
CAAGACCACAACTTACACGTTGACGATCGAGGATGGCGCCGGCCACACCAAGAGTGCGGCTGTCAAGGTTGCGGTAAAGTAGCACAGGCGCTCTTGCCTGAGCGATTTTGGCGATCGTCGGTCATGACTTGTGCGCGGAAGTTGAGAAAAGCGCACAGGCAAGAGCGCCTGTGCTACTTATTTCTGTGGATGAATGATTAATTTTTGGGCGCGCCAGTTGGATGTTTCCGCGGCGTAGATTACGTTGTCTGATGCACAGGCGAGTTGGTGCGCGCCGGAGAATTGCTTGAGTTGGCGGCCCGAGCGGCCGATTACGCCCAGCACCGTCCCATCCAGCGCAACCTTGAAGATCCTTCCCGGAAATGTTGTCTCTCCAACGTAAAGCACTTGATTTGCGCCGGGCGTGATGCAAATGGAATTGGGCGCGCCGATTACGGCGGCGAGGCGGTCGCCCGTCGGAGTGTTGCCATTCGTCGCGTGCGTTCCGGGAACGGGTGGCACGTCAATGGTGAACATGCGGAGAAATTTGCCGTCGGTATCGAATACCTGAATGCGGCGGTTGGTACGGTCACCGACGTAGAGATTGTTATTGCGGTCCACCACGATGGAATGCGGCAGGCGAAATTGTCCCGGCGCTGTCCCTTTGTCGCCCCAGGACTTTACCCAGTCGCCGTTCTTGTCGTATTTCGCGACGCGCGAGTTGACGTAGCCGTCCGTGATGTAAATATTTCCGTCCGAATCCCAGGCCACGTCAGTGGGCTGGCGGAAAAGTCCGTCAATGGCGGGAAGCGGAGGATTTGGATGGCCCCACGGCTTGGACTCTTCGTCGGCTCCTTCCGCTCGCCGCCCGAAAACCCATACCACCCGGCCCGCCTGGTTGAATTTGATGACCATATCGGAACCTTTGTCGATGGCCCAGATGTTGTCGTCCTTGTCGATGCGCACGCTGTGGGCTTCGGACCAGGCATAAAGGCCCTTGCCGATTTCGCGAATGAACGCGCCGTCCGGACCGAACTCAAAGAGCTGCGCCGCGGCCGGAGCGTACGCGGGGCCGTTGGCGCTGTTGGACCGTGTGAAGACGAAGACATGGCCCTTGGAATTGACGGCCACGCCGGGGACTTCGCCGAAATTCATTCCCGGCGGAAGCTTGAAAAAATTTGGAACGGAATCAAAAGCAAGCTCCGGCACATTTTGTTGAGCGAACAAAGGTGAAGCGAGCAGTCCAGCTATCAGGAAAAGAAATATTTTCGTCTTCATCGGCAACTCCGTGAAATTCAGAATTGTGTTCCGTCACAAGCGTGGCGCGAATCTACGCTGCGAGTGCGTGGGTGTCAATCGGCGGACGTGTCGTGGAACAGGCTTCAGCCTGTGAGGAATTGTGCGAGCAAGATCAGGCTTCCTGGAACCAAAACCTCACAGGCTGAAGCCTGTTCCACAATACGCGCGTGCTCTTTGCTGAGTGAATGATGTGACTCTCGAGGGAAAGGGACAGGTTTGTCGTTTGAAGCATGGGCCTAAGATTTTTTCTGAGTGTTGTTCAAGACTGCGTCTGGAATGATCAGGCGCTCGACGGGGCGGCCGCCGATAATGTGCGAGTCAATGATTTCGTCGACGTCCGCGGGGGTTACGCCGCCGTACCAGACAGCGTCTGGATACACCACTACCGTGGGGCCGACCTCGCATTGCTCCAGGCATCCGGACTTATTCGCGCGCACTCTGTCGCCGGGAATTCCGCGCTCGCGCAACTTTTCCTTGAAGGCGCGATGAAGTTCCGCCTCGCCCGAAGAATTGCAGCAGCCGCGCGGGTTGCCGTCCGGGCGCTGGTTGGTGCAGATGAAAATGTGTTTTTCAAATTTAGCCATGGGCCCTTTTGGAAGTATTTCTCCAAGCGTTCATTGTACACGGCCTTCGGTAGGACAGGCTTCAGCCTGTCTATTTTGAGCTTGCTCGTGCTCACGGAAACCGACAGGCTGAAGCCTGTCCTACCAAATTCGTGTACTATTATATTTTAGGGGACGCGGGGCCAATCGCACGGCTATTGGCAGCAGGAGTACATCATGAAAGCGCATTCGATTCGGACCATCGCCATGGCAACTCTTTTACTGGGGTTGTTCGCCATGCGGGCGGCGCGCGCGCAACAGCATCCGCAACGCGGCCCTTCAACGACCGAAGAGCGGGCCCGGGCCGTGAAGGTCGCGCATGAACTCGAAGAGGATCCCCTCGCGAAGGACGCAAAGGATAATCGCGAATGGGTGGTCCAATGGATCGTGGATATTCCGGATATTACCGTGAATGTATGCTTCGACTATTTTGGCAAAATGCCGAACCAGGCCCGCGGACACTCAAAAGAAATCGTCAGGCAGATGATTATCTCGAGCGCCGCATTCATGATCGAGCACCCCGACAAAGCGAAAGATGAACAGGCGGTTGCCACGGCGGGGTTACTCGGTTCGTTGAAAGCATATTCGGCATTCCTCAAGGAAGATCCTGACACGCGCTGGCCCTATGTGGATAAGATCATCCAGATGCGCGACCAGGGAAAACTCGACGAATTTGTTTCCGATACTCGCCGCAAATGCGCTCAGGAAGAAGAAGAGCCCGATCCGGACACGATGCGCGCGGCGCGTTGATTTGCGTGACGCTCCTGTAGAGTGCGCGTCAGGACTCGGTTCTGGTTTATTTGGGGCCTGTCTTCAGACGGGGCATCTCGTGGATTTCAAAGCGCACGCCTGAAGGCGGGCGGTACAAAAGCGCACCCATCGAACGCGAAAGCCCAGCGATGATTCTGCTTCTCGACAACTACGACTCGTTCACTTATAACCTTGCGCAGTTCCTCGGCCAGTTGGGCGGGAAGCTCGAGGTGGTGCGGAACGACCAGATCACGCTGGACGAAATCGCCGCAAAAAAGCCGGAAAGAATCGTCATTTCTCCCGGGCCAGGCACGCCAGAAGATTCGGGAATTTGCGTTGACGTGATTAAGAGATTTGCCGGACAGATCCCCATTCTCGGCGTGTGCCTGGGGCATCAGGCCATTGGATATGCATTCGGAGGGAAAGTGATCCGCGCGCCGGAAATCATGCACGGCAAGACCAGCCGCATTCATCACGACAATAAGACTGTCTTCAAGGATTTGCCGCAGGATTTTGTTGCGACTCGCTATCACTCCCTGATCGTCGAGGAAAAATCGTTTCCCGGCGATCTGGAAATTTCCGCGAAAACCGACGGGATTATTATGGGCCTTCGCCACCGGAAAATGCAGGTGGAGGGCGTACAGTTCCATCCCGAGTCCGTGCTTACCGATGTGGGAATGCAACTTTTGAGGAATTTTCTATCGATTTAAATTTTTGTGGAACAGGCTTCAGCCTGTGGGGTTTGGTGTGTGCGAGGATTAAATCCTACAGGCTGAAGCCTGTTCCACTTAATGCTCCTTGGACGGGAAAGCGATAAGCGCGTCGAGTTTCTTGCGGGCTTCGCCGGAATCGATGGAGGCGGCAGCGAGTTGCGCGCCCTCGAGGAAATCGGCGGCGCGGCCGGAGGCGACAATCGCTGCGGCGGCATTGGCGACGACGATGTCCCGCCGCGGCCCGAGCTCGCCGGAAAGAATCGCGCGGATGAGGCTTGCGTTGTGGGCCGCGTCGCCACCGGCAATTGCTTCGAGGGGCGCGTGTCCCAGGCCAAAATCTTCGGGGGTGATTTGGTAGATTCGCACTGCGCCGCGTTGCACGTCTCCAACTGTTGTCTCGCCGGCCAGCGAAATCTCGTCCAGCCCGCCCGCGCCGTGAACGACGAACGCGCGTTCGACATCCAGTTCGCTCAGCACCAGCGCCACTTTCTCCACCACTTTATCGGAAAAAACTCCGGCAATCTGCGCGCGCGCCCCGGCTGGATTGGTCAATGGGCCGAGCAAGTTGAACGCGGTGCGTCCGAGCCGGCGCCGCGCCGGCATGGCGTGCCGCATGGCCGTGTGCAACGCGGGCGCGTAGAGAAACCCGATGCCGATTTCGCGAATGGCCGCGCCCACGCGTTCCGCAGGAACGTCGAGCGAAACACCCAGCGCTTCGAGGACATCCGCCGAACCGCATTTCGAGGAGATTGAGCGGTTGCCGTGTTTGGCGACATGCACGCCCGCGCCGGCCGCAACGAATGCCGCCGCTGTCGAGATGTTGAATGTCCCTGAAGAATCGCCGCCTGTGCCGCAAGTATCCACCAGCAACTTATCGGGGCGCGATCCTTCCGCGAATACCGGTGTGGCGTGGCGCCGCATGGCGCGGGCAAAGCCGACAAGTTCCCCGACGGTTTCTCCCTTCGCTCGCAAAACCGTCAGCAGCGCGACGATCGTCTCTTCGTCCGAGCGGCCGGAAAGAACTTCCTCCATCGCGAGGTCGGCTTCCTGGCGCGAAAGGTCGCTTCCCGATTCTACTTTTTTGATGAGAGCACGCAGCATGTAAGGTCTGGCTCCGCTATTTGTCTGGGGACTGGCGCCGTATTGTTAAAGATCATGGGACGGAAATATTCCGGCGAGGGCGAGGAACAAGCTCGCCACCGCAATTCGGGCAGGTTCGCCGCATTTCGACCGCGCATTCCGGGCAAAACGTGCACTCATAGGAGCAGATCATCGCCTCCGAATCGACCGCAAGAATTCGGGCGCAACGCTCACAGGCGGATTTCATTTGTAAACTCACATGGTCCCTTTCGCCTTGCCCGGTTCGAGTGTTCCCTATAAACTCTTAAGTTTCCAATGTAACTAAATTCTAGCACTGATGGACGGACGATGAAGATTCACGAATATCAGGCAAAGGAAATTTTCAGGCGCTTCGGCGTGCCTACGCCTCGCGGAGAAATGGTCACAACGCCCGATCAGGCTCGCGAGGTTGCGGGGCGGCTGGGGACAAAAATCGTCGTGGTGAAGGCGCAAATTCACGCAGGAGGCCGTGGCAAGGCGGGCGGCGTGAAGCTGGCAAAATCGCCGGCCGAAGCGGCCGACCTGGCCAAGGCCATGATGGGCATGAAGCTCGTGACGCCGCAGACGGGTCCCGCCGGGCGCATCGTGCAGCGATTGCTGATCGAGGAAGGCCTGGACATCAAGCGCGAGCTTTACCTCAGCATTCTCGTCGACCGAGCCGTCGCTGCTCCGGTGATCATGGCGAGCACCGCGGGCGGCATGGAAATCGAGGAAGTGGCGCACAAGAATCCCGAATTGATTCTGCGCGAGACGATTCTTCCGGCTACTGGCTTGCAACCCTACCATACGCGCAAGCTGGCGTTTGGACTCGGACTTTCAGGCGACGCGGCCACTGGGGCAGGGCCGTTCCTGCAGGCGCTCTACCGCACGTTCCTTGAAACCGACGCGTCGCTCGCGGAAATCAATCCGCTGATCGTGACGGGCGACGGCAAACTCGTTGCACTCGACGCGAAAATGGCGTTTGATGACAACGCGCTCTACCGGCATAAAGACATTCTCGAGTTGCGCGATTTGAACGAGGAAGATCCGCTCGAAGTCGAAGCGTCCACTTACAAGCTGAACTATATCAAGCTCGACGGAAATGTCGGCTGCATGGTCAATGGGGCGGGCCTCGCGATGAGCACGATGGACATCATCAAGCTGTCGGGCGGCTCGCCGGCAAATTTCCTCGACGTTGGCGGCGGCGCTTCGGCCGAACAGGTAAAGAACGCGTTCAAGATTCTGGTGAAGGATCCGAGTGTGAAGGGAGTCTTCATCAACATTTTCGGCGGAATCCTGCGGTGCGATGTGCTGGCCTCGGGCGTCGTTGCCGCGGCCAAGGAACTAAATTTGAAGCTTCCAGTAGTCGTTCGCATGGAAGGAACGAACGTAGAGAAAGGACAGGAAATTTTGCGAGATTCGGGATTGGGACTCACGATTGCGACTGACATGAGAGACGGCGCGCAAAAAGTGGTTGCGCTTGCAGGGGGTGCGCGATGAGCGTGCTGGTAAATGAAAAAACACGCGTCGTCGTGCAAGGCCTGACTGGTCGAGAGGGCAGCTTTCATGCGGGGCAAATGATCGAATATGGCTCCAAGGTTGTCGCCGGCGTGACGCCGGGCAAAGGCGGTACCACGCACGAAAAAATCCCCGTCTTCAATACCGTTTCAGATGCGGTTCGCGAAACGGGCGCGGACGCTTCCATTATTTTTGTGCCGCCGCCGTTTGCCGCTGACGCGATTCTCGAGGCGCTCGATGCCGGCGTGCCGCTCGTCGTCTGCATTACCGAGGGCATCCCCACGCTCGATATGGTTCGCGTCGCCGCCGTTTTGAAAAATTCCAAGACCACGCTGATCGGGCCGAACTGCCCGGGAATTATCTCTCCGGGAAAATGCAAAATGGGGATCATGCCGGGGCGGATTCACAAACAGGGGAACATCGGCGTCGTGAGCCGCAGCGGAACTCTTACCTATGAGGCCGTGCATCAATTGACGCAACTCGGCATCGGCCAGTCTACATGCATCGGCATCGGCGGCGATCCGATCATCGGCACGACGCACCTCGATGCGATCAAGTTATTCAATGAGGATCCCGAAACGCAGGCTATCGTGATGATCGGTGAAATCGGCGGCGACGCGGAAGAAAAAGCCGCCGCATATATTAAAACCCACGTAAAAAAACCCGTCGTGGGATTGATCGCGGGACAGACCGCGCCCCCGGGACGCCGCATGGGCCACGCGGGAGCGATCATCAGCGGCGGCGCCGGAACCGCCGTCGAGAAGTACAAGGCCATGGCCGCCGCGGGAATTCTCACAATTCAAAGTCCAGCTGACATTGGCGTGACGTTAGCAGCAGCGATTAAGAAGTAGAATGCCTGGCGATTTAGTGGAACAGGCTTCAGCCTGTGGGCTTTGACTCCTGCAATAGTCAAAACTCACAGGCTGAAGCCTGTTCCACCAGGGCGCCTTGACGCAAGGAATCAAGAAAACGAAGAATCGGAAGTAGCCCGCCAAAAATAACGATCATGGAGAAATATTGAATGGCTATCGAACGAACACTGGCAATCATCAAGCCGGACGCATTTGGCCGCGGCTTGTCAGCAGAAATTATTTCGCGGATCCATAAGGCCGGATTTCAGATCGCCGCGATCAAATCCTTACGTCTCACAAAGAAAGAGGCTGAAGGTTTCTACGCGGTGCACGCCGCGCGACCCTTTTTCGGCGAGTTGACCGAGTTCATGAGCTCCGGCAAGGTGGTCGTGCTCGCTCTGGAAGCCGAAGGCGCGATTTTGAAGTGGCGTGACACGATGGGCGCCACCGATCCCGCGAAGGCCGCGCCGGGCACGATTCGCTGCGACCTCGGCACCAGCATCGGAAACAACTGCACGCACGGTTCGGATGCTCCGGAGACGGCGGCATTTGAGCTGGGCTATTTTTTCGCCGGTCACGAACTGATCTGAGTTCTTTCCGCGTCGCGGAAAAAGTCCCAGACCTATCCCTCTCACCGTTCAGGACGAACGAGTCGGGCCGTAGAATTCCCGTAAGAGTATTGTCCGTCAGCGGTGGATGTTTCTCTGTTCGCTCGGCTTTTCCTTCAGGCAACGGTGCCGCGCGGGCTAATTTCCACCACTTGTATCGAGTGTTTCTCCGCTCCCCACAACGACTTTCTGAATCCATATTTCCGGCGCTCCCGTTTTGGCAGGAAATCCGGAGATGATGATGACGTCGCCGATCTTCAGCGTGTCTTTCGACCAGCCGGACCGGATTAAGTGATTCGGGCTGGTGAGCGCGCCTTGCCAGTTCTGGACGTTCCCTTTGTCATCTTTCACATTCAGAGCGATCGTCACATGGGGATTGATAAACTGGAAATTAGTCACCTGGCCTTTTACAGTTACGGACTTCGTGGTATCGAAGTTTGCCGTTCCGTGGTGGGCGAACGCCACACCTGATGCCAGTAGAAAGATCACGATTAAGATAAACAGGGAAATCCGCGTGTTTTTCATTTGCATCCTCCGAGGTTTGGCTCAGCCAGATTTGCTGTTCTCGAAGCGCCCATTCGCCTCGTGACAAGATTGAGCTATCGCCTGAGGCGGGGCTGTGTCGCCGGTCACGGGTGGATGTGAGCATCGTCACCTGATCAAGAGTTCGTTTCGGAGATCGACGCGCCCAAGTTTCTTGGATAATGACTCAATTGGAATGGAACTGAGCCCTCTCCGTCCTGATGTGCGCGATGCCGAGAGGGCTCTACAAAACCTTCTCGCGTGATTCGGGGTAGGTGTTGTAGAGGCAGCCTGCATTTGAGGCGGGCAGTTTTTCCCGGTACCAGCAATTCAACCCGGCAAGCTACCCTCTTGTGTCACGCGTAGTTTCTTCCCCGGCAAATTAGGTAGAATCGAAAGCGGTAGGACCAATGCGCGAACTCGGGAGAATGATTTTCTTTGCTGGCGCGGGGCTTGCCGCGTTTGGCGCTCTGGTGTGGCTGGCGGCCCGTCCGGGAGGATTGCCGCTCAAGCTTGGGCGCCTGCCGGGCGACATCGCGTACCAAGGCAAGCACGGCTCGTTTTATTTCCCCGTGGTGACGTGTATCCTGCTGAGCGTGGCGCTGACGCTGATCCTGTGGCTGGTGCAATGGCTGAAAAGGTAAAACAGTTCGAGTTGAACCTCGCACCGGAGCGAAAAATCTGGAGCGTGGCGGAACTGACGGCGCGAATCAGCGGCGTGCTCTCCTCGCAGTTCTCAAATCTGTGGGTCGAAGGCGAAGTTTCCAATTATCGCCCCGCGCAATCCGGGCATCTCTATTTCACCTTGAAGGATGCGAAGGCGCAGGTGCGATGCGTGTGTTTTCGCACGCAGGCGATGCGGCTGAAATTCCGGCCCGAGGACGGCCTGAAACTGATCGTACGCGGCTCGATCAGCGTGTACGAGCCGCGCGGTGAATATCAGATTTACGTGGAGCACATCGAGCCGTCCGGAGTCGGCGCCCTGCAACTCGCCTTCGAGCAGCTCAAGAAGCGGCTTGAAGCCGAGGGACTTTTCGACGTGGCGCGCAAGAAGCCGCTGCCCATGCTGCCGCGGCGCATCGGCGTCGTCACCTCGCCGAGGGGCGCGGCCGTGCGGGACATTATTCGCATCCTGCGGCGGCGCTTTCCGAACCTTCACCTCATTGTTTATCCGGTGCGCGTTCAGGGAGAAGGATCGGCGGAAGAAATCGCCGCCGCGCTGAAATATTTCAACCGCAAGCAATCGGTGGACGTCATCCTGCTCGCGCGCGGAGGCGGATCGATCGAAGACCTCTGGGCGTTCAACGAAGAAACCGTGGCGCGGGCGATTGCGGCTTGCACGATTCCTATCGTGAGCGGCGTGGGGCACGAAACCGATTTCACAATCGCGGACTTCGTGGCGGACGTGCGCGCTTCGACTCCTTCGGCCGCCGCCGAAATCGTCGTGCAATCACGCCAGGAATTTCAGCGGCATCTCGGTGAACTGGAACACAAGATTTCGCAGCGCATGCGCTACGTGCTCCTTGAATATCGTCATCGCCTGAAGGAACTCACAACGCACATTGGATTTCGCCGCCTCGAGGATTTGCTGCGGCGTCACCGTCAGCAGACGGATGAGCTGACCGCGCGGCTGGGAGTCGCGCTGCAAGGACGCCTGGAGCGGCTGCGCCACCGCTACACGATTGCCGCGACGCGCATCGCGTCGTTCGACTTGCGCGCGCGCATCCGCACGCTTGGCTTGCGCCTCGTGCAGCGCTCGGCGGAACTCGGCATGCGCATGGAACGCTTTCTAGTTGGCAAGATCCAGCGATTGGAAACGCTGAGTGTACAGCTCGAGGAGCGCAGCCCCCTGCGTGTCCTGCAGCGCGGCTACGCCATCTGCACGGACGCCGCGGGAAACGTGGTGAGCGCCGCCGACCAGGTGTCCGTCGGCGCCGAAGTGAAAGTGCAACTCGCGCGCGGCCGCCTCGGCGCGGAAGTGCGAACCCGCGAAATTCCGAAGCCTTAATTAAATTTATTTTGGGCGCACCTCATGGGGTGGGTGTTTCTGGTGGAACAGGCTTCAGCCTGTGGGCCTTCGCGTTGTCAGGCACTAATTCTCACAGGCTGAAGCCTGTTCCACTAAAATCCAAAAGTTATTCGTCGGAAGTGCTCGCGACTTTCAGCACGGCGAGGAACGCTTCCTGCGGGATGTCCACGCGGCCTACGCGCTTCATGCGTTTCTTTCCTTCTTTTTGCTTTTCCAGCAATTTGCGTTTGCGCGAGATGTCTCCGCCGTAGCACTTGGCCAGCACGTTTTTGCGAATCGCAGCGACGGTTTCGCGCGCGATGACGCGGCTGCCAATGGCGGCCTGGATCGGAACCTCAAACATCTGGCGCGGGATCAGCTTCCGCAGGCGCGTGACGAGTTCGCGCCCGCGCTCGTAGGAAAACTCGCGATGGCAGACTAGCGCCAGCGCATCGACAGGTTCGCCCGCAATCAGAATATCCAGCTTCACGAGATCGGCTTCCTTGTAGCCCGCCAGGTGATAGTCGAGCGACGCGTAGCCGCGCGAGGCGCTCTTCAGGCGGTCGTAAAAATCGAGGACGATTTCGTTGAGCGGCATCTCGTACGTCAGCATCACGCGTTGCGGCGAGAGATACTCGAAATTCTTCTGCACGCCGCGTTTTTCCTCGCATAGTTGCAGAATCCCGCCGACCGAATCCTCCGCCGTGATGATCATGGCCGTGATCACCGGTTCCTCGATCTTGGCCATTTCGTTGGGCGGCGGAAATTTCGTTGGGCTGTCCACTTCGACGACGTCCCCGGCGGTCGTCGTGATGCGGTAACGCACGCTCGGCGCCGTGGTGATGAGGTTGATGTTGAATTCGCGTTCGAGGCGCTCCTGCGCAATCTCCAGGTGGAGCAAGCCGAGGAAGCCGCAGCGGAAACCGAAACCGAGCGCCACGGAGTTTTCCGGCTCGTAAAAAAAGGCCGCGTCATTCAGCTGCAATTTACCGAGAGCGTCGCGCAGATTTTCGTAATCGCTCGCCAGCACCGGAAAAAGCCCCGCGAACACCATCGGCTTGATGGCTTCAAAGCCCGGGACCGCAGGCGCTGGTCGCGCGGGATCGATGACGGTGTCGCCCACGCGCGCGTCGGCCACTTGCTTGATGTTGGCGACAACGAAGCCGACGTCGCCAGCGACGAGTTCGTCCAGCACGACGGGTTTTGGAGTTAGCGCGCCCAGCGCTTCGACTTCATACACCTGCTCGTTGAAACACAGGCGAATCTTCATGTGCCGCGTGATCCGCCCGTTCATCACGCGGACGAGAACCACCGCGCCGCGAAACGGATCGAACCACGAATCGAAAATCAGCGCCTGAAGCGGCGCTTCCGCTGTCCCTGTCGGCGGAGGAATGCGCGCTACTACGGCTTCCAGCACCGATTCCACGCCAAGGCCGCTCTTGGCGCTGATCAAGAGCGCGTCGGACGCCGGAATCGCCAGGACATTCTCGATCTGCTCCTTGGCCTGCTCAGGCTGCGCGGCGGGCAGATCGATCTTGTTGATGACGGGAATGATGGTGAGATTATGCTGCGCCGCGAGAAACGTGTTGGCGACGGTCTGCGCTTCAACGCCCTGGCTCGCGTCCACCACCAGCAGAGCGCCTTCGCACGCGGACAGCGCCCGCGAAACTTCGTAGGAAAAATCGACGTGGCCGGGCGTGTCGATCAGGTTGAGCTGATATTCGTTTCCGTCCTTGGCTGTGTAGTGAAGACGAATGCTCTTGGCCTTGATCGTGATGCCGCGCTCCCGCTCAAGGTCCATCGAGTCGAGCACCTGCGCGCTCATCTCGCGCTGGCTGAGTGCGCCCGTAAGCTCGAGCAGCCGGTCGGCCAGCGTGGACTTGCCGTGGTCAATGTGCGCGATGATACAAAAATTGCGGACGAAGCGTGGATCCATCAGTTAGCCTGCCGGCGCGCGGTCTTTCCATTAGGCGTGCTGCAAGTACAGCCCCAGCCCGCGCACCGGTAAAAGTCTCCTGTCCGAAGCGATTTCCCGTCGCAAGTTCAATGGCTCGATGCCCAGCGGAATCCATGAGCCAGTGCGTAACAATTGAGTGTGCCATAAGTGGACGCAGGCAGGAAGCGGAGGGGCAGAATCAGCAAAAATTCAGTTTCCGACAATCCC
>Ga0070731_10004410_pt1 | contig 12115 bp, 9 predicted proteins | sample Coa_R1_2_FD_66448 | JGI IMG/M metagenome (GOLD analysis project Ga0070731, IMG submission 66448) | Surface soil microbial communities from Centralia Pennsylvania, which are recovering from an underground coalmine fire - Coalmine... | ecosystem: Environmental > Terrestrial > Soil > Unclassified ... | reverse complement strand
GGCCTACCTTCAAGCCAGATGCTGCAGTTCGAAGTTGTGGGGGGAACCGATTAAAACGACGGAAGATGCCGTTTGGGCGGGTTTTGGCAATGGTTAACTTCGTACTAACGGTGTTGGTGGGGTATCTTCGAGCGAAGCGATTAAAAACCCTTTGGCCGCCGATTTCGGCGCAAATTCGTTGTAAGCCATTCAGTATAGGGTAGTTAGGGTTATTTTTGATAGCTGGTGAAAAGAAGGGGCTAAAAATCTGCCCGATAAACTGCCGGATAACTCTTTGTTTTCCAATGCTAATCATGGCTCTTTCCACCTATTTCTACCCTCCGGAAAGGGGTCGCTTTTCGCAGGCCGCATTTGGTCCCGCCACGATCCGCTGGACCATAAATTGCGTCGTGCCATACCGAATTGCCAGTTGCCGCACGCTGGTTCGTTCATTCTGTCGAGCTGCTCGAATTTCCAATTTTTCATTTTCTGAGAACGTTCGCAGTGGTGGCCTTCCGATGTGCTTTCCCTTCCTCCGTGCCACTTCCATACCTGCCACCGTACGGCCTCGAATGAGATCCCGCTCAAATTCCGCGACGGCGCCAACGATGTGGAACAGCAATCGCGATGCTGCGCTGGTGGTGTCGATATCTTGCTTCAAGCAAACAAAATCAACCCCTAGCCGCCCGAACTCCTCCAGCGCTTCGATCAGCGTCTTGAGCGAACGCGCCATTCTATCCAGCGCAAAAATTAAGCAGATGTCTAATTTGCGTTTCCGACAATCAGCCCACATCTCGTCAAGAGCCGGCCGACTGTTTTTTGCACCTGACACCCCGTTGTCGATGTAAATCTTTTCCACTGCCCATCCTCGTGCAGCTGCGAATTCCGTCAGGGCCACCACCTGCGAGTCAGTCGACTGTTCTGGGGTTGAACACCTTGCGTAAATTCCCGCGCGCTTGGTCTTTTGCATTTCGCGGCCTCCTAGTACAGTTTAATTACTATATGTATTTATAATATAGTAACGAGCGAAGGCCAAGCTCGGATGTGAAGTGCTCTAATTCGTCGTAAAGCCCTGTCGATTACCTCCTTTATGTCGGGATTCGCGTACATTTGACGGATTTCTTTTATCGTCCGCACAAACGGACTTCCCCGCCTCATTTGTCCCAAAATTGTTGTTTATTTGTATGCATCTGCCTAACTCTGCCTACCTGTTGAAATCGTTGCTTCGATTAGCGCGATGGTTTTACGCCGCCGGTGGGACGAGTTTTTCTGCGAGCCAGGATTCAATGTCTCGCCTGCTGTAACGAACGCAGCGGCCAGAAATTCGGAGGAAGGGTATTTTGCGCTGACTAGTCCAATGCCGAATTGTTCCCTCACTGAAACCCGTGAGCTCCGCGACCTCTGCTGCTGTGAGAAGAACTTTTGCCTCGGTCATTTTATGCCACCGGATCCTTGGAGTGCCCCTGCCTCTCCCACTCGCGAGCCCACAGCCGCAGCGCTCGCTCAACGCGTCCGTTCGTCGCCAGCGGCGTCAAAACCCGAAGCGTGTTCGCGAGACCGACGTTACGGCGCAGGTATCGCAGGGCCGCGTGCAAATCATCCTCGCGGGCGATGACTTTCCGCAGGGTCGATGCGACCGGAATGCCAAGCCGATCCAACGCCGCCGACAGTTTGAGAGAGTCAATTTTGTAAAACGCGATGTGCCGACGAGCCGTCAAGTTCGGCAGCTTCAAGAAGTCTTTCGTCGTTTTGATTCCACACTTCACCAGCCACTCGCGGTGGAATTCGAGTTCGATCCGAAACGAATCGATTTGTTTTTTCCAATAGGCGCGCGCAAACACTGGCGATTTCCGCGAACCGAATTGAATCCTGTCCGGAAACTCAGGGTCTTTACTCCGCTGGCACTTTCCGACCACCAGATGCCGCCGTGTGAATCTTGCATTCACGACGGACTCGGCGCAAAAATCATGGGCGATTTCTAGTTTCAAAAACCGAAAGGTGGGAAGTATTGCGAGAACCTCTTCAAGGTGCGACCGCCGCATGCCCGTCCGGTCACAGGGACTCATCAAGGTGATGCAGGGTGGCATGTAAGAATGCACTCGGTTATAACTGACTCCAATTTTCATTCCGGTTTTGTCATTGACGAATTGACAGACGCGCTCATACATGCGCTCGTCACCGCCGGGCAGGCGGTAGTCGTACACGCGACGATACCCGGTGAGTAGCCCAAACGCCTCCTTCCGGAATTCGTCTGCCGCGATTTTTACTGCGTCCAATCGAACCACAACGTCTGTTTTTTTCTGCTGCTCCTGTTTCATCACAGCCTCCATGCGAGCCGAATTCTAAAAACAACGCGGCCGCGTGGAGTGTTCTAGCAAGTGTTCAGAAACGGCGATACGGAGGGAACCTACTCGTTCTGAGAGATTTTCAGCAGTTTTCTCCACTCTTGCTCATGGTTCTCTATTGCGTCCCTCAATGCCTCGGCTTCATTGGCATTGAGTTCCGTTACGCTGAGCGGAGCATTGATGAGCAGGGAAAGCTGACGGAGGAAGCGATTTGGAATCTTGTGTGGTCCGTGGAGTCTCGCCCATAGGGTCCAGTACACGGTGACCTTCACGATAAGCTGTGCCTTCCGATGACTGCCGACAAGCTCGCGTCGATTCCCGGTATATCGGTCCGACAGGAGAAACAGAGTGACGTTGTCGCGAAATTGAAGTTTAAAGTGGTGCCGGTATTTCTTCATCCAGGCAGTCGCGCCGAATCTTTCGATCAGGTTCTCAATTTCGTGGCCATTCTCCTCCGCTTCTAGATACAACCTACGGTGGAATCTGACGGGATATCCAATCAACGAGAGGTTCTCCCGTTCCAGCTTCCGATCCCGGTCAAGGATTCGTGGTATCAAAGAGCAGTACCAAATCTCTCGCAGTGTAGAACGCTCCAGAACTCGCTGAATGCAATGGCGATTTTGCAGATACTCATAAAATGTCGGTCTGTCTATTGCCCTTTCTTCTGGAGAGGGAAATTTGACGTGCTTCAATTTTTGGACCAGTTCGTGCCGCAATTTAGCTGGATCAAACCCACCTCTTGCCACCTCTTCGGCAGCCACCGCGGCGAGACGCGAGTCCCCCACATCGTCCATGCCCTCAAGAAATTTTGACAAAGGACCGATCGCCGACACAGACTCTGCTGAGCCAGACCGACGATGTCCTGGATTCCGCCCGTGCTTCCGACTCCTTGTTTTCGAAGCCAAATTCAGCCTCTCATTTGCCACAGACCACTCGTTTAACAGCCCTGGAAACCCCCGGGTGCCCCCGTGCGCGACCGAAAACGTTGCGGAACGTGAGTGAGTTTACGCGATTTTTGTCCCAAAATCGGATGTCGGTTGTTTATTTTCGCAGCCGCCAGCGCCTAATTTAACTATAAGAACAAATGGTTATTCGGGAGGGTGATGATGGAAAGGAGAGGGATATATGGGTATTGATAGGACTGGTAGTTAGACTCGGGCAATTTTTCTCGATTCCAAACGTCGTTTCGGACTCGTCGGCGGTTCGTCAGGAATTTCCGACGCTTCCTAGTAAATAGCTTAGCTGGATCGTATGTCCCGTCTGGTTTTAGCGCGAAAGCTGCGAGCGGCACGGGAGCGGAAATCTGGTATTTTGTGAACTATGATGGAATTCGACTTCGATGCAGCACCGCTGGACTTCTCGTGTCCATTGTGTAGGTTTGTCTAGATATCAGGAAGCACTTTTGGGCCGTGACCGTTATACGAGGGGAAGGAAGACTTAACTCGAGCCAGATGATGCCACCGGTAAATTCATAGCCGGGCGCCAGCAGATGTGAGTTGAGACAAACCTTAGTGGTTTGGGAAAGTAAATGCATACAGAATACTTACAAAGCCTTCGTCATAAACTTGAGAGACGGGTTCGCCGTCTTAAATCCTCTGGCTGGCAACAATACGCATGGGTGTTACGGCATTTCTGGACCTTCTTTGATTCTGAGCCTATCCTTGTCGGAGTAGCTGCCGAACTCCAAACCCGCTTTCCAAATGCCGCAACTTTCGCCACTACGATAGTTCAGGAAATACATAAAGGTGCATTCCAAGTCGCCGATGATGAGAGTGAATGGGCCGCCGTCGCTTACATAATTTTGCGACAGTTTGCGGAGGAGGGAAATTCCCGTGCGGCAAGCAAGTTCGTCCCAATTCAGTCGGGTCATAGCGTTGATGAGTATTTAACCGCATTCAATAAATGTTATGTCGATCCCTTCTACGAGTACGTCGACGAACGGTTGGACGATCCCCAATTCGTCCTATCCCAGTTGATCCGATTCAAGCACCTGTGTGAATGGTTTTGGCGTGATGAACTGTTCGCTTTATGGTCCGGCAATACGACCCGCGGGGAAAAGCTACTCGCAACCAAACTCTACGAGTTTTTGTTTACGGAGGGAATTCACATTAACATTGAGCCTTCGTCAGTTTCGGGCGAAGCGGATATGGTGGGCAGCCAAGAAGGGCCGGAGCGACTACTCGCAGACGTGAAAATCTTCAACCCCGATAAAAACAAGGGTGCGAAGTACATCGTTCAAGGGTTTCGCCAAGTGTACCAGTACACCGTCGATTACAATGAGCCGATCGGATACCTAGTTATTTTCAATACCGATAAAACACAGCTACGGTTCGCAGTCAGCGGTGCTGCGGACCCGCTCCCTCGCGTGGTCGTCAATCACAAGACTATCTTCTTTTTGGTGATCGACATTTACCCGCACGAATCAACGGCCAGCAAACGTTCTCAACACGAGGTCGTTGAGATTACTGAGGCTGAAATCGTCAGCGGTGCTACGCAATCACAGACTTCCGTTCCCTCAATCATCTAGACGGTGACCACAACGGCCTGAATTCGAAGGCAATACATGCGGTGAAAATACGCGAATTTTAGGGTTCGGGACGGAAAATAACACCGAATTAAACACGGATTGCAGCCGTCAGGGCGGTTTTTTAAGGGGTTTTGCAGGTCGGGTTACGGGTTAGGGTAGGGGATTGGCAAATAAACCGTGTGTACGGAGATTGCGATTTCGGCTATTTGTCCGCTGAGTGTCGCTGAATTAACCGATGTCTTTCTAATTTCTGCCTTCGTTTTTCCCTTACTCCTTACTCTTTCCCATCACTGTGTTTATGTATTACTAGAAGTTAAGTGCCGAAAATACTGAAGCTTCGGCTCTGTCAATGAGTTCTGCGAATTGCCGCTTCAAAGCGTCGTGGGACAGCGGACAGGGGGGAAAAGGGACCTTCACTTAACGTGGATTGGTTCGCGTGCCGTCTGAAACCCTCCTTTGCTTCACACAATTGTCGCTGCAATCCCAGATTTTTGGCACATTCCGTGACAGATCGCTCGATTCCCGATTGTCAAGTATGCTAAGGTGCACATCCATAGAACAGACAGGTAACGCTTGTTGTGCGAATTGTGTCAGGAGGTTTGCTAGGTTTCTGCGAAGAACGGTCTCATGGTGTAAAGACATGCCAAAACGACCGCTGGAATCGAGGATGACATCGAGGCGCAGACGCAAGTGCCCGTCAATGCGCTCTTGGATTAGCCATTTGAGCAGCCTAAACCGAAGGAGAAGGCTTCCCTTGGTCTTGCGTGGTAGACGTTTCACGTACCGAGGTCTCAGGACGATCATGAGGTGCGTCGCCGACCACTACGGCGAAGGTAGAACCCGAATATCTGAGGTAATCTGCGCCCGTCTGGGATGGCGGCAACCGAACGGGTGGCCCAAGGACCGAGCGTGCCGCGATGTTCTGCAGAGGCTCGAAAACTTACATCTCGTAAAGCTCCCTTCTCGCTTAAGCAATCCCCAGAATGGAAAATCGACCGTAACTAAGCGTAATCGGAAGAAACTCCTGTGTGGCATCCAGACGCCGGTTTCGACGATGCCAGAGAGGATCGAGTTGGAATTCGCAAAAGGCAATGCCTCCGAGCACCTCTGGAACGCGATCGTCGATGAGTATCACTATCTTGGTCATCGCGTCCAGGTTGGACGGTGCCTGAAATATCTAATACGAGGAGACGGAAAACTAATCGGTGCAATCAGCTTTTCGTCGCCGGCGTGGCAGCTCGGGGTCAGAGACAGCCTTTTGAAACGGATCGGCATAAGTTCGTCGAGCGTCAGAGACGTTGTCATAAACAACAGCCGTTTCTGCATACTGCCCAAGGTTCGAGTGCCCCATCTTGCTTCAAGAATTCTTTCACTAGCCGCTCGGCAGGTTGTTCAGGATTGGTGTCAGTTCTATTCCGTCAAACCTCTCCTTGCAGAAACATTCGTTGAACCCAATCGATTCGAGGGCACCTGTTACCGAGCAGCAAATTGGAACGAGATAGGTAGGACAAGTGGATATGCCAAACTCGGGCCGACACATCACAACAGCCAGGAACCCAAAATGGTCTTTCTATACGGGCTCACCCGAGCATATCGGCGTCGACTCGCGGCGCTAGTTGCTTTTCCGAAACCTGAGGTAGGTAGGAAATCGGTAAGATGAACGGCCAGGCAGCACTCCGAAAAGCGAAGGATTTTATCGCTGCCCAGGGCGGGCAAGTCGCACCTCTATCGATTTCCGAGGAGGAGCTCAATCCGGAGGCGCAGGATGATTTGGCTCTTCAGGCGGCACCGCTGGAGTCCATGAATTCTGTATATGACGTTCCATACGATCTTTCCAAAGATTCCGATTGCAGCGAGTTCCGCTTTTTCGAAGATGGTCGGCAACGCACGATTCAGATCGGATACATCCGCGTGGCGTATGGTGAAAATTTGGTCTTAATCCCGGTCCACTTCTTTATTGTGGCGTCAGTAATCCTAGAAAGGGAGAATCGCAAACTAAGACTTTGGCGAAAGCCCGTCATGAAGCAGGGAATCTTTGTGCCGAAGTCACTAGTACCAAACCAGAGTTTACTTGAGCAATTTGAAATGTCTGGTCTCCCCGTCGTCGATACTGAACTGAAAGACGTGGGCACACCGGGAGACTACTACGATATGCGTCGCCGAGCCCTACGTTGTGCAAAAGACCTGCGTTTGGAGGTTGAGCAGGAATTGATCGCAGAATGGCGGCGAGACTCGAAGGTGACAGATTGTTTCTTGATTGTCGATGGCACTCTTATGAATATGCGCGATGAGCGGAACGTGGAGCGTTGCGTAGGCGTCAGTAAGTCGTTCGGCAGTCGGTATTTCGAAATTCCCAAACACAATCAGATTATGCAAATGAGGGCGGCACAGCGCTCGTGGACATTTAGATTCCATGATCCCGGTGAGGATACGCGCAAAGGAGTCCGCGAGCGAGCCAGTTGGTATCTGAGACTCAGGGAACGGCAGCGGGCAGACCCCGAGTTTGGCCTCATTCGTGTAGAAATTTCCAAGAAGTATATCGACAATGCTGCGGGTTGGGCGGAGCGATTCTCGCGCTCACTTCTATCGGAAGGACTACCCACGGCATATCCGGCGCCACGCTGGGACAAACACCTTTATCCAATTAGGGGGTGTGAAAACTATCTGAGCAGCATCATGCCCTCTATTCCAACAATTACAGCTGCTATGCAAGGGTGATCCACAATGGCTACAGAGCTAGAAAAAAACCAGAGCATGGAGCGGGGCCCAGCCTTAAGCGACAGCAAAAACTTGCCCGCGAAGAGCTTCCTGAATTTGAAGGCGGCCACGATCGGACGCTCAGTATCGACAAAGCTGGAAGCAAACACCTCAAGCAAGTTTCAATTCTGGCTGGGGAAGCGACAGGAAGGAGACGCGACCGATACCACTCTGGAAATCGGAAACATAGTAGCAGCACGCTCGGATGACGGTGAAGATGTGACATTTGGGACGATAGTTGAGATGCGATCTTATTCCGACGTGGAAAGCTTTATAGCAGATTATCTGAGTCACGATTTTGGTGATGCGACCGTGGAAGTGCCCACAGATGTGTCGGAGGTTGTGGTTGTGACCTGCAACGTAATGAGGAACTTGTCTCTGAAAACAAAACCAATCGGTCGATCTCAAGTCTTCTTCCCAAGTGAGACTGGGATTCGGTACGCGTACGGCATCGTCGACGCGACGGGATCGCCAATCTTCTCAGGTGCTGAAATCCCGATCGGCGTGTTCGAGAATGGTGATGGCACGGTTGCAAAAGTGGCGGTGGACGAAGACTTCGTGATCGGTCCAGAGGGTGCTCATTTTAATGTGTCCGGCATTTCGGGTCTTGCGGCAAAGACCTCCGCCGTACAATTCATCCTCAAATCGTTACAGGCGCATTCAAAGAAAGCTGTTGCTATAGTGATGTTTAATGTCAAGAGTCGAGATCTTCTATACATAGATCAGCCGAACCCACGTGCTGCGAGCGATAGTTGGTCGGTCAGCGCTTACGAAAAACTCGCAATACCTTTGGAACCATTCTCAGGCGCTCGTTTTTTTGCCCCTTCTGATCCAAATACTCCGGCACGAACACAAAGCTTGCGGACTCTGCCGACAGAGCGATTCACTTGGGACTTACAACTAATTAGGAACGACATCCCTACGCTTTTCGACGCAGATGACTGGGATGATAAGGCGGAGGGCGTTTGGTATCGAATCAAAGATGAAATTGATTCTGGGAGACTCGTGACTTACGCAAACATGCTGACATGGATCAGCAGCCAAATTGAGCAGACAGTTCAACGCGGCCAGCAATGGCTCTTAGGACAGAACATTGCCACATGGTATAAGATGGCCAGTCGCCTCCGTTCGTTCCCCCGCTCCTATAAGGGTTTGATTGCTTCCGCAGCACCTGGCGCCGACATTCCTTGGAAAGAGCTGAAGACGGGCAGCGTTTATGTCGTTGATATTCAGATGCTTGCAGATCGTGCGAAAAAGCTCGTGTTCGGCCGGGCAGTCAGAGAGTTAGGCGAGTTAATGGAAAGCGAGGATAGGAAGCTGGATGCGGTCGTTGTGTTTGTTGACGAGCTCAACAAGTTTGCTCCGAGCGGAAACGTTCGGACGCCCCTAAAATCGAGGCTTGTGGACATTACTGCCCGCGGGCGTAGCATGGGACTTGTCTTGGTGGGTGCCGAGCAGTTCGCGTCATCTGTCGAGAAAGATATCGTTGAGAATTGTTCGACCTATCTCTTCGGCCGTACAGAAGCGAATGAGCTTCGCAGCGCCAACTACAGCTCGTTAAGTGATGAGATTCGAACTAAGCTTATGATGTTGCCGCAAGGTAGTCTGCTAGCAAAATTTGCAAAGTTCCCGCAGCCGATTTTTGTTCGTTTTCCATTTCCGCCTTGCATACCGGGCGATCAATACAAACCCTCGGCTTCGTGATTTGGTGGTCGGGCCGCTAACTGGAGGCTCCTAGTGCTCTTCTTGCTTTCTTCGGACTATTCGCCGCGATACAAACAGGACATATTGAGGTGTTTAGCCGCCCCGATTGGCAGCGCTGTTCAATTCAGATATGACAGAGTTCATATATCTAGCGATGTTCTCACTTCATTAACCAACAGCACGACTAGATTCCCTTTGGACGGCATCGTGTGCTCTGTTTCGAGTAAGGGCTTTGGAGTTCTGCCGCTTGTCCCGGTTCGTAAGGTCAAGGTGCAAAAACCGCGCGTCCACGGAGAGACCATTAGCATCCCTCTGGTAATGGGTGAGGTTGCGCTTGCCTACTCGGCGACAGATTTTACTGATGAGCTAGACAAATTGACTGGCGGCAAAACGCCTCGGATTAAGCAAGACGGCCAAAGCCCAGAAGGTTACTATTTTTTTGACAGCCGACAGCCAGGCAACGTCGAAATTGGTACCAGCGTTTCAATTTGGGAGCGGACGGTAAGCACGTTGCGAGACCAGCACGCATACAAGGATGAGCCATTTTTTTGGGTAGCTCTCGGGGTCGAGGACGCGAATACGCCCCTAGATCCTTCTGCACTCCATCCTTGGCCGCGAGAAATTGAGCCCCGCCATCAGTATCGGCTATTAATCTATCATTTCCAGCCAAGAGGTGGAACGAGACCCAATTCCAAAATGGAAGTCACCTTCGGGGATCCCCTACAAAGCATAGTTGCTCCTGATACAGCGATCGACTCAAGATATGACCTGAAAGGCTGGTGGTTTGGTACCGGCGATGGGAAGTCCCGACCTCAACCTACCTGGCTGCGCATAAGAACTGCAGACTCCTGGGACCTGGACCTCACCATTACAGTTGGATCTTCATACTGGAGGCCTGTGATTTCAGGGGCGCTCGTCGCCGTCCCGGCCATTCTTGCACTCATACCTCAGCCCTTGACCCTAGAGACGAAGTTCTTTCTTGGCGCGGTCGGTGTGGCCGTGGGGATTGGTTCGAGCTTACTGGCGTCCAGTGCACTCAAAAACAGTTAGCTGAACGCGACAATGCCCTGTTTTAATTTTTGCGGATTTTTCGGAAGTGAGTTTCTCAGTACTAAGCCGTCATGAGTGGAGCTTACTGGAACGAGTGTCGATTCTTGGAGAGCAGCGAGAATCTAAAGCCGCTGGTAAAGAGCCGCTTTGGTAGAGAGCCGTCCACTTCTGTCGCACGAGAGATTAGCGCGTGCCTGCAGCAGGGTCGTTTGTTTTATGAAGCGGCCGCCGGTTCACCGCTAGAAATTCGGCCTTTGCAGATGTTCTATGGCATGGTCGGATTTTCAAAGGCCTTAATTCTAGCCAATCATCTTCGTTCGTTTTCTGCTGGGCGACAGGCCCACGGGCTGAAGGATATTTCACGAGGAAACTCTCGGATCGCCAACTTAAGAGTGCAGATCACGAACGCAGGGACGTTCCAAGACTTCAATGACGTCATATCCGATCTTACGCGGGTGTGCTATATCGACAAATCAACGAAGCGCCGGGCCATCTTTGTTCCTTCTGCAAAATCAGACAAATTAAGGGGAGTGGAGCTGTCGTTCCGTGAAATCTTAAGTCGTGTACCGATCGTTCAAGATCTTTATCGCATGACGTTCCGTGAAGAGGCCCGAACGGAGTTCATTACATTTGACGATGATTTTAGGGCACCCGGCTTGTTCACAGTGCGTATCGATGACGCGGAGATTTTTACCGACCGCGAATCTCTTCGAGGAATTGTGTGCCGCTGGCGCAAGAGATTTCCATTTCTCACTGCCTGGACACTGACGACCGCGGATCATGGATGGGGCAACTCGATAATTATTTTCCGTAATGAAAGAAACTCAGGAACAGCCGAATTTTCTGAAGAGCGTCTTTTGTCACAAGATGGAACGTTTGTGCTATCCGAGCAGCGGATCCCGTCAGAACTGTTTCCTCCAGAAGAAGCTCTAACTTCGGTCGCCAGCAGCTACCCTGGCGGCGGCAATCACACTATCTCTCCCATCGGCGACGCCTGTCTTTCTGAATATTCAATTCACTATTTGGCTTTATTCCTGCTCAGTTCTTTGGTGCGTTACCGTCCCCAAACATGGATGCATGCCATCTCTCGCTCTGTCTTACCGGGTGTTCCCGCAGATGATCAGGTAATTAGCCTGATCGAACGATTCCTCGAACTAAATAGCGATGCGGTCCCAGCGATGATCGTGGGGATTTTAAATCCGCCTCGGGACGATTACGCGTAGTTTTTTCCCCTTCGAAATCAAATTTATAACAGTCTGAAGAATCTACTCTCGACTCGTCTTCTCAGGACGATCCTAACCCCATTGTGTGGTCAATTCTCGCCACGTGCGAGCCTCCATGTGTATGATTCCCGCGGCAGTAAGCCTTTAGACTGCGGCCACCGTGAGCAGCCGTTCTACGACCAACTCCGGGCTGTCAGGGTTCAACGGACAGGTAGATCTTCCTGGGTGTCGCAATGAAGTAACTGAACATACCAACGGAAGCGAGCCAAATCACTGTAGTAAATTCGTAGTAGGTATCGGTTCAGAACGGTGCAGAACGAAGGCGAACGGATCAAATCCGGAGCGTTGTATCTGCTTGAGAAATATAATAGAGTCCAAAATTTTCAAAACCAATCATAAGAGGGCACTGTTCTCATAATCCCTAGGCCGTGGGTTCGATTCCCCCCGCCGGCACCATCAAAGGTACTAACGCCCCGATAGCAGGAACCCTCCAACATTTTGATTTCTGAAATCAGTCAGCGCGGGATGCG
>Ga0070731_10004409_pt1 | contig 12116 bp, 12 predicted proteins | sample Coa_R1_2_FD_66448 | JGI IMG/M metagenome (GOLD analysis project Ga0070731, IMG submission 66448) | Surface soil microbial communities from Centralia Pennsylvania, which are recovering from an underground coalmine fire - Coalmine... | ecosystem: Environmental > Terrestrial > Soil > Unclassified ... | reverse complement strand
GCCGCGTGTGCTCTTCGAGCATGGTCTCGAATCGTTCGCCGGCGCCGGGCAGCCGCAGGCCGAGCACCATGCCGTCGGGAATGATCACTTCCGCCTCGCCGGAGGAGACGACGATGAGCGGCGTGTGGCCGGCGCGGGCGGAGGTCAACGTCCGCGCGTCGAGATCGATCACCGCGTAGGTCATCGTAATGAAGCTGCGATTATCCAGGTGCTCCGCGAGCAGCCGATTGACTTTGATCAGCAGCTGCCGCGGCGAGCGCTCCGTGCGGCTCAAGGCCAGCATCAGACCTTTGAGTTCGGCCATGTACAGAGCCGCCGATGTGCCTTTTCCCGAGACATCGGCAATCAGCACGCCGAGCTGACGAGGACCGAGATCGAAGAAGTCGTAGTAGTCGCCGCCGACTTCACGCGCCGGTTCGCAGATGGCCGCGATGCTGAGTCCCGGCACGCAAGGCGGCCCGACGGGCAACAGCGATTGCTGAATCTCACGCGCAATGCGCAGTTCGTCGTCCAGCCGCTGCTTTTCGCGCTCGACCGGCAGCAGACGCGCGATGCTCGTCGTCATCCGGTTGAACGAGTCCGCCAGATCGCCGAGCTGGTCGCGCGTCGCAATGGGAATGAGATGCGTGAAGTCGCCGCGCTGGACGCGTTCGGTCCCGAGCAGGAGCTCGTGCACGGCCGACGTAATCGATCGCGCGAGCATCAGCCCGGCGTAGAAAAATGCGAGCTGCACGAGCAGCAGCGCGGCGCCGAAGCCGACGAGGGCCAGCACGAGCGTCTTGCCCGGCTCGACGACGCCCTGGACGGCCAGCCCCGACTGCGCCGCGACGAGCCGCGCGTACAGTGCCGCCAGCGGCGCATCGAGACTGATCCACGCGCGGCGGTGCTGACCCGAAATCCAATCGATGACGTCGACGTTGACCTTCGTCTGCTCAAACGGCCGCTGCGCGCCGGCCGTCGATGCCGGCCTCGTGAGTGTCGACGACGAAGGCGGCGAGGCTGACAGCGGTCCGTCGGGGACAGGCGTCAGCGTGACTTCGCCGATCCGCATGCCGGTTGATTGCTGGATCTTGTCGGCCACGGCGTCATCAAGCGGAAGATCAGCGACGACGATGAACCGGCGATCGGCCGACGGCACGACGCTGCGAACCAGAAGGCGATCCTCGTTGGGCGAGGAGCGCGCGCGAATCGCGAGCAGGCCGTTGGCGCCGCGTCGATCGCGCAGCCATGTTGGGAGCGTCGCTGGAGGAGCGCTGGCCGTCCACGGCCCCGCTTTCGCGACGACTGACATCGCGGGCGTCGCGATCACCGCGATCGACAAATCCGGCCAGGTCTTCTGAATTTCAGCGTATCGGCCGGCGAGCCGCGCCGGCACGTCGTTGACGGCGGTCGTCGCGGGCGATCCCAATTCGACCGCGCTCATCTCGGCGGCTCGCTCCACGTCGTCGGTGATGTCCTGAAAGCCATTGCGAAAGACATACGCGGCGACGTCGGTGTACAGCACGATGCTGACGGCCAGTACGAACGCACCAGCCAGAACGACGGGCACGACTCCGAGAAACAGATACGAGAGGATCAGCTTGCGGCGCACGCGCCACATCAGCCGGAACTGATAGTGGCGCAGCGCGACGAGACCCAGCCAGACCACCGAGGCAATCCACCCGAGTGAGACGGCCTTGCGAAACAGCTCGACCGCCGCCGGAAGGTTCAGCAGCTCCTGCAGGCCGAGAATGCCCACGAGCAGGAACGACGTAATCAGAAACAGTCGCCCGGGCCGCGTGCGCAAGAGGGGAAAACGCAAAATTGAACGTCGAATGATAACAGACTATCGTAGAGGCCCGAGGTCACATGAAGCTGCCGACGACGGCCCGATTCGACACCGTATGCGTTCACGCCGGACAACAGCCGGATCCGTCCACCGGCGCCATTACGACGCCGATTTTCCAGACGTCGACCTACGTGCAGGAGGCGGTCGGTCAGCACAAGGGGTATGAGTACGCGCGCACGCAGAATCCGACGCGCACCGTGGTCGAAGCGAATCTGGCGGCGATCGAGGGCGGCAAGGCGGCGTTCGCCTTTGCGTCCGGCATGTCGGCCATCAACGCCATCGCGTCGCGTCTCGCGGCGGGCGACCACGTCATCGTCACCGACAACACGTACGGCGGCACGTTCCGGCTGTTCGACAAGGTGATGACGCGCTACGGCATCACGTTCAGTTTCGTCGACACCTCGGAGCCGGCCGCGGTCGAGCGCGCGTTCACGGCGAAGACGAAGCTGCTGTTCGTCGAGACGCCCACCAATCCGGTGCTGCGATTGACCGACATCGCGAAGATGGCGTCGCTGGCGCACGCGCACGGCGCGGCGCTGGCGGTCGACAACACGTTCGCGAGCCCGTGTTTGCAGCGGCCCCTCACGCTCGGCGCCGATCTCGTCGTCCACAGCACGACGAAGTATCTGAACGGCCACAGCGACTCGATCGGCGGCGTGGTGATCGCGACGCGCGACGAAGACATCGAGTGGTTGAAGTTCATCCAGAACAGCGCCGGCGCGATTCTCAGTCCGTTCGACTGCTGGCTCGTGCTGCGCGGCACGAAGACATTGCCGCTGCGGATGGCGAAGCACTGCGCCAACGGACAGGCGCTGGCCGAATTCCTGTCGCACCAGCGCACCGTCACGCGCGTGATTTATCCCGGCCTCGCAAGCCACCCGCAACACGATCTGGCGAAGCGTCAGATGCCGCACGGCTACGGCGGCATGCTGTCGTTCGAAGTCGGATCGCCCGACGAGGCGCGCCGGGTGCTGAATCGCTTCAAGCTGATGGCGCTGGCCGAGAGTCTCGGCAGCGTCGAGACCCTGGTCTGCCATCCCGCGTCGATGACGCATGCCTCGGTGCCGCCCGAGCGCCGCAAGGCGATTGGATTGTCGGACAGCCTGATCCGAATCTCAGTCGGCATCGAGGACGTGCAGGATCTCGAAGAGGACCTCGCGCAAGCGCTCGGTGGATAAGGGCGGACACTGGATTCGCCACGCGGGTGCTCGTCCTGGACAGGCTCAGCGTTAAAGCACCGGCGTCACGCTGTCGGCGATCCAGTCCAGGTATGCCTTCTGACCGTCGCTGACGCCGATCACGACGAACTCGGGCACCTCGTAGGGATGGCGCGCGGCGAGGGCCGTCCACAACGCGTCGACGCGTGCGCGGGCGGTCTTGATTACCAGCTGCTGCTCGCGGTCCCGCTCGACCGCTCCCTTCCAGCGATAGACCGACTGCATCGGCGGCAGGATGTTGACGCACGCCGCGAGCCGCTCGGCGACGAGCGCCTCGGCCAGCGTGGCGGCATCGAAGTCGGCGGGCAACGTGGTCAGGACGACGACGAAGTCGGTCATGGCGTTATTTTGCCTTTGTACTGGCGTCAGGAATCTGTTACAACATAAGCGCATGCTGCGAACGACGCCGCACGGGCGCCTCCGGCGCCGACGGATTCTGACGTATGCCGTTCTGGCGGTGTCGACGGTGCTCATGGTCAACGCGCTGGTCGGCGAGCATGGCTATCTCGCGACGCTGCGGGCGAAGCGCGAAACCGACGCGCTGACCGAAGAGATCGAGAAGATCAAGACACAGAATCAGCAGCTCAAGGATTTGACCGATCGCATCAAGCACGATCCGGCGACCCTCGAAGAGGCGGCTCGGCGCGACCTTGGACTCATCAAGCCCGGCGAAACGGTCATCATCCTGCACGACGAGAAAGACTCCAAGCCTGCCGTGCCCTCCGCGAAGTGATCGAGTATTTTCTCCACAGCGACACGTATCTGCGCGAGTTCGTCCTCAGCTATCACGGCTGGGTGTATGCGCTCTTGTTTTCCGTCGTCTTCGCCGAGACCGGATTCGTCGTCACGCCCTTTTTGCCGGGAGATTCCCTGCTCTTCGCCACGGGCGCGCTGTGTGCGACGGGCATGCTGCAGACGCCGACAGCCGTGGCGTTGCTCGCGCTCGCCGCATTTACCGGCAACGCCGTCAACTACGGCATTGGACGAATCGCCGGCCCGAAGATCTTTTCAGCGACGAGCGGAAGCGGGATGAGCCAACGCCTCCTCAATCGCCGGCATTTGACACGCGCGCACTCATTTTTTGAACAATACGGAGGCAAAGCGATCGTCCTCGGCCGGTTCGTGCCCATCGTGCGCACGTTCGTGCCGTTTGTCGCCGGCGCGGCCGCGATGACGACGACATCCTTTGTTTTGTATAACGCCATCGGCGCGGTGGCGTGGGTCGGCCTGTGCGTCGGCGCCGGAGTCGCGTTCGGCAACGTACCGTTGATCGCCAAGAACTTCTCACTCGTCACCATTGGCATCGTCATCGTCTCGCTGCTGCCGGTGGCGGTCGAATATGTCCGGCACCGGCGGCGGTAAGATAGAGAAGCTGTAGTGGAGGTTTCCATGCGCCGTTTTCGATTCGCCATGCCCGCGCTGGCCATTCTGATCGGGCTCGTCGTCATCAACATCAACGGCCGCGCGTCGGCGCAGCGCGACACGATCGGCGCGATCGGCATCACGATTTATGCCGAGACCAATTTTCGGGGCGCCAATGCGAACTTCCGGACCGAGGCGCCTGACCTGCGCAAGGTCGGCATGAACGATCGCGTCGAGAGCATTCGTATCGGCCGCGGCGAGATGTGGGAGGCGTGCGAGAACATCAACTTCGGCGGACGCTGCCAGGTGTTCACGGGCGATGACCCGGATCTCAACCGCAGCAACTGGGGCGGACTGATTTCGTCGCTGCGCCCGGTGCACGAGGGTGGCCCGCGGCGCGGACCGATGCCTCCCCCGCCGCCGCCGCGCCCGCGTCTCGTGATTTTCGCCGACGCGAACTTCCGCGGCGAGTCGATCGTCTTCGAAGATGCGTCAGCGGCGCTGCGGCTGCCGGCCGAGCGCTCCGGCAGCGTTCGCGCCTATGGCGGCATGTGGCAGATCTGCAGCGAGAATGACTTCTGGGGCCGGTGCGAAATGGTGCAAGGCGCAATTCCCGATCTGACGCGGATCGGTTTTCCCGGCCGGATCGCGTCGGCGCGGCTGCGGCGTTAGTCCAATTATCAGAGGAGCATGATCATGGTGAATGTGCGGCGAATCGTCACGACGTTGGCGCTTTCAGTAGCGATGGCCGGCGGGCTGCTGGCTCAGGCCAGCCCGATGTTGAACGTCAAGCTCGGATTGTGGGAGATGACGTCCACGATCGACATGAGCGGCGCGATGGGGGGCGTCGACACCAGCAAGATGACGCCCGACCAGCAGGCCATGATAGCCGGCATGATGCGAGGCAGCATGGCGCCGACCGTCACGAAGCAGTGCATGACGAAGGAAAAAGTGTCGGAGGCCAATTTCGACAAGCCGCGTCCGGGCGAGACCTGCACACACAAAGTCACCAAGTCCTCGGCGACCGTGACGGACGTCACAGAAAACTGCAAGGGCGACTCGGGCGACACGTCGACGGCCGAAATGCACATCGAGGCCACTTCTTCGACGACGGTCAAGATTACGGGCAAGTCCACCGGCACGATGGGAAGCCGGGGCCGAGGACCATCGACGGTGACGTTTACCATCAACGGCAAATGGTTGGCCACTGACTGCGGCGACGTGAAATAGCTTTTTCTCTGTCCGGTTGATGCCAGGCCGGCTGCGGCAGCCGATTTTCGGCGCCGTCGGCGGCCTGGTTCTCTGGACGAGATCAGAACGTTGGGACTAGCAGTGATTCGTCAGCAGCGCGATGAGGATGATGATCGGGACCGGCACGCCGAGGACATACAAGATCAGGGAACGCATAGGTGTTATTCCTTTGAGGCCGCTGTGTGAACGGAGGGCGCCTGATCACGCTGGCGGCCGCCGATCGTCGCGGCAAGGCTCGCGCAGAATGCGCCAATCAGCAGCGCCAGAAATGACCACAACGACGCCCGCGCGCCGCCCCGGCGAAGAGCGTCGAGATCTCCTTGAACCCGCGTCACGACATCGTCGACCCGTCGCGCTGCGTCCGACGAACCGAGCCCGGTGTGCGCGGCCACGATTTGGCTCAAATACGCCTTGTCGGCGGTCGCCGAGTCCCGTTTGCGGATGACATTCGCGAGAATCCGTCCAGTCTCGACGCGCGTAGGCTCGCTGACGACGTCGGCGCTCGCGGTCGAAACCGCCGGCCGGAACAAGGCGTCGACGTAATACGCTTCCCAAGCCGTCGATGCGGAAGGCTCGCCGGTTCGCGACGCCTCCTCACCACCGCCCCGGCTCATGGCCGTCGCGGCTGACGCGAGAAACGCGCCGGCGACGACAACGGCGAGCGCCCACGACAACAGACCGTGCGCCGTGTCGCGGAAGTACACTTCGTCCGAGTGCACTTGCGTCCACTTCGTACGAAGCCTGCCGGCCAGATAGCCGCCGAGCGCTGACGAAACGGCCTGCACGGCGATCACCCAGGCGATGGCCGATGCGCTCACGGTCGCGGTCGACGCGCTTGACCACGGCGACATCGCCGACAGTTCGAATCCCACTCCGAGTAACAGCAGAACGAGACCGAACGCCGCGGTCACAGTGGCGCCGGCAAATACCGCAGGCCAGGACACACCGGACCGCAGCGCTTCATTCGAAGTCGCGACCGACGGAACCGACGTTTGCGGAGCGAACGCGGTCGCCATGGCTAGCGGAGCACCGGACCGCCGGCGAGATTACCTGTCAGCCACAGCACGAGAAGAATGATCAGGATCAGCCCGACCAGGCCGCCGCCGTAGTGCGGCGCGCCCCAGCCGGCTCCGCGGCCGTAGTAATATCCGCCTCCGCCGCCAAGCAGCAAGATCAGAACGATAATCAGCACGAGGATCATGAGTCGCTCCTGTGAACTGCCCGCTGCAAATAGCGAGCCACGGTGTTGATCGCTGATCCAGGATTACGATCCGCCAAGCGCCTTTTGGGCGTCTTCAGCCAGCTTCAGATGATTCCGCAGCGTCGGCAGCGTCTTCGTGGCCCAGGCGGCGACGTCCGGATCGGCGTCCTTCTGGTGCTTCTCGAACTCCGCGATGTCCGCGCGATGATCCGCGATCATCGTATCGACGTACGCCTTGTCCATGGTCGGGCCGGAGAGCTTCGTGATCCGATCAGCCTTGGCTTGGTGATCCCGTGAGACTTCCGTCGGCAGCGTGACGCCCTTCTTGTCGGCGAGTGATTCGATCTCTGCGTTTGCCGCTGTGTGATCCCGCCGTATCGTCTGCGCGAGGGTCTTGACCTGCGGGTTCGACGTCTTGTCTTCCATCGTCTTCGCCAGTGAGATCTCGGCCTGACCGCCCTCGTGTGCATTCTTCAAGAAAGTGGCGCTCTGCGCGGGAGTCGCCTGTGGCGAAGCCGATCTCGCGTCTCTGGCGGCGTCCATCCGCGCGGCAGAGGAAATCAACAGCATCGCCGTCGCTCCAACCACACCCAGTACCGGTAACGTCGTTCTCATTTGCAGGCCTCCGCTTGGTGAGTATTCAAACGAGATGCCGAGTGTTCCGTCGCTGGAATAGATCGTGAATGATCGGCGGCAGCACCATGGCGGTGACCGTCGCGGACTTTGTCGTACAGCGTCTGGCGCAGTGGGGCGTCTCGCGCATCTTCGGGTATCCGGGCGACGGCATCAATGGCATGCTCGGCGCCCTGCATCGCGCCCAGACATCCGTCCGGTTCATTCAAGTGCGGCACGAAGAGATGGCGGCGTTCATGGCGTGCGGCCATGCGAAATTCACCGGCGAGACCGGCGTCTGTCTGGCGACCTCAGGTCCCGGCGCGATTCATCTGCTCAACGGCCTCTATGACGCCAAGTTGGATCATCAGCCGGTCGTCGCGATCGTCGGACAACAGGCGCGTTCGGTCCTGGGAGGCAGCTACCAACAGGAAGTAGATTTGCTCAGTCTCTTCAAGGACGTGGCCAGTGCGTATGTGCAGATGGCGACGACGCCAGAGCAAGTCAGGCATTTGATCGATCGCGCCATCCGAATCGCGATGATCGAACGCACGGTGACCTGCGTGATTCTGCCGAACGACATTCAGGAGGCGAAGGCGGTGCCGGAACCTCCGCATCGCCATGGCACGGTTCACTCTGGCGTCGGCGCAAGCGCACCGCACGTCGTGCCGCGCGATGAAGATCTCCGGCGCGCTGCCGGCGTGCTCAATGCCGGCAAGCGGATCGCGATGCTGGTCGGAGCCGGTGCGCTCAAAGCTGTGGACGAAGTACGGGAAACGGCCGAAGTGCTCGGTGCCGGCGTCGCCAAAGCCCTGCTGGGCAAAGCCGTGCTCGACGACGCGCTTCCGTATGTCACCGGTTGCATCGGTCTGGTCGGCACCAAGCCCAGTTGGGATCTGATGAACGACTGCGACACGTTGCTGATGGTGGGCAGCAGTTTTCCGTACGCCGAATTCCTGCCGAAGCCAGGTCATGCGCGCGGCGTGCAAATCGACATCGACGGACGGATGCTGAGCATTCGCTATCCGATGGAGGTCAGCCTGATCGGCGACGCCGGGGTGACGCTGCGGGCGCTGTTGCCGTACCTCCAGCGCAAAGCGGACGGCGCATGGCGGCGGACTATTGAAGAAGGCGTCAAAGACTGGTGGCGCGTCGTCGAAGCACGCGCGATGAATGAGGCCGACCCGGTGAATCCTCAGCGGGTCTTCTGGGAACTCTCTCCGCGCCTGCCCGACAATTGCATCATCTCCGCCGACTCGGGAACGGCGGCCAGTTGGTTTGCGCGCGACATCAAGATTCGCGCCGGAATGATGGCGTCGCTGTCGGGCACACTGGCGACGATGGGACCGGCGGTGCCGTATGCGGTTGCCGCGAAGTTTGCGTTTCCCGACCGCGTCGCGCTTGCGCTCAGCGGCGACGGCGCGATGCAAATGACCGGCATCAACGGTCTGATCACGATCGCGAAGTACTGGCGCGAATGGAGCGACCCACGACTGGTCGTGCTCGTGTTGAACAATCGAGACCTGAACATGGTGACGTGGGAAGAGCGCGTCTACTCCGGCGACTCTCGATTCGAGGATTCGCAAGACGTGCCCGAGTTCTCGTACGCCCATTACGCGTCGGACCTCGGCCTGGTCGGAATACGCGTCGACAGACCCGATCGGGTCGGACCCGCGTGGGATGAAGCACTCTCCGCCGATCGGCCCGTGGTGATCGACGCCATCACCGATCCGAACGTGCCGCCGCTGCCGCCACACGTCACGGCCGTTCAGGCGAAATCGTTTCTGATGTCGATCTTGAGAGGCGATCCGAATCGGTTCGCGTTTCTCAAGCAAGCCGCCTCCGACGTGCTCGAGGGATATCTTCCCCATCGTCAGCGGTAACACGAGCGCGCAATCTCCGAATCGAATCCCAGTCATCGGATCGCTAGGCGATCTGCTTAGGTGAAACGTGCGGTCAGCGGCTTCGCCAAAATGTGGCGTTGGCGTGCCACAAGAGCACACGCGACCCGTACGCGTGGTGTGCTCAAATCCGCCCGAGCTCAGAGTCACTTACACCGTTGAAATTCTGGTGCTCGTCTTGCAGTGGGTGGCGTGGAAAAAATGGAGGCTCCCATGAGCATGAACGATCGAAACGGCGGCCGCAATCAGAGCGGACGCCGAGGACAGAATTCCGGTGGCAATGATCGCTCGCGACAGTCAAATCAAGGATCGCAAGCTTCCGAGCAGAACTGGCAGGGTCAGGGCGGCTACGGCGATTCCGGCGGCTCGAATCAGTCACGCGTCCAGAACGGCGGCGACTGGCAAGGCGGCGACTACGACGACGGCGGGTACCAGAGTGATTATGGCCAGAGCAATCTCGGCCACAGTCAAGGCGGCAATTACGGCCAGAGCAGTTTCGGCCAGGGCGGATACGGTCAAAGCGGAAACGTTCAGCAGCGCCAGTTCGATCAGGGCGGTCGAGGCCAGTACGGCCAGGGCAACTATGGCGGCGGTTGGGGCCAAGGCAACTATGGCCAAGGCGGACAAGGTTACGGGCAGAGCCAGGCCGGCCGGGGCGGATCTGGTCAAGGCAGCTACGGACAAGGCGGCTACGGACAGAATTATTCGCAAGGAAATTATTCTCAGGGAAACGCCGGACAGACGGGCCAAGGCGGCTACGGATCATCCGGATGGGGACAGGGCGGAGGATCGAGCCAGGGCTACGGTCAGTCGCAGGGCAACTTCGGACGAAGCTTCAGCGGATCGTACGGGGCCGACGAGGGCTTTGGCAGCGAGGCCGGCGGCGGCATTGGCAGCGGCAGCCGTGGCTCCCAGAACTGGCGTGGCTCGAGCATGAGCGGGTCGGGTTCGATGGGATCGCACTTCGGAAAAGGCCCGAAGGGCTACACGCGATCGGACGAGCGGATCAAGGAAGAAATCAGCGACGCGCTCACCGATCATCCTGAAGTGGACGCGTCGGAGATCGAAGTGAAAGTGCAGAACGGCGAGGTGACTCTCACGGGCACCGTCGAGTCGCGTGACGCCAAGCGCATGGCCGAGGACGCGGTCGAACAGGCGTCAGGTGTGAAGCAGGTGATCAATCAGCTTCGCGTCAGCCGCGAAGGCAGCAAGGGCAACGGCGCCGACCACTCGCACGAGTCGCGCGAGTCGCGCGGATCGTCCGGTAGCTCGATGGGGTCGTCAGGCAGCTCCGCCGGATCGTCGAGCTCGAGCCGCGGCTCGCAGAGCTCATCGTCTCGCAGCTAAATCGAAGTCGTGTCGGACCTGCAGGAGTGTGGGCGATCCGCACTCTTGCAGGTCGTTCTTGTCATCAGCGTGTCGTCGGCTTAGCCATGCGAGACGCGTCACGATGCCGCGACCGCTGGCCGCAGGTTATTGAGGCGCCAGACCGAATCGGCAATCAACGCAAATCCGATCGGATAGACCTCGTAGTAGATTCGCCATTCGTTGACGAATCCCCAGATCGGCGACGGAAGCATCAGCGCGGGCAGCGTGCAGAGCAGCGCCCACTTCAGGAATGGCGCCTTGTCGCGCCAGTGATAGGACAACAAGAACACGATCACGAAGAACCCTGCCAGCTCGGCGAAGTCCCATCCGCGCGTCAGCCATTCGAAGTTGTGAGCGACCTGGACCTCCACAAACGATCCGGGATTCGAACGGAAGATCCAGCTGATCGTGGTCTTGATGACCACGAAGCCGACGCTCAGTCCGGCCAGGATTCCCCAATACGTTTTCGCCGGCACGCGCTGCTGGCCTCCGACGATGGCGAACAGCGGAATCAGCAAGACCGCGGTTTCCTTGTTGATGCAACAGAGCACGAAGGTGACGACGAAAGGCACGAGGCGGACCTCGAGCAGCAGGTACATCGCGAGAGCAAAGAGAAACAACTGCGGCGGGTCATACGGGAAACACGTGAAGCGAAAGAACGGCGCGAGGCAGAGCAGCGATGTTGTGGCCAACAGCATCCGGGTGCCGAGTGTTGAAGGAATGGGAGTCAGGCGGAGCGTGAGTTGAGTCGCCGTGTGGGCAAACCCGGCGAAGCACGCAATGAACAAGATCGACGCCACGCCATATTCGTACGCGGCCGACGTTTCCCAGTAGAGATACTGGAAGTTCTTCCGCAGACTCCGGTGGCCTTCGACGAACGTCGTCGCGGCTCGTTTGACCGAATCCGGGGTCACGCGCGAGATGATGCGCACCGTCGTCGGCAGCAGCGTGCGATAGACGAACGGCCGATACGCGGTGCCGTTGACCATGTCCATGAATTTCGTGCGGCCATCCTGATTCAGGCCCGTGTGGATGCCACGGACCGGACGGATGAACATGGTGAATGCCACGACTGCGGCCGTCAGCACGACGGCGGCGTAGGCCGATTGAGAAAGCCACCCCGGAGTATCTCGTTTCACGCGCATACGATCTCTCGCGTGTGGACTGGCGTCAACTGAAATGTGGGTTTGCCGTTCGACTGGCGCGAGCCTCGAAGCCTGTCGCGTGCCGAACGTAGCCGGAGTCCCGTAGGAAACAATCTGAGGAGTCAGACCTCTCCCAACGGCAGTGAACGACTCCCGCCAGGAGAGGCTATTTCAGTTAATGCTTGTGGTCGCTCTTTTTGGCGTCTTGCTTGTGGCCGGGGTTTCCAACCT
>Ga0070731_10004408_pt1 | contig 12118 bp, 8 predicted proteins | sample Coa_R1_2_FD_66448 | JGI IMG/M metagenome (GOLD analysis project Ga0070731, IMG submission 66448) | Surface soil microbial communities from Centralia Pennsylvania, which are recovering from an underground coalmine fire - Coalmine... | ecosystem: Environmental > Terrestrial > Soil > Unclassified ... | reverse complement strand
GTCGGCTGCGAAAAATGTCACGGTCCCGGCAGTGAACACGTCGCACATCCTGCGAGCACGAATATCATCAACCCCGCGCGCCTGGATTACGTTCAGGCGAATGATACCTGCATCCAATGCCATTCCCAGGGGCGCCCGTTGACCAATCCCATCGCCGGAAAATACTACGATTGGCCGGTCGGCTTCCACATGGGATTGAAGTTGGCTGATTTCTGGAAACTCGAAGAGCATAAGCTCGGAGAAACCACCTTCACTCATTTTCCCGATGGTACTGCGCACAAAAACCGGATGCAGGGAAATGATTTCGTCACCAGCCTGATGTACACCCACGGCGTCGCGTGTTTCACGTGTCACGATTCACACGGCACCGGCAATCCTGCCCTGCTTCGCAAACCGGCAAATGAATTGTGCCTCGATTGCCACGGACCGAATTCTCCCAATGGCCCTCGCGCAAAAACCATCGAGGAACACACTCATCACAAAGCCGGAAGCCCGGGCAGCGATTGCATCGCCTGCCACATGCCCAAAATCGCCCAGACAATCGCCGATGTTAACGTCCGCAGTCACACGTTTCGCTTCATCACGCCGGAAATGAGCGAGACTCTCAAAATCCCGAACGCCTGCAATGTTTGTCACACCGATAAATCCAGTGCCTGGGCCGCCGCTGCATTGAAGTCCTGGTCCGATCGGTCTCCCTGGCGAATGAGCGGTCGATAGACGAATCACTTGCTCGTGCTTCGTGGACCTGTTCGGGGCCGCGCCGGAATAAAAGCGGTCAGCTGGTAAAAATTATCGAGGCCCTGCGCCTTGAAAGTGATGATGTTTGATTTCCATAAAATGACGATGTCTGAATCAAAACGGAAATCGAGCAGTGAAAATCAGATTGTGGTAATACGTCGGTTTGTCCACAACCGACACCTGGTATCCGACTCCAAACATGCAATTCAACCGGCGGTAAAGCGGAAATCTCCCCAGAACCAGGCCCGGTGTAATGAAAAGCTGATTCTTATCCTTGTGAACTCCATTGGGCCAGTAGGTGTAGTTGCCTTCGACTTCCGGCCAGATCACCTTGGCAATTTTGTATTGGAGGATGCAATTGGCCAGCAGCGGCGTGCCTGCTCCCTTGGTAACGCCACCATTGTCAGGAATGGAAGTTCCAACAGTCCCCTGAATATCGAAATCTCCCCAGCCCTTGCCGCCAGCCAGCGTCGGCGAATAAACGAAATGTTTGGTCGTGAATTCCGTGCTGCCGTTCGGAACCGTCACTCCCATGAAGCCCGTGACTATGTAATTGCCTTCGTCCTCGTTAGCCGCCGCGAAGCGGTACTTCATCAAAAACATCTGATCTCCCCACCCGCTTTTAGAAGGAGTAGTGTTTTCAGTTTCGTAAGGCGGAATCCCGACAATAAATTGGATGCGTTCCGCGGGTATGAACTCCAATCCCTTGGTGCTCCCATAATTCACCAGATCATGGCCGCCTTTTAGACGTTGCCACATGATATCGTAGCGCAGCACTTGCTGAAGCCGTGGCGAAGTGGTCGCCACTGGCGGAGCCCAATGCGGTTGCTCGGCCATCGTCGCGTCCACGCGATCGAACCAATGGGCAAAGTAATCGCCAACGCCGCTGAAAAATCCTGAGTTGTCGTCTGCGCGAACTGCTGCGGCTGACAAAAGAGCACAAGAGAAGGCGATGATTTTAAGAGTTGTCGACGCGGTTGGAACAGTGGTCTTCCTCGGTAATTTCATAGAAGTGGCAATCGGGTAATGACATCCGCGCCTTCAGTCCACAAAAACAGCGAGCAAAAGTCAACCTACAGTTCCTGCCACTTGAACTCAGCTGCAGCCACTCGTTCAAAATACGTGGACCGAAGTCAGCGACAGTCATAGACCGCTGCTACGGTGGGAGCGCACACAACGCCAACAACGCACACAACGCCATCAACGCATTACAAGAATCGATGGATGGTTAATAGTTGCTCGCGTGTAGGGCGGCCGTTGGGCCGGAGGTTGGTCTTTGACATGGGAAACAGGGGTGTGAGGGCGCGGAGCCGTAAAAACGGCTGCGTGCAGGTCGTCGGCTGTTCACCGCGCTGAAGCGACGGTGTTAATGGGATCGGTGTGCCCGCCTTCTGACTTCTCGCGCCGTGGTGGATTCGGCGAGAAGGTGACGCGATGAGTCGAGGCGACAAGGTGTACAAAAATTACGATAATTCCACTAATATCACTTCGAAAAATTGCGACAGGATGAATGGGACGGTTGAGGGCGGAGTGCACGATTGTTCCCATAGTTTCACTAATTTCCACCCAATTTCCGGGACGGGATGAATCGATGCGGTTGGGATGCAGGAAAATTTACGAAAGTTACGTTAATCGCGAAAATTACATGAGGAAAAATCGGCCAGGTCGTGGGTCGTGCACGAAAGTTTGACTCGCTCGCTCGGCCCTCGCGGGCCTGCGGCTTCGCCCGATGGAGCTCCCGCTCTTGCCAAGTGTTTCCCACGATCAAGATTGTCGCTGTCGCGACTTGCAAACCTTTCGCCGCCTCCCAGGCGGCTCAAGTCGTAAGTTCCCGAATTCTCAATCAAGCTTTTTGAATTGCGCGGTGAGTTATTCACACAATTCACATTGTCCGGGGATTGTCCGCGAGATGGAATACCGAAATCAAACGGTGTCGCGAAAAGCCAAATCGCAGCCTTGTTATGGCAGAGGCATTTTGCCAGAATAGTGGCCATGCTCCTGCAAGTGTGGCGCCGAGTTGTGTCGCTGGCGCTGTGTCGACCGGCGTGGGCGGGAATTCTGTTGGCGTTTGGCAGGCTCTTCGTTGGCAGCGCAGCGGCTGCGCCATCGGATTATGTGATCAATGTCTGGGGGCCGGATAGCGATCTGCCCAGCAGCACGGTGACGTCGGTGGTGCAGACGCCGGATGGTTATTTGTGGGTGGGGACATACGAGGGATTGGCGCGGTTTGATGGCGTGAGGTTCGTGACATTTGATCCGTCGACGCATCCCGAATTGGGCCATACGCGCATCCAGGCGCTTTTCCTGGACGCCAGCGGGACGCTTTGGATCAATACTTTTCGCGGCGGATTGACTTCTTATCGAGATGGAGTTTTTCGGGAGGAATGGCCGAATCAACCGATCTTTGATCTTCGCACAACGATGTTGTGGTCTTCGCCGAACCAGGTGGTTTTCATGACGCAAATGGGCCAGGTGCTGCGGCGTTCACTGAGCGATGGCAGCACGAATTGGGAAGTGGTGCACCCGCCGCGCAACACCCGTCCGCAGTGTGCGGATCACGATGGCGTGATCTGGTACTTGTCGCGCGACGGACGCATCATGCGGTTGATGAACGACAAAATTGAGGCGCTGGCTGACAATGGCGGGTTCGGGTCCAACCGCGTGACGACGTTGATGTCCGATACGGAAGGGCGCATTTGGGCGGGCGGCCACAATGAGTTGGCGCGTTGGGACGGGAGCCATTTTGAAGACTTGACGCCGACTAATTCGGAGCCGGGGCAGTCGTTTGATCCCTCGCTGATATTTCCGACCTCGAAGGGAAGCGTATGGGTGCTCGCGAATGAGCGGTTCCGTGAAGAAAAGAACCGCGAATGGATTGCGGAAGCGACCGAATGGCATGGACTGCTGGGTTGGGCATCGGGGCGCGCGATGGGGACGCATGAAGATGGCGCGGGCGGGATCTGGTTGAATCATTATGGCAACGGCGTGTTTCATGTGACAGCCGACGGGCAGTTTGAACGATTTACAATGACCAACGGCTTGCCGAGTGACCGCGTGGGAACGTGGTATCAGGGGCGCGATGGGGGAATGTGGATGGGAGCGGATCACGGCGGCCTGATTCGCTTGCATGAACGGCATTTTCAGATGGTCGCGCTGGACCCGGCGCGTACGGCGCTGTCGCTTTGCGAGGACCATGAGGGGACGGTGTGGATCGGGACCAGCGGAGGAGGCTTGTGCAGCTGGCGTGATGGAAAGCTGACGAGTTATCCTATCGGTGCCACGGCGTCGTCGAATTTGGTATTTTCGATTTTCCCGCAGAAAGAAGGCGGGTTGTGGTTAAGCGCAGGTGATGGAGAGGATTTGCTTCAACTTCGGGACGGGCGGATACAAAGGGCACCGTGGGATGTGCATGGAGTCAAATCACTGCTGGCGGATGATTCGGGCCGGTTATGGGTGGGTACCAAGACGAACATCGGCTGGTATACACTGACAGGAAGGAGAAGATCGTTCGGGACGAATGAAGGGGTGGGGCTGTCGGCAGTGCGCGCGATGACCCAAGCGCCGGACGGAACTATCTGGTGCGGAGCGGATGATGGGACACTCTACCGTTGCGAGACGAACCAGGTGCTGGCTTACCGTCCGGAAGACGAAATGCTTTGGGGCAGCCGGCCGATCTGGTCGCTGTTGGCGGACAGCAACGGAGTTATCTGGGCGGGCACTTCGCGAGGGGGATTGTTGCGATTCAAAGACGGAAAGTTCACGCGCCTCGCCGCCAAACAGGGACTTCCGATGAACGCGATCAGCCAGCTTCTCGAAGACAATCAGGGCCGGCTCTGGCTGGGAACGCATCAGGGAATCTGTTGCGTTTCCAAGGCGGCGTTGGAAGCCTGCGCCAATGGGACAAAAGACGCCGTGGATGTGGTGACCTACCTGAATGGATCACCGGCACTCGAATGCTCGGATGAATACCAACCGGACTGCTGGCGGGCGCGCGACGGGCGGCTTTGGTTTGCGACGGTCAACGGGGTTGTGTCGGTGGATCCGGAAAAAGTGATTACGAGCTCGCTGCCGCCGCCGGTATTGATGGAGGAATTCCGTGTGGATGGCGAGCCTGTGCCGTTTAATGAAGGAAAAATCGTGGTGCCGCCGGGCCACAAGCAATTCGATTTCCAGTTCACGGCGCTGACTTTCAACGCGCCGGACCGCGCGCGCTTCCGCTACCGGCTGGATAAATTCGACAATGACTGGGTGGAAAGTGACACGAAACGCACAGCGCATTACGGACGTTTGACGCCAAACACCTACCGGTTCCAGGTCATCGCGTGCAACAGCGATGGCGTGTGGAACAAGACCGGCGCCTCGCTGGAATTCAGGGTCCGGCCCTATTTTTACCAAACGAAATCCTTTCTGGCCATAATGACCGTGCTGGTTTTGGGTGGCGTAGCAGTGGCGGTGCGGTCGATGGCAACGCGCAAATATCGTCGCGAGCTGGCGCGCCTGGCGCAGCAACATGCCGTGGAGCGGGACCGCGCGCGCATTGCCAAAGACATCCACGACGACATTGGCGCGGGCCTGACGCAAATCACGCTGCTGAGCGAACTGGCACGTCGCGAGCCGGGCCATGCGGATGCGCAACTGGACCGCATTTCGGACTCCGCGCGGGACCTGACACGCGCGATGGACGAGATCGTATGGGCAGTCGACCCGCAACACGACACGCTCGCCAGCCTCATGGATTACATTTCGGCGTATGCGGAAGACTTCTTGCGCACCGCGAATATCCGGTGCCGCATTGACCTCCCGCCGACGTTGCCCGCGATGCAGGTGGACGCGGAATCGCGCTACAATCTCTTTCTGGCATTGAAAGAATCCTTGAACAATGTGGTCAAACATTCCGGCGCGTCGGAAGTCTGGTTGCGTTTGCGGTTGTATGCGAAGTCATTCACGCTGGTGGTGGAAGACAACGGGAGAGGACTGAAGGGCGTCAACGGCGAAACGAGTTCAGCTTCAGCTGAGCGGTTCTCGTCGGGGTCCGGACTATCGAACCTTAAAAAGCGCCTGGAAGCCGTCGGCGGACGATGCGTCGTGCAAAGTTCGGCGGGCGCGGGAACCCGCGTGGAAATGATGATTTCGATGAATGGCGCGCCCTCATCAGCTACGGCGATTGGTGCCGACCAATCCCAAAACTCCCAGGAAATTTCCTCACAACTGTCTTAACTCCCAAAGCGGACAATCCCGGACAATGTGAATTGTGTGAACAACTCGCCGTGCACTCCGCCCTCAATCGTCCCGTTCATCCTGTCGCAATTTTTCGAAGTGATATTAGTGGAATTATCGTAACTTTTGTACACCTTGTCGCCCCGACTCATAGCGCCACCTTCCCGCCGAATCCACCACGGCGCGAGAAGTCAGAAGGCAGGCACACCGATCCCATTAACACCGTCCCTTCAGCGCGGTGAACAGCCGACGACCTGCACGCAGCCGTTTTGAACGGCTTTGCGCCCTCACCCCTGTTTCCCATATCAAAGACCAACCCCCGGCCCAGTGGCCGCCCTACACGCGAGCCACTATTAACCATCAACCGATTCTTGTAATGCGTTGTTGGCGTTGTTGGCGTTGTTGGCGTTGTGTGCGTTGATGGCGTTGTGTGCGTTGATGGCGTTGTGTGCGTTCGCGCCGTTCGGCGTTCGATGTTCGGCGTTCGATGTTCATCCCCCTTTTAGCCTTCAGCCTTCAGCCTTTAGCCTTTCCCCGGCCCGCCCCCTACGGCGACACCACCCGATAAAACTCCGCCCCGTTCGTCGCCCCCGCATCCAAAAATTGATAACTACCAGGTGACACCTGCAAGACGGCGCCCAGTGTCGTCCAATTGCTCAACGGCGCCCCAGGATTCGTAGACATCAACGCCGTGAAATCAACATTCGGAACATTGGCGAAGTTGAAAAAAAAGAAGTTAGTGCCGGATCGTACAATACTTTTCAGCAGCGGCGGATTGCTCGACGACCCAAACTGCGCCTCCGCCGCGCCGATATCCACATGCGCCCCGGACCGCCGCGGGGAACCCCGCTCGTCAGTCGTCAGAAAGCTCGTCACCGAATCCGTGCCGGCATCAATCAACGGCGAGCCATACAGCGGCACCATCGTCTGCAACGCGCCACCATAGTTCCTCAAAGGCGCCAGCTTCGGGTCGCCCCCCACCAGGTTGTTCACGCCGGAATAAAGACCGTCGAGGTCCGACGGCACGTTGCCGGCGATGACGGTATTGGTCATCATGAGGGCGGTGGGACCCGACATATTGGCAAGGCTGCCATAGATCCCTCCGGAATTGCCCGATATCGTGCAATTGTTAAGAATCATTGTGTACTGATTGTTGATGCCATTGCCTTCGCCGATGGCGAAATTACCGGACACGGTGCAATTGGTGAGCGCGGCGAAACCAGGAGCAGCATTGAAAATACCGCCACCAGGATAATTGCTTGAGTTATTACCCGACACCGTGGAATTAGCGAGGATGAGCGAACCGCCATTGAAAATGCCGCCGCCATACTGGCCGGTATTGCCGGACACGGTGGAATTCAGGATGGAGGCGCTGGAGCCGGTCTCCACTTCAATGCCGCCGCCCTCGCCGTAGGCAAAATTGCCGGACACGGTGCAACCGTTCTCAAGGAAGAGGGTCGCGCCGGTATTGCAAAAAATACCGCCCCCGCTGGCGGCGCTTTGATTGCCGGAAACAGTGCAGCCAAAGAGGAGCAGTGATCCGGACTCCACGTCAATGCCACCGCCCACTCCGCTCCCGAGGAAGTTCGCGCCGTTGGTCACAGTAAGATCGAAAAAATCGACGATGGCGGAGTTGGTGATGACGAACACCGGCATATCCGCTCCGGTTAATCCGCCGCCATCAATGGCCGCCCCGCCGACGTCAATGGCGTTGATGATGAGACGCTTTTTGATGACCAATGCCCCGCTGGTCAGACGGATGGTCATCCCGTTCGCAAAGCCGATCGTATCGCCTGAATTGGCGCTGGCGATGAGGGCACGCAAGGACCCGGCGCCGCCATCAGCTGGGTTCGTCACCGTCAGCATCGCCGCCCAGGTCGGCGCGGCCGACACCAACAGCGCAACCATCCAGACCCATCGTTTCTTCGGGTTTTTGAGCGACTGCGCAAGTGGCTTCATGGTTCGTTTCAATTCAATGCGATCTCGGTTCGGGCGTCTTGCCCAAACCACGGAGCGCGGGTTTTCAACCCGCAGCAAGGTCCACGTCTGCAGGAATTCTTCGATTTCACGATCGACATTACCATGCTAACCATCGTCGCTCCCCTTCTTTTATGGCCCGTCCGGCTCGGACTTTTGGAGATTCTCTTGGCGCCCCACAACCATTGCAAGCGTTCGTTCAGCGGATGCATGGCTCCGTAGTACAACGGAGGCGGATGCATCGCGCCGTAACATCGCATCGAAACGAAGTGAAGACGGAAGTGCAACGGAGGCGGACGAACCGGAGCGCGGACATTCCTGTCCGCAGCAACGTGAACAGTCATGCCGGGATATCTTCTTCCAACGCTGAAGCGCAGCAAAGGCGGATGGTTGCCTGCTTGCCGCACCGCGCTTGTCGCGCCGAAGTCGGACGGAGGCGGATCCTCGAATTTGCCCCTTCAACGCCTGCACCGTACCCTTTCAGGGGAATCCAAAACTATCGCGTAAGCGACAAATTCAAAGTCCTGAAAAGACGACGGAAAATAGCCTCGGTAAGAACGCGGTCGCGTTCGTCACCCGGGGTAAACGATCAAAAAATAAGGGACAGCGGAGCGGAGAGGGGCTGGGAGTGAGGAGTCCTCGGGACCCGTGGGGGCGAAGCCGATTCTTCGTTCCGTACTTCGCATTCGGATGATTTTGAACTTTGAACCCTGACCCCAGGGCCCACTTAAGGAAGTGGATTTGTGTCAATACTCGGGATCAGCCTGTTTACTGCAAAGAGCCGGAGTAACCAAGGCGCTTGACTTGATTTACCGAGAGTGGCTCACTTCAGAAAATGGCTTATCGCTTCGAACAGTCTTCTCTATGGAAGAGAACTCTTGCGGACCAAGGAAAGGACGATCTTGCTTTACGAGAACGAGAATCGCTCCGCAGCGCCTTTTTTTCCTTTCGAAGGAACGCAGAATATCTTGTGCGCAAGGTTGCAGACACAGCGCCAGGTTTGACGATACACGACATTACGCATCTCGATGCTCTTTGGGAAACAGCATCACTAATTGCCGGTGAATCATATTCAATAAATGCTTTGGAGGCATTTGTGTTCGGCGGTGCAATCTTATTACATGACGCTGCGCTCTGTTTTGAGGCGTATTGCGGAGGGCGCGAAGGCATACGAAAAACCGTTGAATGGAAAGATGCCTACGCGCATGAGCAATCCGTTAAACCTCTCGCTACGGATGACGAATGGAAATCCTACGCGGATTTCGTAGGTCTTCGCAGTTTACACGCAAAACAAGCGGAAAGATTGGCGGAAAAGGCTTGGCCAGACTCCGACACTGGACAACCAATGTTTCTATTAGAAGATTCAACTTTACGGAAGCATCTCGGTCCACTCATGGGGGAGATCGCATCGAGCCATCATCTAGACATAGAAGTCGTAAGATCCAAGTTTCGGAATCAAGTGAATGCAATTCCTCAGTTTCCTCGTGAATGGCGCATCGATCCCTTGAAACTCGCGTGTCTTCTTCGTTGTGCAGACGCCGCTCATATTAGCCAAGATCGCGCGCCAGACTTTCTCCACGCATTGCTCCGACGCTCTGGCATTTCATTCAATCATTGGCAGGCGCAAAATCGCTTGGCTGGCCCAGACTTAGATCAGTCGGATAAAACGAAAGTTTCTGTACTTTTTACTTCGACCCGCCCGTTTCTGATGTCCGAAGTACCTCCTTGGTGGGTTGCTTATGATGCGACCTGTCTAATCGACAAAGAAATACGCGCCTCAAATGCAATTTTGGAGGCCCAAAACATTGACGGTATCACGCGTGCTTTTCAAGTTAAGCGAGTCAAAGGGGTCGAATCTGCAGAACGAATGGCAGAGTTTATTAAAACTGAAGGGTGGACACCCTGTTCAGCCATGCTGCACGTAGCAAACGTAGAGCAACTCGTCGCGAATCTTGGTGGTAGAGCCCTTTACGGAACAGGAACTGATGAGCTGGGCATTGTATTACGCGAGCTCATTCAGAACGCGCGGGATGCAATCCAGGCAAGGAGATTTTTTGAGCCTGAATTTAACGGAGATGTGCGTTTACATATCGTCAAGAGTTCCGAGAGTGTGGTGTTGTATGTTGATGACGATGGCATCGGAATGTCATATCGAGTTCTCACCGGGCCGCTGCTGGATTTCGGCTCAAGCTTTTGGTTTTCGTCTTTAGTTAAGGAGGAGTTTCCCGGGCTTCGGTCCTCGAGTTTTCGCTCGGTCGGTCGCTTTGGCGTCGGCATTTATTCGGTTTTCATGATTGCCGACTACGTCCGTGTGGCAAGTCGCCGATGGGACGAGGCTCAGAATGCTGTAAACCAGTTGGTATTTCAAAATGGCGTTACGCTACGACCCTTGTTGATCAGGGGAAAACCCACAGATATGCCCGGTTCTGTATCAACCAGAATCGAGCTTCGTCTCAGGAACGGATTGATTGGTGACGACGGTAAAATCGAAATTCAACGGAATGTTATGCACGGTGTAGGTTTCCGTGTTGATTTTTCAGAATACTTATTCGCGATTTGCGCAGGACTTGATGTAGCCGTCTCCTATTCAAATGGAAGTGGATATGTGCAACTTCATTCGCCGCAACCCTTAAAAGAAGAGCTTCGGGCGGACTGGCTCCGCAAGTTATCCTTTGCTCGTTACCAGGAACCCTCTGTCGAAAAATATATTCAAGCAAATCATTCGCGCCTTCGTCCGATATCTCATGAAGGGCGCTGTTTCGGCCTCGCGGCTATCTCGACCGAATTTTCTCGCAGGCAAGACTTTTTGAGCCTTAATACAATTGGAGGACTAACAACGGCGGTTCACCACCGGGGACAAAATGATTTTTTTGGCTACATCGACCATGCTCCTAAATCAGCTAAGCGCGACCAAGGGGATTTTTCGGCCCCGGAATCCGCGATTCAAGAATGGGCTCAGGAACAATTAGCAATCCTCCTTCGATCAAAGATTAACCCTTTGGAGCAATGCATTGCAGCTGCCGCACTTGCGAATTTCAAAATCGATCCTTCGCCAATTTTCCGTGCTTTTATTAGCTTCGGTGGAAAGTTCTACCTCATGACCCTTTCGGAAGTCATCTCATTTCTCGACAATGCAGACTTGGGCATTGTAAAACCACGTGCTTGGGACTTCGCCGATTTTCACGGCACCGTCCAAGCGTTGCCGAATCATGGGCTAATCATACCCCAGAGCGCGGGTACCTTTTATAGTGTAACTTTGGAGAGGGGGACTCCGCGCGATCAAAATAGTGCGCTCGGAATAATTCACCGGGAACTTTTGAATAAGGGCAAAAAACCGAGATGGAGTGTTCAGCCTGATGTCGCTTTTTCCCAATTGTTTCGAGAGATGGATGCTGTAGTTGTGTCGATTAGATAACCGCGAAAGAGCGCATAGATCGCAAAGTCTATTTTGTGTTCTTTGCTTGTCGCATCGGAGCATCAGCGGAGACGGATGTTCAATCCTGGTTCGTGCCAATTCGTGTTCATTCGTGTCAACGCTCCGTACACGGCTTCGCCCGGCGTTGTAGTTTTGATCGACCTTGAACTTTGATTGCCAGTGGTGCTACCACCCTACGGCGACACCACCCGATAAAACTCCGCCCCATTCGTCGCCCCCGCATCCGCAAATTGATATTGCCCCGATGAAACCTGCGTCGCGCTGCCCAGCGCCGTCCAATTGCTCAACGGCACCTTCAGGTTCGTGGTCATCAGCGCCGTAAAATCAACATTCGGCGCATTGGTGAAGGCGAATTGAAGCGTCGTGCCGGATTGCACCACATTTGTCAGCCGCGGCGGACTGATCGACGACCCATACTGCGCCTCCGCCGCGCCGATATCCACATGCGCCCCGGACAACCGCGGGTAACCCCGCTCGTCGGTCGCCAGAAAGCTCGTGACGGAATCCGTGCCCGCGTCAATCAACGGCGAGCCATACAACGGCACCATCGTTTGCACCGTGCCCCCATAGTTCCCCAAAGGCGCCAGCATCGGGTTGCCGCCGAGAAAGATTTGCGCGCCGGAATAGTTACCGAAAACGTCGTTGCCGGACGGCAGGTTGCCGGCCACGACGGTATTGGTCATCACCAGGTTGGCGGGAGCACCGTCATTTTCAACGCCGCCGCCAAGATTATTGCCCGCGGAATTTCCC
>Ga0070731_10004406_pt1 | contig 12127 bp, 7 predicted proteins | sample Coa_R1_2_FD_66448 | JGI IMG/M metagenome (GOLD analysis project Ga0070731, IMG submission 66448) | Surface soil microbial communities from Centralia Pennsylvania, which are recovering from an underground coalmine fire - Coalmine... | ecosystem: Environmental > Terrestrial > Soil > Unclassified ... | reverse complement strand
ACGTTCCTCCTGGTGGGCCGATCGCCCCGGGGCCGCCGGTCGACGAGGCGGCGCGTATCGGCGCCCGCGGATCATGAGCGGCCCATCGCGCTCCCGGCGCCGTCGATGAGCGCATCGACCCAAGGCATCATCGTCCTCGTCGTCACGCTGCTCGTGCTGCTTTCGGGCGCGCCGGTCGCGTTCGGCCTCGGGCTTTTGTCGATCATCTTCATCGCGATCTTCCAGGGCCTCGGTGCGCTGCATGTCGTCGCGGAGACGTTCTTCTCGGGTCTCAACGACTTCACGCTCGTATCGATCCCGATGTTCGTGATGATGGGCGCCGCGATCGGCTCGTCGCCCGCCGGCAAGGATCTGTACGAGGCGCTCGACCGGTGGCTTTATCGATTGCCGGGCGGCCTCGTGCTCGCGAATCTTGGTGCCTGCGCGATCTTCGCGGCGCTGACGGGATCGTCGCCCGCGTGCTGCGCCGCGATCGGGAAGATGGGCATTCCGGAGATGCGAAGGCGCGGCTATCCGGACGACATCGCGACCGGTTCGATCTGCGCCGGCGGCACGCTCGGCATCCTGATTCCGCCGTCGATCACGCTGATCCTCTACGGCATCGCGACCGAGACGTCGATCGGGCGCCTGTTCATGGCCGGCGTGCTGCCCGGAATCATGCTGACCGGGCTCTTCATGCTGTGGACGCTGTTCATCGTCTGGAAGCGCGGATTCCGCTCGCACGCGGCCGGCTTTCGTTATTCGTGGAAGGAGAAGTTCCAGTCGATCCCGAAGATCGCGCCGTTCATCGTGATCATTGCCGCCGTCATGTACGCGCTCTACGGCGGAGTCGCGACGCCGTCGGAAGCGGCCGGCGTCGGTGCGGCGCTTTGCGTGCTGCTCGCGATCGTCATCTACCGGATGTGGGGCGCAGGCGAGTGGTGGACGATTCTGCGCGACACGACGCGCGAGTCGGTCATGATCCTGATGATCATCGCCGCCGCGGCGGTGTTCGGTTACATGCTGACGTCGCTCTACCTGACGCAGACGCTCGCGCAGGCGATCGCCGACATGCACGTGAACCGCTGGGTGCTGATGGGGCTCATCAACGTGTTCCTGCTGGTCTGCGGGTTCTTCATCCCGCCGGCAGCGATCATCCTGATGACCTCGCCGATCATTTACCCGATCATCAAGGCCGCGGGCTTCGATCCGGTCTGGTTCGGCGTGATCCTGACGATCAACATGGAGATCGGGCTCATCCATCCCCCGGTAGGGCTCAACATCTACATCGTGAGCTCGATCGCGCCCGACGTGCCGGTGACGCGCGTCATGTGGGGCACGATCCCGTACGTGCTCTGCATGATGCTCGCGATCGTGATCCTCTGCGCGTTTCCCGAGATCGCGACGTGGCTACCCAACACGATGATGGGTGCGCAGCACTGAAAGCGGCCGGGCGCGAGCGGTATAATCGCCTCGCGATGCGATTTGTTTCGTCATGCATCGCGCGCCTTCCGTGGTGGCGGTAGCTCAACGGTAGAGTCCTGGATTGTGATTCCAGTCGTTGTGGGTTCGATTCCCATCCGCCACCCCAATTCTCCTCGATCGCACCCGCGCCGATCCAAAGCGTGCGATCTCACGTTCGGTTCTGCACCGCAATGGCCGCACAAGGGAGGACCCGACGATAGACGGCTGCCGTCGCGCGCTATAGGGATCGCCACCTGAGTGCCGAAAAGCGGGCATAGTCGCGGTCCAGCGTAATCCATTCGCAGCCCGACTCGATCGCCAGGGCAGCAAACCAGGCGTCGGGGACCCGATTGCCTCGGGCGTCGGCTTCTTCGCAGAGGCGACAAAAGATCGACCAGTGCCGAGTGCCCGGCTGTACGAGGACACAGTGTGCGGGTGCCATCACCGTAATGCAGAAGGCAAGCACCTCTTTCAGCTCGCTCGGCCGGGCGAAGACGCGCGAGTGGGTTGCGATGCGAACGACGCCGCTCAACGCATGCGTCGATATTCCATACCGCGATTCACCGTTGACGACGCTGTTCAACCAGGAGCGGCAGCGCTCGTGCGCGGTTGAATCCGCTCGGAATGCAGATAGAAGGACGTTGACGTCGGCGAGGGTCACCGCTCTTCCATCCGGTCGAGCAGGTCGGCCGAACGGCTGAGATCGATTCCCGGCAACGTTCCACCGGACGCCTTCGAGACGGGCAGGAGGACCGGTCGACGACGCGACGCCTTGGGCTCCGCAAGCGCGAGCCGCAAGCCCTCCTCGAGCAACGACGTCAAGGTCGTGCCTTGCTCGGCGGCGCGCCTCTTGGCACGACGAATGAGCTCATCGGGAAGCCGTACGGTGGTGCGCATATGTCAAACCATACACCTATGACATACATATGTCAAACGCCTGGAACCATCCCCGACCGGCACCGCTCTCGCGCCACGTCGCGCGTTCGTCGGCAGACGTGGCATGGACCCTGCTCGCGCGCGATGGCCATGTCACCTGAAGCACCTCCGTCCATCCTGGCGAGCGCCATCGCGCCCCTCGTCCAACCGGGCGGTCGCCGCGGCAAGGAGCCCGGCGAATCGTTCTTCGACACGCTGCGCCGCGCCCCCGCCCGGCACCCCTGGCTCGCCTGGCTCGCGCTCGTCGTCGGATTTGGTCTGTCCGTCGGCGTGCTGCTGCTGGTGAACGACGAGGTCGAGCGAAAGGCGCAGATCGCGTTCGGCGAGGACGCGAGCGACATGGCGCGAGAGGTCATCGAGCATGCGCGCGGCTACGCCGACGTCGTGTTCGCGGTCCGAGGACTCCTCGATGTGTCGCAGCACGTCAGCCGCGCCGAGTTCCACCGCTTCGCACGCGGCCTCGAGGTCGAGCGCCGCTACCCGGGCCTCACGAGCATCTCGTACGCGTTTCGCGTGCGAAACGACGAGCGCTCCGCCTTCGAGCAGCGGATGCTCGCGGAGAGCGCGGACCTTCCTCCCGACCTGCCGCCATTCGCGATCAGGTCGACCGAAGCACGACCCGAATACATCGTGCTGAGCTACGTCGAGCCGCCGCAGGAGGCGGCGGGCGTGCTCGGCTTCGACCTGTCGCAGGAGCCGGTGCGAAACGCCGCGGTCGAAAGCGCGCGCGACAGCGGGACGTTGTCGACCACGTCGTCGATCGCGGCGCTCACCGATCCCAATGCGCGCCTGTCGAGCTTCGTGCTGCGCCTCGCCGTGTACGAGGGTGGCGTCGTTCCGCCGACGGTCGAGGCGCGTCGCAGCGCGTTCGTCGGCGTCGCGGGCGCGACGATTCGCCTGCCCGAGATGATTCGTGCCGCGTTGTCCGCCGTGGCGCCCTATGCGCTCGCGAGCGTTCGCGTACGCGTCGAGGACGTGACGGGCCGTGCGGCTACATCCGCGGGGACGCTTCTGTTCGATACGGCGCAAGGCGCGGACAAGGCAGCGCCGGTGCTGTATGCCAAGTACGGTTTGGTGAATCGTTTCGCAATCGGCGATCGAACGCTCGCCGTGCACATCACGCCGCTTGCCAAGCCCAGGCCGCGCGGCGCTGACGTGTTCCTGCCGCATATCGCGGGTGCGCTGACGATGATCGGTGCGCTGCTCGTTTTCGGGCTCGTTCGCGCGCTCGCCGAAGCGGAAGTACGCGGCGCGTCGCTGCGCCGAAGCCTGAAGCGACTCGAGTTCCACCGCGCGCGACTCGCCGAGACGCAACAAATCGCGAACATCGGCGGATTCGAGTGGGACATGCGCGGCAAGGCGCAGATCTGGTCGGATCACCTGTATCGGATCCTCGGGCGTCCGGTCGGCGATCCGCCGCATCCGGATCACGATTTCTTCTACGCGAACGTCGTTCACAACGCCGACGCACCCGCGGTGCGCGATGCGTTGCGGCGCGTGCTCGCGGATCGCGGCCCGGTCGCGCTCGACTGTCGCATCGTGCGACCCGATGGCGTCGAGCGCATCGTCTCGACGCTGACGCGCCTCGAAGCGGCCGACGATGGTGCTCGCACGCGCGTCGTCGGCACCGTCCGCGACATCACCGGCGAATGGCGGGCCGCGGAACGCGAGCGCGCGCAGCTCCAGTTCATCCAGACGATGATGGATGCGATCCCGATCCCGGTGTATCAGAAGGACATCGACGGGCGCTTTCGCGCGTGCAACGATGCGTGGTGCCGTTTCGTCGGCATGTCGCGCAAGACGATGCTCGGGCGCACGGCCGACGAAGTGCTGCCAGGCGCGCACATCGAGGCGGTGCACGCGCAGGATCAACGCCTGTTCGGGCGCGTAGCCACCGACAGCATCGAGGTCGACCTGAGAAACGCCGCGGGCGAGCTGCGCCGCGTCATGCTGCACAAGGCGAGCTACGCCGCGCAGGACGGCGCGATCGCGGGACTCGTCGGCGCCGCGTTCGACATCACCGAGCTGCGCCAGACGAAGGAGCGGCTCGAGGAGACGGTCGCCGAGCTCGACAGGCGCAACCGCACCGCGATGCTGCTCGGCGAATTCGGCGAAGTGCTGCAGGCGTGTCTCGGTCTCGACGATGCGTACGAGGCGATCGGCAAATACCTGCCGCGCCTTCTGCCGCGAAGCTCGGGCGCCGTCTATCGCCTGGGCACGGGACGCGGCAACGCCGAGCGTTGCGCGAGCTGGGGCGCGCCGGTCGACATTCCCGACACGATGACGACGACCGATTGCGTCGCGGTCAGGCGCGGTCAGCCGCGTTGCGTCGAGCGGTCGGAAGACGAGCTCAACTGCCGCCACTTCACCGTTCCGCCGCCTTCCTACGCGTGCCTGCCGCTTTCATCGCACGGCGAGCTTCTCGGCCTTCTGCACGTGCAATGCGCGGCGGCCGGCGGACGCGCATGCAATCCCGAAACCGAATGGCCGGCGCTTCGCAGCGCCGCGGAGCAGATCTCGCTCGCGCTCGCGAATCTCGCGATTCGTGAGACGCTGCGCGAGCAGGCGACGCGCGACAAGCTGACGGGCCTTTACAACCGCCATTACTTGAACGCACGCTTCGAGCAGGATCTCGCGCGCGCAAGCCGAAACGCAAGCACGATCGGCATCGTGTTGCTCGACATGGACCATTTCAAGCGCTTCAACGATACGTTTGGTCATGGCGCCGGCGACCATGTCTTGCGCAAGCTTGCGGGCGTGCTCGAAAAAGCGACGCGCCGCTCGGACGTCGCGTGCCGCTATGGCGGCGAGGAATTCCTGCTGCTGATGCCCGACGCGTCGCGCGAGATCGCGACGCGGCGCGCGGAAGAGGTGCGCGTGGCGATCAAGGCGCTTCGTCTCGAATGGGAAGGCGCGCCGCTCGGCCCGCTCACGGTCTCCGCGGGCGTTGCCGCATTTCCCGTCGACGGAAGCGATGCCGATACGCTCGTGCAACGCGCCGACCAGGCGTTGTATCGCGCGAAGGAACTGGGTCGCGACCGCGTCGAGGTCGCGATGCCAGCTTCCGTGACGAGGAGCGCTTCCAAAGCGACGGCGGGCTGAACGGCGGAATCTTCGACGCGATCGAGCGCGTCGCGGCCTATCGCGAAAGAATCAGGCGTGCGGCTGGCCGCGAATGCCCGCGAGCTGCGCGGTTTTCAGGAGCGCGGAATCCTTGCCGAGGACGAACTTGGCGATGTCGTCGAGCACCGACTCGCGAATCGAGCTGCTCTTGAATGCGAGGCTGATGCGATCGAGGCGATCGACATTGACGAGCGTCACCGTGATGACGCCGGTCCGATAATCGGCGTTGAATGCGACAGCCGCGGGAATGGCCGGCGTCACCGAAATCGCGAAGCGACCCGTGCCGGCGCTCGTGCCCTCGATGCGGCGCAGCGTGAAGCGCAGATTGGCCGCTTCGAGGCGCGCCTTGAGGATCTCGGCCTCGACCGACGAAACCTGCGCCGACAGTGGGGCCGCCGCGGCGATTTCGTAGTAGAGATTCACCTCGTCGAGCGCCGAGAAGCCGCGGATGTTGCGCGCGTGCTGGCCGACGACGCCGCGGCCGAACCGCGGCGATTCGAAAGCCAGTCCGTAGCCAAGGTCGAAGCGGCGGTTGATCGGCGATTTGAGATCGTTCAGATAAGTGACGGCCTTCTCGAGCCAGCGGAAGGACTTGCGCATGCGCGCGTCGATGACGTTGAATGCCTCGACGTCGTCGGCCTCGTGCAGCGATCGCTGGACCGTTTCGTATTCGTCGCGAAGGGCATCCAGAAAGGAGGAATTGCCGGTCATCGTTGGTGTTCGGTTCGGGACGCCGCTGGGAAAAAGCAGGTTTCGGGCCAGTTTCAGGCCGGGCGGCCGGGCGGCCGCAGCGAACGCGCCGCCGAAAGACCCCGAGGGCCTTAGCTTCTCGCGCGCGGGCAGGGCAGCCGGGAGGGCCCGCGTATCGCGATGCGTCACTCTTGGCCGCGCGACGTTTGTCGCGCAGTTCAAGGTCGCGCTGGACGTAGCGCCGGCGCGCCGCGCTAAGATTCGCTTCATGCACAAGGCGGATTCGTATCGCTTCACCGTCGCGACGTACAACATTCACAAGGGCTTCTCGCAGCTCGCGCGGCGGATGGTGATTCACGAGTTGCGCGAGCGGCTTCGCGGACTCGCCGCCGACATCCTGTTCCTGCAGGAAGTGCTTCATACGCACGAACGGCATGCGACGCGCTATCGCGAATGGCCGACGCGGCCGCAGCACGAGTTCATCGCCGACGCGTTCTGGCACGAGGTCGCGTACGGACGCAACGCCGTGTATCCCCATGGCCATCACGGCAACGCGATCCTGTCGCGTTATCCGATGCTCGCGCAGGAGAATCTCGACATCTCGGCGCACTTGTTCGAAAGTCGCGGGCTTCTGCACTGCGAGGTCGCGCTCGGCGATGCGCTCCCCAGCCTGCATTGCATCAACGTGCATCTCGGCTTGTTCGAGCGCGGGCGGCGCTTCCAGATCCAGGCATTGATCGATCGCATCCAGCTCGCCGTACCGCGCGGCGCGCCGCTCGTCATCGCGGGCGATTTCAACGACTGGCGCAGCAAGGGCGATCGCGCGCTCACCGACGCGCTCGATCTCGTCGAGGTGTTCGGCGCGGTGAGCGGGCGGCCGGCGCGAACGTTTCCGTCGATGCTGCCGCTGTTCCGTCTCGATCGCATTTACGCGCGTGGCCTGCGCGTGCTCGACGCGCACGTGCACTATACGACGCGTGGTGCACGCATGTCCGATCACGCCGCGCTGACCGCGACATTCGAGGTGAGCGCCGAGAGATCTTCGCAACGGCAGGCGGTGAACAGTCGTTGACGCGATGGCCGCGATGAACCGCTATACGGCGGGCAATGCGGTCACCCTCCTTCGCAGCGGGGTCGAATATTTCCCGGTGCTGCTCGAAGCGATTTCGCTCGCCGAGCGCGAAATCTGGCTCGAGACGTACATCTTCGCCGACGACGAGACCGGCCGCAGCGTCGCCGACGCGCTGATCGCGGCCGCGCGGCGCGGTGTCACCGTCCGCATGCTCGTCGACGGCTGGGGCGCGCGGCACTACCTGACCCCGTCGCTCGCGCAGCGGCTTCGCGATGGCGGCGTCGATCTGCTGATGTATCGCCCGGAAGTGATGCCATGGCACTTTCGCTCGCATCGGCTGCGAAGGCTCCATCGCAAGGTCTGCCACGTCGATGGCCGCGTAGCGTTCGTCGGCGGCATCAACGTGATCGACGACATGAACACGCCCGGCCACACGCCGCCCCGCGTCGATTTCGCCGTATGCGTGCGCGGGCCGCTGCTCGTGCCGATCGCGCAGACGATGCAGCGCGTGCGCGCGATCGTCGAGCTGACGCAATTGCGAAATACGGACGTATCGCTCTTTCCCGACGAGGAGCTGTTCGCCGAGGCGGTCGGCACGCAGGTCGCGAAGTTCACGATCCGCGACAACCTGGGCCATCGCCGCGACATCGAGCGCGCGTATCTCGCCGCGATCCGCACGGCGCGCCGCGAGATCGTGATCGCGACCGCCTATTTCTTTCCAGGCATTCGGTTTCGACGTGCGCTGCTCGCGGCCGCGTCGCGCGGCGTCACGGTAACGCTGCTATTGCAGGCGCGCGTCGAGTTCCGGCTGCTGCATCACGCGTCACGAGCGCTTTACGGACAGCTTCTCGCGGCCGGCGTCTCGATCCAGGAATATCACCGCTCGTTTCTGCATGCGAAGGTGGCCGTCGTCGACCAGCAATGGGCGACGGTTGGTTCGTCGAACATCGATCCGTATTCGTTCCTGATGGCGCGCGAGGCGAACGTGTTCGTCCGCGATCCGGTGTTCGCGAGCGGCTTGAACGACGAGCTCGCGAAGATGATCGAGAGCGGCGCGCATCCGGTGCCGCCGCAGGATTGGGCGCACCGCTCGCGGGTCGCGAAGGCCGCGAACTGGGTGGCCTATGGAATCGTGCGCGTCGCGATGGGCATGCTCCGCTACGGCGGCGACGAGTGGTGGCGAAGCGGCCGGCAGGCGCGATGAGTTAGCCTTCGATCGTGTCCGTCCTAATGACCGGTTTTCAGCCACAGCGCGAGACGACGAGCCATTTCCGGAGAAATGGCGAAGCGACCATTCAGCACACGCGAAAGGGCGACACGCGTCACACCGAGTTGCTTCGCAGCCTGGGTCACCGTGAGACCAAGCCCGGGAAGAACGTCATCACGCAGGATTTCACCAGGATGAGGGGGTTGTGCATTCGGTTCATTTTCGCAACATCAGTGATGGTAGAGATAATCAAACTGGACGGCTTCGCTGTCCTCGAAGCGAAACGTGATTCGCCAGTTGCCGTTCACCCACAGCGAGCACTGCCCCGTGCCGAGGCGATGCATGCGCCAGCCGGGAATGTCGAGCTGTTCCGGCGCCGTGGCATGGTTCAGTGGCTGCAGTTGTCGTCGAAGTCGCTCGGCATGATCCGGCTGAATGCCCGCGCGGTTGCCCGTTTCGAAGAATTTCCCGAGTCCCGCCGGGTGAGGCGCCCCCACTGACCAATGCGGCGCGCCTCCTCGATGCCATTGCCCGCCGATACGCACGTCCCCCGTACGCAGCGCGGCGACTGGAAGACGATCGCCACGCTCCTGCCCTATCTCTGGGGCTACCGCTGGCGCATTGGCGCGGCGCTCGCGTGCCTCGTGCTTGCGAAAGTCGCGAACGTCGGCGTTCCGCTGCTGATGAAGCGCATCGTCGACAGCCTCGATCCGCGCATCGCCGCGCTGTCGGTGCCGCTGCTGCTGCTCGTCGCATACGGTCTTTTGCGCCTTTCGACGACCGTTTTCACCGAGCTTCGCGAGTTCCTCTTCGCCAAGGTGACGCAACGCGCGGTGCGCCGCATCGCGCTCGAAGTATTCCGTCACCTGCATTCGCTGTCGCTGCGCTTTCATCTCGACCGCCAGACGGGCGGGCTCACGCGCGACGTCGAGCGCGGTCAGCGCGGCATCTCGACGTTGATCGGTTATGCGCTGTTCTCGATCCTGCCGACCGCCGTCGAGATCGGATTCGTCTCCGCGATCCTGATCGCGCGCTACGACTGGACGTTCATGGCGATCGCCGGCGTCGCGCTCGGACTCTACGTGTTCTTCACGATCTCGATCACCGAGTGGCGGACGCATTTCCGGCGCCAGATGAACGAGCTCGATTCCCGCGCCAACACGCGTGCGATCGACAGTCTGCTCAATTACGAGACGGTCAAGTATTTCGGCAACGAGGAATGGGAAGCGTCGCGCTACGACGATAGCCTGCAGCGCTGGGAGCGCGCGGCGGTTCTGTCGCAGACGTCGCTTTCTGCGCTCAACATCGGCCAGAGCGCGATCATCGCGGTCGCCGTGTCGCTGATCATGTGGCGCGCCACCGTTGGCGTCGTGCACGGCGCGATGACGATCGGCGACCTCGTGCTCGTCAATGCGTTCATGATCCAGCTCTACATTCCGCTCAACTTCCTGGGGGTGATCTATCGCGAGCTCAAGCAGGCGCTCGCCGACATGGAGCGGCTGTTCCGGCTGATCGAGGAGCACGCCGAGATCCGCGATCGCGAGGGCGCAAAACCGCTTCGCGTGCACGGCGCCGAAGTGCGCTTTTCGCACATCGACTTTGCGTACGAGCGCAATCGCCAGATTCTTTACGACGTGACGTTCACGATTCCAGCCGGACACAACGTAGCGGTCGTCGGTCCGTCGGGCTCGGGCAAGTCGACGCTCGCGCGACTGCTCTATCGCTTCTACGAGGTGACATCAGGCGCGATCACCATCGACGCACAGGATATCCGCGACGTCACGCAGGCAAGCCTTCGCGCGGCGATCGCGATCGTTCCGCAGGACACGGTGCTGTTCAACGATACGATCGAATACAACATCGGGTACGGACGTCCGGGTGCTTCGCACGATGAGATCGTCGAAGCCGCAAGGCTCGCGCAGATCCACGATTTCGTCTCGCGTCTGCCGCAGGGCTATGCCACGCGCGTCGGCGAGCGGGGCTTGAAGCTTTCCGGCGGCGAGAAGCAGCGGGTCGCGATCGCACGGGCGATCCTCAAGCGCCCGGCGATTCTCATCTTCGACGAAGCCACGTCGGCGCTCGATTCGCGTTCCGAGAAGGCGATCCAGGCCGAGCTTCGCGCGATCGCACGCGATCACACGTCGCTCACGATCGCGCACCGGCTGTCGACGATCATCGACGCCGACGAGATCCTCGTGCTCGAGCACGGACGCATCGTCGAGCGCGGCACGCATGTTGCTCTTCTCGCCGCTGACCGCGTTTACGCGCGGATGTGGCACCTGCAGCAGGACGAGCGGCGGGACGAGTCACCGTCACCGGACGCAGGGGGAGGGACCCCGCAGGCGGCTTCTGTAGTGCACGAGCTCAATCCCGCGTCTGCCGCGGCGGCCGCAGCTACCATTCGCAGCCCGCCGTAGTTCGCCGTTCATTGGTCGGTGGTTGACGACCGAGGAGCAGCCGTGAGATAAAGCGCGGGACTTTGTTGAGAGTTCTGCTGATGAAACGGCTGCTATCGGTTGTTTTTGCGGGTCTTGTTGCCACCTCGGCGTGGGCAGGTCCGATCGTCCCCGATCCGTCCCGGCTACGGCTCGCCTCGGCCAACGTGTTGATCCTCGACGCTGCCGAAGATCGTCAGATTTACGCAAAAGCGGCAGACGAGGTGACGCCGATCGCCTCGGTCACCAAGCTGATGACCGCGATGGTCGTCCTCGACAGCCAGCAGCCGATGGACGAGACGATCGACATCGACAGCGCCGACTACGACTACCTGAAGGGAAGCTCGTCGCGGCTTCGCGCAGGCACGGTGCTCTCGCGGCGCGAGATGCTGCGACTCGCATTGATGTCGTCGGAGAACCGTGCTGCGGCGTCGCTCGCGCGCCATTTCCCGGGTGGGACGCGCGCGTTCGTCACGGCGATGAACTTCAAGGCCGCTTCGCTCGGCCTGACGCATACGCACTATTCGGATCCGACCGGCCTTTCGCCGCAGAACGTCTCGACGGCGAGCGATCTCGCGAAGCTCGTGCAGGCCGCGGCCGACTATCCGGTGATCCGTGAATTCACGACGACGCCTTCGTACATGGTTGAAACCGACAGCGGACGCATGCTCGGCTTCAACAACTCGAACGCGCTCGTCAAGAAGCAGGACTGGGACATCACGCTGCAGAAGACCGGTTACATCCGCGAGGCCGGCAAATGCGTCGTGATGCTCGTCAACATCGAGAGCAAGCCGTTCGTGATCGTGCTGCTCGACTCGCTCGGGCGTTATACGCGTTTCGCCGATGCGCAGCGCGTCAAGCATTGGCTCGAAACCGGCGAGGCGCTGGCGTTGACGCCGGTGAAGGCCGCGCGCTCGGTGAAGGTTCATGCGTCGCGCCTCGGTCATCGCGTGCACGCGACGATTCGCGCCCGACTCGTCAAGACGTCGCAGAAACGGTAGGACGTCCCGGAAATCGGTGCCGGAAATCGGTGCCAGAGATGTATTTCCCGGCGGTGTCACGGGGGATCACGACAATCGTTCGGGAAATACATCTCTGGCACCGATTTCTTGGCACCGATTTCTACCGCCGGTGGCGCTCGAACAGCTCTGCCGCATGCGCGCGCGTCTTCGGCGTCACTTCGCGTCCCGATAGCATTCGCGCCAACTCGTCGACACGCTC
>Ga0070731_10004405_pt1 | contig 12129 bp, 9 predicted proteins | sample Coa_R1_2_FD_66448 | JGI IMG/M metagenome (GOLD analysis project Ga0070731, IMG submission 66448) | Surface soil microbial communities from Centralia Pennsylvania, which are recovering from an underground coalmine fire - Coalmine... | ecosystem: Environmental > Terrestrial > Soil > Unclassified ... | reverse complement strand
CAATGTAGTACTCACGTACTATAGCCAGCTTTCCACCGTGAAGCCGAAAATGTGAGCATTCTGATGTGCACGTAACCCCCCCCGTGCGCGGGATCGTTCATGATCGGAATGCCATGACTTCTACGATCAAGAATTTCCCTGACCTGAACAGCCCGGGCAAACCGGGTGCGCCTTCGCAGAATTCCGAGAATAAGACCCGCGAATCCTCTCGTTCGAATCCCGTGTGCCTCGAAGTTAGCGTCACCATACGGAGTTTGCCCAACGAAGCGGGAGGGCTGAACCAGCCGGTTCGCGAAGAGGGCAAGACCGTCATTGTGTTCGATAACGGGGCGGTCCTTCGCAGTACGCTGAATTTGCCCGCCGGGCTGAAAGTCATCATTTCGAATCCAAGTGGACGCGATGTGGTTTCCCAAGTGGTTGGCGGGCGCAACATGCCCAGCCTGAAGGGTTACGTCGAAGTCGAATTCGTCGAACCGGTCAATGATTTCTGGGGCATCCATCAGGATACAGCTCCTACGCCAATTGCCGTTGCGGCTCCGCCCGCCTCATCGCCTGTCACACGGGAGATCCCAGCGCCGCCGGCAGCGGCTCTATCCGCGCCTCCACGAAAGGTTACTCCTGAGGAGGCGCCGGCTAAGCTTGCAAACGTGTCGTTGGGGGCTGGTCCAAAGTTTGAAGACAAAGCCGAACCTGCGAGTGCGCTTCCCCCCGCGGCGATGCGCGAATCGAAAACCGAAAAGATGAGGCCCATTCCGCAGCCGGTAAACAATGATGTTTCGGACTACAACCTTTCGGCTTATGCCAAGCCCGAATCTCTCGCAAATTGGCTTCCGTCCGCTGCAGAACCTCAAGCGGCGAAATCCGTTCTTCCGGCGAAAAAAGAAACGGCGTCAATCGTTTCCCCTCCCCCCGCGAATTCGCATGACTTCTTGAGCAAAGGCTTGATGGCATATGACCAGCCTGGCTCATCCTCTGGCGCTTCCGATGGACGCGCACCGTTGATCGTGGGCGTGGCGGCGCTGGTTCTTGCAGGAATTTGTGGCGCGGTGTTTTTTATGCATCGGGGAAACGATCCCAGTCCCGATGCGAAAACCGCGTTTGTGACTCAGCCTTCCACCCAGCAGACGCCTCCAACAGCAAGTGCGGCACCGGAACCTGCTCAGACGCCGCAAGATGAATCGGCTCCGGCGGCGGCGCAGGCGCAAAATCAGGCGCAGCCGGTTAGCGTCGAGCAGTCTCAACCCGTGCCTGCCGTTGCACCAGTTCCAGCCGTCGTTACCGGCCCCGCAAATTTGGATGAACGGACGGATTCGCGGAATATCCGGCGGCAGGAAAAAAACGCGGTTGTCGCCAAGCAGCCTGAGCTATCGCCCGCGCGGCGGCCGGCGATTCCGAACTTGAAGATAGGCTCTCCGAGCGCGCCGAATCAAAATCATGCGGGTTCGGGCGACGCAGCCGCGCCAATCACTGAGATCGCCTCCGCTGATCCAGGCGGAAGTAGTCCGCCTGCAGGGTTGCTGACTTCCGCGGGACGCATTTCCAACCCGCCATCGCCGCCTCCAGGCGCGCCGGCACCCGCCGCGCCGGCGCCAGTTTCCGCCCCCAAGACGGTGCGGGAACCCAAATTAATTTCTTCGGTGCGGCCGGACTATCCCGCGGCCGCGAGGCAAGCGAACGTGCAGGGGAGCGTTACGATTTTGGCGACGATTGATGAGAATGGAAAGGTCGTCAATGCGAAAGCACTGGGCGGACCGCTTCTTCTCCGGCTGGCTGCTGAAAATTCTGTAAAACAGTGGAAGTACTCTCCGGGGCTGGTGGATGGAAAACCAACTCCATCGCAAGCGACTGTCGGCGTCGAATTCCGGATAAATTGATCCGCGTGGTTTTCTTTTGCCCCTTATAATTTCCTCTTCCAGTATATTGAGTGCAACCTGGTTGTCAAAAAAGCCTTCCAACTAAGGAAGGGTTTCTTGACTGAGTTGGCCGGGCCTTGTAAATTCATGAACAGACTGGATAACCCATTGCGGTTCGTTATTTGCAGAAATCGCCTGGCGGGGAATGCGTGCTTCGGAGCTGTCTTGCTCGTGGTTGCGCTCGCGCACGCGTCTGCGCAAACGCCCCCGGCCAAGACTTCCTCTCCGGCCAATCCTGATGAGGCTCGCCGGACCGTGTCTGTCGATTCGCGGATTCAACTCTTCGCGGTGATGTGCGCACTGGACGCTGCCGGATACGAGTCCAATGCGAATGCGCCAAGCGATATTCCCGGGCGAGTCCAGTTGCGCAAGCGGATGCTCGCGCTGCAGGGTCCAGCTGTGGCGGCGCTTCGGAAATATTACGCGGAGCATGCCCTGGGCGATTCCGGCGCCACGTTCTCGCGCTTTGTTTCCTTTGCTCTTGTGGCGGGCCCGCCGCCGGATTTTCGCTTTGAATTGCGTCGCGACGACCTGCCGCCCGAAGCGCTGACCCTGGACGGCTTCAATGCGATTCTCTCCAATTTTTATGCCGAGGCGAAGGTCGACGAGCTTTGGAAATTTTATCAGCCGGATTACGAAGCCGGCGTGGAGAGCCTGCGCGCTCCCGTTTCCAATCTCGTGTTCAATGTTTCCAACTACCTTCGCGAAATCGTCCGTTCCAGCAGCCGCCGGACTTTTTCCGTCTATGTCGAACCACTGGCCGGGGGCAAAACGGTTTTCAAGACGTTTGGAGACCAGTACGCATTGGTCGTCCGGCCCAGTTCCGATCCGCCCATGGACGACATCCGGCACGCCTTCCTGCATTTTCTGCTCGATCCGATTGCGATCCGATACCGAGTTCAGGCTTCCAAGGCCTCGCCCTTGCTCGAGTACGCCGCGCACGCATCGCAACTTCCGGCGGATCTGCATGACGATTTCGAAGCTTTCTTTGACGAGTGTCTGGTCCGCGCCGTTGAGCTTCGCTTGCGCCGGCTCTCACCGAATGATTTGTCAGCCGCGATTGACCAGGCCGAAGGCAGCGGTTACGTCCTCGTGCGCCCGATTTACGCGGGGCTTTCCGGATTTGAAAAATCGGAGCCGGCGATGGGGTATTATCTGCCGGACCTGATTAAGGGGATCGATGTGGACGCCGAGCAACGCCGGTTGCGCGGTGTGAAATTTTCCGAAGCGGCTCCGGCCGAAAAGGAGCCTCCGGAAAACGTTCGAATGGCGGCGAAGCCGGCTGCCTCATCGCCCGCGGTGGATGATGATCTTGCCGAGGGGCAGAGGCAAATTTCAGCGAGAAATGGCGCAGCGGCTGCCGCATCCTTTGAACGATACCTTGCGGCGCATCCGGACGACGAACGCGCAACCTACGGCCTTGCTGTAGCATCCGCGCTTCAGGGGAAGCCGGACCAGGCGCGGGAACTCTTTACGAAAGTGATTGCGGCCGCGCAGAATCCCCTTGCCGGTCCTAATACGCATCCCGACCCGGCGAACGTTTCCTGGTCGCATATTTATCTCGGAAGAATGTACGATGTAGAAGGGAAGCGGGACCTCGCCGTACTGGAATATCGCGCGGCGCTGGCGGTTGCGGGGGCGCCGGATACGGCGCGGACCGCCGCGCAAAGCGGGATCGACGCGGGGTACAAGACGCCATCTCGCGATGTGCAATCAGGGGGCAAGTCGTAAAATTTTTCCTGCGGTTCCCGCTGCTGCAATATTTGTGGCGAGCAACGCAGCGCAATGCAACAAGCAATCCACTCGGAGCGTTCGATCGACCTCCGAGAATTATTTTCGTGGAGGAGATTCTCATCATGACGGCAAAGCTTTTCAGGTGGCCAACCGCACTGTTAGGTCTCACCGTGGCGATTTCGGCCGGGGCAGGCGTTTCCAGAGCTCAGTACGGCCAATCGCCAGCGCCGGCACAAGCGCCGCCGACATCGCAGAATGCGCCGCCGGCAAAAGATTCGGGAAAGGCGCCGAAGATAAATAAGGCGGAAGAAGCGGCCTACAAGGCCTTCTTCGCTTCGCAGGGCGGCGATCCGGCCATGCAGATCCAACTCGGGGAAGATTTCATCACTAAATTCCCGATGAGCAAGTATGTCCCCGGAGTGTATGGGGTGTTGACCACCGACTATTACACCACGGGAAACACGGACAAGATGTTCGCCGCGGGAGCCAAGGCGCTCGAACTCGATCCCGATAACGTGGATGTCCTTGCCCTCCTGGCGATGGCCATTCCGCGCCGCGTGAAAGCGAATACGCCGGATGGCCCGCAGCAGCTCCAAAAAGCCGAAGTCTATGCGAAGCACGCCATCGAATTGATTCCGAACCTGACCAAGCCCGCCACGGTCGACGACGCCGCTTTCGAGAAGGCCAAGAACGACAAGCTCGCGCTGTGCCACAGCGGATTGGGCCTGCTCGCCATCAACCATAATAAATTCGAAGATGCGCGGGCCGAATTGACACAAGCCGTGCAACTTGCCGCGACTCCCGACCCGGTTGACTACTACCTGCTGGGCAACGCCGATTCCCAGGCCAGTTTCTTGAACGGCGCCGTTGCCGCCTATGGAAAATGCGCGGAAACCGGGCCCCTCGTTAACGCGTGCAAGGCTCGCGTGGACGCCGTCAAGAAAGATATCGCGTCCGGAACAAAGTTGAGCAGGGATTGAGCCGGAGAATATGGCCTTCACCGAGATCGCGGAATTAGAGTCCCTTCTCGGGCATTCCTTCCGCGATCCCCGGTGGCTGCACCAGTCGTTGATGCACAGTTCTCGAATTCCGGAGCGTACCGATCAGGAACCTGCGGAGAGCAACGAGAAATTGGAATTCCTCGGGGACGCCGTGCTCGAGCTCGTGGTTAGTGAAGAGCTGGTGCGCGATTTTCCGGATTGGAGCGAGGGACAGCTTTCCAAAAGCCGGGCGCGCCTGGTTAACGCCACCGCGATTTCTCTTGCCGCCCAGCGCCTCGGTTTGGGCAAGTATCTGCGCCTAGGTCGCGGAGAAGAAAAAACCGGCGGGCGAACCAAGCCCGCTCTTCTGGCGGACGCCTACGAAGCCTTGATCGCGGCAATTTATCTGGATGGCGGGCTGGAGGCGGCTCGCGGGTTCGTGCGGCGTTCCCTGGTCGAGGGAGCCATAGCGGTCGAGGCCGAACGCCTGGGCCACACCGACCATAAGTCCGCACTGCAGGAATTTCTGCAATCGCGAGGAATGGCGCCGGGCACGTATCATGTGATTGCTGAGAGCGGCCCGGATCATCAGAAAACATTCCGGGTTGAGGTCCGAATCGGCGGTCAGGCCCCGGCGGTGGGGGCCGGCAAAACGAAAAAAGAAGCGGAGCAGTCCGCTGCGATCGCGGCCCTGATACAATTGGGAGCCGAGGAGATCTGAGGAGCGAAGTGACCTCTGAAACCGCACAGGCCGTCCAAGCGCGCGAAGCCGCTGCCGCCGCGCATACCGCGGAGTCGCATCCCGCAACCGTGCGCGAGTATATCGAATCGCTTTTGGTCACGGTGATCCTGGCGCTGTTTGGCACGACATTCATCGTGCAGGCGTTCAAGATTCCGTCGCAATCCATGGAGCCGACGCTGCTCGTAGGTGACCACCTCCTCGTCAATAAATTCATTTTCGGCGGGCGCGGCCACTGGTACGACCATGTTCTTCCGTACCGCGAAATACGCCGCGGGGACATTATCGTTTTTAAATTCCCGTTCCAGGACCATCCGCATTACGTCAAGCGCGTGATTGGAATTCCCGGTGACCGGGTCAAGATCGTGGACCAGCAGGTGTACGTCAACGGAAAGCGGATTGTTGAACCTTACATCGTCCGCGACCCCGCCGCGCCGTATGACCCGTTCGGAGACAACTTCCCGCCGCACAGCCCGCAGTATCTGCAGGCCAACATGCAGCCGGAGTGGGCGGACGAAATTTTTCAATACATTCATGACGGTGAAATTGTGGTGCCGCCTGAAAAATATTTCGCCATGGGCGATAACCGCGACCATAGCTGGGACAGCCGCTTCTGGGGATTCGTGGATCGCGATGCCGTGATGGGGCGTCCGGTCGTGATTTACTGGTCCGTGGTGGGCGACGGCGGCGACGGCGCGGACCGGAACGTGAACTCCTGGTTCTTGAATCTCCTCGACACGGTTCTGCATTTGCCGTCGCGCACGCGCTGGTCGCGCATGCTCCATGAAGTTCACTGACGCGGCACTTTTCTTCTCCCCCGCCTTTTGCAACAATTCCTGGTTACTCGTATTTCCCTAATTTAAAAGGCAATTGCGTGGCATGATTCGATAGGAGGTCGGGACTTCAGTCCCGACGAAAAGTGTCTCGCGATTCGGGGTTTTAACCTCTGAAGCTTCCGGGGCTGAAGCTGGCGACGAAATGCGGCTTGGTTGGCCGGGCTGAAGCTCGGCCCGCCAGGTGTGAAAAACATTTAGGTTGGATTAGTTCCTGAATACTCAATGACCAGGCGAAAATGGCTGCGTGCGATATTGATAGGCTGCGTGCTGCTCTTCGCGGCGAGCTTTGGATTTTCACGCGCCTTGAGGGCCAGCGCCGCGCGCCGCTACCTGATCGCGCACCTCGCCGCGAGCTTTGGCCGCCCCGTCGACGTCTCCTGGTTCGATTTCAGTTTGCTTGACGGCGCGCGCATCGAAGCGCATTTCATCAGCGTCTCGGACGATCCCCACTTCGGCAACGAATATTTCTTGCGGTCGGACACGCTTACGGCGGGGTTGCGATGGACGGCGTTGCTCGCGGGACGATTTGAGTTTGGCCCCGTTTCGCTGTCGCGCCCAAGCTTGAATCTGGCGCGCGACGCCGAAGGCCACTGGAATATCGAGCGTTGGCTGCCCCCCGCGCCTCCCCCCGGGTCGCGCCCTGGTTTTATGGGCCCCCTGGCTCCTTCGAGCGAGGTCCGGGCGGCGCGTCCTTACCGGATCGACCTGGACGGCGGGCGCATCAACTTCAAACGAGCCGATAGCAAAAGTTCCTTTGCGCTGATAGGCGTTTCAGGGCGCGTCGAGCAGAATGGCGCGGGCCGCTGGCAAATCGACCTGGAAGCACGACCGATGCGTGCGGGAGTCGGGCTGCAGGATATCGGCACGCTCCGATTGCGCGGCTCGATTGCCGGGACCACCGCGCGCCTTCAGCCGGCCGAGATCAATCTGACCTGGCGCGCCGCATCCGTGGCCGACGCGCTGCGTCTCGTCCGCGGAGACGATTATGGGATCCGCGGTCAGCTTGCCGTCGACCTCAATGCGCGCATCGCCCCGCCGGATTCCTCTTCGTCTCGCGACGCGGCGTCCGGCGGGGCGCAGTGGTCCATTTCAGGAGTGGCGCGATTAGCCGGAATGCACGGCTGGAGGCTTCCCGGCCGTGGTACCGATCCCGCCGCGAACCTATCGGTTGACATGATCTGGAAGCTTGGAGAAGCCCGCGCGGAAATTCGAAAGCTGCTCTTGGAAATGCCTTCGTCGCGCCTTCAGGGAATCGGGGATGTGGATTGGGCGCAGGGGCTTCGCCCCGAGCTGCATATCGAGTCCTCGACACTTGCGGTCGGGGATGTCCTTTCCTGGTATCGAGCCCTGCAGCCGGACGTCGCAGCGGATTTGCGCGCGGATTGCGCTCTTGGCCTGGATTTAAAGCTTGGCGGATGGCCCATCCAACTTCAGCAGGGCTCCATTTCGAGCGCTGGCGGAACGCTGGCCGCAAAATCGTTGCCTGCCACTCTGCATATCGGCGCTTTGAACGCGAGCGTTTCGCGCGGCGGGATCGATTTTGCGCCAACGGAGATTTCCTTTGCGCCTCCTGGATTGGAATCGGTGCGGGATCAGGCCAAGGCGGGCAGCGAGTCTCGGAATTCTTTTGTCGTACGCGGGTCGCTTTCTCCCCAGGCAAATGGCGAATTCCACTGGCCGCTGGATTGGAACTTTTCCGTTGAAGGCGCAACGCCGCGCGTGGAGGACTGGTTCGCTTTGTCCGCGGCTTTTGCGCAACCTGTGAATTCAGGGTGGACGGCAGCGGGTCCTCTGGCGATCAAGATACGCGGAGTTCGTCGCGGAGAATCACCGGCGGTTCCGTGGCTCGGTACCATGGATTTCCTTGGACTAACCTTGAGTCCCGCGTACGTCAATCAACCCCTGCGCTTCCCCAAAACCCATATTGAATTCGCGCCTTTGCAGCAGGCCATCACTTTATCCGCGGCGGAGGCATTCGGAGCGGTCTGGCACGGCTCAATCGTCCGGAAATCCTCGGACAAGCAATGGACATTCGATCTGTCCGCGGACCATTTGGATGCGGCAGATCTTGACCGGTGGCTCGGCCCGCGCGCACGGCCCGGGTTTCTCGCGCGATTCACCGGATCGAATTCCACCGGCGCGCTTGCACTTCAGTCCGCGGACGCGGTTGTTACCCGGCTCGCCGCGCGCGGGCGGCTCCGCGCCGCCGTAATCGACATGGCGCCGATGCGGATCGAGAAATTCGACGGCGAAGCGGAACTCGCCGGGCGGGCAATCCAGATTCGGAAAGCCCAGGGCGATTTTTTCGGAGGAAAGATTTCCGGCTCGTTCGACGCGCAGCTTCTGCCTGATCCCTCGTACGAATTTCAGGGCGGCTTCGATCGCGTGGATCTAGACCGGCTGGGGCGCGCCATTCCATTTCTGAATAGCCGGATGGGCGGAAACGCATCCGCGACGCTCACACTTTCGGCACACGGCATCGGCCGCCAGGATCTGGTCAGTTCGATGAAAGGACAGGGAACGCTGAATGGACGAAATGTCACGCTGCGCGGACTCGATCTCTCCAGCGTCTTCCCTGGGGAAAATTCGGACACTACCGCGGATTTGCTTGCGTCGGTGCAGGGAATGTACCGCATCCAAAATATGGGAATCGATCTCGCCGATTTCGTGCTGGATAATTCCCGGGGCCGGCTCGAAACGGAAGGCCGCATCGATTTCTCTCACGCGCTGAGCATTCGAGTCCGCCCTTCGATTTTCCAGGCCGCGGCGGCCCCTGCCTCCGCTTCGCCGCCGAGTTTTCTCTTGAGCGGAACGATCGAGCTCCCAAAGCTTGTACTTCCTTCCATCAATCCCAAGCAAACCGCCAGGCCCAACTCCCGCTAAGAATTGCACGCCGCGTTGGGTTGGTCTCTATTCCGTTGAAACTGCAGATTCTTGATGGATGCAAATCGTGGTTTGTCTTTTGACACGCAATGGACGCGGATGTATGTTTCCCGGTAGAGCCGTGGGTGTGGGGATGCGCAAGGATCCGAATCGCAACCGAAATTTCCGGACTTCAAACCTAGTGGAGGTGACTCAATGCATATGAGCCGCAGCCGTTTTCTGAACGGAATTTATTTATTCGCAGCCCTCGTGGTCGTTGGCGCGCCCATCGGGCGTTCAGGTTATCCAGCGAGGTTGTTTGCCCAACCTGCACCAAATACTGCTGCGGCAGCCTACGTTACGGCGGCTGATATTGACGCAGCCCTGAGGCAAATGCCGCCTAACAGCACGACGTTTGACAAACCGATCAAGACCGTCGACACAGGCGCGTACAAAGTCACGATTGTTATCCTTCGTCGTGTTCCGGGCCAGACTCCCGACAGCTCTCTCCTGCACGACCGCGTGACCGAGGTCTACCAGATTATTACGGGAGCGGGCATGTTTGAGACCGGAGGCACCCTTGTAGATGGGAAACCCGTCGACCTCACGACGGAAGCCGCAGGCCCGAGCATCCGAGGCACAATTCAGGGTGGCGAGAGCCGCAGGATCGGACCGGGTGATGTGGTTGTGATTCCTCCGGGCCTACCGCACCGGTTTAGCAAGCTCGATGGAACGATTACCTATCTGGTGACGCGCATCGAGGCGCCCCATCCCTAAAGGAAGCAATGTGGGAAGCTTGCGAATATTCACTCCCATCGGATTTGCCATCGGGAGTTAGCCGCGAGAATTTCCCAGCCTGACCAGGCAGCCTCTTTGGCAAATTCGTTGTATCCGGGGACGGAGAAGGGTACGATGCGCACACCGCAGGTCTAAATTCGAAATTCCGGTCCGCGAGGATATGTTGTTGAAAAGGAGCGCAAGAACATGGGTTCAATTACAAAATTGAGCAGACGGGGTTTGATCAAGTGCGGGCTCGCCTCGGCGGCCCTGCCAGTCGTTTCGGAAGTGTTAGGCTCGCCCGCTACCGCCCAGGCGCAGGCGAAAGCTGAATCCTCATTTGCAGCCGTCCCGGGCCAGAAGGGTGTGCAGGACGTCTTCGGGGCCTATGATGTGGACCCGAATTGGCCACACCCATTGTCGGAATTGCCCGGAAATGAACAGTGGAACTGGGGATCGGGAGAAGGCGTTTTTGCGGAAAACCCCGACCGCGTCTTTATTCTCCAGCGCGGCGAACTCCCGAACATCAAGCGCCCGAAGGAAATTGATCTTCCGCAACTCGGACCGAGCCTCGGGTTTCCCATCGGCCGCCTCCCGTGGCGCGACGCCACGACGGCCAGTCCCCCAGGTCCGCTCGATGGCCCAAACCACGGAACGGAAAATGTCGATTGGAAGTGGCAGAACTGCATCGTCGGCGTGAACGCCAAGGGAGAAATCAAAGAAACCTGGCCCGAGTGGGACAGCATGCTGCGACGGCCCCACGCGATTTACATCAACCCTTACGACAAGGACAAGTATGTGTGGCTAGTGGATGACTACCGGCACGCCATCTTCAAGTTCACTCACGATATGAAGAAGCTGGTGCAGACCATCGGCACGCCCAACCAAATGGGCGCTGACGCCACACACTTCTCCCGGCCCACTTACCTCGCCTGGCTGCCCGACAGCACCATGTTCGTGGCGGACGGATACGTCGGCACGCGCGTCGCGAAATTCGACAAGGACGGCAAATTCATCAGCGACTTTGGGCAGAAGGGAACGCCGCCCAACGAGACGCGTCCCGGCTACCTCAACGGTGTGCATGGAGTGGCCGTTGACGTTCCCAGCGGGCGTGTTTTCGTCAACGACCGGTACAACCACCGCGTCCAGGTGTTCGACACCAGCGGCAAATTCGTGAATATGTGGAAAGTGGGCGATCCGCCATCCGACGTGCATTGCCTCCACCTGTCCGCGGCCGACCGGCACCTCTGGCTCTTCGATCGCGGTACGAACAAAATGATCAAGTACGATCTCGATGGCAACTTCCTTTATTCCTGGGGCACCTTCGGCGATTTCCCCGGCGGATTCTGGGGCGTGCATGGAATGCACGTGGACCAGGAAGGCAATTTGTACGTGGCCGAGGTGGACAATGGCCGCGCGCAGAAATATATTCCGAGAAAGGGTGCGAACCCGGCCATGCTGATCGGCCCGGGCGTCAAGCCCGTGTGGACATAAACGCGGCCGGCATCAACAGTGGATCTTGGGGCGCTAAAGGCGTCTCAGGCGGCGCTGGTCAATCAACTTGAAATGAAATGTGCCCTCTCCGTCCAGAAGAACGCGGTTCACCGTGAAGGGGACGGAGAGGCCTCTACAAAACTGAAGCCCGGATGCCAGATTTTTTTATCGCGCCCCCCACATTTGGGGCATGCATGAGCGTGCCTTCCGGGCAGATGCTTGGAGGTATTCCTTGAGAAAAAAGCTTGCGACGATTCTCCTCGGGTTCTTGGCAGTTTCAGTTCCGCTGCTCGCGCATCACGGAGCTGCCGCGTATGACACGTCGAAAAAACTTGCCTTGAAAGGGACGGTAACGGAATGGTTTTGGGCCAATCCTCATTGCTTTCTGAGATTCGATGTGAAGGATGAAAAGGGCAACGTCGTCCACTGGGCGGCCGAGGCTAGCAATCCGTCCGACATGGTCAATCTCGGCTGGAGCAAGCAGTCTTTCAAGCCGGGCGACGAGGTTACTGTCACCGTGGAACCGGTCAAGAACGGGCTGCCGATCGGCCGTGTCGAGCAAGTCGTCCTCGCCAGTGGCCAGATTCTCAAGGGTCGCGTAGTATTCTAATCTTTTGATTCAACTCCACGAGTTGAATCGAATTGAATTCAAAGTTTGGGAAGGAACTTCGGAATGTTGCGTTTCTTCTTGGCCTCGGCACTTGCCCTGATTTCACCGCTTATGTTTGCCTTTCCAATGCGCGCTCAGGCCGCCCCGCCGCAGCAGTCAAAAACAGTTACGGATCAGAAAGCCG
>Ga0070731_10004404_pt1 | contig 12130 bp, 9 predicted proteins | sample Coa_R1_2_FD_66448 | JGI IMG/M metagenome (GOLD analysis project Ga0070731, IMG submission 66448) | Surface soil microbial communities from Centralia Pennsylvania, which are recovering from an underground coalmine fire - Coalmine... | ecosystem: Environmental > Terrestrial > Soil > Unclassified ... | reverse complement strand
TCAGCCACTTCACGAAGGCGGCTGTAAGGGACCCAATTCCTGCGCCGGGGTCAAGCAGGCGTATGTGGGCGGCGAATGGCAGCGGATGAAATAGCGAAGCGACTAGCTCCGCTACGTCAGGCGGGGTCAGGAATTGCCCGAGTTGTTCCTTTTCCTCGCGTGGCCGATCAGCAGCCTCCGCCCGGAGTCGCTCTACGTCGATTGTGAGCTGAGCGCCTGTCATAGCTCTCTGGTGCGATTTCTAGTATGACTCTTTTGCTGCCCCGCTGCTAGGAACCAATGGTCGTGTTGTCTTGGGAACCTGGTGGGAACCGGGACAGACCGGACGCTCCCCCAAGTCTTCCGTCTACGACCCCATCTATGACCCCAACGATGAACTCATCCAGATCGCAGATCTATTGAACCATGGCCCAAGTGCCACCGGTGCGCAGAAGGGCTGGGCTCCAACGGTATCTCAAGATTTTTCTCGCTGAGGGTGCACCCGACACTTTTCCACAGCCTTCCACAAAAAGAAACCCGCCGTTTGTGACGAACAACCTTTACTGAGAATTCAGGAAGGCCCAAACTCGCCATATGCGCGAGAGCTCTACCAACAGGTTTTCCTCTACCGAGCTCGCGAACGGCTCCAGGCCCGAAGCTAAGTCCTTATTACAGAATATTTTAGATACTAAGTCCTTGCGGCTCAGGATTTTACCAGGACTCCTTCACGCCCCGAGCCCGCAAGTCTTTAGCAATGAGTATTTTTAGGGAAAGTGACGAAAAAAATTAGAGATATCCGATATGAAGGCCTTACGGGGAGTACTCACAATGGTGACTGATCGTCTCGAAGGGCGCTGCGCATTCAAAACCTTACTTGCGAGTCACGCTGCGACCGAGGGCGACCAGGAAGATTGCGCTTTTGCCGCGAGCGTGGGGCGAGAAGAAGTTGACTACCTCATCGTCGTAAAACGTCAGGCCGCTGGCGCCGAGGCGCTGGGCGTAGGCGGCGAGGTAGAGCTTGCCGCCTAGGATGCCGGCTTCGAGTTGCGCGGCGCGGTATCCGCGGTTTCCGTAGCGCTCCAGAATCTTCTTCAGATCGGCAAGGAAGAACACGTCAACCGCGGCATCAGCGGGAATCGGTTGGTCGAGTCCGAGGAAGCCGGCCTTGTCGCGGAAGTCGCCGGGCTTCAGCAGTTCGAGAAGTTTCTCATCCCAGCGATAGACGTAGGCTCCGGCGGCCAGACCGTCCACTTTGTTGACGATCAGGTAGAGGTCATTGAGGTGACTGCCGAATGGATCGAGAAAATCGGCGGGAATCCCACGCGTGGCACGATCGAGCATGACAGATAGTTGCGGCAGCGTGATCGATTGGCGCGAGAACTGGCGAGTCGAGCCGCGGCGAGAGATGACCTTCTCGATGGAATCGGCGGGAATGTCATCGATGGGCGGTTGCAGTGACACGGTTGTCCCTTTGGAAGGAACAGAGTCATGCCCTGGCGTCTTGCCGCGCTCGGCTATGACTTCGGCCGCGGAATCGAGCGAAGATGCCTCATGCATCTTGCGCATCGCCGGATAGTCGACCTCTTCGTTCGAATAGGGAACGATCGGAAGGTCGAGAGGCACGATTTGCGGCGAGCCAGACGGGGTAGATTGTTGATAGCCAATCGAGACCAGAGAGAATGCGACTTCGCGTTTGGTGTCGAGGCTAAGCAACTCATTGATCTGCGAGTCGACGAATCCGGTCACGATCCCGGCAGGAAGATTCGACGCTTCGGACATCGCCAATAGATTGGCAAGGATGGTGCCGTTGTCCCAGCCGAAGTGGCGATAAGTGCGGGAGCGATATTTCCAGGCGTTGCGCCAGTAGGTGCCGGTACAGATGATGGTCACCGGAGCGTGTGCGATGGCTGGGTCGCCGGCCGTGGCTTCGACCAGCACTTGCCGGAAGTCGCCGGCCCGCAACTGGCGTAAGCCGAACTCCGCGACACCGAAATGGTAGACGCCAGCAGCGAGGCCGGGCGAATTCGCGCCGGGGATAGGTTCACCGGGTAAATCGGTGCAGACAACGTAGAGTTCGATTTCGTAGAGTGCTCCAGTGCAGGCCGCAGCGCGAAAGAATGTTTCTCCCTGCTCGTGCTTCTTACTCCGCACGACTCCGGCCGAGAAGAAGAGGAGCTGCGCCAGGGTCTCGAGATTCGGGATTGCTTCGCCTTGAGCTTGTCGCGGAGGTGCAGCGATAGCATCAAGCGCGGCCCGGCCCGTCTCCTGGAAATCTCTGGGCAGCCGCATAACTTCGAGCGTGGGATAAATCTTGAACAACAGCGGCTTGTTGTCCCAGTCCAGAAAATGAGGATTCATCCGGATGCTGAGTGGCGAATGCTTGGTGCCGCTGTGATATTGCCACGCGGCGTCGAGGTGGTTGTTCTGGCTCAAACGACGAGAGCTCCTTGGGCTTTAGCGGTAGGCGGTGGGCGGCAGGCCGGTGATGCGGACTCCGGCGTGACCTTTGTAGCGAATGTTCATGCCGATCAGCAACGCTGTGATCTGCTCGACGATGCGGGCGTTTTGCAGCGGACCGCCGTCGAGGGCGCGGACGCCGGGAATCTTCGCCGCTAGTTCGCGGGTGAGTTGCGAGGCGTCGGCATCGTTGCTGCAAACGATCACGTCGCAATCGAGTGGGGCGTCGCCATTGAGCATGTCGGCGGAAACATTGTGGAAGGCCGCGACAACGCTGACTTCCTTGGGCACGAGTTCGGCGGCCTGCTGCGCGGCGGAGCCTTGCCAGACGCCGAGAGTGCGCGAGGCGCGTCCACCGACACTGGCTGCCAGGGGAACGGTGGCGTCGATGAGAATGCTGCCGGCCGTCATGGCGGGCTTGAGTTCCTTGAGGAGCGTGGCCTGGCCCTCGAATGGAACCGTCAGCATCAGAATGTCGGCGGCGGCACAGGCGGCGGCGTTTTCCATGCCGGAGACAATGGCATCGGGCCCGGCTCTTCGCTGGATGGCGGCGGCGGTTTGTTGGGCGCGCTCTTCGTTGCGCGAGCCGATGATTACGGTCTCTCCGGCGCGTGCCCAACGCAGAGCGAGCCCCATGCCGGCGGGGCCGGTGCCTCCGATGACGGCGATGGGGCGGACGAGGCCAGCTGGGTTAGTGGTCGCCATTATGCGAATTCCGCCTCGAGCAACTCTTCGACGAGCGAATCTTCGGAGGCGCACTCCGCTTCGTTCATCGGAAGCTTGATGTGGATGCGAGAGTAGCTCGTGTTGCGTTCGGCGGGGATGCGACCCATTTCCAGAATCAGCGATTGAAAGTCTTCCGGGCTGGTGTACTGGCCCGCGGTGGCTCCGGCTTCGCGCGAAATGTTTTCTTCCATCAAGGTGCCGCCGTAGTCGTTGGCCCCGGCGTGCAGACAGAGTTGCGAGAGGCGGCGATTCAGCTTCACCCACGAAACTTGAATATTGTTGATCGAACCCGCCAGCAGGAACCGCGCCAAGGCGTGAACTTTGAGATGTTCGCCGAGCGTCGGGCCGGTGCGCGCTAATCCCTGATGGAAGAGCAGCGTGTTCTGGTGGATGAAACCCAACGGAACGAACTCGGTGAAGCCTCCGGTTTCTTTTTGGATGTCGCGGAGCAGGAGCATCTGGCGGACCCAGTGTCCCGGGGTTTCGGCGTGTCCGTACATGAGCGTCGACGTCGTGCGAATGCCGCAGCGGTGTGCGGTTTTGATGACTTCGATCCATTGCGCGGTGGAAAGTTTGTTGGCCGAGAGGATGTGGCGTATCTCGTCATCGAGAATTTCTGCGGCGGTGCCGGGGAGGGTGCCGAGGCCGTTGTCGCGCAGCATCGAAAGATAATCGGCCAGGGGCATGCCGGTGAGTTCGACGCCGTAGGTAATTTCCATCGGCGAGAAAGCGTGAATGTGCATGCGCGGCACGGCGTTCTTGATGGCGCGGAGAATATCTCGGTAATGAAACTTGGGAAGATCGTGCGGCAGGCCGCCCTGGATGCAGACTTCGGTCGCGCCGAGTTGCCAGGCCTCGACGGCTTTTTGCGCCATTTGATCGAGTGTGAGGAAGTAAGTGTCGGCCTCGCGCGGGCCGCGGCTGAAGGCGCAGAACTTGCATCCCACGAAACAGATATTGGTGAAATTGATGTTGCGGTTCACTACATAAGTGACGAGGTTGCCGGCGAGTTCGGCGCGGAGCAGGTTCGCGGCGACCAGCAGGCCGAGGAGGTCGTCGCCTTCGGAATTGGCCAGCGCGTAGGACTCTTCGAGAGACAGGTCGGCGCCGTTCTGGGTTTCGAGGACTTTTTCCAGCGAGCAACGCAGTGCGGGAGTCAAGCGCGGAGCAATCTCAGGCCAATCGAGCGAGGGAAAGGATTCGAGTTGCGAAGTCGTGAGTTCGAGCATCACACTCTCCGTAGAAACGTAGCTTGCTAGGTCTCTTTCGCCACAAACTGGTGTGCCTGCGGCGCCAAGACGTTGCGAGCAATGTCTCTACAGTGTAGCGCTATTTCTAGCGGAACAAGTCTGTGGCCGCCGGACGCAGCAATTCTTTTGCGCTGCCTGCGGCTGACTCATAGCGGAATCCGCGGACGATGCAGGCGGGGGCGCGGTTGAGTTTGCCGCAGACGAGTCCGGCGGCGCAGGCCAGTTCGTCGGCGACGGCTTCGACGCTGGCTTTCAGCTTGTATCCATGAGAATCGCGGAGGCCGCGGTCGTCGCGCAGCGGTTTCATTCCGGCGATGCCGATGGCGACCTCCGTCAGGCCTTCGCGCCAGGGGCGGCCGAAACTGTCGGTGATGATGACGGGGATGGCCAGGCCGGTTCGCTTCTTGATGGCGCGGCGAAAGTTGGCGGCGGAGCGGTCAGGATCTTCGGGGAGCAGCAGGGCGTGAGTGCCTCCGTCGACGTTGGAGACGTCAACGCCGCTGTTGGCGCAGAGGAAGCCGTGGTGCGTCTCGGTGATGAGGACGCCGTTCTTGCGACGGATTACGGCGCGGCTCTCGCGGAGGGCTAGTTCGATGACTCGCGGATCGAGCGCGTATTGGTTCGCCCATGCGATGGATTCTTTCGTGGGCTCGATTGTGGAGAGGTCAACGATGCGGCCTTCTGCCTTGGAGACGATTTTGTGTTTCACGACGAGGATATCGCCGGGTTCGAGGCGGACGAATTCGAGCAACTTGTCAGCGACGGAGTCGCCGGGGAGGATTTCTTCGGGGAGGCAGATGGGGATCAGGCGGAGTTCGTTCGGTGCATGCGGCGGATTCTTTCGCCCCTTTGGAGCTGGTTGCTTCTGCCCTGCTGACCCACGGCTTGCGCCGTGGGCTGTAATCTTGCGCCGCTTCGCGGCTGACTTGCCCTGTGTGGTCGGCTTGATCATCAACTCATGATATCGATCCGGGGCCGGCATGGCAGATTTTCATCTGCCGCCGCTGCGCGGCTGGACGGACGAGGCGTCCGTCTCTATACGAGCATATTCGCGGGCCAGTTGCTGGGCACGGGTTTCGCCGGGTAGCGAAATCAAACGCTGGAGATCTTCGGGATTGTCTACGTCGACGGCGATGCCGGGCAGGTTCAGTATTACGCAGGGCTTCCCTGTCGCTTGCGCGGCGGCGCGGTGGGGTTTGAAGCTGTCGTTGCCGAAGCGGAGTGGGAATAAATTCGCGGGACGGCGGAAGGCGGCGTTGGTGCCGCGTCCGTCGGCGGCGGGAACGAGTACGCTGCCTTCTTCCGGTGCTTGCTTCAGAATTTCTTCGAGTTCCGAGGCCTGAATCAACGGAATGTCCGCCGGGATCACCAGCGCGCTGTCGACGCGCCGTTCGACGCAGACGCGCGTTGCCAACTCGATTGCGCCGGTCTCTCCCGGATTTTCGGGATCAGGAATGATTTCGAACACGTATTCCGTCGCCAGCTCTACGGCGTAAGGGTCGCTGCTGACGACCGCGACCGGCGGGCGGGTCTTCCAATTGTGCAAGGTTGTCAGGACGTCGTGCAGCATGGCTTGCGCCAACGCGGTGCGGGAGGGTTGATCGAGGATCGCGGCGAGGCGTTGCTTGGCCGCGGATAGATTCTTCACTGGAACGAGAATCACTTCGAACCCAATCGACGAAAGGCGACGCCGTGTTGCTGAGATTCGTTGGCTGCCCGCGGATCCTGCTTGACGTGCGAGAGGACTTCGCGCGCCAGGGCTGCTTTGTCCTCGGCATTGCGCATGATCGTGTGCGTACATTGCACGCGCAGGCCATTGGTCCGAAGAACCTCGGCGGCGCGGGCATCGCGGGTGTCGCAGACCAGGACGTCGAGAAAATCTTCGTAGGCTTGCGCCACGCCGCCGATGGAACAAGGCAGTCCCTGTGCGGCCATCAGAATTCCTGCTGGACCGGCAACTGGCGCATTGCCAATGATGGGACTGATGGCGGCAATTTTTCCCCGGGCACTCACTAGAGCCTCGCGAATCCCGGGCACCGCCAGAATTGGACCAATGCTGGTGACGGGATTACTCGGCGCAATCACAATTGCGTCGGCTGACAGGATGGCGTCGACGACTCCGGGGGCGGGCTCCGCGTCGGAAGCTCCGGCGAAGCGCACGGAGTTCACCGGATCCTGATACCAGCGCTGCACGAAATATTCTTCGAAGCTAAGCTCGCCAGCCGGAGTATCGATGCGAGTTTCAACCCTCGAGTCGCTCATGGGCATCACGCGCGCCTTCACGCCGAGCTTTTCTGAGATGACTGTGGTGGCATCGGAAAGCGTCTTGCCCTCGGCCAGCAAGCGCGAACGCAGCAGGTGCATGGCGAGGTCGCGGTCGCCGGTGTGGAACCATGTTGGCTCGCCGAGTTGTCCCATGGCCTGCAGGCAGAGAAAGGTGTCGCCCTTCACGCCCCATCCGCGCTCGCGGCTGAGCATGCCGGAGAGCACATATGTAATTGAGTCGATGTCGGGCGATACATAGAGACCCCACCAGAGTAGGTCGTCACCTGTGTTGACGACGAGCGTAATGTCTTCGGCGGGCACGACCTGGCGGAGGCCGTCGACAAATTTCGCGCCACCGGTACCGCCGCTGAGGACGCAGATCATTGCTTCGGCTCCATCATGCGGCAGTTCTTATCGTCATGGCGGAAGAAAAAGCGTTTGACCGCAAAGGTCGCAGAGGAACCGCCGCAAAGGACGCGAAGAAAAGCAAACTCGGAATTAGTTCGGTTATGCATCAGGCAGCCCTCGTTACGGACTTCTGCGCTAGGCCGTGATCATCGGCGGCGGCGCGCAATTTTTCAGACAGCAGGCCGGGCTTGGCCGTGACTGCGGGAATGAATTCGGGATACACCGGCAGGCGCTGCTGCAGAGCGAATCCCTTGGCTTCGGTGCGCAGGCGCAGTTGTTCGAGGTGCGGCCAGGGCTTCTCGGGATTAATGAAGTCGGGGGTCAGCGGCGAAATTCCTCCCCAATCATTGATGCCGGCGTCCACCAAATCATCATAGTAAGGTGCGGAGAGATTGGGCGGGGCCTGAATATTGACGTTTGGGAGTAACAAGCGAGCTACCGCCACGGTGCGGAGCATCTCGCCGCGCGTCGGCTCGGGCCAGTCGGCCATGGGAATGGCGGGCTTCACGCGGAAATTCTGTACGATCACTTCCTGGATGTGTCCATAGCGCTCGTGCAAATCGCGGATCGCGAGTAGCGTGTCGACCCGGTCTTCGAGGGATTCGCCGATGCCGATGAGCAATCCCGTGGTGAAGGGGACGTGCTGCTTACCCGCTTCTTCGATGGTGCGCAGGCGCTTGGCTGGAACTTTGTCGGGTGCGTTGTCGTGGGCTGCGCCGGGGGCGAGCAGGGCGACATTGGTGGTTTCTAGCATCAGGCCCATGCTGGGGGAGACGGCGGCGAGGCGTGCGATCCATTCGGCGCTGAGCAGGCCTGGGTTCGGGTGTGGGAGCAGGCTTGTTTCGCGCAGCACCAGTTCGCACATGGCTTCGAGATAATGCAGCGTGGACTTGTAGCCGAGATGGCGCAGCGTCTCGCGCATCTCGGGAAAAAGCAGTTCGGGCTTGTCGCCTAGACTGAAGAGCGCTTCGGTGCAGCCGAGTTTTTCGCCGGCGCGGGCGACCGAGAGGACTTCGTCCGGGGTCATGGTGTGCGCGCCGGGGTCGCCGGGATCGCGGCGGAAGGTGCAGTATCCGCAGTAGTCGCGGCAGAGATTCGTGAGCGGCAGGAAAACCTTGCGCGAATAGGTAATGACGCCGGGCTTGAAGCGCTCTTTGGCGGCGCGGGCCGCGGCCAGCAGTTCGGGAAGATCGTAGTCCGGACAGCCGATCAGACGGATGGCGGCTTCGCGCGAGATGGAGCTCAGGGTCACTTGCTCGAATGATACAACGTGTCGTGGTAATGTAGCGGTTCGTGTGGACTGGGGCTTCGAACCCGTCCCCAAGCAAGGACCATGAGTCTGAATTCTTCCGAGTTCCGAAGAGCGATGGGGCAATTCGCCACCGGGGTGACCATCATCACCGTTGACCTGGAAGGAGAAGGGCATGGTGGTGTCCATGGTATGACCGCCAACGCGTTTGCGTCGGTGTCGCTCGATCCGCCGCTGGTGCTGGTTTGCGTGGATCATACGACGCGCACGCACGCTCACCTGCACGCGAAGAAGCGATTCGGGATTAATGTACTCTGCGAGGATCAGCGGGCAATTTCGGAGTATTTCGCGCGCCCCGAGCGCGACCAGGAGCGCGCCGAAGCCAAGGCCGGAGCCCGATTTGACAGGACGAAGCATGGCACTCCGATGCTGGATGGGGCGCTCGCGTACCTGGAGTGCCGTCTGCACTCGGCGCAGGCGGCGGGCGACCACACCATCTTTATCGCAGAAGTTGAGGACGTATTGGTGCGGGAGGGTGAGCCATTGCTGTTCTTTCGGGGGAAGTACCGGAAGGTGGGAGGGGACGTCGGGGAGTAGGATCAGATTTTCTGGGTGATACCCATGCGCGATGTCGAAAAAATTATCGAGCAATTCCGCGAGCTGTATCCAGCGGTGGAAGTTAGTCAGCTCAAAGTGCTTCACCCTGGAGCCGATGACGACGGATTGTGGTTCTTCAGCCATTGCGAAAGTCCAGTTCAAGCACAAATTGAGTCACCAAATGGGATGTGTCCGTTCCTAGTCGAGGCAGATGAGAGTGAGGCCAGGACTACAAATTCTATTGACGAAACGGTTCAGGTTCTCACGGCTCTCCTCCGTTTGGCCAAGACCTAGACAAGCCGGGACGACTGAGTTCGGTAAATGTCACTTTTCGCCCGACACAACATCTAATGGTCAACGCAGAAATAAATCATGAGATCGGGAGTTGATTCATGACCGAAAAGACGGCTGAAAAACTTATGCAGGACAAAGCGGAACTGAAGCAGAAGCTTACGCCGGAGCAGTATCACGTGACGCAAGAGGCCGGCACCGAGTGTGCCTTTACCGGCAAGTACTGGGACACGAAAGATCCTGGGATGTATCACTGCGTGTGTTGCGGAGCGCCGCTGTTTGATTCGCGGACGAAGTTTAATTCCGGTACCGGCTGGCCCAGCTTCAACAAGCCGGAGGGCGGCGGGGTGGTCGAGCATCGGGATACGAAGTATGGGATGGTGAGGACCGAAGTTCGCTGCGCCAAGTGCGATGCGCATCTGGGGCACGTGTTTGAGGATGGTCCCGCGCCGACCGGACTGCGCTATTGCATGAATTCGGCAGCGCTGGATTTGCGGCCGACGGAGAAGAAGTAAGGCCTCAGGGGCTGAAGCCCGCGTCGTTTGATTGCTAACGGCACGACTGAAGTCGTGCCCTTCCCGATTCGTTTCGGAGCTCCGATCGTCTCGGGATAGATCAAAAAACAAAGGGACACGCGTGAGCGTGACCCTTGTTTTCTGCTCGACCGACTACTCGACAAACTCATTCAACAAACTACTCGCCAACTATGCGCTGGCAGTGGCGGCCATCGCCTTGGGCTGTTCCTGCTTGGGCTGTTCCTGCTTGCCCTGCTGCTGGCCTTGCTTGCCTTCGCTGCGAACCTGAATTCCGCCTTTGAGCGACGCGCCATCTTCTACGCTGATGCGCACGGTGGAGATGTCGCCGTTCACTGAGCCTTCGGCACGGACATCGACGCGATCACTGCATTCGATGTTGCCATTCACCTTGCCCATCACGACAACTTCGCGGGCCTGGATGCTGGCGTCGACCTTCCCGTTGCGGCCGATGGTGACACGGCTCTCGGGCATGTTGATCTTGCCTTCGATGCGTCCGTCAATGTAGAGCGCCTCGGAGCCGCTGATTTCTCCCTTGATGACCAGCGTGCGGCCAATGGTGGCCTGATCGATCGGAGCGGTAACCGTCTTGACCGGGTTGTTAGGGTTGACGTTGGGAGCCGGCGAGCCGGCCTTGGGATTGAACGAGTAGTCCGACGACTGAAGCATGCGACCTTCCTCTGGGTTTCCGCGCGACCTTGCGTCCCTGAATAACGATTAACGATTACAGTAGGCGCCGCAGCCTGCGGTTGGTCTTTGAAATTTGTGGCCTCGCCAGTTGCTGGCCACTTGGCCAAGTTGACTATCGCACAGGCGTAAGCGCGGGTGAGAGATTACGGAAGATGGTGTACGGGTGCGGAGAGGGAGATTTACGTTAGTCGGAGCCCTGTAGAGCCTCGGCCGTGTCTTCCCATTCCTTGAGCAGAGCAGCGTGACTCACTTTGTGCTGGTCTAGCTCCTGGGACTGGCGCTGGCTTTCGTCGGCGCTGACGAAATTCTGCAATGCCGTTTCCAGGCGTTCGATTTCGGATTCAGTGCTGCCGATTTTTTCTTCCAATTCGCGGACGCGGTCTTCCATTTGCTTGCGCTTGATGGGATTCACGCGCTTCTTCGGGATCTCGGATTCCACGCTCGTGTTTCCGTTTGCCGGTTGTGCCGCCACTGTCGACTCAATTCCCGCCGCACCAGCGGGCGCTCCCGATGATTTCGCCTTCTTCGTTCCCGGTACATCGTCCAGTGTTGGGGCAACATGCTGGCCGCCCTGCTTGCGCCAGAGATAGTCTTCGTAGTTTCCGGGGAAGATTTCGACCTTGCCGTCGCCGACTTCGAAGACGCGCGTTGCCAGCTTGTCGATGAAGTAACGGTCGTGCGAAACGAAGACGACCGTGCCGGTGTATTCGACGAGCGCGTTGAGCAGGACGTCTTTGGCGCGCAGGTCAAGGTGGTTCGTTGGCTCGTCGAGCAGGAGAAAATTTGCCGGATGCAGTAGCAAGCGGAGCAAGGCGTAGCGTCCGCGCTCGCCGCCGGAGAGGACACCGATCTTTTTGAAGACATCTTCGTCGGAGAACAGGAAGCAGCCAAGCAGGCCGCGCAGTTCGGTTTCGCCAGAGCCGGGAGACGCATCGCCGAGGTCGTCGAGGATGTGCGCGTCGGGATCGAGTTCTTTGTATTGATCCTGCGCGAAGTAGTCGGATTCCACGTTGTGGCCGAGCTTGTATTCCCCGCGCGTGACTTTCTCAGTCCCGGCCAGCAGCTTGATCAAAGTCGACTTGCCCGCTCCGTTCACGCCGACCAGCGCGATGCGCTCTCCGCGCTCGATCATGAAGCTGACGTTACGGAAGACTTCTTTGTCGGCGCCGCCATTTTTCCCTGGATAGGTTTTCGCCACATTCTCGAACTCTGCAACGATGCGACCGCTGGACTTGGGTTGCGGGAAAGAGAAATGAATAGTCTTCTCTTCCGGCGGAACCTCGATGCGCTCGATCTTCTCCAGTTCCTTGATGCGGCTCTGCACCTGCTTCGCTTTCGTCGCCTGATAACGGAAGCGGTTGATAAACATTTCCAACTGCTCGATGCGGTCGCGCTGGTTTTTATAGGCGGCGGTCAGTTGCTCGTTGCGCTGGGTTTTCTGCGACAGAAACTTGTCGTAGTTGCCGGTGTAGAACCAGAAGCGCTTGTTCCAGATCTCGGCGATCTTATTCACCGTCACGTCGAGAAAATAGCGGTCATGCGAAATCAGCACGAAGGCGTGTGGATAGTTCACCAGATATTCTTCCAGCCAGTTGCGAGCTTCAAGATCGAGATGGTTGGTTGGCTCGTCGAGCAATAACAGGTTGGGCTGCTGCAACAGCAGCTTGGCCAGCGCAAGCCGCATC
>Ga0070731_10004403_pt1 | contig 12133 bp, 11 predicted proteins | sample Coa_R1_2_FD_66448 | JGI IMG/M metagenome (GOLD analysis project Ga0070731, IMG submission 66448) | Surface soil microbial communities from Centralia Pennsylvania, which are recovering from an underground coalmine fire - Coalmine... | ecosystem: Environmental > Terrestrial > Soil > Unclassified ... | reverse complement strand
GTGCTCGATGCGGACCACGCGGGGCTCGACGACGTCAAGGAACGGATCGTCGAGTACCTTGCCGTGCGCAAGCTCCGGCAGGAGCGAGGCATCGCCGACGACAAGCGCTCCGGCGCGATCCTGACGTTGATCGGACCGCCCGGAACCGGCAAGACCTCCGTCGGCGAGTCCATCGCACGCGCGCTCAACCGCGAGTTCGTGCGCATGTCGCTCGGCGGCGTGCGCGACGAGGCAGAGATCCGCGGCCACCGCCGCACCTACATCGGCGCGCTGCCCGGCCGCCTCGTCCGCGCGCTCAGGGATGCCGGGACGATGAACCCGGTCATCCTGCTCGACGAGGTCGACAAGGTCGGCGCCGACTGGCGCGGCGATCCGTCTGCCGCGCTGCTCGAGGTGCTCGACCCGGCGCAGAACCACTCGTTCCGCGACCACTACCTCGACGTCGAGCTCGACCTGTCCGAGGTCGTCTTCATCGCGACGGCGAACGTCGCCGAGACGATCCCGGGTCCGCTGCTCGACCGGATGGAGGTGATCCGGTTCGACGGCTACACGGTCGACGAGAAGGTCGCGATCGCCCGCGGCTACCTGTGGCCGCGCCAGCGCGACCGCGCAGGGCTGCGCGAGGACGAAGTCGCGATCGACGACCCGACGATCGAGCTGATCGTCTCGCAGTACACGCGCGAGGCTGGCGTCCGGCAGCTCGAGCGCGAGCTCGGCAAGCTGCTGCGCAAGGTCGCGACCGGCATCGCATCGAGGACGCGTGAGGCGCCGGTCGTGATCGACGAGCCGACGGTCCGCGACGGCCTCGGCAGGCAGCGCTTCTACCAGGAGGCAGCCGAGCGCACCGCCGTTCCGGGCGTTGCAACCGGCCTGGCCGTCACCGGCACCGGCGGCGACGTGCTCTTCGTCGAGGCGACCCGGATGAACGGCAGGGAGGACCTCGTGCTCACCGGGCAGCTCGGCGACGTGATGAAGGAGTCGGCGCGGATCGCGCTCTCCTACGTCCGCTCGCACGCCTCCGAGCTCGGGATCGAAGAGGAGGCGTTCGACAACGCGAGCTTCCACGTGCACGTCCCCGCGGGCGCGATCCCGAAGGACGGCCCGAGCGCCGGCATCACGATGACGACCGCGCTCGCGTCGCTCCTCACGGGCCGCCCGGTCAAGCACACGGTCGGCATGACCGGCGAGGTGACGTTGCAAGGTCGCGTGCTGCCGATCGGCGGGCTGAAGCAGAAGGCGCTCGCCGCGCACGCAGCGGGGCTGACCGACGTCATCATCCCGGAGCGCAACCGCGCCGACCTCGACGACGTCCCCGCCGATGTCCGTGACGAGATGTCGTTCCACCCGGTGATGAGCCTCGGCGAGGTGCTCTCGCTCGCGCTCGAGCCGGAGCCGACCGCACATGCGCTGTCGTAGGTGCGCGCCGCTCCCCGAGGAGATCCGCCGCGCGGCGGATCTCCTCGAGCGGCGCTGGACGGTTTCGATCCTCTGGGCTTCGTACGAAGGCGCGGTTCGCTTCAACGAGTTCCTGCAGGTGCTCGGCTCCGTCCCGCCGGCGACGCTGAACGCGCGCCTGCGCGAGCTCGAGCAGGCCGGCGTGCTGGAGCGGCGCGTGCTGGACACGCGCCCGCCGCGCGTCGAGTACGTGCTCACGCCGCGAGGCGAACGGCTCCGCTCGCTCGTGGCGGCACTCACCCAGTTCGCGCACCAGACGACGGCCTGACTCCGGTTAGAGTGGGCGGCGTTGGCTGACCGCCTTGTCGCGCTCCGCTGGGCTCGCCCGCTCCTCGTGGTCGTCGCCGGAACGGCGCTGGCCGGCTGCGGCGGGGGGACCAAGGCCGATTCGCTGCCGACCGTCGTCCAGGCGGCGCGCGCCACGCTGTCGGCCTCGGCCTCGTCAACCCTCTCGCTCGACGGTGCGAGCGCCTTCGGGGCTCCGCACGCGGCGCTCCAGGGCCAGGGACAGTTCGGCTTCCAGGACGGCATCGGCTACCAGTCGGTCGACGTCGCCGGGGGCCGCGTGACCGTGGTCTACGCGCCGCAGCGCGTCTACCTGCAACCCACGGTCGAAACCCTGCTGCCGCCGACGAAGGAGTGGGTGGCGGCGACGGTCCCCGCCTCGGGACGGGTGAGCGGCGACATCGCGCGCTTCGTCGAGCAGGCCGAAGGCCTCAGCCCGGCGCTTCTGCTCCACGAGGTCGTCTGGGGTGGGCAGAGAGCCGGAGCCCGTGGGCACACGACGGTGAACCACGTGCGCCTTGCGCGCTACGACGTCACGGTCGACCTGTCGCGTGCGGCGGCGAAGGCGGCGCACCAATCACCCGCAGAGCACCTCGCGATCGAGCAGGAGCTGGCCGCCGCGCCGCGCGTGCAGGTGACGGTCCTGATCGACGGCTCGGGCCGCGTCGCGCGCATGGAGGCGACCACGCCGGGCGCGGGTCTCGGCCCGGCCACGGTCGACCTCACGCGCCTCAACTACCGCTTCGCATCGGGCCCGCCTCCGGACGGGCAGGTCTCGGAGCTCTCCGCGCTCGCTGGGTCCTACGCGTCGACCGTGCGATCACCCTGGGCCCGCGGGGCGCGGTAGACGTGGCCCGCCGCCCTCTGCTCCCGGTACTTGCCGCGCTCGTCGCGTTCGGCGCCGCTGGGTGCGGCGGCGGCGGCGCGAAGAGCGCGGCTGCATCGCTCGAGCTCGTCGTCGGCGCTGCGAAGAACACGCTCGGACAGACGACGCGTGGACTGACGACGTTGACCGATCCGCGCGCGTTCGGCGACTCGCCCGCGCAGCTCCAGGCGATCAGCGTCTTCGACGTCGCGAGCCAGCTGACGTTCGCACGGGTCGACTTGCCGGGCCCGGTCGAGAAGAACAAGAGCCCGCGGCAGGACTTCGTGGTCCTCACGCCGACGACGCTCTATCTCGACCCGGCCTCGAAGGCGGCGCTCCCGAAGGGAAAGCTGTGGCTTTCGCTGCCGCTCGCGTCACCCTCCGCAGCCACGGGGCGCACCGCACGTTACGTCGAGCAGGCGGTCGGCCTCGATCCGCAGCTTCTGCTCGACGAGATCGCGTGGGGCGGCGTCTCGGCGGCGCACCACGGCAGCACCGTCGTCGTCCACATCCCGCTCGACAAGTACGTCGTCACAGTCGATCTCGAGCGCGCGCTCGCTGGTGTCGGCGGGAGGCTCGCGCGTGCGGCGAGGATAGCGATCGAGGAGCAGCTGGCGTCCGCCGGCAGCCATACGAAGGTCGACATGACGGTGCTCGTCGATGCCGACGGCCGGGTCGCCCAGCTCACGGGATCCATACCGGGCTCGGGGCTCGGCACGATCTCCAGCACGATGTCGTACGGAATCAAGATCAGTCCGAGCACGCCGTCGCCGGCGCAGGTCGTCCCGCTCGCGTCGGTCGCCGACTCGCCGGCCTGGACGGCGAAGTCGCCGTGGGACTTCTGAGCACTCCCTAGATCAGGCCGGTCTCGCGGATCAGCCGCGCGGCGGTGCTGCCGTCCCCGAGCTTCGCGACGCTCACCGTCGTATGCGGTGTCTTCGCGAACGGGGTCAACGCTGGGTTCGCCGCGACGCCGGGCAAGGCCGGATACTCGAAGTCGTCGCCCTTGGCGAGCAGGCGCTGGCCGTCCGGACTGATCACGAACCGGATGAACTTCAGCGCGGCGGCGCGGTGCTTGCTCGACGCGAGCACCCCGATCCCGGAGACGTTGACGATCGAGCCGGGGTCGCCGTCCGGAAAGTAGTAGAGCGAGCTGTGCATCGCGTGGGCACCGATCTCGAGCCGCAGGCGGTACCAGTAGTAGTGGTTGATGATTCCGAGGGCGACGTCGCCGCGATTGACCGCGGCTGTCACCGCTTCCTCGTCCTGGTAGGTCTGTGCGTTCCGCTTCAGGCCCTGGAGCCAGAGGGCCGCCCGCGCTTGCCCGAAGCGCTCGATCACGGCGCCGACGATCGGCGGGAAGTCGGAGTCGGTCGGGGAGACCGCGACCTTTCCCTTCCAGCGCGGCTGCGCGAGGTCGAGGATCGACTTCGGGAGCTGCGACCGCGCGACGAGCTTCGGGTCGTAGGCGAGGCTGCTGATGCGAAGCGCCACGCCGACCCAGTTGCCGCTCGGCGACTCGTCGACCTTCGGAACCTGCGCGAGCACCGACTTCGGCAGCTGCGCGAGCAGCCCGTGCTGCTCCAGCGTCATCAGCTCGGGCGAGTTCTCCGTCAGAACGACATCGGCGGGCGAGGAGTGACCCTCCTGCAAGATCTGCGTTGCGATCACGAGGCTGTCGCCGTCCTTCCTGTTCACCGTGATTCCGCTCTGCCGCTGGAACGCGCTCACGAGCGCGCTGGTCAGCTCGGGGTGCTGTCCGTTGTAGAGGACGACGGACGACTTGCCGCCCCCGCCCCCGCCGCACCCGGTGACGGTCGCGATCGCGACGACCAGCGCGGCGCTTGCCGCGAGTCGCTTCGTCACGCCGGATACACCGTGACGGGACCGACGACGGTCAGCCCGACGAGCTCGCCGCGCCCGGGCACCTCCTGATCGAACGTGCGCAGCTCGACGGGCGTGCGCTCGTCGTTTCGCAAGGCGAGGTGGACGATCGTGTCCGGCCCGCGGTAGCTGTGGTCGAGCACCTCCGCGTCTGCGCCGGGTGCGAACCGGATCTGCTCGGGACGGATCATCACCCGCACGTCGCCGTCGGCGACGGCGATTCGGGTCGCGAGCGTACCGAGTGCACACTCGACGTCCCCCGAGCGGACGGTTCCGGCAAGTACGACCGCATCGCCCACGAAGTGTGCCACCTCGAGGTCGACCGGGTCGCGGTACAGAACCGCGGGCGACGCAGTCTGCACGAGGCGCCCGTCACGCAGGACGGCGACCTCCCGGCCCATCGACAGCGCCTCCGACTGGTCGTGGGTGACCAGGACGGCGGTCGTTCCTTCTCCGGCGAGCGCGTTGAGGACGGCTTCGCGCGTCTCGGCGCGGAGCGCGGCGTCCAGTCCGGAGAAGGGCTCGTCGAGCAGAACGAGTCGTGGCCGCGGCGCAAGCGCGCGGGCGAGCGCGACGCGTCGCTGCTCGCCGCCCGACAGCTGGTGCGGCCGGCGCTCCGCGTAGTCGCGCGGCAGGCCGACGAGGTCGAGCGTCTCCGCGACTCGAGCGGCGCCGCGCCGCTCGTTGCGCGGCAGACCGAACGCGACGTTGCCGGCCACCGTCAGGTGCGGGAACAGCGCACCCTCCTGCGCGACGTAGCCGATTGCACGCTTGTCGGGCGGGACTTGCACGCGGCCGGCGTCGGCGACGACGGTGCCGCCGACCGAGATCATGCCTGCGTCGGCCGCGATGAAGCCGATCACGAGCCGAAGCAGCGTCGTCTTCCCGCTGCCCGATGCGCCGAGGATCGCGGTCAGCGTCCCCTCGGGCACGTCGAGGTCGATGTCGGTGAGAACGGCGCGGTTTCCGTACGACTTCGCGAGCCGCGAGCACTTCAGGTCAGCCATCCGCTAGCTCTCCGCCAGCGCCCGGACTTCGCCGAAGCGGCTCATCAGGACGTAGGCGGTGATCATCGCAAGCCCGATCAGCACGGCGGCGAACGGCGCCGCAGCTGCGAAGGCGACGCTCGAGCTGTTCGCCTGGAACTCAGTGCCGAGCGTGTAGAGGTTCAGCGGCAGGAGCACCTGCGCGGTCGAGAGGTCGCCGAGCGTGAAGGCGAAGACGAGCACGGCCGCGGCGAGGAAGCCCGGCCGCGCAAGGGGCACGGTCACGCGCCACAGCGCGGCCAGCGGGCCGGCGCCGAGCGAGCGGGCCGAGTCCTCGAGGCTCCGCTCGATCTGTCCGAGCGTCGCACGAAGAGCGACGAGCGCGAACGGGAGGAACAGGATCGCTTCGGCGAAGACGAGCAGGAAGAAGCTCCCATAGAGGAAGCTCGCGTAGTGGCTCGCTGCATAGGCGAGCGCGATTCCGGCCACGAGGTCCGGGAGCGCGAAGGCGAGGTACACCGACCGCTCGAGTGTCGTCACGACCGGGCCCTGGTACCGCACAGCGAGCACGGCGACCGGCAGCGCGCAGACGAGCGCGAGCAGCGCGGCGGCGACGCCGAGGCCGACGGACGTCAGGCTCGCCGGGAACAGGTAGTGCAGGTTCGCCGACGCGGTGTGCAGCCCGGCATGAGTGCTGGTCGTGAACCACTTGATCAGCGTGACCACGGGAATGCCGACCCCCACTGCGACAAGCGCGCCGAGCACTGCCAGCACCGGTAAGGTCGTGCGGCCGAGCGGGTAGCGGGTCGTCGCCCGACGCGCACCCTGGCTGACGCGCGTGTAGTTCCTGTTGCCGCGCAGCCAAGCCTCGCCGAAGAGCAGGACGATGCAGATCACGATCGAGAAGAACGAGAGTGCCGCTGCGCCCGACGCGCTGAACCCGAGCTGGTACTGCGCATAGATGTCCGAGCTGAACGTCCGGAACCTGAGCGCGACGAACGCGTCGAACTCGACCAGCGCGTCGAGCGCGACAAGCAGCAGACCGCCGAGGAGCGCGGGGCGGAGCTGCGGCAGGATCACGCGGAAGAAGATGCGCGTCGTCCCGAGCCCGAGCGACTGCGCCGTCTCCTCGAGCGCCGGATCGAGCCCGCGTAGCGCGACCGCGACGAGCAGGAACACGATCGGGAAGTACGTGAAGCCGATAATCCCGGCCGCCCCGTAGAGGCCCTGAAACGGGTTGCCGAGGTTCGCCCACGCATAGCTCGTCACGAACGGCGGCACGGTGAGCGGCGCGACGAGCAGGACGGCCCAGAGCCGGCGGAAGGGCAGGCGCGTCCGCTCGACGAACCAGGCGCCGGTGACGCCGAGGAGGCCGCAGATCGGCACCGAGATCACGGTCACGAGCAGGGAGTTCTTCAGCAGGCCGAGCGACGATGACGCGCGCAGCGCATCGACTGCGGCGGAGACGCCGCCCTCGAGCGCCTGGATGCAAGTGACGACGACGGGGATGAGGACGAGGACCGCGACGAGCACGCAGACTGCGACCAGCGAGCGCGAGACGCTGTCGGCTTGCCCACGCGGAAGCCGTGCCCATCCTGAGACGGGCCGTGCGAGCCGATGTGCCGTCACGTCGCGATCACGAGAGAGCCGAGGCGGTTGCGCCTCCCTGGACCATTATTCCGGTGCCCGCTCGACTGCCGCGCGCAACTGTCTCACTGCGTCACCTCGGTCGAGCCCGAGCGCGCGCAGCAGGTCGGCTGCGATCGAGCGTACCTGGCCGACGAGCGCACCGATCGCGAATCCAAGCCCGTCCTCGTACGCGAGCGTGGCCTCGCGTACTGCGCGACGCGCGGCCACGCCGACAGCGCGGTCTCCCTCACCGGAGGCGAGTGCCTGCTCGAGGTGGCGCACGCCGACGGCGCACTCGCGGATCGAGTCGACGAGCCCGGCTGGGATCGACGGCTCGAGCTCGATCGCGCGTACCGCAGCGCGCGCCAGCACGCGCGTGTTCCTGATCGCGAAGCCGAGATATGGTACGGCCGTCGCATAGCGCTCGACGCGGCCGCGCTCGTGTCGCTGGAGCGGCGCGAGACGCACGGTCTCCGCGGCGAGCCTGACGGTGTCGCGCAGTCCCGTCGCAAGCTCGTCGAGGCCTCGCGCCCGCACGAGCACGCGGTTGGCCGCTTCCAGGTCACGCGCCGCGAGCGCATCGGCGAGCTCGTCCAGCACCGTGGCGAGCTCGGCGAAGACGGGCGCGCCGGCCCGCGTCAGGATCTTCGCAGCGTCGCGCGGCACGAGCGCGAGCACGGCAAGGCCGACCGCACCGCCGACGAGCGCGTCGACGAAGCGGGTCGGCACGAGACCGCTGGTCGACGTCGAGAGCGTCGCGACGAGCACGGCCGAGGCTGCCGCCTGCGAGACGACGAGCGCGCCGCCGCCGAGCAGGATCGCGCCGACCATGGCGAGCAGAACGACGAGCGCGACCTGCCATGCTCCGCGGCCGATGCCGGAGATCAGGAAGTCGCCGATCGCGATGCCGACGCCCACGCCGAGCACGATCTCGAACGCGCGCCGCGTGTGCTGGCCGGGTACGACCCCGAGTGCGATCACCGCTGCGACCGGAGCGAAGAAGGGTGTCCGGTGCCCGAGCAGGTCGTGCGCCACGAACCACGCGAGCCCCGCCGCGGCGGCGGTCTGCAAGAGCTGCGGCCCCGTCGCGCGCAGGACACGCAGGCGCGCCTCGAGGTGAGCCGCGACCCGACTGCCTCTGAGACCTCTCAGAGACGTCTCAGAGACGTGTCAGAGACGGGAACAAGACGGGAACAATTTGTCCACAGGTGTGGATAGTAGAAACGTGCTGCTAGCGCCAGCCTTTTGGCACGCCGACCTGCTCCAGGATCGTCTCGAGCAGGTGGAACGACCCGAGGACGTGCTCGCGCGCGAGCGCGCGCGCGCCGTCGGGGCTGCGCGCCGCCAGCGCGTCTCGGATCGCTGCGTGCTGGCGCTCGTTCAGCAGGTAGAGCTCGTCGATCGTCGCGTCGCCGGGCGCCCACACCGCCGGACCCGAGAACGTGCGGCGCGCGCTCTTCGCGGCCTGCTCGATGTACGGCAGATCGGCGACGCGGTAGATGACGTCGTGGAAGCCGTGGTTCGCGCGCATCCAGTCGACGGTCAACGCCCGCCGATCCTCGCCCGGCTCGCGCGCCCGCAGCGCACGGGTCAACCGCGAGAAGCGTTTCTCGGCCTGGTCGAGCTCCGCCAGGTCATCGGCGCTGAACTTCTCCGCCGCGATCGCGGTGACGAGGCTCTCGAGCTCGGCCCGCAGCAGGAACGCCTCCCACATCTCCTGGCGCGACAGCGTGCGGACGCGGAAGCCGCGGTTCGCCTCGAACGAGACGAGCCCGAGCGCCGCGAGCCGCCGGAGTGCCTCGCGCACCGGCGTGCGGCTGACGGAGTACTGGGCCGAGAGCTGTTCCTGACGCAGGACGGTTCCCGGTGCCAGCTCGCCGGAGACGATCGCCTCTTCGACGAGCAGCGCGATCTCGTCTGCCTTCGTCCCGACGCTCTCGACCCGGCTGCTCATTCCAGGAGATGGTACGCGGGAAGCGTGAGGAACTCCACGAACTCGCGCGCCAGCGCGACCTCGGCGAACAGGGCCTTCGCGTCTTCGGAAGCCTCGACCGCCGCCAGCTCCTGGCGGACGCGGGCCTCGTCGAACCGCCCCGCCCGGATCCACGACCACACCTGCGCGCGCGAGATCTCCGCGGTGGCGGCGTCCTCCATCAAGTTGTCGATCGCCGCGGCGCCGACGCCGCCCAGCCAAGAGTCGAGGTAGCGAACGCCCACCGAGACGTCCACCCGCAGGCCGTCGTCGGTGATCGAGCCGCCGGGGACATCGAAGTCGAGCAGCTCCGCTGCGCCGACGCGCACGTCCTCGCGCAGCCGGTCGATTTGATTCGGCCGCTCGCCGAGCACCGCATCGAAGATCTCGGTTGCGACGGGCACGAGGTCGGGATGCGCGACCCACGTCCCGTCGAAGCCGGCAGCCGACTCGCGCTCCTTGTCCTCGCGCACGCGTGCGAGCGCGAGCTCGTTGACGGCCGGATCGCGGCGCGACGGGATGAAGGCGGCCATGCCGCCGATCGCGTGCGCGCCGTGGCGATGGCACGAGCGGACGAGCAGGTCGGTATACGCGCGCATGAACGGCACCGCCATCGTCACCTGCGCGCGGTCGGGAAGCACCGCGCCGAGCTTCTTGATCACGCTGAAGATGTAATCCCAGCGGCCGGCATTCAGCGCGCAGCCGTACTCGCGCAGCTCGTAGAGGATCTCCACCATCTCGAACGCGGCGACGATCGTCTCGATCAGCACGGTGCAGCGGATGGACGCGCGCGGGAGGCCGATCTGCTCCTCCGCGAGCGCGAACGCGTCTGCCCAGAGCCGCGCCTCGAGGTGGCTCTCGAGCTTCGGCAGGTAGAAGTACGGGCCGCTGCCGCGCTCGAGCTGCTCGCGCCCGTTGTGGAAGATCGCGAGCCCGAAGTCGAAGAGGCTCGCGGAGACCGCCTCTTCGTCGACCGTGAGGTGGCGCTCCGGCAGGTGCCAGCCGCGCGGCCTGATCACGAGCGTCGCCACGTCGTCGTTCAGGCGGTACTGCTTCTGGCCGGCGTCGAGCGAGATCGTTCGCCGCACCGCGTCTGCGACGTTGCGCTGCCCGTCGACGACGTTCGCCCAGGTCGGCGAGCACGCGTCCTCGAAGTCGGCCATGAAGACGCGCGCTCCCGAGTTGAGCGCGTTGATCATCATCTTCCGCTCGACGGGGCCGGTGATCTCGCAGCGGCGGTCGCGGAGGTCGGAGGGTGCCTCGGCGACGCGCCAGTCGCCCTCGCGCACCGCAGCCGTCTCGGCGAGAAAGTCGGGCCGCTCGCCGTGATCGAACGCACGCTGGCGCTCCCGTCGCAGTTCGAGCAGCTCGAGCCGGCGCGGATTGAGCTCGCGGTGCAGGGTCGCGACGAAGTCGAGCGCGCCGCGCGAGAGGATCCGCTCGTCGCCGGGGCCGGCGACAGCGACCTCGCCGGCGATCATGCGGCTTCGAACTGAGCTTCCTCGGTCGACCCCCGCAGCGCGAGCGTCGACGACTCGCCGCCGCTCACCGCCTGCGCGACCAGGTCGAAGTAGCCGGCCCCGACCTCGCGCTGGTGGCGCGTGGCCGTGTAGCCGTCTTCCTCGAGCTCGAGCTCGCGCTCCTGCAGCCGCACGTACGCGGGCATCCCCTCGTCGCGGTAGCCGCGCGCGAGGTCGAACATCGCCTCGTTGATCGCGTGGAAGCCGGCGAGCGTGATGAACTGGTAGCGGTAGCCGCGCGCGCCGAGCTCGTCCTGGAAGGCGGCGATCTGCGCGTCGTCGAGGTGCCGCTTCCAGTTGAAGGACGGCGAGCAGTTGTAGGCGAGCAACTTGCCCGGGTAGCGCTCGTGGATCGCAGCCGCGAACTCGTCCGCCTCGCCGAGGTCCGGCGTCGACGTCTCGAACCAGAGCACGTCTGCGTAGGGCGCGTAGGCGAGCGAGCGCGCTATCACCGGCTCGAGCCCGTCGCGAACGTGGAAGAAACCCTCCGGCGTCCGCTTACCGGTGACGAACGGAGCGTCGGCGTCGTCGACATCGGTCGTCAGGAGCGTCGCGCTCAGTGCATCCGTGCGCGCGACGAGCACCGTCGGCACGTCGAGCACGTCGGCCGCAAGCCGCGCCGCGAGTAGCGTGCGCACGAACTGCGAGGTCGGCACGAGCACCTTGCCGCCGAGGTGTCCGCACTTCTTCTCCGCCGCGAGCTGGTCCTCGTAGTGCACCCCGGCTGCGCCCGCCTCGATCATCGCCTTCATCAGCTCAAACGCGTTCAGCGGTCCGCCGAAGCCGGCCTCCGCGTCGGCGACGATGGGCGCGAGCCAGTACGTCTCGTCTCGATCCTCGGCCCAGTCGACCTGGTCCGCGCGCAGGAGCGCGTTGTTCAGGCGCCGGACGAGGGAGGGGACGCTGTTTGCGGGGTAGAGGCTCTGGTCGGGGTACGTTTGGCCGGCGAGGTTCGCGTCTGCCGCGACCTGCCAGCCGGAGAGGTAGATCGCATCGAGGCCGGCGCGCACCATCTGCACCGCCTGTGCGCCGGTAACGGCGCCGAGCGCGCGGATGTAGTGCTCGCCGTGGAGGAGCTCCCACAGCCGTTCGGCTCCCAGGCGCGCGATCGTGTGCTCCGGCAGGAAGCGGCCGCGCAGGCGAAGTACCTCGTCGGCCGAGTACGTCCGCTCGATGCCCTGCCACCGCGGGCTCGAGGCCCAAGTGCGTTCGAGCGCTTCAGCCGGCATCGGAAAAGGTATGGCCGCAGGTGCAGGAGAGGGCGCTGCCGAGCGCCAGGTGCGAGAGGTGGAACGTCGAGAGGTTCGTGCCGCTGCAGCCGCACGACGGACAGGCGAGCCGCCCGCACGAGGAAGCCGTCCCATCCGCGAGCACAACGCAACCCGGGTCTTCGCAGCGCTCGAGCCCGAGCGCCGGGCTGACGCCGCTCACCTTGAGGTGGCGGGGGGCTTCGCGCTCGGTGAGCTGGGCGACGCTCATGAGGTTCTCCTTTGTGGACAAAGCACTCGATCTGGGATCCAAGTTCCCCAGGTGATGG
>Ga0070731_10004400_pt1 | contig 12141 bp, 13 predicted proteins | sample Coa_R1_2_FD_66448 | JGI IMG/M metagenome (GOLD analysis project Ga0070731, IMG submission 66448) | Surface soil microbial communities from Centralia Pennsylvania, which are recovering from an underground coalmine fire - Coalmine... | ecosystem: Environmental > Terrestrial > Soil > Unclassified ... | reverse complement strand
ACCGCCGGCTGATCGCGGTCACGGCCGGCGACGAGCGGATCTACGAGGTCGAGTGCCTCTTTCCCGAGCGCAAGGTGCCGATCCCCCTGGGCGACCTGGAATCGGCAACGCCGGTCTGCAACGCTTGCACGGCGCCCCACATCTTCCGGCCCGACGAGGACTGACGGCCCGGGACGAGCGCCAGCGAGGCGCCCTGTAAGCCGAGTTCTGTCCCGCGATCACTCGCGGGGACGGTCATCCATCTCGGCCGGCGGTTGCCCGCCGGCTCATGCGGCCGACCCGAGGGCTGGGCAGCGCACCTCTCCCCCGCACCGGTTGCCCGGCAGCGGGTTGCGCCCTCCTATTTGGCCTTGCTCCGGGTAGAGTTTGCCGCGTTTCACCCCGCCGGCCGGAGCCGGCGGACTCGTCTCTGTGGCACTGGTCCTCGCCTCGCGGCGGGCGGGCGTTACCCGCTACCCTGCGCTGGGGAGCTCGGACTTTCCTCGAAGCGAGCCCCGAAGGACCCGCCGCGCGACCATCCGGACGCCTCGCTGGCCCGGGTATCCTACGCCCCGCCCGGGCCTGGAACGGCCGAGGGCCGGTCCGGCCGCCGGACGACGACCGGCGGGCCGCCGGCCCGGACGCGATCGATCGCCTCGTTGGCCAGGGCGTCGGCGGCCGAGTTCTGGGCGCGCGGGACGTGGTTGGCCGTCCAGCGCCGGAAGCGGCCAAGCGACCCCCGGACCTCGGTGTAGAGCGGGACGATCTTGAGGTCCTTGACCCGCCAGCGGCCGTTGACCTGCTCCACGATCAGCTTCGAGTCGAGGAGCAAGTCGACTTCGGTCGCGCCCAGCTCCAGGGCCAGGGCCAGGGCGCGCACGACGCCCACGTACTCGGCCACGTTGTTGGTACGGATGCCCAGGTATTCGCTGATCGTGGCCAGCGGCCGGGCGAGCGGATCACGGGCGCCGGGCTGGGTCGCATCGATCAGGACCGCACCCGAGGAGGCCGGACCCGGGTTGCCCTTGGCCGCGCCGTCGGTCCGGATGATCAGGCGCAGGCCGGCCGGCACGTCGTCCGGGAGCCCGTCGAACAGGCCGCTCAGGCTTGACGCTCGACGATCGCGGCCGACACTTCGAGGATCGCCCGGGTGACCTCGATCCCGCGCGGGCAGGCATCGGTGCAGTTGAAGATCGTCCGGCAGCGCCACACGCCGTCCGCGTCGGCCAGGATCTCGAGGCGCTCCTCGGCGCCCTCGTCGCGCGAGTCGAAGATGAAGCGGTGGGCCTGGACGATCGCGGCCGGTCCGACGTAGCCGGGCTGAGCCCAGAAGGACGGGCAGGACGAGGTGCACGCGGCGCACAGGATGCACTTGGTCGTGTCGTCGTAGCGGGCACGCTCTTCGGGCGACTGGCGCCGTTCCCGGGTGGGCGGCGGACTGTCGGTGATCAGGAACGGCTGGACGCTGCGGTACTTGGCGAAGAAGCCGTCCATGTCGACCACCAGGTCCTTGATCACCGGCAGGCCAGGCAGCGGCGCCACGCTGATCCGGCGCCGGCCGAGCTGCTCCACCCGGATCTTGCAGGCCAGCCGGTTGCGGCCGTTGATCAGCATCGCGTCCGAGCCGCACACGCCGTGGGCGCATGAGCGCCGGAAGGTGAGCGAGCCGTCGACCTCGTACTTGACCTTGTGGAGGAGGTCCAGGACGCGGTCCATCGGGTCGGCCTCGACCGAGTAGGCGACCCAGTGCGGGCCGGCATCGCGCTCGGGGTCGTAGCGCAGGATCCGGACGTCGACTTGCATGGTCATCAGTAGGTTCGAGGCTTGGGCTCGAAGCGGGTGATCGTCACCGGCTTGTAGGCCAGCCGCGGCCCGCCCTCGGCCCGGTAGGCCAGGGTGTGCTGCAGGAAGTTCACGTCGTCACGGGCTGGATAATCCTCCCGGGCATGGGCGCCCCGGCTCTCCTTGCGGGCCAGGGCCGAGACGACAGTCGTCTCGGCGCAATCGAGCAGGTAGCCCACCTCGCGGGCCTCGAGCAGGTCGGTGTTGAAGACCAGGCCCTTGTCGTCGACGTGGACCCGGCCGTAGCGCTCCTTGAGGGCCCGCACCTTGGGCAGCGCGGCCGACAGCAGCGCCTCGGTCCGGTAGACACCCACGTTGTCCATCATCACATCGGCCAGGTCGGCCCGGATCCGGGCGGCGCTCTCGCCGGTCGGCCGGTCGGAGATGGCGCGGAGCTCGGCCCGGACGGGCTCGATCGCGTCGGGGGCCAGGTCGGGCAGCTCGACGCCGCGCACGTCGCGGGCCATCTGGCGGCCGGCCCGGCGGCCGAAGACGAGCAGGTCGACCAGCGAGTTGGTGCCCAGCCGATTGGCCCCATGGACGCTGACACAGGCGCACTCGCCCGCGGCGTACAGGCCGGGCACGATCGTCCGCTGGGCATCGTGGATCACCCGGGCGTGGAGGTCGGTCGGAATGCCGCCCATCGCGTAGTGGGCCGTCGGCTGGATCGGGACCGGCTCGCTGATCGGCTCGACGCCCTGGTAGATCCGGGCGAAATCGGTGATGTCGGGCAGCTTCTCCTCGATCACCTTCCGGCCGAGGTGGGTCACGTCGAGGTGGACGAAATCCTTGCCGCCGATCCCCCGCCCTTCGCGGATCTCCATGTAGATCGCCCGGCTGACCATGTCCCGCGGGGCGAGCTCCATCAGCGTCGGGGCGTAGCGCTGCATGAACCGCTCGCCCGAGTCGTTGCGCAGGTAGCCGCCCTCGCCCCGGGCCGCCTCGGACAGCAGGATCCCGATGCCCACGATCCCGGTGGGATGGAACTGGTAGAACTCCATGTCCTGCATCGGGATGCCGTGGCGGTAGGCCAGGGCGACCCCGTCGCCGGTCAGCGACCAGGCGTTCGAGGTGATCCGGAACATCCGGCCGAAGCCACCGGTCGCCAGGAGGACTGCCTTGGCCCGCAGGGCGATCAGCTCGCCGTCGGCGATCCGGTAGGCGACGACCCCGGCCGCCCGGCCGCCGGCCTCGGCATCGCCGCCGTCGAACAGCAGGTCGACGACGTGGTACTCGTCGAAGAACTGGACGCCGGCCTTGATGCACTGCTGGTACAAGGTCTGGAGGATCATGTGCCCGGTCCGGTCGGCGGCGAAGCACGACCGGCGGACCGGGCCCTCGCCATAGTTCCGGGTGTGGCCGCCGAATCGGCGCTGGTCGATCTTGCCGTCCGGCGTCCGGTTGAACGGCAGGCCCATGTGCTCGAGCTCGATGACCGTCTCGATCGCCTCCCGGGCGAGGACCTCGGCGGCGTCCTGGTCGGTCAGGTAGTCACCGCCCTTGACCGTGTCGAACATGTGCCATTCCCAATGGTCTTCCTCGTGGTTGCCCAGGGCGGCACACACCCCGCCCTGGGCCGCGCCGGTGTGCGACCGGGTGGGATAGAGCTTGCTCAGGACCGCCGTCGGGACGCCGGCCTGGGCCAGCTCGAGGGCGGCCCACAGTCCGGCGCCGCCCGCGCCGACGATCAGGGCGTCGAAATCCTGGTCCATGAGGCCCCCTACGCCGGCGGCTGGGGCAGGGTCGCAACCACGATCGTGCCGAATGCGAACAGGCTCAGGCCGAGCAGGTAGAAGAAGGTCATCACCGCCGTCCGGGTGCGGCCCTTGAAGTAGTCGCCAACGACGATCCGGATGCCCAGCACGGCATGGACGATGACCACGGTCAGGAACAGCCAGTCGTTCGCCCGCCAGAAGAGGCTGCTCCAGCGGACGTTGGCGATAAACGCCGCGGTCTGGTCCTTGGGGTCATACAGGACGTGCAGGATCAGGAAGTGGCTGAGCGACAGGACGAAGAGGGCCAGGCCCGTCAGCCGCATCAGGTACCAGATCGTGCGTTCCGAACCCTGCCGGGTGGGTCGGACGCTGCCGGAGCGCGAGTAGCGCTGGGTCATCTCGCCTACCCGCCGAAGATCGGCTTGAGGATGACGAAGGCTACCGGCAGCCCGACGATGGTGAACAGGGCCCAGTTCAGGTACCACAGCTGGCGGTGATAGCGGGTGAACACCGGCCAGAAGTCCATGACGATGATCCGCAGGCCGTTCAGGGCGTGGTACAGGAGGGCGGCGCCAAGGAGCGTCTCGCCGATCCGCCCGAGCGGGCTGGCGTAGATCTGGAGGACCGTGTCGTAGGCGCCCGGGTTGGCCCCCGACAGGAAGATGTCGATCACGTGGAAGATCACGAACACCCAGATCGCGACGCCCGAGATTCGGTGGAATGCCCAGGCCAGCATTCCTTCTCGGCCGCGATAGCGGATCAGCACGGGTCCTCCAGGGCGAGTTCCACGAAACGCATGGACCAAACGCATGGACGATGCGCCGGCCGGGCCGGGCCGCAGGTCCTCGGGCGGCCATTCTAGACCGAACGCGGACCCCGTCCGGCAGTCGGCGCCGACCGGGCCGCGCGGCGGCGCGGTACCATCCCCTTCCCAACCGCCGATCCCGCCGGCCGATCACGGCAGGCCGCCCGTCCCAGGAGTCCGAGCCGCGTGAAGATCCAGGAAGCCGACGCCAAGTCGCTGCTCCTCGAGCAGGGCCTGCCGGTGCCCGCCTGGGAGGTCGTCCGCTCGGCCGCCGACGGGCGCAGCGCCGCCGAGCGGGCCTTTGCCGCGGGCGCCGGGCTGGTCGTGGTCAAGGCCCAGGTCCTGGTCGGCGGGCGGGGCAAGGCGGGCGGGGTCAAGGTCGCCGCCGATGCGCCAGCCGCCGAGGCCGCCGCGACGGCGATCCTGGCCCTCGAGATCAAGGGCATTCCCGTCCGCAAGCTGCTCGTCGGGCCGGCCGCGGACATCGTCCGCGAGTACTACCTGGGGGCGATCCTCGACCGGGTCAGCCGGCGGATCGTGGTCATGGCCTCGGCCGAGGGCGGGGTCGAGATCGAGGAGGTCGCCCGGGTCAATCCCGGCGCGATCCACCGCCTGGCGGCCCACCCCCACCTGGGCCTGCTCGACTGGCAGGCCCGCGAGCTCGCCTTCGCGGTCGGCCTGGGCGGGCCCCACCTGCGGGACTTCGTGAAGATCGCCACCGGCCTGGTGGCCACCATGCTGGCCAATGACGCCGACCTCGTCGAGGTCAATCCCCTGGCCCTCGTCCGCGAGACCGCCGCCGACGGGACGAGCGTCGAGCGCCTGGCCTGCCTCGACGCCAAGATCACCCTCGACGATTCGGCGCTCTTCCGCCATCCCCGGCTCGAGGCCCTGCGCGACCTCGACGAGGAGGACCCGGCCGACCGCCAGGCCCGCGAGGACGGGATCAACTTCATCAAGCTCGACGGTTCGATCGGCTGCATGGTCAACGGCGCCGGCCTGGCCATGACCACCATGGACCTCGTCAAGCGGGCCGGTGGCGAGCCCGCCAACTTCCTGGACATCGGCGGCGGAGCGCGGGCCGACAAGGTCGCGGCCGCGATGCGCCTGATCCTGGCCGATCCCCAGGTCAGCGCGATCCTCGTCAACATCTTCGGCGGGATCACCCGCGGCGACGAGGTCGCCCGGGGGCTGATCGAGGCCCGCGCCGTGCAGACCCGCGACGTGCCGATGGTCGTCCGGATCGTGGGCACCAACGCCGCCGAGGCCGCCACCCTCCTCGAGGCCAACCAGTTCGCCACCGCGTCCAGCCTGGACGATGCCGCGGCCCAGGCCGTCGCCGCGGCCCGGTCGGCAGCGGCGACCGGCGGCCCGGCGCGCGACGGCCCGGGGACCGTCCGGTGAGCATCCTCGTCGGGCGCGAGACGCGCCTGGTCGTCCAGGGGATCACCGGTCGGGAAGGCGAGTTCCACTCCCGGGCGATGCTCGAGTACGGGACCAACCTGGTCGCCGGGGTCACCCCCAACAAGGGTGGCCAGCGGGTCCTCGATGGCCGCGTGCCGGTCTTCGACACGGTCGCCGAGGCCGTCCGTGAGACGGGCGCCAACACCAGCTGCATCTACGTCCCGGCAGCGGGCGCGCCGGATGCGATCGAGGAAGCGGCGGCCGCCGGGATCGCCACGATCTTCGCGATCACCGAGGGCATCCCGGCCCTGGACATGCTCAAGGCGGTCGAGATCGTGCGCGCTGCCGGGGCCCGCCTGATCGGGCCCAACTGCCCCGGGGCGACCTCGCCCGGGCGGGCCAAGGTCGGGATCATCCCGGGCTCGGTCCACCGCGAGGGCGGCGCCGGGGTCGTGTCCCGCTCGGGGACCCTGACCTACGAGGCGGTCCAGGCGATGAGCGACGCCGGGATCGGCCAGTCGACCTGCGTCGGGATCGGCGGCGACCCGATCATCGGCACGACCTTCCTGGATGTCCTCCAGCTCTTTGCCGCGGATCCCGAGACGGACGCGATCGTGCTGATCGGCGAGATCGGCGGCTCCGCCGAGGAAGAGGCCGCGGCGTGGGCCGCCGAGCACCTCCGGGGCGTGCCCATGGCCGCCTTCATCGCCGGCCGGACCGCACCCGAGGGTCGCCGGATGGGCCATGCCGGGGCGATCATCTCGGGCGGCTCGGGTACCGCCGCGGACAAGATCGCCGCCCTCGAGGCCGCCGGCATCCGGGTCGCCGGCTCGCCGACCGAGATCCCGGCGATCCTGCGCGCCGCCGGTTACCGGGGCTGATCGCCAGCCGATGCGCCGGACCGAGATCGAGTTCCTGTACGACTACGACCGCTGGGCGACGGGCCAGATCCTCGACGCCAGCCTGGGCCTGTCGGCCGACGAGTGGGCCGCCGAGTCGGTGATCGGCGACCGGGGCATCGGCGGGATCCTGGTCCACGCCCTGGGTGCCCACGAGCGCTGGCGGATCGGCTTCGAGGGCGGTCGCCGGCCGGCGACGATGCGCGAAGAGGAGCCGTTACCGGCGCCCGATGAGCTGCGCGAAGCGTGGCAGGCCGAATGGGCCCTGCTGCGCGAGTTCGTCGCCGGCCTGGACGAGGCTCGCCTGGACGTCCTGCACGGCGAAGCGCCCCTCTGGCAGGGCCTGGTCCAGCTGATCAACCACGGCACCCAGCACCGCAGCGAGGCGGCCGTGATCCTGACCGCCGCGGGCTGCTCGCCGGGCGACCTGGACATCGTCCGCTTCAACTTCGAGCGCCTCCACGGCGTGCTCGATTGAACGCGGCGGACCTGCGCTGCCTGTTCGGCTTCGATCACGGGGCGACCGCCCCGGTCCTGGCGACCCCTGCCGGCATCGAGCGCGACGGAGCCGGCCCGACGTGACCGGCGGGCACGCCCTGATGGTCCTGGTCGCCGGCGAGCAGCAGGAGATCCTGATCGCGATCGGCACCGACGACCTGGCCAGCCTGGCCGACCGGCGCCGGTTCAGCGCCCACCTGAGCCTGGGCGCCGGACTCGATCCGACCTGGCTCGACCTGTTCAGCGAGGCCGTCCGCTCGGTCACCGGAACCGACGAGCCGCGGGACTTCCTGGACGCCCGGCGTGAGCTCGACTCGGTCGGTGCGGGCGGACCGGGCGGCCAGGCCGGGGAGCTTCCCGAGCGCACGATCGAGCGTGTCGATCCACGCTGGGTGGAGGCCATCGCCCGCCTCGACGACAGCCAGGTCGACCGGGTCGCCGGACGCTGGATCGACCTCCTCGACGAGGAGCTGGGCGACCTGCCCCGCGAGGAGAAGCCCTGGATCCGGCAGCTCGCCGGTGAGCTGGTGGCCTTCTGCCGGGCCGCCCTGCGCGGCCCGGACATCCTGTTCGCCTGGTCGCTCTGAACGCCGCGCCGATCCTCGGCCTGGTCGGTGTCGGGGTCCGCCGTGAGGGCCGCTGGATCCTGGATCGGATCGACTGGGCCGTCGGCGCCGGCCAGCGCTGGGCCATCGTCGGCCCGAACGGCTCGGGCAAGACCACCCTCCTGCGGATTGCCAGCACCTATCTCTGGCCGAGCCGGGGCAGCCTGGTCGTGCTCGGCGAGACGACCGGCCGGACGGATGCCCGGGAGCTGCGCCGGCGAATCGGCTACGTCAGCTCGGCCCTGGCCGCCGAGATCGACCCGGCCCTGCCGGCGATCGATGTGGTGATGACCGCCCGCCACGCCGCCCTCGCGCCGTGGTGGTCGCGTTTCGACGCCGACGATCGCGATCGCGCCGCGGCCGGTCTCGCCCGCCTCGGCCTGGCGGGCTTCGAGGGCCGGACCTTCGGGAGCCTGTCGTCGGGCGAGGCTGGCCGGGTGTTGATTGCCCGGACCCTGATGACCGAGCCGGACCTGCTCCTCCTCGACGAGCCGGCCGCGGGCCTCGATCTCGGCGCCCGGGAAGACCTCCTTGCCCGCCTGACGACGCTGGCTGCCGGCCCGATCCCGGCCATCGTCCTGGTCACCCACCACCTCGAGGAGATCCCCGCCGGGTTCGACCAGGCCCTCGTCCTGCGGGCCGGCCGGGTGCTGGCGGCCGGCTCGATCGCGACCGTCCTCACCTCGGCCAACCTGAGCCTCGCGTTCGGTCTGCCGCTGCAGGTCGACGCCCGCGCCGGCCGCTATGCAGCCCGGGCCGTGGTTCGCCAGCCGGGCCGGTAGCCGGTCAATCGCCGGGCGTCAGTAGCCGAGCGCGGCCCACGACGGGCCGCCGGGCGCCTCGATCAGCTCGACCAGGACGCCCCCGCAGGAGCGCGGATGAAGGAACGCCACCGGCCCTTCGGCGCCCTTGCGCGGAGCGGAGTCGATCAGCTCGATGCCGTCGATGGCCAGCCGGGTCAGGCTCTCGGCCAGGTTGGCGACCTCGAGGCAGACGTGATGGAAGCCCTCGCCCTTGGTGGCCAGGAAGCGGGCGACGCCGGTGGTCGTGTCGGACGGTTCGACGAGCTCGATCTTCGAGGCGCCGATGGGCAGGAAGGCGATCCGGACCCGGTCGTGGGCCATCTCCTGGACCACCTCCAGCTCGAGCCCCAGGATCTCGCGATAGAAGGCCAGCGAGACCGACAGGTCGCGCACGACGATCGCCACGTGGTGGATCCGGCCGATCCGATGGAGGTGGGCGGGCAGGATGGGCGGTTCCGTCATCCGATTCTCCTCGTGGGTCCGGCGCACCCGCCGGCTGGCAGCAGGCTCAGATCGTGATCAGCTCGCGGTGCTCGCCCCACACGGCTCGCAGCCGGTCGCTGATCTCGCCGACGGTGGCATAGGCCTTGACCGCCTCGATCATCGGCGGCAGCAGGTTGTCGGAGCCCCGGGCCGCGGCCTCGAGCCGGGCCAGCGCGGCGGCCCAGGCGGCGGGATCGCGCTCGGCCCGCACCCGGCGCAGGCCCTCGACCTGGCGACGCTCCCCTTCCGGATTGATCTTCTGGGTGGGCGGCGTGCTGCCCCGCTCATCGCGGAACTTGTTGACCCCGACGACCACCTGGTCGCCCCGCTCGATCGCCGATTGGACCTGGTAGGCGGCTTCCTGGATCTGGTGCTGCTGGAAGCCGCCCTCGAGGGCCGCCAGGGTGCCGCCCAGCGCCTCGATCTCGGCCAGGTAATCGAGGGCGGCCCGCTCCAGGTCGTCGGTCAGCGATTCGACGTAGTAGCTCCCGCCGAGGGGATCGGCGGTCTCGGTCACGCCGGCCTCGTTGGCCAGGATCTGCTGGGTCCGCAAGGCCAGGCGGGCCGCTTCGGCCGTCGGTAGGGCGAGCGCCTCGTCGCGGGCGTTGGTGTGCAGGCTCTGGGCCCCGCCCAGGATCGCGGCGAGGGCCTGGACGGTCGTCCGCACGACGTTGTTGTCGATCGACTGGGCGGTCAGGCTGCTGCCGGCCGTCTGGACGTGGAAGCGGCACATCTGGGAGCGCGGGTTGTGGCTGCCGAAGCGGTCGCGCACGATCCGGGCCCACATCCGGCGGGCGGCCCGGAACTTGGCCACCTCCTCGAACAGCTCGCTCCACGAGGCGAAGAAGAAGCTCAGCCGGCCCGCGAACTCGTCGACGTCGAGGCCCCGGGCAATGGCCGCCTCGACATAGGCGATCGCGTCGGCCAGGGTGAAGGCCAGCTCCTGGGCGGCGGTCGCACCGGCCTCGCGCATGTGATAGCCGGAGATGCTGATCGTGTTCCAGCGGGGCAGCTCGCGCGAGCTGAACTCGAAGATGTCGGTCACCAGGCGCATCGACGGCCGGGGCGGGTAGATCCAGGTCCCCCGGGCGATGTACTCCTTGAGGATGTCGTTCTGGGTCGTGCCGCTCAGGGAGGCGCGCGGGGCGCCCTGTCGTTCGGCGGCCGCCACGTACAGGGCGAGCAGGATCGCGGCCGTGGCGTTGATCGTCATCGAGGTGCTCACCCGCTCCAGGGGAATGCCCTCGAACAGGGTCTCCATGTCGGCCAGGCTGCTGATCGGCACGCCCACCCGGCCGACCTCGCCGATCGCCTCCGGCGCGTCCGAGTCGTAGCCCATCTGGGTCGGCAGGTCGAAGGCGACCGACAGGCCGGTCTGGCCCTGCTCGAGGAGGTAGCGGAAGCGCTCGTTGGTCTCGGCGGCCGTCGCAAAGCCGGCGTACTGGCGCATCGTCCAGAACCGGCCCCGGTACATCGTTGGCTGGACGCCCCGGGTGAACGGGAACTCGCCGGGCCGGCCGAGGTCGCGGTCTTCGTCCAGGCCGGCCAGGTCGGCCGGGGTGTAGAGGTCGCGGATCTCCGTCCCCGAGCTCGTCAGGAACGCCTCCCGGCGCTCGGGCGTGCCCTTGCTGGCAGCGGCCCGGGTCGTCGCCCGCCAGCGCTCGCGGCCGGGATCGGACCGCTCGGGTCGCGGGGATTGGCCCGCCTGGCCCGTCTGCTCGGGCGGCTCCGGCTCGCTGGGGTTGCTCACCGCAGGCGGACCAGCAGGTCGCCGAGCTCGACGCCTCGTCCGACGGCCACTGCCACGACCTCGACAAGGCCGGCCCGCGGCGCCCGCAGCTCGTTGAGCATCTTCATGGCCTCGATCACCAGGAGGGGCTGGCCGGCGGTCACGGCATCACCGGGCGCCACGAACAGGCCGGCGATCCGCCCGGGCAGGTCAGCTCGGAGCTCGACGGCTGACTGGCCATCGCCGGATCCCTGGGCCTCTGGACGAGCGCGTCGGGCGCGGTCGCGAAGCGCGGCTCGACGCTCCGGCTCGAGCTCGACGTCCACCAGCCAGCCATCGATCAGCACCTCGCGCAGCAGCACTCCAGCGCCCGTCGGCCGGCGGGCGGGGCCGATCACCAGGCGGGTCCGGAGCCACTCGGTCGACCCGCGCCCGTCGGACGCCTGGGCAAGGATCGCATGCTCGGCCCCGCGCCATTCGACCCGGGCGATGGCCGGCGCATCGGTCACGACCACGCCCTCGCCATCGGGGAGGGCCCGGGCACGGACCGGCTCGGCGCTCATCGGGTCGTGCCCGGCGGCCAGCGGTTGATGCCCTCGACACGGGCCGCATCCAGCCAGCCCCGCTCGCCCGATGAACCGGATCTGGATGTTTCGGGCGGCAGGCCCGTGGGCCCCCGCGCTGGCTCCTCGAACGAGGCCAGGCCGGCCGCCAGGAGCGCGCGCTCGACGGCGCTCCGCCGCGCCGCCCGGCCGTCCCAGTGCTCCTCGACAAAGCCCGTGGAGAGCTGGCCGGCGGCGAACTCGGGGCTGCGGGCCACGAAGCGGTGGAACGGCAGAGTGGTCTGCACGCCGCCGATCTCGGTCTCGTCGAGGGCCCGCCCCAGGCGTTCGATCGCCGACGCCCGGTCCGGGCCATGGACCATGACCTTGGCCACCAGCGGGTCGTAGTCCGGCGGCACCCGCTCGCCCGATTGGACGGCCGTGTCGACCCGGATCCCCGGACCGGCCGGCAGGTCGAAACGGCCGATCCGGCCCGCCAGGGGCAGGAAGCCCCGGGCGGGGTCCTCGAGCGAGATCCGGACCTCGATCGCGTGGCCGGCCGGATCGTGGGCTCGCTCCCCCGCCGCACGGGCAGCCGCCGAGAGTGGCCGGCCGGCCGCCAGCCAGAACTGCTCCTGGACGATGTCGAGGCCGCTGACAAGCTCGGTGATCCCATGCTCCACCTGGAGCCGGGCGTTCACTTCCAGGAACCAGAACCCGCCCGTGGCGTCGAACAGGAACTCGGCCGTGGCGGCGTTGCTGAGGCCGGCCGCCGTACCGATCCGGATCGCCCATTCGTGGACCTGGCGGCGCTGGTCAGTCGACAGCCCCGGTGCC
>Ga0070731_10004398_pt1 | contig 12144 bp, 14 predicted proteins | sample Coa_R1_2_FD_66448 | JGI IMG/M metagenome (GOLD analysis project Ga0070731, IMG submission 66448) | Surface soil microbial communities from Centralia Pennsylvania, which are recovering from an underground coalmine fire - Coalmine... | ecosystem: Environmental > Terrestrial > Soil > Unclassified ... | reverse complement strand
GAGCGGGCGGACGGCCCGGTCGAAATCAAGCTCCGCGCGCTCACCGATCCGTCGCAGGCTAGAGCCGTCGATTGGGTGCTGCTCTGCACCAAGACGCATCAGACGCAAGCGGCAGGGCCGTGGCTTGCGCGCCTGTGCACGCGCTCGACGCGCGTCGCCGTGCTGCAAAACGGCATCGGTCACGTCGCCCGCGTCGCGCCGCTCGCCAATGGCGCTACGGTGCTGCCGGTCATCGTCTATTACAACGGCGAGCGTCTCGCGCCCGACCGCGTGCGCCTGCGGCAAGGCTCCGAACAGGATCTTGCGGCGGCAAACGACGCCGCCGGCCGCGGCTTCGCACGGCTGATGGAAGGCACCCCGCTGCGCGTCCTCCTCAGCGACGACTTCGCCACGCTGATTTGGCGCAAGCTTCTGATCAATGCCGTCGCCAATCCGATCACCACGCTGACGCTGCGGCGCCAGGAAGTCTTGCGCCGGCCGGATGTGCAGGAGCTGTGCCACGCCATTCTCGCCGAAGCCGTCGCGGTGGCGCGCGCCGCAGGCGCAAAGCTCGCCGACAACGAGCCCGCGCGCGCCATGGCGACGCTGTTCACGTTTTCCGGCGAGCTTGGCACGTCGATGTATTTCGATCGCCTGGCCGGGCGCCGCCTCGAAGTCGACGCGCTCACCGGCGCAATCGTCGCCGCCGGCGTGCGCCACGGCATCGCAACGCCGCTCAACTCGGCGCTGCTCACCATTCTTCGCGCCATCGACGACGGGGCAAAGGACGAGCGAGCGTCATTTCAACCCCCCGGCTTGACTTGATCGCGAGGATATGTTCCTGTTTTGTTCCGAATGCCGGCCCTCGGCTGAGAGGACTGAATTGGCGCGGAGGCGAATATGAAAACTCTTATTCTGGCGCTCGGTTTGACTCTTGGCTGGGCGCTGATCGCAGACCCGGCGCTGGCCCAAATCCAGACCATTGCGCCGGCGGAAGCGAAAACTCATGTCGGTCAGACGGTGACCGTCGAAGGCGCGGTCGGCAACGTCTACACCGCGCGCTCCGGCATGATCTTTATCGATATGGGCGGCCGCTATCCCGACAATGCCTTTGCCGCCGTCATTTTCACCGGCGACGCCGGCAAATTTCCGGACGTCAAATCGCTTGACGGCAAGACCGTGGATATTACCGGCGCGGTTTCGCTGTACCGCGGCAAGCCCGAGATCATTCTCAAGACCGCGGACCAGGTGAAAGCGAAATAGCGCGTCCCACGAGGATGCTTGCTCAAATCGTCCGATAGCCGCCGTCGGCCATGACGATCGCGCCGGTGACATAGGCCGACAGATCCGAGGCGAGAAAGAGCGCCGGGCCGACGATGTCTTCCGGCTTGCCAGTGCGGCCGAGCGGCGTGTGATCGAGAAAGATTTTTATCAGTTCCGGATTGTTGGCGCGGACTTGCGCGTTTAATGGCGTCTCGATCAGGCCGGGGCCGATGGCGTTGACGCGCACGCCGTCCTTGCCGAGTTCGGCGGCGAGCGCGCGGGTAAAACCGAGGACGCCGTGCTTCGAGGTGGTATAGGCCGGCGAATTCGGCGTGCGCACATGCACGAAAGACTGGATCGAGGCGATGTTGATGATGCGCCCCTTGGCCGCGCGCAAGCTTTCGAGGAACGCGTGCGTCACATTGAACACGCCGTTGAGATTGATCGCCATGATGTCCTGCCAGTCCTTGATCACGGCGTCGGCGTTGCCGGCAAAGGCATTGCGGCGGTTGATGCCGGCGTTGTTGACCAGGATCGACACCGCGCCGACCTCACTTGCGACTTTCGCCGCGGCGTCGCGGCACGCCAGCCGATCGGTGACGTCGAGCAGAAAATGTTTGGCTTTGCCGCCGGCGTCGCGGATGTCCGCTGCCGTCTTGGCGGCAGCCGCGCCGTCGATATCGAGCGCCGCGACCGCGGCGCCCTCCCGCGCGTAGCCGAGCGCGATGGCGCGGCCGATTCCAGACCCTGCGCCGGTGACAACCGCGATGTGGTTTTGTAGAAGCCCGGGCATTTTGACCTCCCCTGGTTTGATCGATTGGGGCGATCATACGCCGCGGCCGGCGCGCAAAAAATTCCCCTCTCCCGGTGGGGGTGAAAAGGGAGAGGGGAAAGGACGACAGGCCGGTGAACGAAACTTGGCGCGCCGCTAACCGGCGGCGTGCCAGCCCACCTGCGCGTCGGCCAATAGTGGCACCGCGGGCAAATCCACGTTGATCTCGGCCACCGCTGCCGCGTCCGCCGTCGCTAAGTCCGCAGCGGTCGGCGAAGCAAAATCTGTCGGCGCAACGGCAACGAGCCGCGACCAGATCCATTGCCAAAGCGCCCGGATCTCGTCCGCCGATTTGCCGTCGCCGGCATATTCGGTGACCGCCAGCCCGAGACCGACGGCATCCTGCTGATCGTTGCGGTGGACGATATAGGGCAGCGCCAGCACACCCATCATGTTGAGCGCACTCGCCGTGTCGCCGAGCGAACCGGCCGCGTTGGCAACACGATAGCTGCGCACCGGCGTCTGATTGAGGACGAAAGCGAACGGCTTGCCACTGGCGCGGATGGCGGCGAGCGCCGGCGCCGCGGCCTCGATATCGGGCGGGCTCGGCCGTGCCGGGAGGAGGCACAGGTCGGCGACACCGACCGCCGCCGCAAAGGCGTCGCTCCAGCCGCCAGCGGTATCGATGATGGCGAGCGTCGTTCCGCAATCGGCAAGACAACGAACGAGCTGCACCAGTTCGTAGCCGTCGCGGACGGTTTCTACCGCAGGCTCCGGCTGGCCGCGGCGGGCCCGCCAATGCGACAGGGTGCCGAGCGGATCGGCCTCGACGAGGCGGACTTTATGGCCGGCCTCCATGGCCGCAATCGCAAGCCCGATGGCGAGCGTGCTCTTGCCGGTGCCGCCCTTGCGCGAAACCAAAGCGATCGTATGCATGGCGTGTTTCCTTAATGTCTTCGTTGTTGGCGAAATGCGCGATGACGCGAGACCAACGTGACGCCACTAAAAAACGCGAATCAAAATCGACCGGCACAAAGCCTGCTTGCGCGCAGACGTGGCAGGCTTCCATTGGGTAAGACTACATACCCCCGCGCTCAATAAATCGTTAACCATTCCGTCTGCGCACTTGCTGCGGCCGCGTCCATTGTCGCGCTTTGTTCCCCGTCCGCGCTCGAAGCGCGCGGTGCCAAGACGACAAGCAAATCCGCTGTTGCGACGCTGTCGAGGATTCGAGCTTTGCGAAAGGCATTGACATAAAGCATCCCCGGAATTCGCCATGTGTTACGGACACGGGGACGATTGTCGACGACACTGTGACGGATCGCTGGCGATTGTGTTGCTTACTTTAGTCCCGATTTACCTCGCATATTCGGCCTAAAACCTCTATGTCCATGTTTACGTGGATGATTGAAGCGAAAGGACGCGATAATGGCGGACAAATCCAAGCATGAGGCCGGCGCGCAGTTCGCCAAGCTGCAGCGGGCGCAGGACGCCAAAAAGGCCATGTTTGAATACGAAACCGAGGCTGCGGCGCTGCGCGCCCGAACCGCGCGACTCAAAGCGCTTCGCCTGGCGCGCGACGCCGCGGCCCCGCCGCCCGAGCCCGCCGCGCCGAAGCGCAAGGCCAAGAAAAAGGGCCAGGGCGGCAGTTTGTCGGAGTTTCTGGACAGCCAGGCTAAAGAGGGCCGTAACGGTTAACGGGCAAGGAAGCGCGCGCAGTCCGGAATGAGTGCGCGCGCTTGCCTCCGCAACTCCTTGCGGGTGACGCGCCTGTCGCGGCATTGTCATCGATGCGAACGGTTCGATAAAAAGCCGCCTGCGTGTTTCACGGTTTGTTGAAGCGGCGAATCGCAAGGATGACACAGAGGGCCGTTAACAGGTCCCATTCGAGCACGGAGGAATTCGTCATGACGCTCCAGGTGGCTGCGCCGATGCGTTATTTTCACGAACGCTATTTGGGGCGTCCGTGTTGCCCGAAGTGCGGCGAATTGATGATGGCGCCGGAATATCCGGAATTCGCGGAATGCCTCAGCGGTGTCGAAATCCGACAGTTTTGGATTTGCGACAGCTGCGATCATCGCTTTGACAGTTTGGTCAAGTTCGACGCGCTTGCCGCCTGATGGCGCCTTGGTGCGGCAATCACGAGGCTGCCGCTGCGCCCTGCCCGCGCATCACCGCGTCATGAACCGCCGTGCAGTGGCGCACCAGATTTTGCTGCGACGAAACGAATTGCTTCAGCGGCGTCTCGATATCGTAGAAATAGATATTGGCGATGAAGCCGTAGATGGCCGCATCCGCGCTGGTGGGTTGGGCTCCATGCACATAGCCGTCGGCGGGAACGGCGCGGCTTAGAACCGCAAGATCGGCGAGCCCGCGCCCATAGGCGGCGTCGGGCGTGAAGCGGCCGATGCCCTGGTAGTAGTAGCGCATGGCATTGTACTCCTTCGCCTTGAGCAGGCCCGGCTCGTAAAGGTGCGGATGCTCGCGCATCAGCGCCGCGCAAAAGGCCGGCCAGTAGCGCTCGTCCTGCCAGCGCGAATAGGACATCACCCAGTAGAGATCGTCGAGCATGCGCACGATGAGAAGATTGCGGTCCCGCTGCTCCGGCGTGAGCGCGGCATCGATCGAAAGTTCGTGCTTTTTGATCAGATGCGCGACGATGGTTTCGCTGTCGCCGATCGAATGGCCGCCGTCGACGATATAGGGCAGCTGCCCGCGCGGCGCGGCGGAGGCGTCGAACAGATGCTCGTGGCGGAACGCCAGGCCGGCGAGCCGCATGAAGGCGAAGACTTTGAGCCCATAGCCGTTATTGTCGGCGACGCCAAACAGCGCGGGATAGGAATAGAGCGTAATCATGCGCGCCATTGTAGCGCGGATTGCGTGACGGAAAAATTCGCCTCTCGCCACCGGGGAGAGTGGACGCCTGTATTAAAGTGCACGGCTGCGGCGCCATTCCGAACCGGTTCATCTTGAGCCACGGCGGTGTGCAGAAAGCCTGCCGGGTGGTCTGGCAGAAATCGCGTCGCGTCGGCGTCGGTTTCTGATCTGGCGCGCGCAGCCGCCACCTTGCAGGATGTCGTTTTATCGGCCAATGCTACGGACGATGCGCCTGATATGCTGCGCCATGGCGCTCCTGGCCGCGCTGACCACGGACTCATCTGCGGCCACCCGCGCCTATGTCATGAACGGCCTGTTTGTCGGCCGCGGGCTGGCGGCGATCGCCGCCCAGCTGCGCGAGCGCGGCTATATCGTGACCTATGGCAGCTTTGAGCAGAACCGCGCCTTCGCGGCGGATGCTTGCGCCCACACCGACGACCGCATCGTGGTCATCGGCCATTCGTTCGGCGCCGAGCGCGCGGCGGAGGTGGCGAGTGCGGCGGCGGCCTGCGGCGCCCGCGACGTGACCATGATCGGCGTCGATCCGTCGGCCCCGGCCGCCGTCTCAGGCGTGGCGCATGCGGTGAATTTCGTCGGCGAACTTGGCGGCACCATCGCCGGTGCCGAGAATATTCCGGTCCCCGGCTACACCCATATGGGCATCATGGACAGCCCGGCGGTGCAGCAGCGCATTCTCGACGAAGTGGATCAAGGAAGCGGCCGATAGAACGCGCACGCTCCCGCACCGCTCAGCCGAACAGGAACGATTCCGGATCGGCGATCGGCTCGCCCGCATTCAAGGCCAGAAGGCCTTTGACGCACCGCATCGCGGTCCACACGACCCACCACAGCAGGATCAGCGCGCCGATCCCGACATGCAGCGTGACCGCGCCGGCCACGATATAAGCGAGCCCGATCCAAAAGGTCCGGATCTGAAACCGGAAATGGCTGCGGCTGACCGGATCGGCCCGCTCGACCTGCAGCGACGCAATGATCAGGCCGACCACCGCGCTGACCCCGGTGAGGAAGCCGGCCAAGTATAAAATGTAGACCATCATGGCCAGACCGTAATCCGAGATCATCGGCGGCCGCGCGCCGTTTGCGGCTGCCCGCTCCTTCTTGGTATCGGCCATTTGCTTCCTCCCCTTCTTCTGCGATCCGACAATGCGCACGCTTATAGCAAAATTTGCCTCCTGGGAGCGGGCGGCGGGACTTGATCCGGCGGTCGCCGCTTAAAAGGGGGACTCGGCAGAGGCGAAGTCAGTACAGTGATCCCTTGGGCGCGGATCGCGCGACCCGAGGGCTCAATCCGTGCTACGCTTGCTGCGGGCCGCGAAGGCGGCCGGGAAATAGGCGGCGGGCCGACCACCCAGTATGGTTGCCCTCGGCAAAGCCGTTTCGCGTCCTCACACGTCTTTAGGAGCAACACCCATGCGCATTTTATCCGCCCTTCGTGCAGGCCTGATCGCATTCCTGGCGCTCGCCGGCGTCACGTTTGTGTCCGCCGCATACGCCGACGGCGGCAGCATCAGCTTCAGCGTGATCAAGGCTGGCTTCGTCGTCGGCGGTTCGGGCGGCTCGGGCACGCTCGTCTTCCACGGCAGGCAGTACCCGATCTCGATCGGCGGCATCAGCTATGGCTTCACCTTCGGCGCTTCCGAGACGCGCTTTAACGGCTCGGTGAGCAACATCAATAGCCCGTCGGATGTCGCCGGCGTCTATGCCGCGGGCAACGTCGGCGCGGCGGTCGGGCGGGGCGCGCAGGCGATCGTACTGACCAACCAGCACGGCGCGGTGCTGACGCTGTCCGGCAGCTCGGTCGGCGCCATCGTCAGCGCCGACCTCAACGGCCTGGTGATCACGGTGAAGTAAGCGGGAGGATTCGTTATCCCCGTACCGGAAGATCGCGCCGCGCGGGAGCTGCGACCATGCGAAATGTGCTGGCGCTTTTCGCCTTGATCGCGATCCTTGCGGCGCCGTCGGCCGCCCGCGCCAAGGACTGCCCGGCCGATCCGCGCAAAGCGAGCTTGGCGCTCTGGCCGGGCGGCAGCATTGCGACCGGAAAGACCGTCACCGGCACGCACCCTTGCGGGCGGCAGCTCACCTGCACCGGCGGTGTTTCCGGCAACTTTTCGAGCCGGCAGTGCCGCTGGGAGTGAGGCTCGCGGCGTTTCCCGAAGATGCAACTGACGCTTTGGAGCAAATTCTTGGACCACGCCCCGCACCGTTTACCCGTTTTGGATGGCTGGCGGGGGATCAGCATTTTATGCGTCCTTGCCGGCCACCTGCTGCCGCTCGGTTTTAAACGCCTGCAGCTGAACGCGACGATCGCCACCACCGGGATGAGCCTGTTCTTTGTCCTCTCCGGATTTCTCATCGTGTCGATGCTGGTGCGCAACGACAACGTCGCATCTTTCCTGATTCGCCGCGTGTGCAGGATATTGCCGCTGGCATGGGGCTATTTGATCGGCGTTCTAATATTCTACCGCGCGGGTTGGGCGGCATGGTCGGCAAATCTATTCTTCTATGCGAATCTTCCGCCGTTTTATCTCCGCTACAACAATGCTCATTTCTGGAGCCTCTCGGTGGAGATGCAGTTCTACGCGGCGATTGCGCTTGTCGTCGCGCTTGCCGGCCGCCGCGGATTGTCGCTGGTGCCTATTGCCTGCTTGGCCGTGACCGCCGCGCGCATTGCAGCCGCCCCCCACGCCCATGCCTCGATCCTGACCTGGTTTCGCATCGACGAAATACTGTCCGGAGGATGCGTTGCGCTCGCGTTCCAATTCTCGCAGGTCCGCAATGCGGCAGCCAGGCTGCCTGCCGTCACGCCGTTCCTGCTTGCGCCGCTGCTGTGGGCATCGAGCGACCCGGGATTGGGCGGCTTAAGCTATGCCCGTCCGTATTTCGCGGCGCTGCTGGTCGGATCGACAATCTTTCGATCCGAGGACGCGCTGCAGCGGGTGCTGTGCGGGCGGACATTGGGCTACCTCGCCCGCATATCGTTTGCTCTCTACGTGATACATCCACTGACCCACAGCGGCTGGATGGCGCAGGGTGACGGGATCGTGCGCTACGCCAAGCTCGCCGGCAGCTTCTTCCTGAGCTTTCTCTTCGCCCACGTTTCAACGAAATATTACGAAAGCTATTGGATCGGCCTCGGTCATCGTCTTGCCGCCGGGATCGAACGCAAACCCGCAACGCGCGGCGCAGTCGAGGTGAACCCCGACCTGAGCCCGGAGCATTCCTCCAAAAGCCTTTAGCGCCTGCTCTCGCGGCAAATCCCGCGGGGACGGTAGCTCCCCGAATCGCGTCGGGGGGTCGCGGCCTCCCCCGCCAGAACGCCGGGCAAGGCGGAACCGCCCAATTTTCTTCCGTTCGTCCCCGCGAAGGCGGGGACCCAGCCTGGATTGGAGCCTGAGCTCAGGCTGGCGAAGCCAGACCCGAGTACGGGGATGTGTCCTCCATCTTTTTCGTGAAGAGCACATGGAGCGAATTGCAGAGTGGCGACACCCGAATTCTGATCCAGATAAATTCGCCTCTCCCCTTGGGGGGAGAGGCCGGCGAAGTCCAGCGCAGTTGGCGCGAGGCGGGTGAGGGGGAACCGCCCTCACAATTCTGCACCGTCCGCTCCCCCTCACCCGCTCACTTCGTTCGCGACCTCTCCCCACCGGGGGAGAGGTGAAGCGCTTTCGTCATTGCCGGACTTGATCCGGCAATCCATGCGGCGGTGGCCTTCTGCGTGTAATTTGGCTTGTATTTTTGATGGCCAAACACAAGATGGAAGCTTTGAACATCGGAGAGGCCGATGCCGACCGCGCCCTGCGCCATTTGGAAAACGCCGGCCGAACAATTAGAGAAAGCAGGCGATTACGAAGTCTTCGATTCGCCAAGAGCCGGAGGAATGTATTGGATTGCAGGGACCGCGATCGCAGAAGTAGTTCCTCTCACCGATCACGCCAAGCGACTGCTAACGACCTGGTTGTGCGAACAGCGGCGAGGGGGTGCTGAAATTCCAAAAATTCATTCGAACGTCTTAGACTTGATCAAATCACGTCGGCCTTTATCAGTTCCGACTAGATTGACGAATGCACTCATTGTTCTTGGAAATGACATTTCGGACTTAGGCGGACATGTAATGTTCGACGGGTCAGATCCTGACACCCCGAGATATTTAGCAGAGACGGAATCGAAAAATATCGGCGAGATCAGCGAATTGTTCCAAATGCTTGAGAAGACTGGGTTTATAGACGGCTCATTCTTTTTGGGCGGCGGAGGAAGTGTGCGTCCGACAGCCCTTGGCTGGCAAGAGCTAGATAAGCTAAGGGCGACCCAAACCGTTTCATCGCAAGCGTTCGTTGCGATGTGGTTCAATGATTCCACCGACGACGCTTACTTTAGTGGAATTTTACCGGCACTCGCTGCGACAGGTTATAAGTCGTTACGCGTCGACAAGAAGGAGCACAACAACAAGATAGACGATGAAATAATTGCCGAAATTCGGCGGTCACGCTTTCTTATCGCCGATTTTACTTGTGAACCAAAAAATGTCCGAGGCGGCGTCTACTATGAGGCCGGCTTTGCTCGAGGTCTCGGTATTCCAGTCATATGGACATGCAAGGACACATCGATAAACGATTTGCATTTTGATACGCGGCAGTATGCGCATATCGTCTGGAAGGACACCGCCGACTTGTTTTTGCAGCTTAGAAACAGAATCGGCGCGACGATTGGAGATGGCCCCCTGCCGAAATCATGAAATGCGAAGGATAGTTGAGTGAAATAATAACCGTAGAATTCTGGCCGGCAAATGATGGGTTTCGCAAAAGGCTCAACCCATCCTGCGAGCTGCTGCCTAGTGGAGTGCCGCGCGGGCGAGAAGCATCTTCGCGCCAGCTGTTCCCTCACCTCGATTGAACGCACCAAAATGACCGTTACCTTTCGACGGATGTGACACGTGAACAAAGAGAGCACCTTTAGCGCGGTAGGCCACATCATTGATGGGCGTAACGCAACCGAGCGTGCGACCTACAAGATTCTGTAGGTTCCTGACGTACAAGTCAGTGTTTCCAAGCAGGACTACAGTACGCGTGCTCGACGGCAAGCCCCCAATGTGCTGATCGACGCAAGCAGATACGAAGGCATAGCCTTTTGAGTCTGGTTTGAAAGCAGGAATAACATTCGGGCTGTCTGCCGTATGTACCCGCTTCTTCCGGTCCATGCCCGTCAAAGAACAACGGACAACGCTAGCGAAGGCGTACTCTTGCTCCTGCGCGAGAAATCGGCGCTCGAAGCGAGCGAGTGTTTCGCCAGGTAGAAGGCCGACGGTCTGAAGAACCTCAAGCAATCGGTGCCGAATCTGCTTGAATGCGACGTCGTCAAACGAGCCTCTAGCAAATGCTTTAGATTGTGTATTGCCCTTACTTATTCCAAGGACAAGCACAGTAGGATTCGTACTGCCCCAATGACCGGGATCACGGATGAGACGGAATGGACCGATTTCCTGATAGGGTACCGTGACACCCTTCCAGCATCGGTCGCATATCATCGGTCCATGTGGCACGCAGTTGGGCATGGGCATCTTTCAAGATAGCGCTGCGAGGCTTGCTTGCTCACTGTTTGGGTAGACTAGCGATCAGCATCTCAAGAACCTGTATTGTTTCCCGATCCGGAACACCTGCAAAGCCTTTGACTGCCTTCAAGGCCTGCTGAGCGATTTCGCGCAAATGCTCCTTGTCTTCGGTCGTAACGCAAGTGTTCGCGAAGTTCTGCAGAGCAAGTGCAGCGTGGTAGAAAAGGAACGGTTGCTCGGACGAGAAACGGTCTCTTAGCCAATGGAGATCGGCTACTCGGGGAACCATCTGCATCATCGCAATGGCCGCTAACCGACTACCGGGGGATCCTGAGCTTTTGTAAGCATCCAAAAATTCCACAAGACTGGGCGCCAGAGAGCGCATCTTAACAAGGACGCGAGTCATTGCCCGAGTCCGGTCCTGTCCCGAGGGCAGTGTCCGCCTCAGAGAATCGTATTCTAAGCAAAGTTTGTCCAATTCACTGAGAAGCGTCTGCGAACCGACGTCGCGTGTCTCAATAGCTATTCGTGCGGCGGCTTCGATTTGCCGCGGTGTTATCTTTCCGCTTTTATCAGTTCCGCTTTCGGCCTCCGCGTCAGCAACGCGGTCAAGTTCTAGAGATATGCCCGCTAGAGAAGCCTTCTTCACCCTATCGAGGATGATTGGAACTCTGCTTAACGCCGATTTCAGCTCGCCGCGGAATAGGAAAACGACAACGAGGAAAGCTCCCGGCCAAGCTACAGCTCCGAGGAGAGCGGCGACGCTCGTTAGGAGCTTGGCAAATTCCTCCATTGTCTCACCGTCGCCGAGCCATTTCGCTTTCAGATAGATGCCCGGGTCAAGCCCGGGCATGACGGCGTATATTGACGTGTCCCGGGCGCAGCGCAGCGTGAGCAAAGCGAACGATGCGCTGCAGAACCGGGAGCGTCGCGAACTCGGAGTTTGGAATGGTCCCGGATCAGCGGTGCACCGCTTCGCGCTGCACCGCGTCCGGGACACGAGCCCTCAGAGCGCCTTATTACTCTCCTTCGCCGCCTCCGCCTTATCGACATAGACCTGCGCGCCCATGTCGAGAAACTTCTTCGACATCTGGTCCATGCCGGCCTGCGCCGCCTCCGGATAAAGCGCGGCTTTCTCGTTATCGCTTAGCCCCGAAGCGTATTCGCGCACGTCGGCCGTTATCTTCATCGAACAAAACTTTGGCCCGCACATCGAGCAGAAATGCGCCACTTTGTGCGCGTCCTTGGGCAGCGTCTCGTCGTGGTATTTGAGCGCGGTGTCGGGATCGAGCGAGAGGTTGAACTGGTCGACCCAGCGAAAGTCGAAGCGCGCGCGGGATAGCGCATCGTCGCGCAATTGCGCGGCGGGATGGCCCTTGGCGAGATCGGCGGCATGCGCCGCGATCTTGTAGGCGATGACACCGTCTTTCACGTCGTTGCGGTCCGGCAGGCCGAGATGCTCCTTCGGCGTGACATAACAGAGCATGGCGGTGCCGAACCAGCCGATCATGGCGGCGCCGATCGCCGAGGTGATGTGGTCGTAGGCCGGCGCGATGTCGGTGACCAGCGGCCCGAGCGTATAGAACGGCGCCTCGCCGCATTCCTTGAGCTGCTTGTCGACATTGATCTTGATCTTGTGCAGCGGCACGTGGCCGGGGCCTTCGATCATCACCTGGCAGCCCTT
>Ga0070731_10004397_pt1 | contig 12147 bp, 9 predicted proteins | sample Coa_R1_2_FD_66448 | JGI IMG/M metagenome (GOLD analysis project Ga0070731, IMG submission 66448) | Surface soil microbial communities from Centralia Pennsylvania, which are recovering from an underground coalmine fire - Coalmine... | ecosystem: Environmental > Terrestrial > Soil > Unclassified ... | reverse complement strand
GCCAAGTCCCGTGAAGTCGGCTTACCGAAAACTGGCTGTGGAGGTCGTCTGGAGGGTTCAAGAGCCCTATCCGGCTCCTGAGTAAGTCTGACGGCGGAGAAATTCGCCGGCGCCTGGCTTGCCAGTGAAGGCGCCGTTGTCGATGATGACGCGGCCGCGGGAGAGCACGGTCTTCGTTACGCCCTTCACGCGGATTCCTTCGAACATCGAATAGTCAACGCGCATGTGGTGGGTCTCGGCGCTGATTACCTGCTCGGCGTTGGGATCGAAAATCACGATGTCGGCGTCCGAGCCTACTGCGATTGTGCCTTTACGCGGATATAGGCCGAACAGCTTTGCCGGGGCAGTAGAAACGAGCTGCACGAAACGGTTGGCGGAAAATTTTCCGCCGTGGACGCCGCCGGAATAAATCAGGCTGAGGCGGTGCTCGACGCCCGGGCCGCCGTTCGGAATTTTCGTGAAATCGTTTTTGCCCATTTCTTTTTGTTCCTTGAAGCAGAAGGGGCAGTGATCGGTGGAGACGACTTGCAGCGCGTCTTGCGCGAGGCCCTGCCAGAGTTTTTCCTGATTCCATTTTTCGCGCAGTGGCGGAGTGAAGACGTATTTCGCGCCCTCGAAGCCTGGGACATCCATGTTTTCAAGAGAAAGATGTAGGTATTGCGGACACGTTTCGGCGTAGGCCGGGAGGCCGCGGTCTCGCGCCTCGCGCACTTTTTCGAGCGCATCGTTGCATGACAAGTGCACGATATACACGGGCGCACCGGCCATTTCGGCGAGAGCGATGGCGCGAGAGGTCGCTTCTCCTTCCGCGGTGGTGGGCCGGGTGAGCGCATGATATTTCGGAGCGGTTTTTCCTTCGGCCAGTGCGCGTTGCACAAGGACATCAATCGCTCCGCCGTTTTCGGCGTGCATGCAGATCATGCCCCCGTGCTTGGCGGCCTGCAGCATGGCTTTGAAGATTGTCGCGTCGTCCAGCATGAAGACGCCGGGATATGCCATAAAAAGTTTGAAGGAAGAAACGCCTTCGCGGACTAGCGCGCCCATTTCTTCCAGCTGCGTGTCGCCAAGTTCCGTAATGATGCAGTGGAAGGCGTAATCGGCGACGGCCCGGCCTTCGGCTTTTTTCATCCATGTGTCGAAGGCGTGGCGCAGTGTCTGGCCCTTGTATTGAATCGCGAAATCGATGAGCGTCGTCGTGCCGCCAAAGGCCGCGGCGCGCGTGCCGGTTTCGAAGTCATCGGCGCTGGTGGTGCCGCCGAAGGGCATGTCCAGGTGCGTGTGCACGTCGATCCCCCCGGGGATGACGATGCAGCCGGCGGCGTCAATCAATTTCGTGGCGTTGTCGATGGGTAGATCCTTGCCGATGGCGGCAATCCGTCCGCTGGTGATCCCAATGTCCGCTGCGTAGGTATCGGTGGCGGTGACGATCGTGCCGTTGCGAAGAATCGTGTCGAATCCCATCGTTCCCCCAATGCCGCCGGAGTAGAGACAACGGTGCATCTTAGGCCATGCGTGGATGATGGGCAAGCAGCCGCGGCAACTGCTTCTGACTTGATTAAAAGGAATTTTTTCTTAGGAGGGTCGAGCTTCAGCTCTGCTGATCGAGCTATGTCCTCGCGGGCTTTAGCCCCTGATGCTTCAGGGGGCTATAGCCCGCGATATAGAAAGTGTCAACGTCGTGGCGGAAGCCCCGACCTCCTAAAAGCGAGCACTCATGCGAAATATTTCAAATCAGGACAGTACCCGCCAATGCGCTCTTACGCTATAATTGCAGTTATTCGTGGCGCTGATCTTCGGAATGAACATGGGATTACGGCGGAGCATGACCGGGCCGCGCAAATTTCTGGACAGAAAATAAAAAATGGAATAAGGTCGCCCCTATGAAAAAGTCAACCTCGATCGTGGTGCTGATGACGTTCGGGATATTGCTTGGAATCCTGGCTGCATCGCCCATGGCCGCCCAAGAATCCGCCGCCAAACCCGCGGGACAGTTGATTTTGTTTGCGGACACGGCTGTCTTCGCGCAGCCGCAGAATCCCGAGAATTGCTCCCTGAGGAATCGATTCAAGAGAGGCGACTTCGTTGGATTCCGCCTGTATGCCGTTGACGGCGGAACCAATAAGCCTGAGGAATCGGCCCAGGTCGTCGTGCACATCACTTCCGGCGGCAAGACGTACGACCTGCCCGCTCTGTATCGCGCCGTGCCGCATAAGAGCGAAATTGGAAGAGACATGCCGATCCGTCCCGGCATGTGGACCGCAAAGTGGACTGTACCGGCGGATGCGCCGACCGGCACCCTCCACTATTCAGCGACCGCCAGCGATAAGTATGGCCGCACGACGGAATGGACGCCGAAGGGTGGCGAGCCGTCCTGGGTAACCATCGTTCAATGACGGAGAGGTTTCCGCTCCGCTATTCTCTGCGATTCTGTATTTCCCTGTTCCTGGCTTTTATTTTCTGTAGTTGCTTTCTGCTGGCATTCCCCTCTGTACGAGCCGCGGGTTCCCAAACAGCCCCGAAACCGGACGCTGCTTCTCTCCAGAAGCTGGAATTGAAATACGATAAGCCCGTTGTCGGCGCAAAGGTTCGAGCTACCGTCGAGGGTTTGCCTGCTGGCGCAACCGTCGAACTCAAGTGGGCGACGGTGACGGGCGGCTGGGTGATCCAGAATTATTATTTCTTTCGCGGGCGAAAATATTCCGAGTCGTCCCTCTCCCTCGGAAAATTTCCGGTGAACGCGAACGGCCGCCTGGACGTTACGTTTGCAATTCCTGAGGATTACGGCGGCGTCCATGATGTGACTGCGACGATCGACAGAAAAGTCGTTGCGCAAAACGGGTTGGAAGTTACTCAGAGCTTTGAAATGACGCCTGCTTCGGGTCCGATTGGCACACCGATTGAATTGCGCGTCAAAGGATTCGGCTGGCGGCCGATGGAAAACACCTGGGTCGTCATGTGGGATAATCGGGCGGCCGGATTCGTCACCGCCGCCGGGACGCGGGGCACCGCCGTGGCCCGCTTTCGCGCTTCGGGTCCCGTTGGCGATCATTTCATGAAAATTTACACAGGATGGCAAGGGCAGGCTTATCTCAATTTCGAGCAGGCGCCGAACGCATATTTGCCGCGCCCTGATTTCAAATTTCGAACGACGCCGGGCCCATCCCCGACGCCTGCTACTTACGCGGACGAATACCAGCCTTACGCGCTCCCGGAACCAGAAGTCCACGTTGCAAATGGGAAGCTGACCATCAGTCCTACCCAGGGTCCTGTGGGCGCCAAGGCGACGCTGCGGGGCGAAGGTTTTCCGCCAGGCTCGACGCTGGATCTTTTCTGGAAAACTTATGTGGGAAGCCGCGTGAGCGGCAATGGATTCGGGCCGCAGGAAAGCTCGATTGCGAAAGTGAAAGTGGGAAGCGATGGAAAGATCGAATACCCGCTGACCATTCCGCTGGACCTGGGCGGGGAGCATGGGATCGAGTTGCGCGAAGGAGACAAGCTGCTCGGGCGCGCTTACTTCGCGATTGAGACCACGATCGTGAGCATGGAGCCGGCCTCCGGTCCCGCTGGGACTCCCATCACGATTCACCTGAAGGGTGTCGGCTGGACCGAGTACGACAATATGTTCGCGGCGACATACGACAACTCTTATATGGGATATGCCTGCGGATTTAATTCGCAGGGCGATGTGGTGATTAACTTCAGGGCGGCGGGCGAACCCGGCGTCCACCTGATTGATCTTTTTCCGGGCATCTATCAAGGGCCGCCCACGGAACCCCAGCTACTCTACCGCATGCCGCAGCTCACCTATGCTGACGATCATCCGGGCAACAAAATTCCCGCGCTGCATTTCAAGTTTAATGTAACCCCATAGCGCTCTTCCGGCGCGAATTCGGGCTATAATCCCCGTCACTCATGGCCCTGACCACTGGAACGAAACTTGGTCCGTATGAAATCCAATCGCCCCTGGGCGCGGGCGGCATGGGGGAAGTGTATCGCGCCAGCGATACGCGTCTCGGACGCGATGTTGCGATTAAAGTTCTGCCGCAATCGTTCGCCAGTGACGCGGATCGCCTTCGCCGGTTCGAGCAGGAGGCGCGAGCCATTGCGGCTCTTAATCATCCCAATATCCTCGCGGTCCATGACATCGGCGAGCAGGACGGAATCCGCTACATCGTTACCGAACTGCTGGATGGGCGGACGCTGCGCGAGCAACTGAATGACGGCGCGCTGCCGGTTCGCAAATCGCTCGATTACGCGCGGCAAATTTGCGATGGGCTTGCCGCGGCGCACAGCCGGGGGATCGTGCACCGTGACCTCAAGCCGGAGAACATTTTCTGTACCCGGGAAGGTCGCGTAAAGATTCTGGATTTCGGTTTGGCAAAGCAGGGCTTGCCGCAAGGGACGCACGCGGACGCAACGATGAACGGCGCAACCATGCCCGATGTCCATACTGAGCCGGGGATGGTGATGGGCACCGTCGGATACATGTCTCCCGAGCAGGTTCGCGGCGCACCGTCCGATCACCGTTCCGATCTGTTTTCGCTTGGCGCCATTCTGTATGAAATGCTCTCCGGCCGGCGGGCATTCAAGCGCGACACCACCGCCGAAACGATGACGGCAATTTTGAAAGAAGAACCGCCGGAGCTGACCGCGACGAATACATCTATTTCTCCCGGCCTCGAGCGCATTGTGCATCGCTGCCTGGAAAAGGAGCCGGCACAGCGCTTCCAATCCGCTTCGGATCTGGGCTTCGCGCTCGAGTCGCTGTCGGGCACAACCAGCACCGCTATATCTCCGCGCGAAACCTCGCGTGCGATTAAGTGGCGTAATGTTGCAGTCGGCGGCCTGGTTCTGGCGGCTCTCCTCGCAGGATGGGCTGCTCGCAGCGCGATGAATCCGCCGCGTCACAATCCTACTTTCCATCAAGTCAGCTATCGTCGCGGCACGGTATATTCCGCCCGGCTGTCGTCCGACGGAAAGACAGTAGTTTACAGCGCGGCTTGGGATGGCAAGCAGGTACAGATTTATGTTGCCAGCAAGGAATTTCCTGAATCACGCCCTTTGGACATCAAACAAAGCGTCCTGCTTTCCGTCAATTCGTCCGGCGACCTTGCCATTTTGACGGGAGCCCAGCCGCTCGATCATTTCGAATTTCAAGGCACCCTATCTACCATGTCATTGGGTGGCGGCGCGCCCAGAGAAATTCTCCAGGGTGTAATTGCCGCCGATTGGGCTCCCGACGGCAAGTCGCTCGCCATTGTTCACCTCGTTTCGGGAAAATACCGTTTGGAATATCCCATTGGAAAAACGATTTTTGAAACTACCGGGTCCATTACGCAGCCGCGCGTTTCTCGTGACGGCAAAATGGTGGCGTTCCTGTACCACCCGGTTGTAAGCGATGACCGCGGCTCCGTAATGATCGATGATGGCGAAGGGAAGGCGAGAGTTATATCCGACGGATGGGAGTCCGAGCAGGGGCTGACCTGGTCGGCTGGGGGCGACGAGGTTTGGTTCTCCGCCACGAAAACCGGCTCCGACTTGACCTTGCACGCAGTGACACCTTCGGGAAAAATTCGCGATGTATTCGCCGGGGCGGGAGGGACTCGTCTGTTTGACATAACCTCCGACGGGCGATTTCTCGTCTCGCACGACGATGTTAAGTATTCGGTTGCAGCTTCCATCGCAGGAGCGGAGGAGCGCGACTTGTCCTGGCTGGATAATTCCTTTGTACCGATTCTTTCGATGGATGGAAAACGGATCCTTTTCGACGACGGGGGCGGAGACTCCAATGGGCTTTACACCGTGTGTCTGCGGAATACCGATGGTTCACCGGTAATTCGCCTGGGGGGCGGGGCGGTTTTCGATATTTCTCCAGACGGCATGTGGGCTTTGGCGCTGCTGGAAAAGTCACCTCCCGAAGTCGAGTTGCTGCCCACCGGGCCCGGCGAGGCGCGGCATTGGTTAAATTCGAATATCGAGAACTACTCGGGAATGGGCTGGACTCCTGATTCCCAGCACATCATCTTCGCAGGGAATGAGACGGGTCATGGGTCCCGCTTTTATGTGCAAGACGCCAAGGGTGGCGCGATCCGTCCGATCACACCGGAGGGTTTCGGCTCGAAACTCCAACTCCCGGTGTCGCCCGATGGCAAGCAATTTCCGGCATTTGACCTGCAAACAAGCACGTGGAGCGTGTGCCAGGTCGATGACAATAAATGTGCGCCTCTCAACGGGAGCGAAAAAGGCGACAGTCCACTTCGATGGAGCGCGGATGGCAAGTTTATCTATGTGGCCGTCGCGTTTCCGGAACCCAGTCTGTGGCGTATAGAGCCGGCCACCGGACATCGCCAGCTCTGGAAGCGAGTTGTTCCAATCGACCCTGTTGGCGCGTACGCGGTTTATCCGGAGTCCATTACACCCGATGGAAAATCATTTGCCACTCAATATGTCCGGAGCCTGGATCAGCTCTATGTTGTAGAAGGCATGAACTAAAGCAGGAATATTTCAAAACCAGGATCGTTACCAATAACGACGTTCCCGGCGAATTCGTGGGACATTGCCCTTGTTGCGCAATGTTAGAATGTCGCTGGAATTCTAGGCCCTGCGCCCGGTGGAAAAACTGGTCCACCGGGTTGCGCGTTTCAGGGAGACCTGAATTCGAGGTGTTGGCATGCCCCTTCGCGAGACCGCGCCAAAGTTGTCCCCGGAAAAGTACGAGCAGAATTTTGCGGATATCACGCCGCAGATGAACGCGCGCCAGGCGGCCATTGAAGCCGCGCGGTGCCTGTATTGTTTTGACGCTCCCTGCATGCAAGCGTGCCCCACGCGAATCGATGTGCCCGGCTTCATCAAGCGCATCATGACGGCGAATGTGCGCGGGGCGGCGCGCGTGATCCTCGAAGCGAATATTCTCGGCGAGAGCTGCGGTCGCGTGTGCCCCACAGAAGTGCTGTGCGAGGGCGCGTGCGTCATGGTCGAGAAGGGCGAGATGCCGATTGAAATTGGGAGATTGCAGCGATTTGCGGTGAGCCATGTGCTGGACCGCAATATTCGGCTGTTCCAGGCGGGCACGCCGAATGGACGACGCGTGGCTTGCATCGGTTCGGGCCCGGCGTCGCTGGCATGCGCGGCGAGTCTTGCCCGAAAGGGTTACAGCGTGACTGCCTTTGACCGGCGGGAGCTTTCCGGCGGATTGAATACCTACGGCATCGCGGCTTATAAGACGCGTGCTGCTGATTCGCTGCGCGAAGTGGAAATGGTGAAATCACTGGGCGTTGAGTTCCGGCAGAATGTGGAAATCGGACGGGACATCAGCTTCGCGCAGCTCGAAAAAGATTTCGATGCCATCTTCATCGGAGTAGGCCTCGGAGAAACGTGGGCGATGAATATTCCCGGGGAAGACTTGCATGGCGTGCTCGGTGCGCTGGAATTTATCGAGCCGACAAAATCGCAGCCATTCTCGCGGGTCGCGATTGGCCGGCGCGTCGCCTGCATCGGCGCGGGGAACACGGCGATTGATGTGGTCACCGCCTCGCGCCGCTTGGGAGCTGAGGCCGTGTACCTTATTTACCGGCGAGGCGAGCAGGAAATGCCTGCGTTCCGTTACGAATATGACCTGGCAAAAAGGGACGGCGTGATTTTTCTGTGGCAAACGCAGCCGGTGCGCATCCTCGGTTCGAGTGGCTTTGTGACCGGCCTTGAATGCGTGCGCACGCGCCTCGGCGAGCCCGATGAGCGTGGAAAGCGCGCTCCGGAGACGATTCCCAACAGCACCTTTACGATCGATGTCGACATGGTCGTCCGTGCCGTCGGGCAGAAGCAGGCGACGGATTTCTTGCGCGGCGTTGCGGGCATCGAAGTGCGCAAGAACGGCACCATCGCGACGGACGCGCAGTACCGCACCGGCAATCCCAAATATTTTTCAGGCGGCGATTGCGTAAACGGCGGCCGGGAAGTGGTGGACGCGGTCGCGGAAGGCATGGCGGCGGCGAAGGGAATCGATGCGTGGCTTGGGGCAACATCGGAAAAGGTTTCGTAGCGCCGGCGTCTCGCTGGCATTCCTGCTTTGCGTGAAGAGTGAAAGAAGTCGGCCCCTCTTTCATCGGGACAAGCGAGGCGCCGGCGCTATGAAAAACGTGCGTTCCACCAATTTGCATGGCAGGGAGAAATAGGAGTCAGCGACTCATGGAAATTCCTGCTGCGCTCAGCGAGCGGTTCCCGTTTCTCGATGCGCTTGAGGAAGACTGGGAACCGCTTTCGCGTCCGGCTTTTTTCGGCTGGCTCGGCTTCTACACCGTGCTCCTCGGGAATGCACTGGTGGGTGGCCACTTGTTTCAGTATATTGATCTTGTTTTCGTTCCGATCCATGAAGGCGGCCATTTGCTATTCCGATTTTTTGGTGGCGAATGGATCATGGTGGCCGGAGGAACTTTCCTGCAGTTGCTCGTTCCCTTTGCTCTGGCAACCTATTTCGCTTTCCGGCGCCAGACGCCCGGTACGGCCTTCAGCATGTTCTTTTTCTTCGAGCAGTTTCTTCCGATCGCAACCTACATGGCCGACGCGCGGGCCCAGGAGCTGCCGCTGCTAACAGTCGGTGATTCCGAAGACGTAATCCACGATTGGTTTTACTTGTTCTCGCATGCGGGGTTGTTGGACCACGATACTCAGATCGCCGGTGTTTTTCGTGCTCTAGGTTGGATTGGGATGTTTGCAACAGTTGGTTGGTTTGCATGGCGCTCGTTGCAGAAAGCTTGAATCGAAAAATGATCAACCCTCGCCACAAATTACGAATTTCCTGTGAACGCACCGGAGGTGCTCCATGGCCGATTTACGTGTGAATTTTTGCGGTATTGAATCGCCCAATCCGTTCTGGCTTGCGTCCGGCCCGCCTACCAACACGGCCGGGCAGGTCATGAGGGCGTTTGATGCCGGGTGGGGAGGCGCGGTTTGGAAGACAATAGGCGAACCGATCGTGAACACCTCGTCCCGCTACGGCGCCGTGGATTACAACGGGACGAAGGTGGTGGGTTTCACCAATATCGAGCTCATTAGCGACCGGCCTACCGAAGTGAACATCCGCGAAATAGCTGAGGTGAAAAAGCGCTACGCGAAAAACCTGGTGATTGCGTCGCTGATGGTGGAATCCAAGCGCGAGAGCTGGCACGAAATGGTGAAGCGCGTCGAGGGCGCGGGGGCGGACGCGCTGGAATTGAATTTTGGCTGCCCGCACGGGATGAGCGAGCGCGGAATGGGTTCGTCCGTGGGGCAAGTTCCGGAATATACGGAAATGATTACGTCGTGGGTGAAGGAAGCGGCGAAGACGCCGGTGATCGTGAAGCTCACGCCCAACGTCACGGACATTACGCGCGTGGCGCTGGCCGCAGAAAAGGGCGGCGCGGATGCCGTCAGCCTGATCAACACGCTCAACTCTATTATCGGCGTGGACCTGGAAACGTTTTCGCCAAAGCCCGACGTGGGCGGGAAATCCTCGCACGGCGGCTATTGCGGACCGGCGATGAAGCCGGTCGCTTTGCACCTGGTTTCCAGCGTGGCAAAAGCAGTGAAGATCCCGATCGCCGGGATTGGTGGAATCGGATACTGGAACGACGCGGCCGAACACATCGCGCTCGGCGCGTCCATCGCACAGGTGTGCACGGCGGCGATGCATTACGGATTTCGCATCGTGGAAGACATGATCGACGGCCTTTCTGCTTACATGGACGATCATGGCTTCCGCACCATCGCGGATTTCCGCGGGCGCGCCGTGCAGAATGTGAAGGATTGGGGGGACCTGGATCTCAATTACAAAGTCATCGCCGACATTCGCCACGATCTGTGCATCGGCTGCCAGCTCTGCTACGTCGCCTGCGAAGACGGCGCGCACCAGTGCATCGAGCCGTACGCCGTCGCCGGGAACGGCAAGAAGAATCCCAACGGAATGGGAGTGCACGTCCCGCGCATCATTGAGGACGAGTGCGTCGGCTGCAATCTCTGCGCCCTCGTTTGCCCCGTGGACCAGTGCATCACAATGAGGCAGATCGACACGGGCCTGCCGTTTGAAAGTTGGAAGATGCGGGTGAAGAGCCTTCAGTAGGACTGGCTTCAGCCTGTCTGCTTTAGATTTTTGCCGCGCTGATGGAAGTCAAAAGCAGACAGGCTGAAGCCCGTCCTACTCGTGCATTAATGCCCAATACATGATGAAACTCGCGGCGAATCCGACGAACCAGGCGTAGTCATACAGGACCCGCAATGGGGGCACGACCAGGCCGATGAACGCCACGCCCGCTCCGGCCGCAAGTGCCGCCATCGCCCGCCAGTTGATTCCATTCGTAAATTCGTAAAAACCGCGGCGCAGATACAAATCCTCAACGAGAATGATTTTTTTGCGCACCACGAAATAGTCGCAGATCATCACGCCCGCGATCGGCCCGAGAAAGCCGGAATAGCCCAGGAGCCATCCAAATACGTAGTTGCTGTAGTTTGCGAGTAGCTTCCATGGTTGGAATAAGAGACCGCCCACCACGCACGTTATCAGCCCGCCCGTTCGGAAACTGATCAGTCGAGGCGAGAGATTCGAGAAATCGTTGGACGGCGAGACCAGGTTCGCCGCGACGTTCACGTTTAAAGTGGCGAGCAACAACGCCACCATCGCGATCATGACCGCGAGTGGATTTCCGAGGCGCGACAGCACCTGCACGGGGTCCCAGATCGCCTGACCGAAGATAATCACCGTGGCCGAAGTGACGGCAATGCCAATGAAGGAATAAAGCGTCATGGTTGTCGGCAGGGCAATCGCCTGGCCAACCACTTGCGCGCGCTGGCTGCGCGCATAACGTGTGAAATCCGGAATGTTCAATGCCACGGTCGCCCAAAATCCCACGACGCTCGTCAGCGACGGGATGAAAAAGCGAAAGAATTCTCCAAACGTCTGAAATTTCGACGGCGCGGCGAGCATGGTCCCGAAGCCGCCCGCTTTCACGACGGCCCAAGCGAGCAGCGCCAGGCCGATGAGCAGCAAAAATGGCGCGGTCACGCCTTGCAAGAACCTGAGCGTCCGTATTCCGCGCATGATGACGATGACATGGAGCAGCCAAAAGCCGCCAAAGCAAATCCACACGCCGGGAGCGTACATCCGCCAGGAGGGAACGAGCACGGCGACCATCACATTCACAGCGGCGCCGCCGATCCATGCATTGATGCCGAACCAACCGCACGCCACCAGCGCGCGCAGCACGGCCGGAACATTCGCGCCCAGCACTCCAAACGACGCGCGCGCGAACACAGGGAAGGGAATGCCGTATTTGGCACCCGCATGGGCATTCAGAAGCATCGGCACAAGGACAACGACGTTCCCTAAAAACACCGTGAAGATGGCCTGCTTCCAACTCATTCCTCCCGCGATCATCGCGCTTGCCAGCATGTACGTGGGAATATTCACGCTCATCGCGACCCACAGCGCGGCGTAGTTGTAGGTGCCCCAGCTGCGGCGCGAGGCGGGAATCGGCGCAAGGTCTTCGTTGTAAAGGGAGCTGGAGCGGATGGTCTCTGCGTCGAGAACGCCGGAGTGGATGCCGTCCTGGCGGGGATTCTCCGCAGCGCTCATCGATCAGTAGATCCCGCGCCGCAGATCGGGCATTTGAGGAATTTCAATGTTGATCTGGCGGCCTTCATCCTTGAGTTTCAAGAGAATGCGCGACGCCGACCCGACATCCTTGATGCTCCAATCCGAGGTTGCCATGGGTTTCGAGGGTTTGTCCGTTTCACGCCACAAGAGATCTTCGCCTTTGTGGTCGAGTTGTTCCGGCTTGATTTCAAAAACTTCCATATTGCGCACGTAGATCACCAGGTAACGGGAGCCCAGCTGCAGCAACAGCGGATCGAATTTCTTTCCGACCTGAAAAACATTCCAAATTTTCGGCGCGCGCGAGTCCACTTGCAGAATCGCATTGGGTATGGATTTCCAGATAATTTTGTCTTTGTCGGCGGCCCGGGAACTTGCCGCCAAGACAAGCGCCAACGCCACAAGTGTTCCGACCCGTCTTAAATCAACCCTCCGCATTGTGGCTCCATTTCGCAGGCCATTGTAGCGCCAAACATCAGGCTGCCATCTCGCAATCATGAAGCCCATGTCCGTCCACTGCCGCGGAC
>Ga0070731_10004396_pt1 | contig 12148 bp, 11 predicted proteins | sample Coa_R1_2_FD_66448 | JGI IMG/M metagenome (GOLD analysis project Ga0070731, IMG submission 66448) | Surface soil microbial communities from Centralia Pennsylvania, which are recovering from an underground coalmine fire - Coalmine... | ecosystem: Environmental > Terrestrial > Soil > Unclassified ... | reverse complement strand
TGAAGGCTGGGTAGCCTGTGCAGATGGACGAGAGCCGTGCGCGTCGGGTGGTCGACGCGCTGAGGGACCGGGGCATCGACGCGCACCTGAGGAAGTCGGGGGTCGACGCGTACGCGGTGCAGGTGCGGGCGGGCGGCGGGCGCGAGGCCGTCTGGGGAGCCGAGGGTACGACCGGCCTGGAGGCCGAGGTCCTGCTGGACGGGGACCTGGTCGGGTTCGTCCCGGAGATCGCGGGCTCGCAGGCCTTCGACGAGGCCCAGATCGTGGACGCGATCGCCCGGGCCGACTACTCCGAGCCCGTCGGGCGGGAACGGCCCGACGCGCCGCCGCCCGGGCCCGCGCTGAGCCGGGAGGGCGGCGTATTCCGCCGGTTCCTCGAAGGCTTCCGCGAGGGCGCGCAATAGCTGGGAGGCTAGCGGCGTGCGCCTGGCTACGTGGAACGTGAACTCGGTCAAGGCCCGCCTGCCGCGGTTGCTCGAGTGGCTGGCCGAGACCGAGCCCGACATCGTCGGCCTGCAGGAGACCAAGGTCGCCGCGGGTGGGTTCCCCGCGGCCGAAGTCGAAGAACTCGGCTACGAGGTGGCCGCGCACGGCGAGGGCCGGTGGAACGGGGTCGCCCTGCTGTCCCGGGTCGGCCTGGAGCGGGTCAGCCTGGGCTTTCCCGGCCAGCCTGGGTACGAGGGCGAGCCCGGTGAGTCACTCTTGCTTGACGAGCCTGGCCTGCGCGAGCCGGAGGCCAGGGCGGTCGGCGCCGACTGCGGCGGCATCCGGGTCTGGTCGCTGTACGCGCCGAACGGGCGTACGCCCGACTCGGCCCACTACGCGTACAAGCTCGAGTGGTACGCGGCGCTGCGCGCCGCGCTCGCGGCCGAACTGAGCGCCTCACCCGCGCTGGTGGCGTGCGGCGACTTCAACGTGGCGCCGACTGACGCCGACGTCTGGGACCCCGCGGTGTTCGTCGGGTCTACCCACGTGACCCCGCCCGAACGGCAGGCGCTGGCGGACCTGCGCGCCCTCGGGCTGGAAGACGTGGTGCCGGCGCCGATGAAGGGACCGCACCCGTTCACGTACTGGGACTACCGCGCCGGGGCGTTCCCCAAGGACATGGGGATGCGCATCGACCTGGTCTACGCCAGCCCGCCCGTCGCGAGCCGCGTGCGCGCGGCGTACGTGGACCGCGAGGCCCGCAAGGGCCACGCGCCTTCCGACCACGCCCCGGTCGTGGTCGACCTCAGCTGAGGATCCGCGCCGCGTTGTCGTGCAGGACCGCCTGGACGACCCCGGTCGGCAGGTCGAGGTCCGCGAGCTCGGCCAGGCAGCGCTCGGGGGTGAAGAACGGGAAGTCACTGCCCCACAGGAACTGCCCGGACAGCCTGCCGCGCAGCTCGCGGGTGACCTCCGCCGGGATTCGGCGCGGCGACCAGCCGGAGATGTCGAGGTACACGTTGGTCTTGTGCAACGCCATGGCGATCAGGTCCATATGCCAGGGCCAGCCGAAGTGGGCCGCGACGACGGTGAGGTCCGGATGCGCCGCGGCCACCGGGTCGAGCTTGAGCGGGTGCGAGAAGTCGATCCTGATCCCCTGGCCGCCCGGCTGGCGCGCGCCGATCCCGCTGGTCCCGGTGTGGAACAACGCGACCAGGCCGTGCCGCTCGCAGGCCGCGAAGATCGGCCAGTACTGCGGGTCGTCGGGCGCGAAGGCCTGCAGCGACGGGTGGAACTTCACCCCGCGCAGCCCGAGGGCGGCGATGTTCGCCACCTCCGCCACCGCGGCCTCGCCCTTGTGCGGGTCCACAGACCCCAGGCCGGTGAACACGTCAGGGTAGTCACGGCACGCGGCGGCCACGGTCTCGTTCGGGACCCGCGGTCGTCCCGTGGCCGTCTCGGCGTCCCAGGCGAGCAGGACCGCCCGGACGTCGAGCCCGCGATACCGCGCCGCCAGCTCGTCCAGCGTCCCGCGTGTGGCAGGGGAGCGGAAGTAGGCCTCGGCCGCCTCGACGTAGCCGGCCATGCTGCCGTCCAGCCAGTCCGGGGTGGGCAGGTGCACATGGAAGTCAATCGCGCGCAGCGGCACCGGTCTACCGTACTCCGGGTGTCTCGGGGGCCAGCTGGTCGGCCGGTGCTTGCGGCCGCAGGGACCAGGCTCCCGGCCCGGTGATCGCCAGCCCGACCACCAGGCAGACCAGCCAGACCCCGTTGCCGATGTGCGTCCAGAGCAGGATGCCGAGCACCGGCCCGATGGCGTAGCCGAGCCGGAACATCGCGTTGGCGAGGCCGATGTAGCGGGCCGCCGCACCGGGCGGTGCGACCTGCACCGGGTGGGTAAACGCGGCGGGCCCCCCGATGAGTGGCCCGGCGGTCCCGATGACCGCCGCGGCGAACAGCACGACCAGGCCGCCGGGCAGGCCGAGCGCGGCGCGGCCGACAACGAGCAGGACCCACCCGCCCATCACCGCCAGCCAGATCGGCCAGTTCTGCGTCACCTTGGTCACCCGCAGCTGGAGCGCGAACCCGAGGATCGCGGCCACCGCGGTGAGCGACGCGTACGCCCAGGTCTGGTAGTGCTCCGCGAGCAGCATGACCGGCAGGACCGCGAAGAACTGGATGTGAATCAGGCCGTTGACCAGCATCAAGAGCAGGTACACCAGGTATTTGCGGTCGCGCAGGATGGCGAGGTAACCGGTCCTGGGCGTCGCCGTCGCGGCCTTCCCCGCGGCCTGCTCGACGTCCCGGGTGATCCGCGCCGTACGGAGCACGAAGGCGGTGATCGCGCAGTAGAGCAGGGACGTGGCCCCGTCGGTCCAGAAGACCAGGTTCCACGAGATCGCACTCATGGCCGCGCCGACCAGCGGCGCGACCGCCAGGCCGCCGTTGGTCACCCACTGGCGCATGGCCGACATCATGACCCGGCGTTCCTTCGGGACCAGCTCGAACAGCAGCGTGGCCGATGCCGTCGCGGAGGACCGGGCCATAGCCCCCGACAGCCCGGCCGCCACGCAGATGGGAGCCAGGGTGTGGAACAGCGTCAGTGAGAACGTGAACAGGCCCTGCGCGCCGGTGGACACGACGATCGTCCACCGCGGCCCGAGCAGGTCGGCCAGCACGCCGCCGCCGAACGTGCCGATGATGGCGCCGACGGAGTAAAAGCCGAGCGCGATCCCGGCCTGCTGCGCCGTGAAGCCCTTCGCGGTGAGGAACAGGACCAGGAATATCTGCACGAACGCCGCGACCTGATTGATGAAGATGCCGACCAGGACCACGTGCGCGGACAGCGGGGTCTCGCGGAGGGTCCGCCAGACCCCCGCCGTCTGCGCCGTCTCCGGCTGGGCGGACACCGCTAGCCACTCGCCCGGGGCTCATGGAAGCAGCAGGTCGCGAAGGCGCCGGTCGCCATGTTGACCCCGCTCGTGTCCGGGTCGGCCTCACCGCGGACCCACATCCCCGCGTAGCCGCGACGGCCCAGATAGGCCCCCCAGGTCAGGACCCACGGTTCCGGGCCGTCCGGGCCAGGGAATTCCTCCGGTTCTGGCCGGACCCGCCGCTGCAGGACGAAGGGTCCGCCCAGCGCGGCCCGCAGGTGCTGATCCCATTCCGCCGCCTCGGCGCGCCACCCGGTCACGATGCCCTGGCCGCCGTGCCTGGCGGTGGGCTTGAGCACGAGGTCCGCGCGGTGGCTCGTCGCGTAGTCGAGCAGGTCGGCGCGCTCGCCGTCGACGGTGACCGGTCCGGCCCGCAGCATCCGGGTCCACGGCAGCAGCCGGTCGAGGCTGGCCCGCTCGGCTGGTGTGCACAGCGACCGGTTCACCTCGTCGGACAGCAGGGCCAGCGCTCCCTTGGAGCTGTAGAGCTGGGCATGCATCGGGGTGAAGAGCTTCACCTCGCCGGCTTCGGCGGCCCGCAGGATCGGGTCGATCAGCGCGGGCCCCTCCGGCTCGAGCAGGTTCTGGATCATGAAGACGCGGTAGATGACGTCCACGGGGCGCTGGCCCAGCCACACCCGGTGGTCGTGTACCGACAGGTGACCGAGGTGACAGGGGACGAAATCGAGGCCGAGCCCGGCCAGGTCGTCGGCGCTGGTCTGCATGACCCCGGTGAACCGGCTCGCGGTCGGCGGCCACATGACGGCGGCGACCAGCGATCCGTCGCCCAAGGTGATGCCGGTCTCGGCCGCGATGGTGTCCGCGATCTCGGCGAGGGTGTCGACGTAGGTCAGGCCGTGAGCCCGGACGAAGCCGGCGAGGACCGGGTTGGTCAGCATGGCGCGGTTGACCATGGCGTTATCGCCGCCGCCGATGGTACTGCCGATGTTGATCTCCAGCAGCTTGAAGCCGTCCGCCTCGTGATAGAGGTCGGCCCGGGCCAGCCGCGTCAGCGGAATGTCGGCGGCCAGCTGCGCCGCGGCGGCCTGTTCCGGGGCCAGCCCGGCCGCCTGGGCGAACGCGCCCAGGTCGCCGCCGAACCTGCGGTCCGGCAGGCACCGCAGCGCGGCGTAGAGGTGCCCCAGGTCCGCGACGAGCCGCGCGTGCTCGGCGTGATCGAGGAACACCGGCCGGCTCAGGCAGCGCCCGCGAAAGGACATCTCGGTCAGGTCGAGCTCGCGGGCCGCGGCGTCCGGCAGGTCGGTCGGCGCCATACCCCGTTCGGCCGCCTCGGCCAGGTAGAGCCCGGTAAGCCGGTTCGCTCGCCCGTGGGCCAGCGCCGGGCTTCGTATCCCCCGTTCCACGTCGCGCGCCACCTCCATGTCGGCGGGCTTCAGGTCGGCGTACCGGGCACCGCGGCGGCGAGCAGCTCCGCGTCCTCCTCGTGCGCCGCGGGGCGCATGCCGGCCCAGGCCGCTGCCAGGCCCACCAGGCAGGCCAGGGCGCAGTACCACCACACCGCCCGGCCGACCAGGTGCCAGACCAGGACGCCGAGCGCCGGCCCGACCGCGAAGCCGAGCGCGAACACTGCCTGTGAGGCGCCCAGGTACTGGCTTTTCAGTCGGGCCGGGCCGGCGTTCGCAGGGTAGGCCGACATGGTGGGGCCGGCCGTGATCTCGGCCAGCGTCCAGACCACGGTGCCCCCGATGAAGATGACCAGCCCGGCGGGTATCGAGTAGATGGCCTGCCCGGCCCCGAGCAGGGTGAAGCCGATCAGCGTGACCAGCCGGGCGGGCCAGCGCTGGGTCAGCTTGGTCATGAGCAGCTCGCCGGTGATCACGATCGCGCTGTTGAGCGAGAGCACGAAGGCGTACCAGGCGGTGGCGATGTGGTCGGCCGCCATGGCCAGGGGCAGCACGCTGATGTACTGGATATAGACCGTGGCGTTAATCAGCAGCGCGGCCAGGAACAGCAGGTACCTGCGGTCGGCGGCGACCACGCGAAGGCCGGAAAACCGCCGCGTGCTGGCCGGGGCGCCCCCGTGCTCGGCGGCCCGCGAGGGCAGCAGGAACAGCGCGATCACCGCGTATCCCATCGAGGTGACCGCGTCCCCCCAGAACAGCAGGTTGTAGGAGGCGAGGATGAGCAGCGCGCCGAACAGCGGGGACAGGGTGGTACCGACGTTGATGGTCAGGCGGTACACCGCGAAGATCATCACCTGCCGGTCCTTCGGCGTCAGCTGGGACAGCAGCGCCGCCGACGCCGGCCGGTACACCAGGCCGATCATGCCGACGACCGCCACGTCGACCAGCAGCGCAGGGAAGTTGCGCAGGTACAAGATGCCGACCATCAGGACCGCCCGGCCGGCCATGCTGAGCACGGTTCCCGCGCGGGCCCCGAGCCGGTTGGCCAGCGCGGTACCGGTCACGATGCCGACTACCCCGCCGAAACCGTAGACGCCGAGTGCGGTGCCCGCCTGGACGGCGCTGAACCCGCGGTGCGTCATGTACAGCACGAGGAAGGTGTTCAGGAACGTGCCGAGCCGGTTCACCAGCATGCCGATGAGGATCGCCTTCACCGGCCGCGGCGATTCGAGGAAGGTGCTGATGACGCGGGCGTTCTGCGCGCTCGCCTCGGCGGGCATGCTAGCTCGCCTCCGTGAGCTGGAGCGCGGCGCGCTGGCTCGCGGCCAGCGCGGTCTTGGCGCAGCCGCCCGAGCCGCCGGTGAAGGTGAACAGGCCGGGCAGCGGCCCGCCGGCCGGGCGCAGGGCCAGCACCGGCGGGTCGCAGAAGCAGTCGGCCGCGGCGACCCGGTGCCGGGCCTGCCCGAGCTTCAGCCGCGGCAGGCAGGCGGCCGCGACCCGGACGGCCCTCTCGTGCAGGACACCGGTGACGGCGCCCGGCCCGGCCGGCACGTCCCACTGGGTGGTCGGCAGGCCGATCAGCATGCCGCCGTCCGCGGTAGGCAGCCCGTACAACCCGGTCCGCTCGTCGGCGAAGGCGGTCGGGCGGACCGGGCCGGCGTCGTACACGGTGTACTGGATGGACCGGGTCCGGTAGCCCTGCGCCGGCAGCCCGAGGGCGCGCAGCAACCCTGGTGTCCACGCACCGGCCGCGAGCACGACCGCATCGTAGGCCCCAGCGGTCAGGCCGTCGAGCACGCCGTCCCGGACCCGGGCCCCGGGGCGCGCGGCTAGGTCGGCGACGACCGCGTCGCGCAGGTGCGCGGGTGAGGTAACCCCCGCCCGCCGCTCCCGGATGACGACCTCCTCCTGGTCGCCCGCCCAGCCCGGTCCGCCGTCCCGGGCCCCGAACGCCTCCGCAGGCGAAGTCAGGTCCGCCGATCCGGGCAGTTCGCGCTCGATCTCGGCGAGTTCGGCCGCCAGGTGAGTCCCGTCCTCGCGCAGGTACGCGAACCCGGTCTCGCGGTACCGGGCCCAGTCCCGCAGCACCCGGCTGCCCAGCAACTCGGCCAGGCTGGCGATCGCGAGCCGCCGCTGGGCGGCCAGGGCGTCGTAGGCGCGCACCGCGCCGCCGGAAGCGGCCGTCGCGTCGGCGGCGGGGCGGACCTCAGTGCCGCCGGCGTCGGGCCGGGCCCCAGTTCCGCCTACGATGGGCCGGATCCCGGTTCCGCCAGCCGGCCCGGTCAGCAGGTCGACCTGGGTGCCCGGCAGCTGGGCCAGGCGCCACGCGAGCAGCGAACCCGCCAGCCCGCCACCCGCGACGCATACCCGCACGGCCCTCGTCCGCCTTCCGGCCTAACCGTCGCCGGCCGTCGGCGCCTCGGTGAAGCAGCAGGTGGCGTACGCACCCGTCGCCATGTTGACGCCACCGGTGTCGCGGTCCGCGGTACCGCGGACCCACATTCCGGCGTAACCGCGCGCGCCCAGGTACGCGCCCCAGGTGAGGACCCATGGCTCAAGCCCGCCCTCACCAGGGAACAGCTCGGGCTCCGGCTGCACCCGCCGCTGGACCACGAACGGCTCGCCCATCAGGGCGCGCAGCTGCCCGTCCCAGGCCGCGGTGTCGGTGAGCCAGCCGGGCACGATGCCGCTGCCCCCGTGCCTGGCGGTCGGCTTGAGGATCAGATGCTCGCGATGGGTGGTCGCGTAGCGGAGCAGGTCCACCCGTTCACCGTCGACGGTCACGGGCCCGGGCCGCAGCAGCCGCGTCCACGGCAGCAGCCGGTCCAGGCTGGCCAGCTCGGCCGGCGTGTACAGGTGGCGGTGCGCCTCGTCCGAGAGCAGGGCGAGCGCACCCTTGGCGCTGTAGAGATGGGAGTGCATCGGGGTGAAGATCCTCACCTCGCCGCGCTCGGCCGCCTCGAGCACCCACGTGATCAGGCCCGGTCCGTCCGGGTCCAGCAGATCCTCGACCATGAAGATCCGGTAGATGACGTCGACCGGCCGGTCGCCGAGCCAGACCCGCCCGTCGTGCCGCGACAGGTCGCGCAGGTGGCAGGGGACGAAGTCCAGGCCGAGCCCGGCCAGCTCGTCGGCGCTGGTCTGCAGGACCGCGTTGAACCGTGGCGCGGCCGGCGGCCAGTCGACCGCCGCGACCAGCGACCCGTCGCGGGCCGCGACCCCGGTCTCGGCCATGATCGTGTTCGCGATCTCGGCCAGCGTGTCCGTGTAGGTCAGGGCGTGGGCCCGGACGAACCCGGCGAGATCGGCGTTGGCCAGCATCGCCCGGTTGACCATGGCGTTGTCGCCGCCGCCCACGGTGCTGCCGACGTTGAGTTCCATCAGGCGGAAGCCCGCCGCCTCGCGGTAGAGGTCGGCGCGCACCATGCGCGTGGGCGGCGTGCCACGCGCCATCGCGACGGCGCCCACCTGAGCCCCGGTCAGCCCGACGGCCCGCGCGAACGCGCCCAGGTCGCCGGAGAACAGCCGGCCGGGCAGGGCGGTCAGCGCGCCGTACACGTTCTCCAGGTCGCTGGTGAGCTGGGTCAGCTCGGCGCGGGTCAGGAAGACCGGCCGCGTCAGGCAGCGCCCGCGGAACGACGTGGCGGCCAGGTCAAGCCCCTGCGCGGCGGCGGCGGGAAGGTCGCCCGGCGCGAGCCGCCCGGCGGCTTCCTTGAGGTACAGCTCGGTGAGCTCATTGTGCGGCATGCGCAGGCCTGAGCCGTTCCCACGGGGTCTTGGTCGTCGTCGGCGGCTGGCCGGCGAGCTTCACCTCGATCTGGTCGGCGAAATCCTCGAGCCGGGTCTGGGCATCCTCGGCCGAGGTGCCGGTCACGATCAGGAAGCCGAGCACGTTGTTCCCGTTCGGCGGGCGCAGGATGACATCACCGGGACGCGCGGTTGCCACGGCCATCAGGGTCTGCTCCGCCGCGCTGACCTCGGCCGGCACCCGGACGTACTCGAGCTGGCCCTCGTCGCAGATCAGGCAGGTGCCCATCATGTGCACGCCGGTCGGGGCGTAGTGGTGCACCCGCGGCTTGACCCCGCGGGCCACGTCCATGACCGCCTCGATCGGGCTGTAGTCGGCGGTCACCCGGGCGACCAGGTCCAGTCCCCCGCCGCCCGGGCGGATGGCGATCTCAACGATGTAGGGGTCGCCCTGGTGGTACCGGACTTCGGCGTGCATCACGCTGCGCCGCAGGCCCTGGGCGTGCGCCGCGTCGGCGATCACGCGGTGCGCCCTGGCCAGTTCCGCCTGGCTCAGCGCGGTGGGCGCGCGGTGCACGTCGTCTTCGAACGTGTCGCCCTCGGCCGTGACGCGGTCTACGGCGGACCCTAGGTACACCTCGTCGTCCCAGGCCAGGGCCTCGAAGAGGTGCTCGTGCCCGTCGAGGAACGACTCCACGAGGACGCCGTGCGGGCCGAGGTCGATCCCCTCCGCCTCGCGGAGGTAGGGGGACATCTGCTGCATGCCCTCGGCGGTGACCTGGTAGCGGTGCTCGAGTTCGGCGGGATGGTCGACGCGGAAGACGAAGTCGCTCGCGGCGCCCAGCGTCGGCTTCAGCACCACCGGGTAGCCGAACTCCGCGGCGGCGGCCGCCGCCTCGCCGGGGCTGGCCACCAGCCGGTACCGGGGGTGCGGCACGCCGGCCCGCTCGTGCGCCTGGCGCATCAGCAGCTTGTTGCGGCTCTGGCGGGCCGCGTCCACGCCCACGCCCGGCAGCCCGAGCGCCTCGGCGACCGCCGCGACCGTGATGACCGCGGACTCGGAGAACGTGAACACGCCGTCGAACGATTCGGCGGCGTGCCAGGCCCGGGCCGCGGCGATGATCTCGCCGATCTGCTGCGACCCGGCGATCCGGTACCGGCCCGGCGCCCAGTAGCCTTCCTCGCCGACGCCGTTGAGCACGAACAGGTCCGCGCCGAAGTCCCTGACCTGCCGGTACCGGCCCAGGTGATACCCGGCGTGCTGGCGGGCCTCGACGGCCAGGAGCTTCACGGCGCCGGCGGGCGCTCGGCTCCCGCGGAGTGGCGCGCGGCGAACTTCTCCGTCATGTCGGGGTCCCACCACACGCTGTAGAACTGGAAGTCGGTGTCCCCGGCGTTGATGACCTGATGGTTGGTGCCCGGCGGGAAGTGCACGACGTCGCCGGGCATAAACGAACTGCGCTCGCCCTCGGCTTCGAGCGCACCCTCGCCCGAGATCGCGATGAAGATCTCGTACTCGTGGTGCGCGTGGGGGTCGGTAGCCTGGCCCGGCTCGATGACGCACCAGGCTCCCTCGAACGGCGCGTTGAGGGCTTGCCACGGCACCAGGCGCTGCACGCTGACGCCGTATTCACTGGTCATGCCCTCGCGGTCAAGCTTGCGGATCTCCATCGCGCCCTCCCGTGGTCAGGCCCGCAGGCCCACCGAACCGGCCCGCTCGCGGTGCTCGAGCAGGTCGGTGACGATCTCGCCGGCCCGTACGGCGAGCACGCTGATGAGCGAGTCCGCGATGCCGTGCGTGGCCTCGTTGATCCCTTGCAGATAGCACCCCGCCGTGATCTCCGGCGGCGTGATCATCCGGTAGTTGCGGCTCACCCGGACGTCCCCGATGCCGCACGCGTCGGCCAGGGCACGGACCATCGTGGGCTCGCGCAACTCGAAGCCCGTGCCCAGCAGCACCAGGTCGCAGCGCAACTCGTCGCGGCAGGCCCGCATCCGGTCATTCAGGGTCAGCACGACCTCGCCGTCCGCCATCTCGGCGGCCTCGACGTCGACCATCGTGACCATGGACAGCCGCTGCTCGCCGGTGAGCCGCTCCTGGTACATCTGCCGGTACAAGGTGTGGAGCATGTCCGGCGTCACGCCCGCGTAGTTCGTCATCCGCATCGCCCGCAGCACCTGTTCCCGGGTCTGCTCGGGTGCGCCGAAGAACTTGTCGGTGTACGAGGGGAAGTACAGCTCGTTGCCGAACTTGCTCGTCTGGTAATAGTCGAGCCCGATCGACCGCATGACCATCGTGCACTGCGCGCGGGAGAAGCGCTGGTAGGCGTCCCAGAACATCTCCGCCGCGCTCTGCGCGGCGCCCACCACCACGATCCGGTCCAGGTCCTGGGGGTCGATATCGGGTATCCGGCGGGCGTACTCGGTGCTGTGGATGACCCGCTCCCTGGGCAGCCCGGCGAAGGCCGCCGGGATGTGCGCGTCTCGGCCCGCGCCGAAGACGAGGTTACGGGCCGCGATCGTCGAGCCGTCGGCCATCCGCGCCAGCCACCCGGCGACCGCCCCGTCGTCGGAGGTGACCGGTTCGATTCCGGTGCAGTCCCGGTCGTACTCGATCCGGACCAGGTCCAGCGACTTGGCTACCCACTGCAGGTAGTCGGAGATCTCCAGCCGGTACGGCAGGAAGCTCGCCATGTTGATGAAACTGTCGAGCTTTCCGACGGAATGCAGATAGTTGACAAACGAGAATCTGCTGAGCGGATTGCGCAGGGTGACCAGGTCCTTGAGAAAGGACACCTGGCTCTGCGTCCAGGGCAGCAGCATGCCTCGCTGCCACATTATGCTCTCGTACCGTTCGATAACGAGCGTCTCTGACGCCACCTCCGGGGGCGCCAGCTCCTCGACGGCAACCGCCAAAGCGAGGTTCGATGGCCCGGCACCAATGGCGAGTATCTCAACCTCTTGATGAGCCAGCGCCGTCACCGCCCTTCCAGCCATTAATAAAGGCGAGCAAGAAAGGTGCGGCCGGCCCATTGGCTCACCTAGTACCGGCCGCGCTAGATGTCATCGTGTCAGATGGCCAGGTTCATGCTCACACGGGGCGAGATCTACGTCAAGAGCCCATCACGGTTCAATTACCTCCGAAGTGGCCACTTACCTCAGGTAACGACACTAACCTCGGTAATTGGTAAAATATCGGTAAAATAGCAGGTGAATTCGCCGGGTGGCGCAGACCGCCTGGACGCAGCGACCGGGGTGGGCCAGTGAGCCGGCCTGGCCACCCCGGCCGCTACCGCGCTGCTAGTGCAGGTGCACCGAGACGGGTTCTAGCGGGTAGTTCGGCAGACCCGGGACCGAAGCGGGCGTCGGGTTCGGGATCAGGACGTTGAACCCGCACTGGCCCGTCGCGTTGCCGCCGACCTCGTTGGGCCCGCCGTTGCTGTCCCCGTATTCAACGCCCGGGTTGTTGCCGGCGCAGACGAGGTTGCCGTAGACGGTGTTGTTGATGGTCTCGTCGCCGTCCGGGGCGGCCGTGTTGCCCGTGTTGATCAGGTTGCCGTGGACGGTGTTGCGGATGATCCCGTACCAGTTGTCGTCCGTCCCGGACAGAACCATGTTGCCGCCCGTCGTGACGTTGGCGAAGTCGTTGTAGGCGGGTAGCGGGATCGGTGCGTCGAG
>Ga0070731_10004395_pt1 | contig 12151 bp, 14 predicted proteins | sample Coa_R1_2_FD_66448 | JGI IMG/M metagenome (GOLD analysis project Ga0070731, IMG submission 66448) | Surface soil microbial communities from Centralia Pennsylvania, which are recovering from an underground coalmine fire - Coalmine... | ecosystem: Environmental > Terrestrial > Soil > Unclassified ... | reverse complement strand
GCATCACCCGGACGGCGTCCTTATCGAGGCGAGATTTGATTCGCAGCGACATTGTAACGTAAAGGGAGACACGTGTCAAGTCGCGCGTCACCGCTGACGCGACGCGACACTAGGGGAATCTATATACCAGTTGACACCAGATTTATCTTGTGCTTATAATGCGTTTGTGGATTTCGAAGGGGTAGGAGGACTAGAACCATGATTAAGCATTTCAAAACATTGGCAGATTTATGTAGCACATTCAGCGACAATGAGCTGGCTCTCGACCACTTCAAGACGATCCGCTGGCGGAGCGGTCAGTTCTGCCCGCATTGCGGACACGACAAAATCTATACGCTGAAAAACAATCGCTATAAGTGCGCTCAATGTCGGCTGCCGTTCTCGATTCTGGTCGGAACGATCTTCGAAAATACAAAGCTGCCACTTCGGGTCTGGTTCGGAGCGATATGGCTTCTCACAAACCATCCCAAAGGCATCGCCTCGACGACGCTGGCGCGAGATTTGGGTATCACGCAAAAGTCGGCTTGGTTTGTTCTACATCGCTTGCGCTATGCAGCGCAGACGCAATCATTCAACAAACCACTTACGGGCCAAGTTGAAGTCGATGAGACCTATGTAGGGGGCAAGGCTATTAATCGGCATGGGCGTCGTTCTGGCAAAGGCTCCGGCGCGGTCGGTAAGACGCCCGTCATGGGTGCTATCGAGCGCAAAGGCGACGTAGTGGCCACCGTTACGGATGTTGGCCACGCGCAAAGTTTTATCAATGCGGTCGTTTCGCCAAATGCAAAATTGCTTGTAACTGACGCGCATCCCTCCTATGTCGCGTTAACGGGTTATCCTCAGCACAAAATCGTCAATCACCATTTGGGCGAATACAAGAGGGGTGACGCGCCTACCAATTCCATTGAATCGGTGTGGGCACTTTTGAAGCGACAGATTGTCGGCACCCATCACTGGGTTTCGCCCAAGCACCTGCAACAGTATGTAAGCGAGATGACTTGGCGCACGAACCGCCGTGCTATGACGGCTGAGGACCGCGCGAATGCGATCTTCTCGGCGGTCGAAGGACGGCTTACCTATAAGGCATTGATCGCATGATCGTTCTCGGTAACCATCATTTTACCGGCGCGGCCCACTATGCGATCCCGATCTCTCGGCGTTACAATCTATGTGGGTACGGCGAGGGACAGCTATGAAAGGGGCTCATTCCATGAGCGAGCGCGAACGAAAACGAAAGGCGCCAACCCTTTCTGACAGGTCGTTTGACGAAGCACTGGCGCGCTTTATCCAGACCGACCCTAGAGAAGTCGCCGCGGCGATTGATGAGATTAGGCGGCGAGATCAAGAGGTCTCGGATTATGTCGATGAACGACGGAGAAGCATCAAGCAAGGCGCTCGACGAGCCAAAAAACGCTTCCGTATATGATTTCCTGTATTACGACAAACAGCGTGTCGGTTCGTTTCTAGCTCAATTTGATGATTCTGGGCATCTTCAGCGCGTAACCCAGAGCGAAAATGCCTCAAAAGGCACTCGTCGCGGATTCAAGATCGGCGCTACTGGAACCGTTATGGGTACTGGCGGCGGCCTTCATTTTGAACGCTCTCCCGGCGAACACGGCTCTGAGGCAATAGAGCGCATTTATGATCCACTATGGTCAAACGCGCTCACATTGCTTGATTATCTTGGATCAGCGAATTTGATGCATCGCGACGTGACCGCGGCTCGCCTCGGCCAGTTCGTCCTCGCATCTGGCTCATTATCGGTGCTGAATCCCACGACACTTCCAAAATTATGGGAATCCCCTCACATCAAGAGTCAAGCTGTAATTACTGCAGTTAACGGTCAAAAACTAATTTGGAACGCCAATCCTCTTAACGCGGCCCTGAGTTCGAAAGATAAGGCCGTCGCAGAAAGGGCCTTTCTTAAAAACGTAGAAGTAAATACCCGTGCCACCATGGAGATTTTGCCGTACTTCCCGCACTCAGCTCAATGCACAATTAAAGGCGACAACTTCTCACTCTGGAGCAGTCTTGCCACTGACGGAATGGTAGGCGCTGTATCTGATCTCAGTTTGAAACATGGCACCGAAATACCTGGGGTTTGGCATCTTCTCGGCATTATCGATGCTCAACCAGACGCAATCCCGGCGCAAGTGGAGATCCCTTATACGGGTGTGCCATCACATTTTGAAACCATGATCAAAAACATTTCAAACTTGGCTCGCACTGCACTTGGTCGCCCTCCTAACGCCTACGGCGCGACTGCGCTCTTGCTTTTCCGCGAAGTTTCAACTGGTGATAACTGATATATAGGTCCCACACTAAGCCTCGCCGACCCGCCTTGGGCCGAGCCCCCTCCTCCGTTATGCGGCGTGTTCACGCCGACCGAAGCCGCTGAGGTTGCGGTGGTCTATTCGCTGTTCGTGACGATGGTCGTCTATCGCACGGTGGGGCTTGTTGAGCTGCGGCAGATCATCGTCAGCTCGGTGGTGCTGATCGGTCAAATCCTGATCATCGTCACTTCGGCCGGCGTCTATTCGTGGCTGATGACGACAAGCGGCATTCCGCAGAGCATCATCGCCGGCATCGCCGCGCTGCACCTGCCGCATTGGCAGACGCTGCTGTTCGTCAATGCCGGCCGCTTTGGAAGGAGACCAAGCTGGCCGACGGCAAAATGATCATGCCGGGCGTGGTGGGCCACTCCACCAATCTGATCGAGCATCCGGAACTGGTGGCCGATCGTATCCAGCGCTTTGCCGGCTGCGTCGGTCGCGAGAATGTCATCGCCGGCACCGATTGCGGCCTCGGCGGCCGGGTCCACGCCGAGATCGCCTCGGCCAAGCTCGGCGCGCTCACCGAGGGCGCGCGGCTGGCGTCGGAGCGGCTGTGGAAGTAACGGATCCTCCAGCCGCGCCAAATGTCAATTTCATCAAGCCGCTCAGCCGAGCTCGACCGTGGCGGTTGCTTCAAATGTCTAGTCGGCTCGGCTCAAAGGCCGAGCGGCGTTACGCGAGGCGCGTCGAACCACCTCAAAGCGGACAGGCGAGAAGATTCCAGAACCACAAGCCGTCAATGTAAATCCAGCATGGGCCGACGCCGTATGCATACCAACGGCCATGCCAGAAATGCCGCCTGTGCCCGTACCAAACGTGGCCATTGTAGACTCTGCCGACAACGTAACGCCCGTGTACGGCCCTATTGGTGCGAACGGTTCGGTTAACGTGAACGTTCCGGCTGACGTGAACGCTCCGGCTGACATGAACGCTCCGGTTGACATGAACGCTCCGGCTGACATGGGCGCCCATACGGACGTGTCCACCGCCATGACCGCCCCCATGGCCGCCGCCATGGCCGCCTCTCGCCGCCGCCGGCGCCGCCACCGCGAGGCCAAGCGCGGCAATCACAGCCACCATGATGGACACGTTCTTCAGCATTTTGTTCGCTCCCCAAGGTAGATGGATTCTTTCGGAAACTTGAAACCCAAACTTGAAAGCCACGTCACTGTACTATCGAACGAGCTATCTGAACCCGCACTGAACAAAGGCGTTCATTTTGCAGGCCTTTGTAAGGCGAGCCCACGGTGCGCCGCTCCGAACCGCCGACATCGAGATGATGCCGGTTGATATCCGCTTTGCAGGCGCCCTGATCAGACCACGTTCCGGTTGAAGTAGAGCGAGCCCCCAATCACCAAGGCCCAGATTATGGCCAGAGTGACGAGCGCCATGAGCGCCACCATTGGCTTCCTCCCGCGATGTTGTCCCGCGCGTCGCGTTGTTTCGCCGCGCGGTCAGTCCGTTTCGCCCGACATCGCAACCACGCTGTCGGATGCTGCGGCGCGCCGCTGCGTCAACTCCGCTTGCAACCGCTCGGCCTCGTCGTCCATGCCGATCCAGCGCAGCTTGCGAATGAGCTTGACGAGCTCGTTCGATCCGGCGTCGGGTTGCCTTTTCGGATCGCGTGAAATGTCCGGGCGCGTGTCCGTGTGCGCGTCGCTGCGCGTGTCCATGAGCGTGCTCCCATATTATTGACTGCGTTTTCTTGATCGCACGATAAGCTTGACCGTTACGGCATGCCGTTTCGCACAGTCAGTCACGCTTGAGTCCTGCTGCCAGTCTTTACTCATCGGGCCGCGGGCGCAAGGCGGCTGCAGTGCGCCGCAACATAAACGGCGATGTGGGAACTTTATGTTTAACGGCTAGGCGCCGGCGATTTCGACGGTTCCGCTCGCAAGGCCATGCATTGGCCGCGGCGGCGGAACGTTCGCCGAGCGCAAAGTCGCCGAATGCAACGTTTGTGCGATGAATGCATCGACGTCGCGCAACACCGGAACCAGAAAGCGCAGCACCGGCGCCACCGCCGCGATGATGATGAAATGGCCGACCCGCCGATAGGTCTTGACTGTCGCTACATTGCCGGCGGCAATGAGCCGCGCCGCCAACCGGGTGGAGTTGCCGGACTCGACCAGCCGGTCGCGGCCGCCGGTCATCAGCAAAGTCGGCGGCGCGCCGGGCGCAACGTGGAAGATCGGCTGCGTCTCGGGCCGATCGGCGCCGCCGAAGATCAGCTTCAGCGTTTCGTCGCGGAGCGGCATGTAATCGTAGGGCCCGGCAATGCCGATCAGCCCGGCAATGTCGCACCCCGGATCAAGCCCGACATTGCGGAGCCAGCGCGCATCGATCGCCAGCATGGCGGCGATATGGGCGCCGGCCGAATGGCCCTTGAGGAAAATCTTGTTCGGATCGCCGCCGAAGCGGGCGATATTATCCTTCACCCAGCGCACGACTTGCGCACCGTCTTCGAGAAAATCGGGGTAGCGCGCTTCCGGATAAATCCGATAGTCCGGCAGCACTGCGACATAACCCCGCCGCGCCAGCGCCTTGGCGACGTAGCGATAGAGTTCCTTGTTGCCTCTGCGCCACGCGCCGCCATAGAAAAACACCACCACCGGCGCCGCCACGGCGTCGACCGGCCGGCACACATCGAGGCGGTGCCGCGCCCGCTCGGCGTAGGCGATCGAGTGCGTGAGTTTAATGCCCCCCATGCCGGCGGCACTACGCATCGATCCCGACGAATTAATGGCAGCGGCGCTTTGCCGCGAAGATTTTGCGCCGAAAAATTTATGCTAACGTGCCGCGCAGACGCAACGGAGCTGGGCGATGCGAACTTGGCGATTCCTCGCTGTCATAATTCTGTGTCTTACGTCCGCGATTGCGCGCGCGGAAACCGTGGAAATCGCCGGCGATTACGGCGGCTTTCTCGTCGCCTATGAGGCGAAATGGAAGAAACTCGCCTCGGAACACGCCAATGTGCGTCTTGCGGGACCCTGCGTCTCCGCCTGCACCGTCTTGGCCGGCTATATTCCGCGCCAAGATATTTGCGTCACGCCCAAGGGCTCCATGGGATTTCACATGGCCTTTCCGCCGTTCGTCACCCCGGATTTGTGGAGAGATTATCCTGCGGACATCCAGGGCTGGATCACCAAGCAGGGCGGCCTGACCTATTCATTGCTCTGGCTGCAGGCGCCGGAGATTTATAAGTTTTTCAAGAAGTGCCCGCAGGGAACCTGACCTTCGCATGGCCGAGGCAAAGATCGACTTCCCGGTAGCGAAAGTGCGGCGCTACCTGGAACCGGGCCCGATCGTCCTGGTCTCGTCGGCCTGGCGCGGCGAGCAAAATATCATGACCCTGGGTTGGCACACGGTGATGGACTTTGTGCCGTCGCTTCTGGGCTGCGTCATCGCCAGCAGCAACCATAGTTTCGAGCTTGTCCGCCGCAGCAAAGAATGTGTCATCAACGTGCCGACGACGGCGCTGACCGACGCGGTGGTCGGCATCGGCAATTGCTCCGGCGCCGAGGTCGACAAGTTCAGGAAATTTCGGCTCACGGCAGAGCCCGCGCACAAGGTCAAGGCGCCGCTGATCGCCGAGTGCCATGCCAATTTCGAGTGCCAGCTCAAGGACGATACGCTGGTCAAGCGTTATGATTTTTTCATTTTTGAAGTGGTGAAGGCGTATGTCGCGCGGCGCCCGAAATATCCGCGCACGCTGCATTATACCGGCGACGGCGTCTTCATGGTATCCGGCAAGATCGTGAGCCGCCGCGGGCAATTTCGTCCGGAAATGCTGGAATCATGACGCTTCAAGCCTCGCCATAAAAATTAGGATTTTCGACAAACTTTATCGAATCGCCGACGGCAATTTTAGATAATTTACGCGACATTGCTCCCGCATGAACGATTTCTGGAGCAATTGGCTGGAGGCGGTTCGCTTCACGTGCGAAGCGCAAAGCGTCATTTCGGCTCGCCTCATGCTGTTTGCTTCGGGCGCGCCCGCCTCAGCCGACGAAGCCACCCGCATGATCGCGGAGAAGATCGTCGCTTTCAGCGACGCCAGTATCGCCGCGGAACGCGCTCTCGCCAACGGGCTCGGTATTTACGCCGCGGCGGAGCACGCTTATTCGCCGCTGCGCCGCTGCGTGCGCGCCAACAGCCACCGGCTGCTCAGCACCTTCCACTGAACCGCGGCCGGACCGGCGATAACGAACGACTAGCTCTTGGTCATGCAGTCATAGAGAAACTGCCAGCTGGCGCGGCCCGATAGTTTTTGCGCCGAGGCCTGCTTGCGGCAGTCATGCCACTTGGTCTTTTCTTTGACCCACTTCGCCCGCGCGGCATTCCATTCTTTTTTTGTCCACTTCGAAACGTCCTCCATCGTCGTCGATGTCGCGGAGGGCTGGGCCGCCGGAGCCGGTGCGGCTGCGGCCGGGGCAGGCGCAGGCGCAGGCGCAGGCGCAGGCGCGGGCGCCGCTACGGCGGGGGGCGGCGCGGCGGGGGGCGCGGGCGCTGCCGCCGGGGCCGATGGAGCCGGAGTCTGTGCCAGCGCCAATCCCGCGCCGAGACATGAACCGGCAATCAGCGTCAGGATGAAAATCCTCGAACGATGCATGAAACTTCTCCGCTCTTTCGATGGTCCCGACCTTATGGCGTGCCAACCGCCCCTGATTAAGGCAGCACACCACGCCAATCAAGTTGCGCTTATGACGACGAATGGGGACGGGTCAAAACCCGTCCCCACACGACCGGCCCGCACGCTTCATGCCGGGAGACGACGGCACCGCCGGCGGGCGCGGACACCACCGATTTTCTGTCTCACGCCTTGCCGAGCGGCACGGCCACGAATCGCGTGGCGTCGCCCATTTTCACCCGCATCAGCACGCCGTGCTTGCCCTGCGCCTGGGCCTCGACCAGCGCCTGGCGCACGTCACCGGCATTGGCGACCGCCTTGCCGCCGACATCGAGAATGACATTGCCGGTTTGGAAGCCCTGCTCGGCCGCGGGACCGTCGGGATCGACGCCGGTCACCACGACGCCCTGATTGCCGGCGCCGGACACGTCCTTCGCCGGCGCGACCTGGAGGCCGAGATGCGGCACGCCGCGCTCCGGCTGGGACTGCCCGGTATCGGCGCTCGCGACCTGCTGCTGATCCGGCATCTGGGCGAGCGTCACCGACACGGTCTTCTGCTCGCCCTGGCGGATGAGGTCGAGCTTGACCGAGGAGTCCGGCGCCATCATGCCGATGGTGCGGGCGAGATCGCGCGCGTCCTTCACCGGCGTGCCGTTGACCGCGGTGATGACGTCGCCGGATTTGATGCCGGCTTTGGCCGCCGGGCTGTCGCTTTGCGGCGCGTCGACCATGGCGCCGGCGGCCTTCTTCAAGCCGAGACTATCGGCGATGCCGGGGGTGACCGGTTGGATCTGCACGCCGAGCCAGCCGCGCGTGACGTGGCCGTCCTTCTCCAGCTGCGCGACGACCATCTTGGCGGTCGCGGCCGGAATATCGAAGCCGATGCCGACCGAGCCGCCGGACGGCGAAAAGATCGCGGTGTTGACGCCGATCACGTTGCCGTTGACGTCGAATGCCGGTCCGCCCGAATTGCCCTTGTTGATCGGCGCGTCGATCTGGATGTAGTCGTCGTACGGTCCGGCGCCGATGTCGCGGCCTTGGGCGGAGACAATGCCGGCGGTCACGGTGCCGCCGAGACCGAACGGATTGCCGACCGCAACCACCCAGTCGCCGACTGCCGGGCGATGGCTGGCGAATTGAACGTAGGGAAAGTCGCCTTTGCCGTCGACCTTGATCACAGCCAGATCGGTCTTCGGATCGGTGCCCACCACTTTCGCAGTATAGATCGTGCCGTCATCGGTCGTCACCTGGACGGATTTGGCGTGATCGACCACGTGATTGTTGGTCACCGCGTAACCGTCCGGCGAAATGAAGAAGCCGGAGCCTTCGCCGACGATCGTTTGATGGCTCTGCTGCCCGCCGAATTGCCGGCCGAATTGATCGCCGAACTGCTGGCCAAACTGCTGGAAGAATTTGTCGAGCGGCGAACCGGGCTGGACCGGGATTTGTTGTTGGTCGTCATCGCTTAAATGCTGCGCCAGCGCCGGATCGGCGGCGGCGGGAATCTTGACGCGCACCGAGATCACCGCGGGTTTCACTTTCGCCACGAGGTCGGCGAAGCCCTGCGGATGCGCCATCGGCTGACCCGACACCGGACCCGCTACGGCGGCGTTGGCGGGCGGCGAGCCGAAGGCGCCGCTCCAGTAGCCGCCGGGCCCGGCGAGAAGGAGCGCGCCGCCGACGGCGGCGACGGATGCCAACAGCACGATGCGGCGCCCCGTCAGGGCCTTTGCGGTTTGCGGGGGATTAGTTTGAGTCATGACGTATCTCCATTTGGACGGCCTCGGCTTCCTGAACATCGGGCCATTTGCGAATACAACGCATAGATGGAGGAGCGCGCGTTACAGCGACCTGACGAAAAGATTAATTCGGGGAAAGCTTGCGCGGCGCGCGGCGGCCGCGGGGAGGTCACGCCGCCTTGGCGGCGCGCCGCCTGCGCCGCCAGCCGAACATGTTGCGGATGCGAAACGGCTCGGCGATCTCTTCTTCGGACAGCGCGTCTTCAAGCTTCGGCGGCGTCAGATGCCAGGGCAGGACGATCACCACGACGCGCGGGCCGCCGTATTCGAGCACCGCGCTGCGCAGCCGGCTGGCGCGTTGATCGCTCAACATGTATTCCCACCAGTGCCGCTTGACGAGTTCGGGAATGAGCACCGCGACGGTGCGGTCGGGGTTCTTATCCTCAAGCTCCTTGAGCAGCTTGAGAAGCGGCGCGTGGATGCGACGGAACGGCGCACTCAAAAACACCAGCTGCGGCGCGCGGCCGCCCTGCGCCACGGCCGCGGATTTTTCCACCCCCTTCGCCCATTGCTCGCACAGCTTCTTTTCCTCGTCCTGCACGTCCGGCCCTTCGAGCGCCGCCAGATGCACCGCAGTGACGTCGGGCGAAAGCTGCATGGCAAAACTCAGCGCCTTGTCGGTCAGCCGGTTCCATTCGCGGGTCATGACCAGGACGATCGGCGGGTTGCTGCCGTGAAACTGCAGCTGCGCGTCGTCGTGCAGCGCCAGATCGCGAGTTTGGTAATAGCTGTGGATCGCCTTGAGCAGGCCGATGACGCAAGGAATGACGACGATGGTGATCCAGCCGCCCTGCGCGAACTTGGCGATAATAATGATGACCAGCGCCGCCGCCGTCGCCGACGCGCCGACGGCATTGATGCCGAGCTTGACCAGGATAGCGCGGCGCTGCTCGGACTGACGGGCCGGTGCGAGCTTTTGCCGCCAATGCGCCACCATGCCGGCCTGCGACATGGTGAAAGTCAGGAACGCGCCGATCGCGAACAGCGGGATCAGACGGTCGGTGATGCCGCCGAAAACGATCAATAGCAGTCCGGCCGTGAGCGTCAGATAAAGAATGCCGACGGAATAGACCAAGCGGCGTCCGACGATTGCGAACGGCGCGGGCAGGAACTTGTCGTGCGCCACGGTCTGACACAGCCGCGGAAAGCCGACGAAGCTGGTATTGGCCGACAGGCACAATATCACCAGCGCGCTCGCGATCGCGATGTAGTAGAATACGCCGCGTCCGGCTACCGCAGCGACGAGTTGCGACAGCACGCTCTGATAACCTGGCTGCGTCTGATCCATCGCCATGACGCCATAAGCCATCGCCAGATAAGCGATGCCGGCGAGCAGAATGCCGAGCGTCACGACGATGAGGCTCAGCGTCAGCCGCGCATTGCGCACTTGCGGCTCGCGGAAAGCGTTGACGCCGTTGCTGACGGCCTCAATGCCGGTCATCGCCGTGCAGCCGGAGGCAAACGCGCGTAACAAAAGCCACCAGCCGAGCGCCTCGACCGCTTTGGGCGGCGCCGGCGGCGGCAGGACCGGATGCGGATGTCCGCCGCCCGTTATTGCGGCGTAGCCGCCGATGACGATCACGATCAGAAAACAGCCGACGAACAGATAGGTCGGCAGCTCGAACAGCCGGCCGGCATCCACGGTGCCGCGCAGGTTGACCAGCGTCAGCAGCGCGAGAATGCCGAGACAAAGCGGCAGCGTATAGGGATGCAGCATCGGCGCTGCCGAAACCAGCGCCGCGACGCCCGCGGAAATGCCGACGGCGACGTTGAGCACGTAGTCGATCATCAAAGCTGCAGCGGCAAGCAGGCTCGCGTTCACGCCGAGATTGGCTTGGGATACGGTGTAAGCGCCGCCGCTTTTCGGATAGGCCGCAATGGTCTGCCAATAAGAGATGAATAAAATTCCGAGCAGCGCCAGAATGACCAGCATGATCGGGCCGAGCGCGGCGAGCCCGGCGGCGCCGGCAGCGGTCAGAACGGCCGACGCCGCTTCCGGGCCATATGCCGTCGAACTCAGGCCGTCGAGGCCGAGCGCGGGCACGCCTGCCGCGACTCCGATTTCGCGCTTGCGCCCCTCGCGATTGGCAAGCGGGCGGCCGAGCAGCAGGCGGGTGCACGCCGTCAGCAGCGATGTCGCGGCGCTTTCGTCACGATCATGATTATCGTCGGTCACTGTCTCTCGCTAACGCCGCAACCGGCAGGTCGCGCCACGATGGCGCCGACGCATGATAATGCGCGGCGATGCTCCCGGTTCTCAGCCCGGCGGCTTCTCTCAGTGATCCGTTACTTCACCGGCGCGGCGTCGGGAATAAAGCGCTGGCCGAACACCGGCTCCTTGTAAGGCGTCGGCGGCAATTCCCAGGCGCCGGTCGAGGGCGGCCGCACCTCGGCGTCGACATGGGCGTCGATCAAAAACGGCTTGTTGGCCTTGATGGCATGCTCCAGCGCGCCGCGGAAATCCTGCGATTTCGTCACGGTGAGCGCATCGACGCCGGCGGCCTTGGCCCAGGCGGCGAGATCGGGATTGTACGGTTTCTTGTTGGCGCCCTGATGGAACATGGTGCCGTATTCACGGCCGCCGAACATGCCGAGCTGAATGTCGCGGATCGAAACCCAGCCGAAATTGTTCCAGATCACCCACACCACCGGAATGTCGTACTCGACCGCGGTGCACAGCACATGCGGCACCATGGTGAAGCAGCCGTCGCCGGTGACCGCGACCACCGGCCGATCGGGCGCTGCGAGCTTGGCGCCGAGCGCGCCGGAGGCGCCAAAGCCCATGCCGGAAAAGCCCCACGAGTTGAGCATCGACTGCGGTTTGCGCGCGTTCCAGAACTGCATGTACCAATTGTGGCTCACCCCGACATCGCAGCAGATGATGCCGTCGGCCGGCAGCACCGCCTGGCAGTCCGCCACCACGCGCTCCGGCCGCATCGGCGCGGCATGCACTTCGAAATTCGGCCGCACGAATTTGTCCCATTCGGCGCGCCACTTGGCGATGTCGGCAAGCCACTCTTTTGTGGTGCCGAGCTTTGCGCCGCGCCGGTCAAGGTCGGCAAGGAGCTGGCGCAGAAAAGTGCGTGCGTCGGCGAGAATGCCAAGGTCCGGCGGATAATTGCGGCCGAGTTCGGCCGGGTCGACGTCGACATGGATGAGCTTCGTCGACGGAAAATTCCACGAATAGCCGGGCATCCATGACGAGGCCGAGCGATCATCGAAGCGCGCGCCGATGGCGATGACGAGATCGGAGCGACGGCCGGCTTCGTTCGCCGGGAACGCGCCGTTTCTCCCAATGAAGCCGAGCGACAGCGGATCGGTCATATCGAGGCAGCCCATGCCGTTCGGCGACGAGATCACCGGGATGCCGCGCTTTTTGGCGAATTCGG
>Ga0070731_10004394_pt1 | contig 12157 bp, 7 predicted proteins | sample Coa_R1_2_FD_66448 | JGI IMG/M metagenome (GOLD analysis project Ga0070731, IMG submission 66448) | Surface soil microbial communities from Centralia Pennsylvania, which are recovering from an underground coalmine fire - Coalmine... | ecosystem: Environmental > Terrestrial > Soil > Unclassified ... | reverse complement strand
CGTGGGTTGGGGCAGGGGGGGCGGCGGGCTGGGGGAGGTCACCCGCGAGGGTCCGCGCAATCCCTCGGGCTGAAACCTCGAACACGGGTCGGGGAGAGGATCGCCGTCGAGCACGAACCGGTAGTCGGTCCCCGCCCCAGCGGCTACGAGACCCTCGTACACCCCGTAGCCGGCGTCCTCGAGCGCCACGTCGCGGTCGTCGAGCCGGAGCTCGATCCGGTCGGCGCCCGGTGCCCATACCCGGAACTCGGCCTGCCCGTCGCTCAGGACCCGCGCACCGAGCGGGCGCTCCCAGGGATAGTCCGCCCCCACTACTCGGTCGTTTCCGGAACCAGCCAGACAGCGGCGAGCGGCGGAAGGGTTACCTCCGCCGAGAACGGCTGTCCGTGCCACGGGATGGGGTCAGGCTGCACTCCCCCGAGATTGCCCATGTCGCTGCCGCCGTAAAAGGTCGAGTCCGTGTTCAGCGCCTCACGCCAGCGACACGAGCGCGGCAGGCCGAGTCGGTACGGCCCTCGCGGCACCGGCGACAGGTTGGCCACGAACACGACGACGCGCTCGCCATCCCGTGACTGGCGGGCGAAGGCGATGACGTTGGCATCGGCGTCATTGGGCTCGATCCACCAGAAGCCTGACGGATCCGAGTCGACCTCCCAGAGCGCGGGTTCCGAGCGGTAGAGGTGGTTGAGGTCACGCACGAGGGCCTGGATGCCGGCATGTTCGGGTCGCTCGAGGAGATGCCAGTCGAGCGAACGCTCATGGCTCCACTCCGATTCCTGGGCGAGCTCCCCGCCCATGAACAGGAGCTGCTTGCCCGGGTGCGCCCACATGTAGGCATACAGGGTCCGCAGGTTGGCCAACTTCTGCCAGCGGTCTCCCGGCATCTTTGAGTAGAGCGAGCCCTTGCCGTGGACGACCTCGTCGTGCGACAGCGGGAGGATGAAGTTCTCGCTGAAGGCGTACATCAGGCTGAAGGTGAGCTCGTGGTGGTGGTAGCGGCGGTAGATCGGATCCTGCTGGAAGTAAGCCAGGGTGTCGTGCATCCAGCCCATGTTCCATTTGAAGCCGAAGCCGAGCCCACCCACGTAGGTTGGCCGTGAGACTCCGGGCCATGCCGTCGACTCCTCGGCCACCGAAGCGATGCCCGGCTCACGTCCGTAGAGCAGCTCGTTGAGCTCCTGGAGGAACGTCACGGCGTCGAGGTCCTCGCGCCCTCCGAACTGATTCGGAATCCACTCGCCCGCCTTGCGGGAGTAGTCGAGATAGAGCATCGAGGCCACCGCGTCGACCCGGATCCCGTCGACGTGGTACTCACGCAACCAGAACAGCGCGTTCGAGGTCAGGAAATTCCGCACCTCGTGACGGCCGAAGTTGAAGACGAGCGTCCCCCAGTCCGGATGGGCCCCGCGCCGCGGGTCCGCATGCTCGTAGAGCGCCGTGCCGTCGAAGCGGGCGAGCGCGAATTGGTCGCGCGGGAAGTGCGCGGGAACCCAGTCGAGAATGACCCCGATCCCGGCCTCATGCATGCGCTCGACGAATACGCGCAGATCGTCCGGGTCGCCGTAGCGCGGAGTTGGCGCGTAGTACCCGGTCACCTGGTAGCCCCACGAGCCGCTGAAGGGATGGGCCATGACCGGCAGGAGCTCGATGTGCGTGAACCCGAGATCCTGCACGTAGGCGCTGAGCTCGTCCGCCAGCTCCAGGTAGCCCAGCGAGCGGTTGCCCTCGAGCGTGTTGAGCCGCCATGAGCCGAGGTGGACCTCGTAGATCGACATCGGGCGTTCGAGTGGCTGCTCGCCTGATCGCCGGGCCAGCCACGCGGCATCATCGGCGCCCCACTCGTGCCGTGAGCGGAAGACGATCGACGCGGTCTGGGGCGGAGACTCGGCCTCCTGCGCGTACGGGTCGGCCTTGAGGACCAGCTCGTCGTCAGCTCCCAGGACCTCGTACTTGTAGCGAACCCCCTCCTCGACGCCGGGCAGGAACAGCTCCCACACGCCGCTTGATCCCATCGAGCGCATCGCGTGCAGGCGGCCGTCCCAGGAGTTGAAGTCGCCGACCACACTGACCGCCCGCGCCGAGGGTGCCCAGACGGCGAAAGCGGTCCCGTGGACGCCCTCGTGCTCCAGCACATGGGCACCGAGCTTCTCGTAGATCTGCTCGTGGCGACCCTCGCCGATCAGGTAGAGGTCGAGCTCTCCGACCGTGGGCGTGAAGCCGTAGGGATCCTCGATCGTGAACGTCCCGGCCTCGCCGTAGTCGACCTCGAGGCGATAGTGAAGTGGGAGCTTGGCCCCCTCGACCACGCCCTCGAAGACTCCCCCGGCGTGAATCTGCTCAAGCTCGACGGCATGGCCGTCGTCGAGGTGAGCCGTGATCGCGCACGCGGCCGGGCGCAGCGCGCGGACGATCACCCCTCCGTCGACGGGGTGAGCGCCAAGGACGCCATGCGGATTGGAGTGGACGCGGCGAACCAGGGACTCGAGTTCGCTGGTGGCAACGGTGGTCATCTCAGGTGGTTTCGAGCAGCCGCCGAATCCCGGCGACAGGTATGGCTACCCAGTCGGGGCGGTTGTTGAGCTCGTACTGAAGCTCGTAGATAGCCTTTTCGAGCTCATAGATCGAGAGCAGGTTCGAGATCGCGGCCTCGCCGGGCGGAAGCAGGCTGAGGTCGATCGTTCCGAAGTACTGAGCCAGGAAGCGCTCGCGCGCCCGGAGCTCGAAATCCTCGGGCGGGGTCTGTCCCTTGAGGATCTCGACGGCGGAGGTCACGTAGGCGAAGGACCTCAGCATGCTCGCCACGTCCCGGAGCGGCGAGCGCTTCTGGCGGCGCTCAGGCAGCGGCCGGGCCGGCTCGCCCTCGAAGTCGATGATCACCCACCGCTCAGGCGTACACAGGGTTTGGCCGAGGTGGTAGTCGCCGTGGGTGCGAATTACCCGCCCGCCCACCCCGATCTGCGACCGAGCCGCGAGTCGCTCACGCACATCCTGGCCGCGGCCGGCGATCGGCGCCACCCGCTCATCGTCGGGGAGGCGGACGAAGATCCGCTCGATGTCCTCGTCGACCGTGGCCGTGAGCAGCGACAACGCCTCCTGGCTCGGCTCCTCCGCCGTGAAGGCGGGGTCGCTGGCTTCGGAGGCGAGGGTGTTGTGGAGCTCCGCCGTGACGCCGCCGAGGCTGCCGAGCCGGTCCAGGAAGCGCTCCGGCGCGCTCACGATTTCATCCAGAGCCAGCTCCCACCCGCCAACCGCATCGGGGAGGTAGGTCTGGGTGACGCCGAGGGTCGAGCTCAGGGCGTGACCCTCGTACTCGTACCAGCCCTGAAGTGGCGCGATGTTCGGGAACTCGCGGCTGGTGAGGAACCGGAGCATCTCGAGCTCGGGGTTCACGCCCGGCTCGAGCTTTCGGAACACCTTGAGGACGAGCCGGTCGTCGAACACGATCGATGAGTTCGACTGCTCGACCCCCATCGGCCGGGCCGAGACGGTATCGCCGATCTCCACGTCGGCGTTGGCGCAATGGAAGCTGAAGCAACCCTCGGCCGTCTCGATCTCGTCCGAAACGCGGATCCTCTGCAACAGCTCCGTGACCTGGCCGGGATCGGCCAGCGCGTCGCGGACCGAGCACCCATCCACGGTCGCGATCAGGTCGGACGGCGGGGCCGCCGCCTGGGTCGCGGTCGCCGGCTGGAGGCTGAGCAGCAGCTGATAGAGCTCGTGCGTGCCGGTGGCGAAGCGGGTCTGAACGAGCGTGAGCAGGAGCAGCGGCTCATGGCGCAGGGCGACGTTCTCGACGATCTCGATGCTCGTGATCGACCGCGACTTGGACGCGTACCACCGCTGGGCGGCGATCCATTCACGCAACCCCCGGTCGTCGAGCACGTGCGGGATGTCGATTCCCTCGAGCTTCACCGGATCAGGCACAGCTAGGAACCCTCCCCCTCGGCGGCCAGCGCAAACCAGTAGAAGCCACGGGAGCCCAGCGTCAGCAGGTAGGGGAGCTCGCCGATGCGTGGAAACCGGGAACGGCCGAACAGCTCGACCGGGTAGCGACCCTCGTGCTCACGCAGGTCAAGTTCGACCGCCTGCGCAGAGCGCGACAGATTGTGTACGCAGAGCACGAGGTCGTCCTCGAAGCGGCGCAGGTGGGCGAAGATGCGCGGATTGGACGTCTCGATCGGCTCGTAGGTGCCAAACCCAAACACGGGGTGCTCCTTGCGCAGCCCGATGAACCGATGCAGCCAGCGCAACATCGAGGTCGGCGTGCGCAGCTGAGCCTCGATGTTCACGGCCTGGAAGCCGTAGACCGGATCCATCAAGGGTGGGGCGTAGAGCTGAGCGAAGTCGGCGCGCGAGAATCCGCCGTTGCGGTCGCCGGTCCACTGCATCGGCGTTCGGACACCGTCGCGGTCGCCCAGGAAGACGTTGTCTCCCATCGCGATCTCGTCGCCGTAGTAGAGCACGGGCGAGCCGGGCAGCGAGAAGAGGATCGCGTGCATCAATTCGATCTCGTCGCGCCCGTTGTCGAGCAGCGGGGCGAGCCGTCGGCGGATTCCCAGGTTGAGCTTCATCCGCGGATCCTTGGCGTATTCGGTGTACATGTAGTCGCGTTCCTCATCCGTGACCATCTCGAGCGTGAGCTCGTCGTGATTGCGCAGGAAAAGGCCCCATTGGCAGCTCTCCGGGATGGCCGGGGTGTTCTGCAGGACCTCGTAGATCGGAATCGCCTCCTCACGCCGCAGAGCCATGAACATCCGCGGCATGACCGGGAAGTGGAAGCACATGTGGCACTCGTCTCCGGCCCCGGCCCCGAAATACTGCACGACGTCGGCGGGCCACTGGTTGGCCTCGGCGAGTAGGACCCGATCGGGGTAAAGCTCGTCGATTTCACGCCTGACGCGCTTCAGGTACTCGTGCGTCTCGGGCAGGTTCTCGCAGTTGGTGCCCTCTCGCTCGAACAGGTAGGGGACGGCATCGAGCCGGAAGCCGTCGAGCCCGAGGTCGAGCCAGAACCGCAGAACGGCGAGCATCGCCTCGCGCACGTCGGGGTTCGCGTAGTTCAGGTCAGGCTGGTGGTAGAAGAAGCGGTGCCAGTAGTACTGGCCGGCGACCGGATCCCAGGTCCAGTTCGACGACTCGGTGTCGATGAAGATGATGCGGGCGTCGGCATAGCCGTCATCGGTGTCCGACCACACGTACCAGTTGCGCTCCGGCGACCCCGGTGGCGCGCGACGGGCGCGTTGGAACCACGGATGTTCGTTTGACGTGTGGTTCATCACCAGGTCTGAGATGACTCGGATCCTCCGCGCGTGGGCGGCGTCGATCAGCTCCTGGACGTCGTCGACGGTGCCGTAATCCGGGTGGATGTCGGTGAAGTCGGAGATGTCATAGCCGCCGTCGCGCAGCGGTGAGCGATAAAACGGGAGCAGCCAGATGCAGTCGATGCCCAGCCACTGGAGGTAGTCGAGCTTCTCGGTCAGTCCGCGGAAGTCGCCGATCCCGTCGCCGTTGGCGTCGAAGAAGCTCCGTACGTGGACCTCGTAGAAGACGGCGCGCTTGAACCACAGCGGCTCGGCCTCGAACCACTGCCGGGTTTGCGACTGCGCCGCAGCGTCGGGGTCTCCCGGGCCCGCGGTGCGGGGTCCGGGGCGTTCGGCAGCGAGGAGGTGGGTGAGCGTTGGCGGGCCGACCGACATCAGCAGGCGGGCGCGGACACTAGCTCGCGTGGCATCGCGGCGGGCCGGAGACCCTAGTTCTCGACGCGGAGTACGTGAGCCTGACGGACGCCGGGCTCGAGGCGAACGTAATTGGGGCCGATCCGCCAGCCGAAGCTCTCGTCGGAGAGCAGGTCGTGCGCGGTGAAGCTGGGCGGCAGTCCCAGGCTGGCGGGCACCGTCGCCAGCCCTTCCTGAGGCTGATGCGGGTCAATGCTGACCACGGTGATGACGGTGTTGGTCCCCGACTGCTTGGCATACGCGACCAGCCCGTCGTTGGCGGTGTCGAGAAACGTCACGTTTGGGAAATGCTGGAGTGCCGGATTGGCGCGGCGGATGAGGTTGAGCTGCTTGATCAGGGGAAGCAGTTCACCCTTCAGCTTGCGCTTCTTGATCTCGTACTTCTCCGAATGCAGGTACTCCTCGGACCCCTCGCGGACCGCCACGTTCTCGAGTGCCTCATAACCTGAGTAGATCCCATAGCTCGGGCTCAGCGTGGCGGCGAGGATGAGCCGAGCCTCGAAGGCGGGACGGCCGCCGTGCTGGAGGTAGGCGTGCAGGATGTCCGGCGTGTTGGTGAAGAAGTTGGGTCGGAAGTACTCCTGCTCGCCGGAATATGCGAGCTCGGACACGTATTCGGTGAGCTCCCAGCGCGAGTTTTTCCAGGTGAAGTACGTGTAGGACTGGCTGAAGCCGATCTTGGCGAGATGCCGCATCACCGAGCGACGAGTGAACGCCTCGGCCAGGAACACGACGTCCCGGTCACGTCGATGCACCTCCTCGATCAACCAGGCCCAGAACACGAATGGCTTGGTGTGCGGATTGTCGACCCGAAACACCTTGACCCCGGCGTCGACCCAATGAAGCACGACATCGAGCAGGGCGTCCCAGAGACCCCGCCAGTCGGGCGACTCCCAGTTGAAGTTGTAGATGTCCTGATAGCGCTTGGGGGGGTTCTCGGCGTACTTGAGGGTGCCGTCGGGGCGGCGGTGGAACCACTCCGGATGCTCCTTCAGCCAGGGATGGTCGGCCGAGGCCTGAATCGCGAAGTCCAGCGCGATGTCGATTCCGGCTTCGGCGGCCGCGCTGGTGAGGGACCTGAGGTCATCCAGGGTCCCGAGATCCGGGTGGATCGCGTCGTGGCCGCCCGTTTCGTCGCCAATCGCCCAGGGCGAGCCGGGGTCCTTCGGGCCCGCCACCAGCGCGTTGTCTCGTCCCTTGCGGTTCGTGTGGCCGATGGGGTGGATCGGGGCGAGGTAGACGACGTCGAAACCCAACTTGGCCAGGTCCTCCAGGCGCTTTTCCACTCCGGCGAGGCCTCCCCACGACCGGGGGAACAGCTCATACCAGGCGCCGAAGCGCGCGCGCGTTCGGTCGACCTCAACAGTCACCGGGTCGAGGGTGGTCTTTCCGTGGCGTTCCTGGGTCCGCTCGACGGCGTCGAACAGCTCGCCTCCCAGCACCACGTCATGCTTGGCCGTCTCCGGTGCCGTGGCGTCGCTGAGGGTGAGGAGCGCGTGCTCGATCAGCCTCCGGTCCGCGTCCGAGCGCGCATTCTCCAGCGCTCCGCGAAGCAGCAGATCCCCTTCGGAGAGCTCACCGGCAAGGTCATGCTGACCGGCTGCCAGTTTGCGCTCGAGCTCGTCGCGCCAAGTGCCGAACACGTCGGTCCAGGCTTCGATCGCGTACAGGTGAACACCGGTGCGCTCGACCTCGAACGAGCCCGCCCACCGCACGCCGGCCAGATGTGCGTCGATCGGCTCCATCTCGGCCTCCCGCCAGCGGCCGCCGGGCGCCCGGTAGCGCACCACGGCGCGCAGGAGCTCGTGGCCGTCGCGGAAGATGTCGGCCTCGACGCGCACCGTGTCGCCGACGCAACGCTTCACCGGGTATCGACCGTCATCGACCGACGGCGTCGGGTACTGGATGACGATCCGCTTTGGGTGTCCGCGTCTCGACCGGTCCGCTCGCGCCGCACCCGGCTGGGCCTCAGTCGTGTGCGTGGCCATGCCTTCAACATACCGGCGCCGGCATGTGGGTAAACGCTCGGAGATGATCGACCTGCCCCGCTCGAGCGGCGTGCTTCTGCATATCACCTCGCTCCCCGGTGGTCGATTGGGTCGGGAGGCCTTCCGGTTCGTCGATTGGCTGTCCGCCGCCGGCCAGTCCTGGTGGCAGGTCCTACCGCTCGGGCCGCCCGACCGCTACGGGTCGCCGTACAAGGCGCGCTCGGCCTTCGCCGCCTCGCCGGCGCTGCTCGGCTCGCCGCGCGCGGCGGTGACGCAGGACGAACGTCTGGCGTTTCGCGAGCGCAGTGGCTGGTGGGCCGAGGACTGGACGCGCTTCGGCGGGCGCGCAGCGTTGGACGATCAGGTCCGCTTCGACCGTGAGTGGAGCGAGCTCCGGGGCTACGCGCGTGACCGCGGGGTGCGGCTTCTCGGCGACGTGGCCATCTACGTGGCGCCGAACAGCGCCGATCACCGCGCCCACCCCGAGCTCTTCCAGACCGGGCTCGTCGCGGGGGCCCCACCGGACGCGTTCTCCGCCAGTGGCCAGCTCTGGGGTAACCCTCTCTATGACTGGCCGGCGCTGCGCCGGCGCGGGTATCGCTGGTGGGTCCAGCGGCTGCGGCGAACCCTGGATCTATTTGACATGGCGCGAATCGACCACTTCCGCGGCTTCGTCGCCTACTGGGCGGTCCCGGAGTCAGCTCGGACGGCGCGCGCTGGGCGCTGGAAGCGGGGCCCGGGACGCGCGGTGTTCGAGGCCGCGGCCCAGGCACTGGGGCAGCTACCGCTGATCGCCGAGGACCTCGGTGTGATCACCCCGCCGGTTGAGCGCCTGCGGGACGAGCTCGGGCTTCCGGGGATGCTGGTGCTCCAGTTCGGGTTCGATCCAAACGACCCCCACGGCCCCCACCGGCTCGAGAACCATGTCGAGAACCGGGTCGTTTACACGGGCACCCACGACCACGACACGCTTCGCGGCTGGTATGACTCGCTGCCGGCCGAGGTGCGCGGTGCGGCCGATAGCTCACTGCGTGAGCACGGCTTCCTCGAGCGCCGGCGCTGGTGGGGCCTGATCCGGCTCGCCTTCAGCTCACCGGCTCACCTGGCCCTTGTGCAGGCCCAGGACGTGCTCGGACTGGGCAGCGAGGCGCGGATGAACTCCCCGGCGCGCGCGTCCGGGAACTGGCGCTGGCAGCTCAAGGCCGGAGCGCTGACGCCCGCGCTGGGTCGACGCCTGCGCGAGGCGACCGAGGAGTCGGGCCGCGTTCGGAGCGAGCCATCGCTTTAGCGCTAGCGTTCGCCCGACGATGAGCTACACGATCCGGAACCTCCGGGAGATCGAGGACGTAGCGCCGCGGTTCGGCTTCGATGCCGTTCAGGAGGCGCGCTTCGCCCACGCCGACCTCGAGGCCGAGGCGACCGGGCTGGCTTTCCACCGGGTCAAACCCGGCTGTCACCAGGCGTTTGCCCACCGCCATCAGGAGGCGGAGGAGATCTACGTCGTGCTCTCCGGCCACGGCCGGATCAAACTCGACGACGAGGTACGGGAGGTGCGCCCGCTGGACGCCATCCGAGTCGCGCCCCAGGTCGCCCGGTCGTTTGCCGCGGATGACGATGGTCTCGAGTTGCTGGTCTTCGGCCCGCGCCACGCCGGCGACGGCGAGGTGCTCACGGGAGACTTCTGGGCCGCCGGATCCTGAAGTAGGCGATCACCGCCGCAGCGCGGAGAGTCACCTTCAGGTGACGGTAGGCATAGGTGGCGTCCCTCCGCAGCCGGCGCCACCACGTCGTCTCGTAGCGGATCAATGACGACGGGCGCACGATCGTCTCCATTCCGTCGCCGGCGAGCACAGCGAGTGCTCGCTCAGCGATGGCGACCTGCCCGAATGCGGTGGGGTGAACGTGGTCGGTCATGAGCAGATTGCGGGCACCGAAGTCACGGAGATCGAGAACCAGCACTCCAGCTTCCGCCGCTGTGCGCTCGATCACCGCGTTCAGATCGGCCACCTTGGCGCCCGCCCGAGGCCGCCCGAGGTCAAGCGGCGCCGTCACGGCCAGCACGCGCCGGCAGCGTGCCCGCAGGAAGCGAAGGGCCGTCCGGAAGTCGGCCTCGAAGCGGCCGGCATCCCAATCGAGGCGCCGAACGTCGTTGACGCCGATGTACAGGCAGCCAAGGTCGTAAGCGCCCGAGGCCTGGCGCTCGGCCGCGGGAAGCTGCTCGCGGACCACATCGCGCGCCGTTGCGCCGTCCACGGCAAAGCTCGTGAAGGGCAGACCGAGACCGCGGGCCACCCACAGCGCCCAGGACTGAAGCGCGACGCCCCACTGCAACTCGCCCCCGCCGTTGGTGATCGAGTCACCGAAGGCGAGAACGCCGAGCCGGCAATCAGCGGGATTGGGAAGCGACGTCAAGCGCGCGAGGGTAGATAATCCAGCGCGGTGAGCGATCCAGGCGCCAACCCGATCCCGGACGGACGGGAGGACATCCGACGCGCGGCCGCGGAACTCGCGGAGCGGTTGCCCGACCGCCTGGCCCCCCTGGCCAGGCTGGCTTACAACTACCGCTGGGCCTGGATGCCCGACGGGCCTGAGCTGTTCGCCTCGATCGACCGCGAGCGCTTCGACGTGTGCCTCCAGAACCCGGTGCGCCTGCTTCAGGAGGCCTCGACCCGCGCCCTGCGGCGGGCCGCTGCGGACGATGACCTGGTGGCTCGGGCTCATGCGCTCGAGGTTGAGGTGCAGCGCGATCTCGACCGCCCCGCCTGCGAGGGCACGGACGCTGAGCGGCCGGTGGCGTTCTTCTGCGCCGAGTACGGCGTGCATGTTTCGCTGCCCGTCTACTCGGGTGGGCTCGGAGCGCTCGCCGGCGATCTGCTCAAGGAGGCCTCGGACCAGCAGCTGCCGATGGTTGCCGTCGGACTTCTGTATCGCAAGGGCTACTTCCGGCAGCGGATCGACGCCGCAGGCTGGCAACACGAATACTGGATCGACACCGATCCGCAACGCCTGCCGGCGGCGCGGGTCTCGACCGCCGACGGCACCCCGTTGACGATCGAAATTCCGATCTATGGCAGCCCGGTGCTGGCCTATGTGTGGCGCGTCGACGTCGGGCGGATCCCGCTCTACCTCCTCGACACCGACATCTCCCGCAACGGGCCCCTCGAGCGCTGGATCACGGGCCGCCTGTATGAGTCCGATGCCACGACTCGTCTGGCCCAGTACGTCCTGCTGGGCGTGGGCGGCATGCGGGCGCTCCGCGCGCTCGGGATCGAGCCGGGGGTGATCCATCTGAACGAAGGGCATGCTGCGCTGGCGCCGCTCGCCTTCGCGCCGCCGCCGGTACCCGGCGATGGTCGCTTCGCCGGAGGGGAGGGGTGCCCCGCCTCGCTGGAGGAGGCGCGGGCCCGGACCGTGTTCACAACGCATACGCCCGTCCCCGCCGGCAATGACTCCTATCCCACGGCTCAGCTCAGCGGAGCGTTGGCCGGGTTGATCGACGAGCTGCCGGTCTCCGAAGCTGAGCTGATCGCGCTGGGGCAGACTCACCCCGGCGACTCTGCGGAGCCCTTCGGCGTCACTCAGGCCGCGTTGCGCCTGAGCGGCTCCGCCGGTGGAGTGAGCCGTCGCCACGGCGAGGTCTCACGGCGCATTTGGTCCGCCCTCTGGCCTGATCGCACGAGTGGGGAGGTGCCGATCGGGCACGTCACCAACGGCGTTCATGTACCGACGTGGATCGGCGCGCCGATGCGGACCCTGCTCGACCGCTACCTCGGGGACGATTGGACCGAGCGAGCCGATGACCCTCAGACGTGGGCTCCGGTTGACGAGATTCCCGCGTCTGAGCTCTGGGAGGTCCGCCAGCGTCAGCGCGCCGAGATGGTCGAGTTCGTTCGCCTGCGCAGCACTCAGGACCGCCTGCTCCGAGGCGACGTGCGGGAGTACGTCGACGCCGCGGCCCGCGCCTTCGACGACCAGGTCCTCACGATCGGCTTTGCCCGACGTGTCGCGACCTACAAGCGCCTCGAGCTGCTCACGCGTGACCCCGAATGGACGCTCTCGCTGCTGGGCGGCGATCGACCCGTCCAGGTGGTGCTGGCCGGCAAGGCCCACCCGCGCGACGAGGAAGCCAAGCACTCGCTGCGCCAGCTGTTCGGAATGAAGGCGGCGCAGCTCGTCGGGCAGCGGGTTGTCTACCTCGATGACTACGACCTGGCCATCGCGGGCGTGCTCGTCCGCGGGTGCGATGTCTGGCTCAACCTGCCGCGCCCCCCGCTCGAGGCCAGCGGCACCAGCGGGATGAAGTCCGCTTTCAACGGCGGCCTGCAGGTGAGCGTCCTCGACGGGTGGTGGGCCGAAGCCTTCGACGGCGCCAACGGCTGGGCGCTCCCGGGCGAGACCACCGACGATCCAGCGGCGCAGGATGAGCGTGACGCC
>Ga0070731_10004393_pt1 | contig 12159 bp, 7 predicted proteins | sample Coa_R1_2_FD_66448 | JGI IMG/M metagenome (GOLD analysis project Ga0070731, IMG submission 66448) | Surface soil microbial communities from Centralia Pennsylvania, which are recovering from an underground coalmine fire - Coalmine... | ecosystem: Environmental > Terrestrial > Soil > Unclassified ... | reverse complement strand
CTCGCGGATCGCCGCTACGAGCGCGTCGTGCGCGGCCGACCGGGACGCGTCTGGGGGATCCGGCGGCGTCGCGAACGGGTCCGCTCGCACGGCCGCGGACTATACGCGAACGGGTCCGGTGCGGTGGTGATGAAGTTGAAGCGAGACTCTGTGACGTCTGCCGGAGCAAGTGCGACGGTCCCAAGGCGCGGGTTGACGGAGCAGGATCTCCCTGGCTCAAGGGAGCCGCAGCATGGCCGAGACCCCCGCGCGCCGGATCGCGCTCGCCGTCGGCCTCGCCGCCGCAGCGCTTCTCCGTTCGCCGGCGGTCCGTGCGGCCGTCCCGAAGCCACGCTGCGTGCAGAAGCGGTACTTCCAGGTCACGGCGGGTGGCAGCGTCAGCGTCTCCCTGCGCCGCGTGCCCACCGCCGGCGACCTGCTCGTCGCCTTCGTCGTGTGGGACAACGGCGACGGCGTCGCGCTCGCCGACACGACCGGCAACGCCTGGACGCCCGTCGTCGGGCGGACGAGCAGCGGCGGCACCAGCGCCGAGCTCTTCTATGCCCCGGACGCCATCGCCGGCACCGACACGGTGACGGCGACGTTCGCGACCCCGGTCGCACGGGGCGACCTCTACGTGCTCGAATACTCTGGGATCGAGACGACGTCGCCGCTGGCCGCCACCGTGCAGGCCTCCGGCTCGGTTGCGACGATCGATTCGGGCTTCGTGACCGCCGGCAGCCCGAACACGTTGCTCCTCGCCGCGAACGCCTCGAACGGCATCGTGAAGCGCCAGCAGCGCGGTTGGCGCTCGCGCGCCCGGCACTATGGCAACATGGTCGCGGAGCGGGTGCCGCTCGTCGCCGGATCGTACGACTTCACCGCGACGCAGACGGGGACCGAGTGGATCACGCAGGTCGCCGTCTTCGCGCCGAGCGGCGCCGACACTACGCCGCCGAGCGTGCCGACGAACCTCCAGTCCTCGAACGTCACGTCCAACTCGGCACGGATCTCGTGGACGGCGAGCACCGACGCCGTCGGCGTCGTCGGCTATCGCGTCTACCGGAACGCCAGTCTGATCGGGACGACGGGTCAGACACAGTACACGGACCCGAACCTCTCGCCGGTGACGACGTACGCGTACGCCGTCGCGGCGTACGACGCGGCGGGCAATGTCTCCGCCGCGAGCACGCCCCTCGACGTCACGACGACGTCGGGTCCGCCGGGCGTCGTCTACCCGCTGAAGGTCGGCCCGACGGGGCGTTACCTCGTCGGCCAGAACGACCTGCCGTTCCTGATCACCGGCGACTCGCCGCAGGCGCTGACGGTGAACCTCTCCGAGGCCGAGGCGGACGCGTTCTTCGCCGACCGCCAGGCGGCTGGCTTCAACCTCGTCTGGGTGAACCTCCTCTGCGCCACCTACACGGGGGGCCGCGCCGACGGTAGCACCTACGACGGAATCGTCCCCTTCACTACGCCCGACGACCTCGCGACCCCCAACGAGGCCTTCTTCTCGCGCGTCGACGACATGATCACGCTCGCGGCGCAGCACGGGCTCACCGTGCTGCTCGATCCGGCCGAGACCGGGAGCTACCTGAGCGTGCTGAACGCCAACGGCGTCGCCAAGGCGCGCGGGTACGGGCAGTACCTCGGTACGCGCTACCGGAGCTTCGACAACATCGTCTGGATGAGCGGCAACGACTTCCAGAGCTGGCCGAGTCCCGGCGACGACGCTGTCGTGCAGGCGGTGGCGCAGGGCATCCGCGACACCGACGACCGCCACATCCATACGGTCGAGCTCGACTACCCCGTGAGCGGCTCGCTCGACGACCCGACCTGGGCCCCGCTGATCGAACTGAACGCCTCCTACACCTACTACCCGACGTACGCGCAGGTGCTGACGGACTACGATCGCCCGAACGCGATCCCCACCTTCCTCGTGGAGGCGAACTACGAGTTCGAGCACAACGCGGCCGACGAGGGCACGCCGGAGATCCTCCGCCGACAGGCGTACTGGGCGCTGCTCAGCGGCGCGACGGGGCAGCTCTACGGGAACCACTACACCTGGCCGTTCGCCAGCGGTTGGGAGAGCAATCTCGACACGCCCGGCTCGGCCGAGATGCGCTGGGTGAAGCAGCTCTTCGAGCCGCGCCAGTGGTGGACCCTGATCCCCGACCAGACGCATGCGCTGGTGACCGCCGGCTACGGCACCTACGCCGACAGCGGGAGCCTCGAGGCCAACGACTACCTGACCGCCGCGCTCACACCGGACGGCGCGCTCGGCATGGCCTACATGCCGACGGTTCGCACCGTCACCATCGACATGGGGCGCCTCGGCGCGGCCGTGCAGGCGTCGTGGTACGACCCGAGCAGCGGCACCTTCAGCACGATCACCGGCTCGCCGTTCCCGAACACCGGATCGCGTAGCTTCACGCCGTCCGGTCCGAACGCCGCCGGCGACGGCGACTGGGTGCTCGTCCTCGAGGCGGCGGTACCCGCGGACACGCAAGCACCATCCGTACCCGGCGGGCTCGCCGTCACCGGCGCCACGTCGTCGGAGGTCGACGTCTCATGGGCACCGGCGAACGACAACGTCGCCGTCGCCGGCTACCGCGTGTATCGCAACGGTACGGTGGTCCGCAGCACGCGGGCGACGGCGTGCGCGGATACCGGGCTCACCCCGTCGACGTCGTACTCGTACACCGTCGTCGCGTTCGATTACGCGAACAATGCCTCGGCCCCGTCGCTGCCGCTGGTCGGGTCGACGACGGGCCCGACGCCGACGTTCGTCCAGCAGGCCTACGCAACGCCGCAATCGCCGCAGAGCCTGGTGAGCGCGACATATGCCGGCGCGCAGACGGCGGGAAATGCCGACATCGTCGCGATCGGCTGGAACGACACCAGGGCGAGCATCACGTCCGTCACCGACAGCGCCGGCAACGTCTACCAGCAGGCGCTCGCGACCTTCCGCGGCAACGGCCTCAGCCAGGCGATCTGGTACGCGCCCGGGATCGCGGCGGCATCGCCGGGCGTCAACCAGGTGACCGTGGACTTCGACCAGCCCGCGGTCTTCGTGGACCTGCGCGTGACGGAGTACGCGGGCGTGCGCACGACGGGCGCCTTCGACGCCGGCGCCTCGGCCAGCGGGAGCGGCACGACCGCGAGCGTGTCGGCGATGACGTCGGGCGCCTCCGAGCTGGTGTTCGTGGCCGGGATGACGAGCGCCTCCTTCACGGCCCCCGGTTCGGGGTACACGACGCGCGTCGTGACCGCCCCCGACGGCGACCTCGTCGAGGACGCAACCGCCGCGTCAGCCGGGAGTCACGGCGCGTCCGCCTCGCTCGGCAGCGGCGCCTGGCTCCTCCAGCTCGCGGCCTTCAAGGCCCCGTAGCGGCCTAGACGTCCACCTCGTCCACCTTCGGCGCGCGCTCCATGATGAACTCGAAGCGCGGCGCGACATCGCGGCCCATGAGGGTCTGGATCGTCTGCTCGGTTGCGTCCGCATCGCTGATGCGGACGCGCAGCAGCGCGCGGCGCGCCGGGTCGAGCGTCGTCTCCTTCAGCGTCGAAGGATTCATCTCGCCGAGGCCCTTGAAGCGCGTCACCTGCACCTTGTCGCGGTTGCCGTTGTGGCTCGCGAGCAGGCGCTCCTTCTCGGCGTCGTCGCGCGCCCACGAGACCTGCTTCCCCGCATCGATCCGGTAGAGCGGCGGCTGCGCGATGTAGACGTAGCCCTGGCGGACGAGCTCGGGGAGGTGGCGGTAGAAGAAGGTGAGCAGCAGCGTGCAGATGTGGTTGCCGTCGGAGTCGGCGTCCATGAGGAGGCAGATCTTGTGGTAGCGGAGCTTCCCGGCGTCGAAGTCCTTCCCGGTGCCGCACCCGAGCGCGGACACGATGTCCGCGAGCTCCTTGTTGGTGAGGACCTTCGCGGTGGACGCCTGCTCGGTGTTCAGCACCTTGCCACGCAGCGGGAGGATGGCCTGGAAGGCGCGCTCGCGGCCCTGCTTCGCGGAGCCGCCGGCGGAGTCGCCCTCGACGATGAAGAGCTCGCACTCGGTGGGATCCGTCGACGAGCAGTCGGCGAGCTTGCCGGGCAGGTTCAGCCGGTGCGACACACCGCCCTTCCGCTGCACCTGCTCCGCCGCCGCACGCGAGGCGGTCCGCGCGCGCGCCGCCAGGACAACTCTACTAGCGATTGCGTCACCCACGGTTCGATTCGCGTTGAGCGCGTTCTCGAGCGCCGTGCGCACGATGCCGTCGATCAGCGGCGTCACCTCGGCGTTGTTGAGCCGCTCCTTCGTCTGGCCCTGGAACTGCGGATTCGGGATCTTGATGGCGAGCACCGCGACGACTCCCTCGCGCACGTCCTCCGCGGCGATGGAGAGCCCGCGCGGTACGAGCTCGTGGACGGTGAGGTAGTTGCGCACCGCCTTCGCGAGCCCGGCGCGCAGCCCGTTCTCGTGCGCTCCGCCCGAGCTGGTCGGGATGCTGTTCACGTACGAGAGTACGCGCTCCTCTGTGGCCTCGGTCCACGCGAGCGCGCAATCGAGGTGCAGCCCCTCCTGCTCCTTCTGGATCGAGAACACCTCGCCGGCGAGCGGCGCCTGGTCCTTCTCGGCGACGATCTTCGCGAGATACGCGCGCAGCCCGTCGTCGTAGCGATGGACGCTCTTCGTGTCGGCGCGCTCGTCGATGAACTCGACCGTGAGACCGCCGTGGAGGTAGGCCTTCGCCTCGAGGAGCTCGGCGATCCGTTTCGGATCGAAGCGCACGTCGGGGAAGATCTTCGCATCGGGACGGAAGGAGATCGTCGTGCCGCTGCCGCGCGCGGCGCCGAGCTTCTTGAGCGGACCGACCGCCTTGCCGCGCGCGAAGCGCTGCTCCCACTCACCACCGTCGCGGCGGACACGGGCGGTCAACGTCTCGGAGAGCGCGGTGACGACCGACGCGCCAACGCCATGCAGACCGCCGGAATGGTAGTAGTTCTTCGCCTCGAACTTCCCGCCCGCGTGCAGCGTCGTCAGGATGAGCTCGAGCGCCGGCTTTTTGTACTGCGCGTGCCGATCCACCGGGATGCCGCGCCCGTTGTCCGCGACCGTCACGGAGTCCCCGTCCTTGTGCAGTGTCACCGTGATGCGGTCGGCGTGGCCGTTCATCGCCTCGTCGACCGAGTTGTCGACGAGCTCCCACACGAGATGATGCAGTCCGGCCGCGTCGACGCCGCCGATGTACATGCCGGGACGTCGCCGGACCGGCTCGAGGCCCTCGAGAACCAGGATGTCCTTCGCCGTGTAGGTCGCCGCCATCACTCCACCCGTAGCGCTGCGATGCCGCCGCGCTTCACCACCTTCAATCCCTTCCCGGCGCGCTTCCCCTCCGGCACGTCGGAGACGGCGATCTTCCGCTCGCCGCCCTCGGGCGTCACCGCGACGAACGTCGCGTCCTTCGGCAGCGCGAGCGCGCCGACGATGCGGTCGTCCTCGTCCTTCGAGGGGCGCATGAGGATGACGCCGCGGCCCGGACCGGACAGCTCCGCAACGTCGTCGAGGCCGAAGCGGAGCATCTTCCCGCGTCGCGTCGCGACCACGACCGTCTTGCCGAGCACGGGCTCGATCGACACGATCTCGTCGCCCTCGCCGACACGCGCGACGCGGCGCCCCGCGCGCGTCGTCTCGGAGAGATCCGGCTCGCTGCGGAAGCCGTAGCCCTTCGCGGTCGCGACCAGGATCGCCTTCTGCTCCATCCCGGGCAGGACGGGCTGCCCTTCCCTGCCCTCGCGCACGAGCCGTGCCGCCGCGACCCGCTCGCCGTCCCCGAACTTGAGCAGCGACTGGACGGGCTCGCCGTAACCGGTCGTCGCGGGGACGTCGGCGACGCGGAGCACGTACACGGTACCGCGCGTCGAGAAGAGCACGAGGCGGTCGCGGGTGGTCCCCGGGAGCAGCGCCGCGACGGCGTCGCCCTCGCGCAGCCGGGTCGATGCCGGATCCTTCACCTCGCGCACGCGCTTCAGCCACCCGTCGCGGGACAAAACGACGGTGGCGTCCTCGTGTACGATGTACGCCTCGGGATCGTACGCGAGCTCCTCGCCGGCGGCGATCTGCGTCCGCCGCTTGTCGCCGTACTTCTCGCCGAGGCGGACGAGCTCCTCGCGGATCATCTTCCAGCGCTCGCGCGGGCGCGCGAGGAGCGCCTCGATCTCCTTGAGCCGCTTCTTCTTCTCGGCGCGCTCGGCGAGGATCTTCTCGATCTCCAGGCGGGCGAGCTGGTAGAGGCGGATCTCGAGGATCGCGTTCGCCTGCACCTCGTCGAGCTTGAACGCCGCCATCAGCTGCTTCGCGGCGTCGGCGCGCGACTCGGCCTTGCGGATGATGCGGATGGCGCGGTCGAGGTCGTCGTAGATCTTGGCGAGCGCGTCGAGGATGTGGAGGCGCGCCTCGAGCTGGCGCTTCTCGTGCTCCAGCCGGCGCGTCACCACGCGCATGCGGAAGTCGAGGAACTGTCGGCAGAGGTCGCGCAGCGTGACCCGCGCGGGCTGACCGACGGCGGGATTCCCGGTCGGCAGGAGGCACGTCAGGTTGACGTTGAAGTTGGTCTGCAGCGGGGTGTGCTTGTAGACGTACGCCATCGCCGCCTCCGGCGACGCGTCGCTCTTCAGCTCGAGGACGATGCGCACGTCTGCGGTCGACTCGTCGCGCACGTCGACCACCTGCGGCAGCTTCCGCGCCACGATCTCCTGCGCGATCTGCTCGACCAGCTCCGCCTTGTTGACCATATACGGGATCGAGGTGACGACGATCTGCCGCTTGCCACGCGGCAGCGACTCGACCGTGTACTCACCGCGCAGACGGATGGCGCCCTGCCCCGATTCGTAGATCTGCCGCAGCTCGCGCTTCCCGTTCAGGATCTCGCCGCCGGTCGGGAAGTCGGGCCCCTTCACGTGCTTGAGGAGCCCCTTCACGTCGAGCTCCGGCTCGTCGATCATCGCGATGAGCGCGGCGATCACCTCGCGCAGGTTGTGCGGCGGGATGTTCGTCGCCATCCCGACAGCGATTCCGGTCGAGCCGTTCATGAGGAGCTGCGGGATGGCGCTCGGCAGGACGGTCGGCTCCTCGAGCATCGCGTCGAACGTCGCGCGGAGCGGAACGGTCTCCGAGCCGAGGTCGGCGAGCATCTCCTCGGCGAGCGCGGTGAGACGCGCCTCGGTGTAGCGGTAGGCAGCCGCGCCGTCCCCGTCGAGCGAGCCGAAATTCCCCTCGCCGTGGACGAGCGGATAACGCAGCGCGAAAGGCTGCGCCATGCGGACCATCGCCTCGTATGCCGCCTGGTCGCCGTGCGGATGGTACTTGCCGAGCACCTCGCCGACGATCGCCGCCGACTTGCGCGGTCGCGCCCCCGCCGTCAGGCGGAGGTTCTGGTACATGGCGTAGAGGATGCGCCGCTGGACGGGCTTCAGCCCGTCGCGAACGTCGGGAAGCGCCCGGGACGTGATGACGCTCAGCGCATAGCTGAGGTACCGCTCCTCGGCTGCTTCGCGGAGATCGGTTTCGAGTGGTCGTGCTGCCGGCTGGCCCATCGTCCTCCCCCACCCCGCGTGATGCGGCGCGCATCTTAGCAGGCCCGTTTGCGAAGGCGAGCGGCGGCGCAAGGAAGGACGACTTTGCAAGACTCGTCGGAATTGCCGTCGTCCGCCCGCCGAGCAGGCAATGCGGGGCGACTGGCACCCGTCTTGCTCCTGTCGATCGACGTGCAGAACGGGGTCGGCTCATGGTGATCCAGCTGCTCGTCGCCGCGGAAGGTCCGGACGCCGCGGGAACGACGGTGTCGACCACCATCGAGGTGAACACCACCGATCCTCGCTGGCCTACGTGGCTCGTGGACGCCGTGACGTTCCGGGCCCAGGAGGCCGCGCGCCGTCTGCGCGATCAGCTGATCGAGCAGCGCGCGATCGCGAGCGACGACTTCGTCCCGCTCGCGACCGTCGTCCCCGCCGCCGAGGCGGGGCGGTAGCGCCTCCGGCCACTGCAGCCGCGCCGGGACCGCCGTTGCCGCGGGACGGCAACGGGCCCGGCGCGGCTCACGAGGCCGCTGTCATCGTCGCGCGCCGCCGGCCGCAGGCCGCTGTTCGCCCCGAGTCGGCCCTGTCGGCTATTGCTGCTCGAGCTGATGGCACGCGCCGCGGCACGCGTGGAATCGATGAGCCAGAACGCGACGCTTCGAGCGCACGAAGAGCGACGGAGACTCCTCGCGTTCGCGGCCCTGCAGGTCCCTTTTCTGATCGTGAGTGCCACGTTCGCGTATCGCCAACTCTTCTCGTGGCTCCCCCCCCACGACGACGAGGGATACGTGATGATGAGCGTTCGCTACCTCTTGCGGGGGCGGCGAATCTACGACGACGTGCCGATCCTGTTCGGGCCGGCGTTCTTTCTCTACGAGTGGATTGCCCACGGCGTCCTACACGTTCCACTCACCCACGACGTGATCCGCGTCGAGACGTTCGTGATCTGGCTCTCGTGCGTAGCGTTCCTCGGCCTGTTCGTGGCGGCAGTGGCGAGCACCATCGCCTTCGCGCTCGCCGCGCAGTTTGCCATCCTCAGCAGTCTCATCCTGTTCTCGAACGAACCGGGGCATCCACAGGAATTCATCGTACTGTGCGTGACCCTCGTTCTGGTCGTCTCGCTCGCGCGAGCGCGCGGACCGATGCTGGCCATGGGACTCCTCGGTGTCACCGCCGCCGTCGTGTTCTGCACGAAGGCAAACCTGGGCATCTTCGTCTTGGTGGCGCTGAGCGCCGCAGCCCTGGCCGACACACGTCCCAGCGTAGTGCTGCTGACGCTCCGGGCGGGCGTCGTCATCCTGTTCGTGGGCCTGCCCTGGTTCATGCTGGGGGTGAAAGGTGATCGAACAGAGTGGGCGATTCGTTACGCGGGGCTCGTGAGTCTCGCCGCGATACCGGTCGCGGTGCAGCTGTGGAAGGGCCGTGGCCGTGCCGGTTGGCCCGAGCTCGGGATGATGGCTGCGGGCTTCATGCTCGCGTCGGTCGGGTTCTTCACGTTCGCCTTTCTACACGGCTCGAGCGCCGCCGCGATGTGGGAATGCCTCTGGGTGATGCCCCGGAGGCTCGCGCCATCCACGACGCCTCCGCCGATCGGCTCTTGGAGCGTCGCGGTCGTCGCGGCGGCACTCGGCGTCGCGCTACCGCGCATGCTTCGATACCCACCGGCCCGGGTCTGTCTGTGGGTCCTGAAGGCGGCCTTTGCACTCGTTGTCCTCTTTCCGCGGATTCCGTTCGATTTCACGTTCCTCTTGGACTACGCGGCCCCGTGGCTCTGGGTGACCTTGGTCCGGGTCGAGGATGGAGACCGCACGCGTGCCGGCTTCCCCTGCACGGTGGCGGTGACCTGCGCCGTGCTGCTCATGCTGTGGGCGTATCCCGTGCCCGGTTCGCAGCTGGCGCTGTCGGGCCTCCTGTTGCCCGTCGCGGCCGCGATTGCCGCCGCGGACGTCGTGGCGGTGGCGCGCGCGTTCTTCCCGCGCATGCTCGGTCGACCCGCCGTCGGGGCGGCGGCTCTTCTTGCCGTGCTCTTCCTGGTGGGACGCGAGACGATCAGCCTGCGTAACTTCGCCACGGATTATTACAACCGCTCGGTTCCGCTCGAGCTCCCGGGCGCGACGCACGTTCGTCTCGATCCGGTCCGCGTCGCGTGGTTGACCACGCTCGCGCGCACGCTGCGGGACGCGCCCGATACCTTCCTCGCCACCGACGGCTTCTACAGCATGTACTTCTGGACCGGTAAGGAGCCGCCGTCACCGATCCTCATCACGCACGTCATGGACATCTACACCGCCCAGCAGCAGGACGCGCTCGCGGCGGCGCTGCTGTCGCGACCCGAGGCACTTCTCGTCATGAACCCGACGCTTTCCGAGTTCCGAGGCGAGTACAGGAAGCCCTTCTACCAGGGTCTGTTTCGGTTCTTCGAGTCCCGAGAGACAATCGGCCCGTTCGTGATCAAAGCCCGGCGACGGTGAATCAGTCGGCCGATCGGCCGCGAACGGGCTCCGCGCCGGCAATCCGGAAGACCGGATAGCTCGCCGCAACGCGACGGAAGTCGTCGGGGGAGCTCTCGGGACCGAGGCCGGGAAAGAACGCCTTCACCTCGAACCCCCAGCGCGCGAGATACGCGCGCAGGAGGGGCGGCTTCTCGGCGTCGTCGATCTCGCGCGCGAGAAACGCCTCGCGTCGTCCGCCGAGCCGAAGCTCGCCCGCGCCCGCGGCACGTAGGTTCCGGACCCACTGCGTCTCGCCGCGCGGCGCGACGAGATAGCGCGCGCCATCGACCTCGAGCACGTTCACCGGCACGGTCCGCCAGGCGCCGCTCTTGCGACCGCGGACGGCGAGGAGACGGCTCCCGTAGACGCTCACGCCGAGCCGCGCGAGCAGCGCCGGAACGAGATTGAAGAGCGTCGTCCCGACCGACGGTTTTACGTACCGCACCGCGCGAGCTTGCCCGCTACGCTGCGCGCCGCGGGTTGCGTACGTTCTCGAGCTGCCAGCGCGCCATCTTGAGCACGTCGCCGAAGCTCTCGCCGAGCTTGCGCACGACCGACGGCTCGAAGCCCGAGTGCATCTTGCAGTTCCGGCAGCGCGGGTCCTTCCGGCTCTCCCAGTAGTCCCAGTCGACGCCGCCGAAGAAGTCCTTCCACGTCGCGTAGTGCTGCCCGTCGATGAGGTAGCACGGCCCCTTCCAGCCCTTCGGGGTGTACGTCGGATTGCCCCACGGCGTGCACGGGTACTCGCGCAGCCCGGCCGCGAACTGGAGGAAGAGCGGCGTCGAGGAGATCTTCCGATAGCGCTTCGTAAGCTCGAGGATGCGCCGAAACTTGGCGTGGATCTCCTCCAGGTAGAGGAAGTGGTCGTCGCCCTCGATCGCCTCGTAGTGGTAGCCGGGCGAGAGCAGGATGCCGTCGACATCGAGGTCGGTGAGGAGCGCGCACATCTGCTCGATCTCGTCGACGCTCGTCTCGCGGTACACCGTCGTGTTCGTGCAGACGAAGTAGCCGAGCGACTTCCCCTCGCGGATCATCGCGACCGCCTTGTCGAACACGCCCGCCCGGTCGACGACGAAATCGTGGGTCTCCTTCATGCCGTCGAGGTGGACGTTGATCGAGAGCCGCTTGTGCGGACGCGCCTTCTTGTAGAAGCGGTCGAGGAGGATCGCGTTGGTGCACATGATGACGTGCTTCTTCCGCGCGATGATGCCGTCCACCAGCTCGACGATCTCCGGGTAGACGGTCGGCTCGCCGCCGCAGACCGACACGACCGGCGCGCCGCACTCGTCGACCGCCTCGAAGCACTTCGACAGCGGCAGCCGGTCGCGCAGATCGCCCGTGTAGCGCTCGGGCGAGCAGCCGATGCACGCGAGGTTGCAGGTGTGGAGCGGCTCGAGCATGAGCACGACCGGCACGCGGGGGTTCCCCGCCCACCAGTTCCTCAGTTGCCAGCGCATCATGTCGGTCGCGATGTGAAGCGGGAATCGCATCGAGCCTCCTCTTCCCTCAGATGACTGCCGCCGATGGCGCCGGCGTCGGCGCGATGGTCGCGAGCGGCGCGCCGGCGAGAATCGTCCCCATCACGCTTCGGAGCGACCGTTCCGCGATCCGCGTCTGCCGACCGATGCGCGCGACTGCACGCCACAGCCATGGGCGGATCGCGACCGCCGCCGCCGCACGTCCACGGCGGATCTCGCCGCTCGCCTCGTCGAGCACGTCCAGGGCCGGAATGTCCTGCCCCTGTACGTCGAGTACGACACGGAGGTCGACGAACGGTATCCCCCGCGTCCGGGCCTCGCGCGCGATCGCGGCGCCCTCCATCTCGACCACGAGCGCCCCTGCCGCCCCCGCCTCCGCCTTCGCGCGCGCAGATTGGAGCACGGTGCGGCTGGACGCGATGGGTCCGACGTGAATGCGGACACCGCGCTTCGCCGCCCACGAGGCGAGCGATGCGTCGGCGGGCAGCGACTCTCCTTCCTGCTCACCATCGACGGGGACGACCCGCGACGCGAGGACGAGGTCGCCTGGCCGAAGCCAGTCCACGAGCGCGCCGGCGCACCCGCACGAGACGAACAGCGCGGCCGGCGGGACGTCGTGCGCCGCGGCGCGCGCGCGCTCCTGCCCGATGCC
>Ga0070731_10004392_pt1 | contig 12159 bp, 9 predicted proteins | sample Coa_R1_2_FD_66448 | JGI IMG/M metagenome (GOLD analysis project Ga0070731, IMG submission 66448) | Surface soil microbial communities from Centralia Pennsylvania, which are recovering from an underground coalmine fire - Coalmine... | ecosystem: Environmental > Terrestrial > Soil > Unclassified ... | reverse complement strand
TTTTCGATCACTTCGGCCCAGAACGTCTTCTTATCGAGTTCGTAGAGCAGGTAGTTCTTGGCGTCGACGTACTGCACGCACCAGCGGATCCTGCCGCCGCGGAAAACGCCGCCGCCTTTCACCAGTTCCACGGTGAAGGTGTAGACGCCGCGCGGCCCTAGTTTATAAGGAACAAATCCGCCGCCTTTGTGAACCCAGACATCGCCATCTTTCTTCCAGGCGTCCGGTTCGGCAAAACCGGTCACGTCGCCCGGCTTCGGCGCCGCGGCGGCGGGGATCCGGTTCAAAGCGAGTTGTAGCGGCCGGTTCTCTCCCGCCGTGACTTGCACGCGATCCACGCGATCCGCGAATCCGGGAGCTTTCGTAAACACCATGTAAGTCCCGGGCGGTACTTCCAGTTGGTCGCCTTTGAGTTCATGGGTCTGCTGTTCGTCGGAACGACGGTAGGTGATGGTTGCGTCGGCCGGCGTACGTGCGATCTTGATGGTTCCGTTGGTCGGCGCGGCGCTGGCGAGCGCTGCATCCGCACCGGCGATGACCACCGGCTGCCCGGTCCGGAAGCTGCGCTGGAGGCGTTTGGGAGCGAATTGGTCGCGGCGCAGATCGATCGTGTGGTCGCCCGGCGGGACTGTGTTGTAAGTGAAATTCCCGTCCGCGCCGATCGTCCCAATGCTCGACTGGTCGAGCAGCACCTCGGCGCCAGGAGTCGCGCCGCGAATTTGAAGCGACGTCACCTGAGGAAGGGCTTTGAGTTTGAATTCGAGCCGGACCTCCGCTCCTTTTTTGATTTCGGCGGTCTGCGCGGGCTCATTCTGAAACCCATCCTTGGCGACGCGCACGCTCACGTTCCCGATGGTCTGGATGCGCACCTGGCCCTTGGCTGTGCGGCGCCGGTATTCCTTGTCGTTGAGAAACACCTTCACGTCGTCTTCTCCGGCGGAAACGATCAGCGTTCCGATGTTCAGATCGGACTTCAAGAACGCCGTGAGCATCGGCGCGGGACCGAAGCTCTCCTTCATATTGCGCGCGTCGTTCCCGTCGCCGACCACGATTTCGTCGACGCCCGGCTGAAAGCCCTGAACGTCGACTCCCGCTGGTCCGGCGTCGGCCTGGGCCTGTCCATTTACGGCCAATTTCATCGGGCCGGAGTTCGTCACGACATGAGCCTGGCTGCCGAGGCTGGATACCAGCACTGCGATCAAATTTCGCGCGTTCACCGGACCCGTAATACTGGGTGGTTTCGCCTCCATCACTTCAAAGGTGAACGACGCTTCGCTGCCGCGGCCGGTCACCTTGACCGTGTGCGCTCCGGGCGTGACATTCTCCATTACAAACTGGCCTTCCTGCAAATCCGCGGGCGGCTGATCGTCAACGGCGATTTTTCCGGTTTCGAGATCCGTCAGGATGCGGACGCTTTGCGCCTGGGGCGCGAGGGCGAGGTTCACCGACGACGGCTGACCGGCAGTAACCGTCAGCGGGCTGGTCGCGGGATCGTAACCATCGAGAAACGCGGTTATCTGATAGGAGCCGGGTGGTAATGAAACCTGGCAGGGAGAATTGCACTTTACGTCGCCATTCACGCGAATGGAAGCGTTCGCGGGAGCAGTGACAACATCCACCTGTATGGCCGCTGCGGCCGCGTCTTTAATTGCTGCGTTTCTCTTGCGTGCCTGATTCACCAGAAACGCGATCAGGGCCATCGCGACTATGGCGCCCAGCAACGCGCCGACCATTAGAGGCCGCTTCCAGTTCATCGCTGCGCGCTGTGGCTGCGATCCGGCCTGCGGCCCCGGCTGGGGCTCCGGTTGAAATTGCTGCGGAGGAAACTGTTGTGGCGGCTGGGGCGGAGGTACCTGCGTCTGATAGGCCGGAGGCGGACCTTGCGGCGGGATCTGTGTACCGTAGCCTTGCGGAGGGCTCTGCGGAGGCTGTCCGTAATTCGGCGGAGTCTGTGGCGGTCCCGCCACCGTGTCGAATCCCGACGCGTACACACCGGGTTGCTGGCCGGTCGCGATCGTGTCGGCTCCAGTGGGGCGGAACGGAGGTGGCGTCGCCGCGGGATACGTCACCGGCGAGGGTGGCATCGGAGGCGGCCCACTTTGTGGCGGCGTCTGTGTTGGACCCTGGGGCGATGCCTGAAGCGGGGGCGGCGATAATGGCGGCGGCGTCGCCGGTTTTCCAGGATTAAATTGTCCCGACGACATCAGTCGCGGCGGCTGGACATCTCCGGCGGGTGATGGCGGACGCGGCGGGATAACGACGTTGGGTGGAACCGGCGGCGGGATTGCAGGTGGAACCGCCGCAACGGGCGGCGGAGCCGCTGCCGCCGGCGCTTCCTTAAGCCGCGTCCCGCGATTGACCAGGTGCTGTTTAATATCCCCGACCACAAGTTGCACTTCGAAATCGTCGGGATGCTGCTTGGCGATCTCGTCCAACCTGTAAAAAATCGGTTTCAGGCCCGCCAGATCGGTGATACTTTCGACCTGCCGGTCCAGATTTTTCAGCTCATCTAGAGGATTCAGGTTCTGAGCGCCCACGATGCTATCCTACACTACGTCGAAAAAGCCCTGTGACCATCGCCCTCGACGCCACGCCTCTGACGGTCCCGACTGGCGGCGTTCATCGCTACACTCTCGAACTCGCACGCGCTCTCGCCGGACGCTTTCCCGAGGACGAGTACTGGCTGCTCTCTGATCAGCCATTTTCGCTGCCCGGCGGGGTCCCGCGCAACCTGCACTCGGGCGATCGGCCGCGAAATGCGATCGCGCGTAAATGGTGGTTGTGGGGTTTGCAACAGGAAATGACCCGCCGGAACGTGGATTTGTTCCATGGCACGGATTTTTCGATTCCCTATCTTCCGTTCCGGCCGAGCGTGATGACGGTGCACGATCTGTCGCCCTGGATGGATCCGAGCTGGCAGCCTCAGGCCGGGCGCATCCGGCGGCGAACGCCGCTGTTGTTTCGCGCGGGCCTCGCCACCATGGTGATTACGCCTAGCGCCGCCGTACGCCGAGCCGCGATCGAGCGGTTTCGTCTGGCGCCGGATCGCGTGGTCGCGGTGCCGCTCGCCGCATCGGATCAGTTTCGTTGCGTGGCCACGCCCAAGCCGGTGCCTCCATATTTTCTATTCGTTGGAACGCTCGAGCCGCGGAAGAACGTCGATCGATTGATCGCGGCATGGCGTGAAGTGCGCAAGACGCAGGCGGTCGATCTGGTGCTGGCAGGCCGGGCGCGCGCGGATTTCAGACACATCCATCCCGAGCCTGGATTGCGAATCGCCGGTCCGGTGCCCGAAGGTGATCTGGCCGCGTTGTATTCGGGTGCGCTGGCGGCCGTATATCCGTCGCTCTATGAAGGATTCGGGCTACCGGTGCTCGAAGCCATGCAGTGCGGCGCGATTGTAGTCGCGTCGCGCGATCCGGCAATTTTGGAAGTTACGGGCGAGGCGGCGGTCCATGTGGACGCCACCGACACACGGGCGCTTGTGGGGGCATTGTCGGCAATCGCAGCCGCGCCGGAGAAGTTCCTGGACTTGCGGGAGCGGGCGCTGCGGCGGGCTGGTGAATTTTCCTGGCGGCGGACTGCCGAGCAGACTCGGGAGGTTTATGACGCCGCCCGGCGCCTCTTCCGGCAGTAACGCTTTATTCCTCTCGCCGGAAGCTCCGGTAGCGGGCGCCGGGGGCGGAGGATTACGGTCGGCATGTCTGCTCGCGTACCTGCGATCGCGCTACGCGGTGGAAATCGCAAGTTTCCAGTTGCCGCATCACTCGAAAACCTTGCTCGCGCGAGCCTGGCGAAACGGCTGGCGATTTCTGCGCGGCGTGCCGCCGCTCTTCGACCGCTATTCGGGATTCGAATCGCAACTCGATCCTGTCTTACGCGGACGGCGATACACGATCGGCGTTATGGAACACTTCTGGTGCGCTTCCTATGCCGCTGCCCTGCGTCCTTATTGCGACCGGCTGGTGCTGGATCTACATAATGTCGAAAGCGAACTGACCCGGACATATGCACAGGCCGCGAGCGGGCTCGAAGCGCTAGCGGGTGCGCGATTTGCCGAAGCGTATCGGCGTCTGGAGCGGAAATGGTTTCCGGAGTTCGACGCGATCCTGGTGGCATCCGAAGAAGATCGGCGGCGCGTGGACCATCCGGCGGTTCATGTTTTTCCGAATGCGCTGCCAGAAATTGAACGTCCGCCGGCAAAGGAAAGGGATTGTATCGTTTTTAGCGGGAATCTCGAATATCATCCGAACGTTCAAGCGGTCCGCTGGTTTCATTCTGAAATCTGGCCGCGCGTGCGGGATGCAGTGAAATGGCGTTTGATCGGACGCAACCCGGAAGCGATCGGAGGCATTGTCGCCGGGGACTCGCGGATTGAAGTGACGGGTCCAGTGGACGACGCGATCATGGCGATTGCGGAGGCAAAAATTTGCATCGTGCCGCTTCTTTCCGGCTCGGGCACGCGGTTCAAAATCTTAGAAGCCTGGGCCGCATCGCGCGCGGTGGTATCAACGAGCCTGGGAGCCGAAGGCCTAGGTGGACGCTCCGGTGAGCATCTGTTGATCGCGGACAACCCCGTGGAGTTTGCAAACGCGATCCTGCGGCTGCTGGGCGATGACGATCTTCGCCGCAAGCTCGGGGAGGCCGGACGCGGGCTGTACCTGGATCGCTTTACCTGGACCGCCGCCTGGAAAGCGCTGCAGGCGGCGCGTATATGAATTCTGCGGCCAACTCAGGCCCGGCGCGCCATCAGGATGGTCATGTCGTCCTGCAACTCTTCGGACGCAGTCCATTGGTGGACACTCGAAAGCACCAGTTCAATGATCTGCTCGTCGGAGCGGTGCACGTTTTTGGCGATCAGGTCTACCAGGCGGTCTTCGCCGAACATCTCGCCGTATTCGTTCTCGGGCTCCGTGATGCCATCGGTGAAGCACACCAGTAAGTCGCCGGAATGCAAGTCGACGCGGCTTTCGCCGTAGTTGGAAAAAGGAAACGCGCCGACGACGGTGCCATTTACATCGAGGCGCTGCGCGACGCCGTCGCGCACCAGGACCGGGGGAAGATGGCCCGCGTTGGTATAGGTGAACTCACCGGTCGGCTCGTCGAAGACCCCGAGACAAAAAGTCGCGTATTTTTCGGGTGAGGTGTAGGCGTGTAGCTGCGTGTTTAAGCGGCTCACCAGATGCGACGTGGAGACGGCGGCGATGGAGCTCCCGTTCCCCACGGCCGCGGCGGCGATTTCGACCCAGCTCTGTAGTTGCGTGCGCAAGGAGCTCTGAAGAGTCGCCATCAGCAGCGCCGCCGAAATGCCTTTTCCCGCGACGTCGCCGATGGCCAGCGCCACCTGCGAATCGCGGATGATTTCGTAGTCATAGTAATCGCCCGAGACCATGCGGGCGGGCTGGCAAATGGCGGTGAGGCGCAGCGTCCGTGTCTGCGGAACAACGCGCGGAAAGAGCTGGCTCTGGACCTCGCGCGCGATTTCGATCTCGGATTGGAGGCGCTCCTTTTCCTTGGCGACCACCAGCAGGCGCTGCAGATTCTCCGTCATCGAATTGAAGGAACTGCTGAGCTCGGCAAGCTGATCTTTGCCGGTGACTTCGATGCGGTGCGAGAAATCCCCCTCGATCACCTTTTGCGTGCTTTGATACAAGCGATGAACGGCGCCGGTGATTGTCCGGGTCATACTGATCCCGATAATTACACTGACCAGCTCCACAATTACAAAGACGATTAATCCGATAATCAGAATAATTACCAGGAACCCTTGTGCGAGGTCGGCCTTGCGGTTGAAGACGGTGTTGAGCACGGCCGAAGCGCGGGAACGTACCACTAGGTACCCGATGTCGCTCTTGGCGGGAGCATTCCAATCCGCCATCGGCAGCGTTGCGAACCAGAGGAATTCGTAGTCGAAGCGATTGGCGCGCCGCGGCAGGCTCCCGGCGTTCGTGGCCACCGAGATGCGGGCGCGCCCGCCCGGGTCGGATTCTTGAAAATCCACCAACCCCAGGTTAGGAACCAATCCCCCGAGCAATTCGCTGGTTAATGGCGCGACCACCGTCACGTCCCCGTTTGGCGATTTGATAAAGGCCCATAGATAAAACCGGTCGCCGCGTAACAACACGCCGCGTGTGGACTGCCAGGCAGAAGCGGGCTGAGGAAGCGTCGCGGTCGCCGGATACCGGATGGGGTGGCTGCCGTTATACGCGAGGATCTCGATCCCCGGAAAACGATCCTGATAGAACAGCTTGACCATGCCTTCCATCACCGCCGGACGATCGGCCGGAACTGTTCGCACGACGCTCTGGGCGGCCGACTCGAGGCTCTCGATCCGACGGTCAAGCTCGCTGGTAACCAGGTAAACGGCGAGCTGGTTGGCCAGCAACATACCTCCGACAATGGCGAGCGCGACGATGAGCAGGATCGGTACCGCGGCGATGAACAGATAGGTGACCAGCAGCCGGTTGCGCAGCCGCCAGACTGCCTGGCGAGCAACCATGCGCAGCAGGCGCACGGCGAGCCACACGCATGAGATCAGCAGTCCTAATCCAACGATGATGCGGAAGCCGCTGCGCGGCGCGAACGCTTCCAGGGCGATGTAGGCCACCAGAAACGCCGCGAACGCTATACCAACGCGTCCCATCCTTTGAAAGAAGACTCGTGCTTGGCTGGGCAGGCGGACGGGCACGGGCAGGTTACACCCTCGATTTCGCGATGGCCGGTGTTTCCCGGTCGGGTTCGAGATAATACTTCGTCAGCCCGGCTTCGAGGCACTTAAAAGCGGTGTCGACATCGTCGGCGAAGGTGAAAAGATCCAGGTCCTTCTCTGAAATCATTCCGTGTTTTAATAATGCATCAAAATTCAGAATTTCTTTCCAGAATGCAGACCCATATAGTAATACGACCATCTTTTTTAATAACTTTTGAGTCTGGACCAACGTCAGGATTTCCGTCAGCTCGTCCAGCGTGCCGAATCCACCCGGGAACACCACCAGGGCCTTCGCCAGGTACGCGAACCAGAACTTCCGCATGAAGAAGTAGTGAAATTCGAAGCACAACTCTGGAGTGATGAAGGGATTGGGCCGCTGCTCGAATGGCAGACCGATGTTCAATCCGATGGTCTTGCCGCCGGCATCCTGCGCGCCCCGATTGGCGGCTTCCATGATACCTGGCCCCCCTCCGGTGCAAACCACAAACCGCCGGCTGGAATTTTGCAGATTATTGGACCACTCGGTAACGCGCCGCGCCAGCTCCTGGGCGTCCTTGTAGTAGTGGTCATTCGGTCCACCCTCGAAGGTGCGGGCCGATCCGAAGAACACGATCGTGTCCTGGACTTTCTCCTTGCGAAAGTGCGACAGCGGATAAAGATATTCACTGATGATGCGCAGGGAGCGTGCTTCCGGTGTGTCTAGGAATTTCTCGTTCCGGTAGGCCAGCAGCGGATGCCCGGACCGATCGGGTTTGCCGTCAGTATTATCGTTCATGGATTTGAGGACCCGGCTTGCTCGATCGCGGCGAGCCGTTTCTCCAATTGTCGCATTGTCCTCAGAATTTCAGGCAGTTTGGGGAATGCCGTAATGGCTCGCAGCCATTCGCGGGCCTCAAATGCCGGCGATCCGCTCATTACTGCTCCCGCGGGGACGTCTCCGCCGATCCCGCTCTGAGCGTAGATCACGGCGTTGTCATGAATGGTCAGGTGGCCGGAAATGCCGACCTGGCCGGCAAGCAAAACGCTCTTCCCGAGCACGCTCGATCCGGCGAGTCCGGTTTGCGCGCAGATAATGTTGTCCTCGCCGACCACCGAAGCGTGACCGACTTGAACCAGACTGTCGATCTTGGCGCCGCGTCGAACGCGAGTTTCGCCAACGGTAGCGCGGTCGATGGATGTCAGCGTTTGCACCTCTACATCGTCTTCAATCACCGTGACGCCGCTCTGGACGATCTTGTAATGCGTACCGTCGGCGCGCTTGGCGAAGCCGAACCCGTCGCCGCCGATCACGACGCCGTTCTGAAGGATGACGCGATGTCCGATGCGGCAGTGCTCGCGAACCACGGCGTGAGAATGGGCGTAGAAATCGTCCCCGATCCGGGCGTTTTCGTAGATCACGGCGTGAGGGCGCAGAATGGCGTTCCGTCCGATGGTGACGTGATCGCTGACCACCGCGAAGGGCCCAATGGAGGCATTCTCGCCAATCCGGGCCGTGGACGCGACCGACGCCATCGCGTGGATCCCCGGCCGCGGCACGGGCGGCTGGTAAAAAAGCGCCAGCGCGCGCGCGAAATCGAGGTAAGGATTGGTCGAGATGAGCTGCGCCGCGGTAAGCGATTCAATCGGTTGCGACACGAGAACCGCCCCGGCGCGGGTGTGCTTTACTTTGGGAGCATATTTGGGATTGGCGAGAAAGGTGATCTCGGAAGGTCCAGCCTGCTCCATCCCGGCGACCCCGGAAATCTCCAACCCACCATCGCCACGCAGCTCGCACGCAAGGGTAGCGGCGAGATCGGAAAGCTTCATCTCTCTAGGGTAATTTAAGCCACGAATGAACACGAATGGACACGAATCAGAAACCGTAGATGACTCGCTTCCACTGAACTTTCGGATGTTGAAAATTGATGAGCAAGCCGATCCTGATGCCCGAAGCCTTGAGATAGTTAATGCATTGCGCCATGTGCTCACTCGACAGGCAGTCAGCGCATTTCAACTCAACAATCAACCGATCATCCACTAGCAGATCCGCGACGTAGTCTCCGACTGGATGGCCCTTGTATGACACGGAAAACACCGCTTGGGACCTCGCTCGAATCGAACGCACAGCGAGTTCGTTGACTAAAGCGCGCTCATAAACCTTCTCGAGGAATCCACACCCCAAGACGTTGGAGACCTCATAGGCTGCGCCAACAACATCTTCGATCAGTTCATCGAATTCGTGTTCATTCGTGTGCATTCGTGGCCCATCGAATTAGTAACGATGACCCGAGAATGCTCTCACGCCTTGAACTTATCGCGGCACGTGGCGGAGCAGAAATAGTACGTCTCGCCGCGGACTTGTTTGCTCAAAGAAGTCGCGGTCGAAATGAACGTTCCGCACACCGGGTCCTTCTTTAATTCGCCGCCGGCGGGGACAGACGGACGGCGTGGCGTGCCGCCTGAAGCCGAAGTGTGAAACGCTTCCGCGAAGCCTTTTGTAAGGATCCCGATGACCGATCGCAGCACACTGATAAATACGACCGCTACGATCAGGTACAGGATCCCGCGGAACATTTCTTTTAACTTCTGTCTTTTAACTTCTGTCTTAAAACTTCAGACTACTGAGACTTCTTTTTGGGAGTCTGCTTCTTTTCGCCGGGCTTGGAGAACTGCGTTTCGACGGTCTGACCGATGGTCGCAAGCATCGCCTTCGCCGAATCCGCAAACGGGCCGTCCGGTCTCAGTTGCAGATACTTCTGGAATTCGTCGGCCGTTCCGGGCGGCGGCGTGATTTTGCCGTCGGCGGTGGTGGTGGCTTTGCCGATCAGATAGATGCCGTACTGATAGTGCGCGTCGGCGTAGTTAGGATCGATCTCCAGAGCCTTTTTGAACGCCTCGCCGGCCGGGTCCATCTGACCTGTGTTCACCAGCACAGCGCCCATGTTGTAGTAATATTTTCCAGCCTGCGGCGGATCGAGCTGCGCGGCCTTGGTCAATTCGGCCTGCGCTTCGGCGAACTTCTTCTGCTTCGCCAGCGCCAGGGCGTAATTGTTGTGATACTCAGGCGCATCCGCCTTCAGTTCAATGGCCTTCTGATACGCGACGACTGACTTGGCGAGGGCCGCATCCTGATCGGCTCCCGTCTTGGTCGCGGCCAAAGCGACATAGGAATCCGCCAGACGTCCGAACACCACGTTCTGCGTTGGGTCGAGCGTAGTCGCCTTCTCGAAGTTCTGGACGGCGGCGTCCCATTGCTTGTTGTTTTCGGCCTCTACGCCGGCGTTGAAGGCGTCGTTGAGCTCTTTATTCTTGGCCATCTTCTCGGCCTGCTCTTTGAGCTTCTTTTCATACGCGGCCTTGTCCGCGGCCGACATGCCCTTCTCTACGTCCTTGGGCGCTCCGGCCGCTCCACCAGGAGTCGCAGCCGCGGCGCGCGCAGCCGCCTCCTTGAGGTCGAACGGAATATTGGTTGGATCGCCCAGCTTGGACCTTACGTTGTCGATCGAGTCGCGCTCCTTGCCGTCGATCTCAACGGAGATCCGGTAGGTCCCGATCGGCAAGCCCCCGTAATAATAGTGCCCTTTCTTGTCCGTGTTGACTTTGTAGGCACCCTTGATGTCCTTTCGGTCAATGTGGACGACGGCCTTGGGGACGCCCTTTCCATCTTCGCCCTTGACATCGCCTTCGAAGGCTGTCGTCTGGGCCCAGCCAACGACTGAAAACAACAGGGTTACAGGTAGTGTAATGAGTAGCTTGCGCGACCTGGTGAGCATATTGCGACGCGACCTCCCGGAATTCTTCATTCTTACAGATCTCAGGATACTACAGGCGTAGCGGCCCGTGTTAAGAAGGGTGTAAAGAACGGCGTAAAGAAGCGTGTTTAGGAAGGCAACTGGATGTGCCGGCGGGGTTGGTAAGCTGAAAGCAGGGTCAATGTTTCACCGCGAAGCGCTCCGCTCCAGTGTCGAAGCACTCCGCGCGAATAAATTCCGGGCGTTCTTGACTGCGCTCGGGCTGGTGATCGGGAATGCTTCCGTCATTCTGGTCGTGACCATATCGCTCACCAGCCGGGATTACATTCTCGACCAGATCCAGCGAATCGGCTCGAACCTCATTTACGCCCAGTATGAGGCGGGGAACAACGGATCGATTGCAGCGGCGGACGCCGATTACATCAAGGTGACCGATGTCGACGCCGTGCGCGATAAACTTGGCTCGCGCATCGTCGCGGCTACGGGCGTGATGAACAGCCTGGACCGGATGCGCGTAGACGGGCGCGAAGAGGACGTCGCGATCATCGGCACCGATCAGTTCTATCCGATGGTCCGGAACCTGGATCTGCTCGCCGGCCGGTTCTTCGATGCCGACGATGTGCAGAAACGCCAGCGGGTCGCGCTGCTGATGCAGAAACTGGCCCGAAGGCTGTACGGGTCTCAGGAAGCGGCGATCGGAAAGCGGATCAAACTGCACGGCCTGCAATTCACGGTCATCGGAACGTTTCGTGAAAAAGTTTCGAGCTTCGGGCTTTCCGAGTTGACCGGCGACAATGTCCTGATCCCCATCACGGTGTTGAAATATTTCGCGCAGATCGAGCGGATCGATCCGCTGTATATTCAAGCCCGCAACGCCGCCGACGTAGACTCGATCACCCGAACGGTGCAAGTGATTCTGGAGGGGCGGCATCGCCCGGGAGCGCGATACTCGGTGGCCAACCTGACCGAGATCCTGAACGCGGCGAAACGCATCGCGACTGTGTTGACCGCGGTGCTGGTAATCGTGTCGGCCATCGCGCTGATCATTTCCGGAATCGGAATCATGAACATCATGCTGGTGACGGTTACCGAACGGACGCGCGAAATCGGCCTGCGGATGGCGGTGGGCGCGGCGCGGCGCGATGTGCTCGAGCAGTTTCTCGCCGAAGCGGTGTTGATCAGCCTGCTGGGGGGCGTCGCGGGAATCCTGATCGGGATCGCGATTCCATTGAGCGTTCAGTTTTTCACGGACGATATTCAAATCCCGATTTCGCCGGTGTCGATTGCGGTGGCGTTCACGGTGTCTCTCGCCGTGGGATTGGTTTTTGGCCTGCTGCCTGCGAATCGGGCGGCGCGGCTGAATCCCACCGAGGCGTTACGGTACGAGTGATCTTGCCGAACTGACGAATCGGTTTCCGCGGATGAAAAATCGAAGCGGGAGATCGGGGGACTTGGTGATTCCGATCCTGCGAGAGACGGCAATGTCTACCGGTTCGGTATTTGGCGGTGCGGACACGAGTAGCGGGCCTCGCGTGACGTCGACTCCGTTTTGGCGGAGATCGATACCCAAGGCCCGGGTCAGCTTTCCAGGGCCGTTCGCGAGATCTTCGATGCGGCTTGCGGCCGGCCGGCGGCGGCGCATCAGCGGCAGGCCTTCCAGGGGCTCTACCGCGCGGATCAGAACGCATCCCGCGATGCCGTCCGGCTCGCATACCAGAT
>Ga0070731_10004390_pt1 | contig 12164 bp, 11 predicted proteins | sample Coa_R1_2_FD_66448 | JGI IMG/M metagenome (GOLD analysis project Ga0070731, IMG submission 66448) | Surface soil microbial communities from Centralia Pennsylvania, which are recovering from an underground coalmine fire - Coalmine... | ecosystem: Environmental > Terrestrial > Soil > Unclassified ... | reverse complement strand
ACGAAGCGGACCCGTGCAGCCGCACACGCCGGAGACGGAATCCGGCACGCACTCGCGGGCGTTCGCGCAGCCGCCGAAGCAAGGCCCACCTGATCCGCCGCAGTCCGGTAGACCGAGTGTCGTCGTCGTGTAGGTCGGGCAGGACGACGACGTCGTCGTGCTCGTGCTGGTCGTCGACGCCATCGTCGTGCACGTCGTGACGGTGGAATCGGAGTAGCACGCGCACGGTATGGGCTCGCCGAAGCAGCCGATGCCGGAGAAGCAAGACTGCCCGTCCGGGCAGCCTCCGCCACAGACGCCGCTCCCGTCGCCACACGGCTGGAGCATCCTCACGACATCGGCGACGTACGTGTCGACCTTCCGCGCGATGCTCCCTCCATCTCCCATGAGGACACATCCGCCGTCGGCCTCGATGCGTGCCCACGCCTCGCTGAACTTCCGCTCGGCCCTCGCGAGACACGTGTCGTCGACCGGGCCGCCCTTCGCCGTGGCCGCGGCGAAGCGATGCCCCGAGTGTATGAAAAACCGCCGAGGATCGGCAAGGTCCTTCGTCGCGGTCAGCGACGGCAAGCCGGCTGGTGCGACAACCAGCTGGTTGCGGCCGTGGGATCTCGTCGGGGCGAGTCGTCACATACTCGTCCGGGAGGATCGGCCCGTCGTACGAGTAGCCGGTGCGATCCATGAAGCTCACCGTCAGGAGATACAGTGTCGCATCGTCGTCGAGCGTGAACGCGGGTCCAGTCGATCCGCTCGACGAAGCGGAAATTCTCCTCCACGACGGCGAGCGCTTTGTCGAGGTAGCAGTCCGCGGCTGTCTTTGCCGGTACGCATTTCCGCTCGGAATAGTGGTCGCGCCCGTGCGCGTTGATGAGCGTCGAGGTGTTGGAGATGCAGACGGTCCCGTTCGCCACGTGACGTGATTCGACCGTCGCCTCGTCCCCGGCGCCGAAGCTGAGGCACTGGCCGCTCGCGAGCGCGTGCTTTCCCCCGCCGGTCGGGTATCCCGCGAAGCTCCCGGAGGTCACGAGGGTGGCGTCGCCTCCCTCTTTGCACACGTCGAGGCCGAACTTCCGGGACGAGCCGGCGACGAAGCACGCGGGAAGCTTCCACTCGACCACGAGCCTCGGTCGGGCGGCGGAGGGGACCGAGGCGGGCGGTGCACCGGTTCCCGGCAGCGGCGCGAGCGCGACCACCACCGTCCAGAAAGGAAAGTTTTGCGCGGCTCGGGTCAGGTCGTCGGCCGGGCGGGCGCGGGGGCGATGACGAAGTCGGGCACGTCGACTTCTGTCGTCACCTCGCGCACCGGAGTCGCCTCGGCGAGTCGCTCGACCTCGTCGATGTCGTGTGACGAGACGAACACCGTCCAGCGCTCCTGCTCGGACAGCTCGAGGATGCCGCGGATGAACTCGTCGCGAACGAGCGCGTCGAGCCCGGCGCGGACGGTAGGCGAGCGAGGACAGGAGCGACGCCTTGACCCGCATGCCGCGCGAGAGATCGCGCAGCCGTGTGGAGACCGGCAGATCGAACTGCGCGATGAGGCGCGCCGCGAAGTCGTCGTCCCAGGTCGGATACAGCGGACGACAGAAGGCGATCAGCTGCCCGACCGTCATCCAGTCCGGGAGCGCCTGGTTCTCCGACACGTAGCCGATCTGCGCGCGCTCCGTCGGTGTGACGCGTCGGGATGGCACGCCCAACACGGCAGCGTCGCCGAGGGTCGGCCGGAGGATGTTCATGAGCATCTTGATCGTGGTCGTCTTGCCGGCGCCGTTCGGCCCGAGCAGGGCGAAGACCGCCCCCTCCGGCACGGCCAGCGTAAGGTCCTCCACGACTCAGTCCCGGCCGAAGCGCTTTCCGAGGTCGCTGGTCTCGATGACGTTGGTCATGGCTTCTCGCTCCGCAGCCGACCCCAGTGGGCCTCGACCGCATCGAGAACGTCGCGCAACTCGAGCGCGAGCACCTTGGCGTCGACCACGAGCCGCTCGACCGCGTCGCCGAGCAGCTGACGGCGCTCGGCCTTCGTGGGTCCGGTCGCGGCGGCGACGACGGTGCCGAGTCCGGGGTGCACCTCGAGCAGGCCGTCGCCCACCAGCGAAGCGACCACGCGGTGCGCCGTGTTCGGGTTCACGCGCAGCTCCTGGCTGAGCACGCGCACGGACGGGAACGGATCACCCGGCCGGAGCTGGCCAGCCGCGATCGCCTTGCGGACCGCGTAGACGATCTGATCGCCCACCGGAAAGCCCGGTCGGAATCGAATGCTGAACGGCAGCATTGGCGAGATGTTCCAAGTGTCCTACTACGACTAGAACACCTCGTTAGTCAAGGTGCAGACAGCGCGTCCCAGCGGGGTGCTTCGCTCGGGCGAGCCACGACGGTCGTCACGCGGCGCGACGGATGGAAGTCGGACACCGTGAACCCCGCGAGCTCGACCATCGCCCGCACGCAGCTCGGCGTCGGGAGCCAGACCCAGTTCGCGTAGCCGCGCGCCCGTTCGAACGCCGAGTCCAGGCCCGGCTTGCTGTAGCGGGTCCAGTACACGAGCCGCGCGCGCTCGTCGTCGTCCAGGCCGGGTAACAACACCGCCGCGTTCGGCACGTCGCGCTCGGGCATCGTCGCGCTCGTGAGGATCAAGACTTCGCGACAGAGGCGTCGCAGCTGGTGAAGCGAGAACACCGGGTTCGGGACGTGGTAGAGCACGCCGGAGCAGAACACGACGTCGAACGTGCCGGCCCAGGCCTCGATGTTCGGGTCATTGAGATCTCCGCGCAGGAACCGGACCGGCTCACCGAGCTCCGCATTGCGCGCGATGAAGTCCGGTGTGGCGGGAGCGATGTCGACTCCGGTCACCGACGTGGCGCCCGACGCCGCCGCGAGAAACGCGTAGTCGCCGTTGACCTTCCACATGCAGCCGACGTCCACGAACGTCCGCCCGGGAACCAGTCGCGCGATCAGCTCGCGCCACAGGTCTTCCGGGTAGCCGGCGTGGTAGCCGCGCTTCCTGGCTTCCCGTGCCCGAAGGAGCTTGGTGATGATGCTCATGGACGCTGGTGACCCATCGCATCGGGTGCGCTGGAGGCGACCACGACGCGCCATCGTGCCATCCGGGAGAAGCTAGCTAGCCAACGCACCCGGCGTCAATATCGGTCGCTCCTGACCCTCCGGGCGGTCTACCGAATCGCCGGTCCGACGACCAGCAGCGTGCCCTCTGGCGAGTCCGCCACGTACGCGACGCCTTCGTCGGTGGCCACCGCGTTGCGAGCGCCTTTCGCGGTCGGCACGACCGCGAGCGTCGCGAGCGTTCCCGGCTCGCTCAGGCGCGCGACGGTGAGCGTCGCGGCCCTTGCTGCCGCGACGTAGAGCTCCCGGCGCTTTTCGACATAATCGATGTTGTCGACGCCGCCTCCGGTATCGATACGGGAAAGCTGCTTGCCGTGGTGGCCCGCGTCGAGGAGCAGGACGTGCTCGCTACAGGCGACGAAGAGGAAGTCGAGCTGCCGATCGAGCGCGAGTCCCTTCGGGCCGTCCTCGCCGCAGCCGGGCATCCACGTCTCCGTGACGTGGCGGCTGACAACATCGATCGCCAGAGTGCGATCCCTGTCCTCGAGGTTCGTGTAGAAGACGCGTCGCGTGTCGTCGACAGCCAAGCCTTCCGGCGCGCCGTCGAGGCTCACCGTCTCCTTGGCCGACAGCGTGCCCGAGGAGGCGGCGCCGAGGACCGTGATCGATTTCGTGCGTGGGGTAGTGACCCAGACCTCGTGGGTCGCGGCGATGTAGGCGAGCCCGTCAGGCATCGAATCGAGCTTGATGCACCCGGCTTTCGCGAGTGAGGCGGCCTGGAAGGCGCAGACGCTCGAATCTCCGCGGTTGCCGACGAAGACGAAGCCGTCTCCGACGGTCGCCGAGCTGGGACCGACGGTGCGTTTGACGCCGCCTCGTTCGACGTCGGCGGTCGGGAAGCCGTCGATCCGCGTCACGTGTTCGCTGCTCGTGTCCACGATATCGACGGATCCGGTGTTCCCGGCCGGCACCCAAACCCGATGACGTGCACGGTCATAGGCGAGGTAGTCCATGAAGACCGCGCCGCCCGGAGCGCCGGGAAGCGCGAGCGCGTGCACGCTGTAACGCGCCGGCGTCTCCACGGCGTGGCGAGTCGGGTTGGCATTGCAGCTCAATCCGGCCAGGGCGACAGCCAGGAGCATCGCGCGTCTCCGCGTCGGCATACGTGGTCGACGTATCACGACCGCACCCGATCGATAAGCTCGCGACGGGGCTCGCGCGCCGTTCCGTGGGATTGACGGTTCCCAACGGGAGTGGGCGACAGCGGGGATGGTCACCGGGGTGGGTGCTGCCATGCTGTCGATGGTCCTCGCCACGCGATCGACCGCGGTGCGAGTTCCGGTCGACATCTGTCGACACGCCTGCGCCCCGGCCGTCGCCGTGCGATGCGGCAGGCTGAGACGCCACGCCTACCGGCGATGCCGCCGGACGCTGGTGCGGGCGTGTCGGAAGACCGGGCCCACGAGCTGTGACGTCACCTCGACGTCGACGTCCAGCTCGACGACGACGTCGACCGTGCCGTCCCCGCCGGCGGTCCGTCACATCGACACCGTGTTCATCGTCGTCATGGAGAATCACGACTGGTCGCAGATCGCGGGGAATCCGGCGGCGCCATACATCAACGACGTCCTGCTCCCTGCGGGCTCGCACGCGGAGCAGTACGTCAATCTGCCGGGCATCCATCCGAGCGAGCCGAACTATCTATGGCTGGAGGCGGGCACGAATTTCGGCATCCTGGACGATGCCGGCCCGGCGACGAATCATCTGAGCACGACCGAACACCTCGTGGCGCTCCTCGACTCCGCGGGCGTCTCGTGGCGGGCGTACGAGGAGGACATCTCCGGCACGACCTGTCCGGTCACCGACACGGGTCGGTACGCCGTCGACCACGATCCGTTCGTCTTCTTCGACGGTGTGAGCGGACGCGAGACCGGATCACCGGCGTACTGCATCCTTCACATCCGCCCGTACTCGGAGCTCCGCGCGGATCTGCTCGCGGACACGGTCGCGCGTTACAACTTCATCACGCCGAACCTCTGTCACGACATGCACCAATCCTGTAGCGGAACGAGTGACCCGGTCGCGGACGGCGACACGTGGCTGTCGACGCTCGTCCCCACGATCATCGGATCGCCGGCGTACGCCCGGGGCGGAGTGCTGTTCATCGCGTGGGACGAGAGCTCGAGTATCGAGGCTCCGATCGGGATGATCGTCCTCTCGCCCTTCGCGAAAGGTGTCGGGTACCCAAACACGATCCGCTACACGCACAGCTCGACGCTCCGCACGATCGAGGAGATCTTCGGCGTGGCGCCGATGCTGGGTGGCGCTGCGACGGCGACCGATCTCAGCGACCTCTTCGCGGTGTTCCCATAGAGCATATCCCGAGGCGGAGGGGAGGAAGGAGGACGAACCGTTTTCCCCACCCTCCGCCGCCCAGGACGTGAGATCGGGAGGCTGCTGCAAGCTGCGCACCACGGGCGCAGACGCCGCTGCGCCCGGCGCGACCGTGCGGAGGCCGCTGACGACCGTCTGGAACGTGTCGATCCGGCAAGTGTGCGGCTCGGTTGATCGACCTAGGTGTTCAACGTCCGTTCGGAGCAGTCAGCGCGGTCGACGGGGGGCAGTGTTCCGCGATGAGACGCAGCAGCTCGTCGATGTCGATCGGCTTCGTCAGCCCAGCAATCGCCCCGAGCCGGCTTGCGAGATAGTCGACGCCGTGAAGCGCGGAGCAGACGACGACGGGGATCCCGGCGAGCGCCGGGTCACGGAGCTGCGCCTGCCGAAACTCCCGGCCGCTCATGGCGGGGAGCATCAGATCGAGGATTATCAGGCGCGGTCGGAGGCCGGCCTTGAGTAGTCGGATGGCCCGGAACCCGTCCTCGGCGCCGACCACCGAATAGCCCGCCTGCGCGATGATCGCCCTCAGGCTGCCCCGCACGTCGGCATCGTCCTCGACGACCATCACCTCGGCTTCGTGATCTGCGACGGCGCGATCGTCCACCGCATCCGGATTACACATGGCATCCGTGTCCGTTCGTTCGTGCATCGAATACCCCCTTGCCGGTATGGGCTTCGCGGGATGCACGAGAGCACGAAGCGTGCCGCACGTTTGCCGGATCGTGTCAGGCGAATACCGACACGCCGGCGGGAGGCATCCGTACGAACGTTTCAGCGACACGCTGACTGGTTTCCCCATGCGCGGATCGCTTACATCCAGGAGACGGAGCGCATCAGCGGGGATGGGCGCGGGGACGCGGGTGATGATCGTCGGGACGCGCCTCCTCCAGCAGGGTCTCGCAGCTCTCCTCGGCCGGCGGCCGGGGTTCACCGTGGTCGGCGAATGCGAGGCCCCGCAGGCGGCCGCCATGGCGAGTGCGCGCTCGCCGGCAGTCGTCCTGATGGAGAGCGCAACTGGCCGTCCCGGGCTGTCGTACGTCCCCGCCGTGAAGAACTTGCGGCCTTCTCCGCGTGTCGTCGTCATCGGCCGCGGGCTCTCGCGGGACGAGATCCTCGCCGTCGTCGACCTCGGCGTCGACGGCTGCGTCTCGGAAGAGGGCGGCATCGAGGAGATCCTGGAGGCACTGGATGCGGTCCGCTGGCGCGAGCGCTATCTGGGACCACTCATCGCTGACGGCCTCCAGCGCACCGCCCGATCGACGCGCCGCGAGCAGCGCATCGGCTCGACGCTCACGCCGCGTGAGCGCCAGGTGTTGGCGTTGATCGCGCACGGCAGGACGGGCCCGGAGATCGCGCGGCTCCTCGGTTTGAGCCCGAAGACGGTGCACGCGCACCGCACGAGCATCATGACGAAGCTCCGCGTGCACAGCGCCGTCGCGCTGGTGCGACGTGCGATCCGCCTCGGGTTGGCCGACGTCTAGTCGACGAGCCGATTCTGCACGGCGTACCGGATCAGCTCCGCCGTGCTGCGTGCCTGGATCTTCTCGAGAACGCGCGCGCGATACGTGCTGACCGTCTTCTCGCTCACGTGGAGCTCGCGCGCGATGTCCTTGACGCTGAACGCGCGGCCGAGCAGGCAGAGCACCTGGTACTCGCGGTTCGAGAGGAGCTCGTGCGGCGAACGGTCGCTACCACGGTCGACCGCCGCCGCAAGCGTCTCCGCCACGCTGGGCGTCACGTAGCGGCCGCCGATGCTCACCTTCCGGATCGCGCCGGCGAGCTCGTCCGCCGCACTTTCCTTCGTCATGTAGCCCGCGGCGCCTGCCCGGAGTGCCCGGACCGCGTACTGCTCGGCGGGGTGCATGGTGAGGACGAGCACCGCAGTGCGCGGGCGCGCGCGCTTCACCGTCTCGAGGAGCTCGAAGCCGCGCGCCCCGGGCATGGTGACGTCGAGGAGGACGACGTCGCAGGCGAGCGTGGCCAACCCGTCCAGCAGCTCCTGCGCGCTGGCCGCCTCACCCACGACCTTGACGTCCGACGTGTCCCCGAGGATGTGTCTCACCCCCGAGCGCACCACGGGGTGATCGTCGGCGATCAGGACCCGGATCATCGTCGATCCGGCAGACTGCGGAGCGGGAGAATGGCGCGGACGGTCGTTCCCCGCCCGGGACCCGAGTCGATCGCGAGCTTGCCACCCGCCAGTGAGACGCGCTCCTCCATGCTCAGCATGCCGAGCCCACCCGCCACCGCCGCACGCCGTCGCACGGCGTCGACATCGAACCCCACGCCGTCGTCGTGCACGACCGTCTCGAGCGTGCCGTTCCGTACCTGAACGCCGACGTCGACGAACCGGGCCTGCGCGTGTCGCACGACGTTCGTGACCGCCTCCTGGACGAGCCGGAAACACGTCAGCTCGAGCGGGGCGGGAAATCGTACCGTTTCGATCCGCGCCAGATGCAGGCGGGCGACGAGCCCCGCGCGCCCGGCTTGTCGGTGCACGTACCAGCGCAGCGTCGCGGCGAGGCCGAGATCGTCGAGCATGGGTGGACGGAGCTCCAACGCGATGCTGCGAACCGACTCGATCGCCTCGTCGGCGAGTCCCAGGCCGTCCGCCAACGCGTCCATCGGCGGGCCACCGGGCGTCGTGTCTCGCGGTTGCGGGCGCCGCGCCGCCCTCGCGCGCTGGAGGGTCATCTTGATCCCGGTGAGGAGCTGCCCGAGATGGTCGTGCAGGTCGCGCGCGACGCGACGCCGCTCGGATTCCTGGACATCGAGGAGACGTCGGGACAGGCTCCGGTAGCGCGCCTCGGAAGCGCTCGCATCTTCTCGCGCTCGTTCGATGTTCGCGAGCGTCTTCAGCAGCCAGTCCACTTCTCGGTCGCGCCACGTCGGTGAGAGGTACTCGTCGGGGCGGACGAAGTACGGATTTCGGTAGAGTTCGCCCCCGACCACCACGTGGGGGTGTGTGAGGATCACCTCGCGAACGACGTCGGGCCCGAGACGCCGGCGATCGTAGAGGCAGAGCGCCGACACCCGGTCTTTCCGGAGCACGTCGTTCAGCCGCGCCTCGTATTCCGCGAGCTTCCGCGCATCGAGTGCCGCGCCGTTCGCGACGCACGCCATGTCGCCGACCAGACGGAGAGCCGCGAAGCCCGCGTTTCTGGCGGTCCGCGCCCGGTCGCGAACCCACGCGAGCATGCGTCCGGGAGCGAATGCTCCGCTCGCGCGATACGTGTCCGTCGCGCCGAGCAGCGACAACGCCCCCGTTCGCACGCTACGGTCGACCGGAATGTCGGCGGATCGCAGGGCCGCAACGATGCTCGATCGCACCGGCTCCTCGGCGATCACGACACATGCCTCGTGCTGCTCGAGGCCGCGGCGGACGAATGGAGCGACGGCCGCGAACAGCTCCTCCTCCGTCCCGTAGCTCATGCAGAGGTGCTCGGATGGGACCAGCCGCTCCACGGCGGCGACGAGGTCCTCGAATCTTGCGGCGGCGACGGTCATGGTAGCCAGGAGAGCAACGTCCGTGCCGCTCTCGAAACCGCGACGACGTGATGAGTCGGCGTGCCGAAAAGCCGGCACAGATGTCGGGTCGTCGGCACGTCGCGGAAATTCAACGCGGGCGGGTCGGTGCGACGTGCTACGTAGCTCAATGCCGAGGCTCCAGCACATCTAGCGCGCGATCGATCGCCTCGTGCGGCCCGTACAGGACGACCAGGTCGTCTGCGTCGAGCCGCGTCGGTCCATCGGGCGTCGGCTGCGGCTTCCCGTCCTTCACGACGCTCAGCACGGTGGCGCCGGTCCGCCGCCGGAGATCGAGTTCCGCGAGCGTCCGTCCGGCGGCCTCGCTCCCGTGCATCACCTGCGCCGTCTCGAGGATGCCGCCCATGACGATCTTCCTCGCCTCGGCGAGGAGCTCGGGCGTCGCGCCGACGCCGCGCAGCGCCTGGTAGTGGCCGAGCCGGATCACCGACTCCTGCACGCGCACGACGTGCCGCGGCACGCCGAGGTGCGTGAGCAGCCGGACGAAGAGCTCGATCGACGTCTCGAACTCCGAGGGCAGCACCTCGTCAGCGCCGAGCCGCTCGATCTCCTCGATCTCGGCCACGCGTCGCGCGCGGACGAGGATGCGGGCACGCGGGTTCAGCTGGCGGAGGAGGGCGACGATCCGCCGCGTCGCCCCGGGATCGGCGACGGCGACCACCGCCGCACGCGCTCGCGCGGCGCCCATCTCCTCGAGGACGGCGCGTCGCGACGCGTCGCCGAAGCGGACGGGCATGCCCTCCGCGCGTCCCGCCTCGACGACCTCGGCGACGATGTCCACCGCCGCGAACGGGATGCCGGTCTCGCGCAGCACGCGCGCGACCGCCTGCCCGGTGACGCCGTAGCCGACAACGAGGACGTGGTGCTTCAGCTCCGGCGGTGGCGTCGCGCCCGGCGCCTCGGCGCCGAGCACGGCGAGGCGGCGCGCGAGGCGCATGAGGAATGGCGTCGCGGCCATGGTGATGATCGCCGCGGCGAGGAACTCCTGCTCGACGTGCTCGGGCACGACGCCCGCCGCGACGCCCTGCCGGGCGAGCACGAATGAGAACTCACCGATCTGCGCGAGGCCGAATCCGGCCAGAATCGCGAGCCGGGTCGAGCGCCAGAGGAGGCCGACGATGAGCGCGATCAATGCGCCCTTGAAGACGACGACGCCGAGCATTCCCGCCAACAACGCCGGCTCCGAGCCGACCATCGCGGGTTGGAGGAGGAGCCCGATGCTCGTGAAGAAGATCGCGACGAACGCGTCGCGCAGCGGGAGGAGCTCCGCGAAGACCTGGTGCGCATAGAGGCTGCCGGACAGCGCGAGCCCGGCGAGGAAGGCGCCGATCGGAAGCGAGAGCCCGATCTGCGAGGCGCCGAGCGCTGTCCCGAACGCGATCACGAGCGCGGCGATCGGGAAGAGCTCCGGAGTCCCCGTGCGCGCGACAAGCGCCAGCAGGCGCGGGAGGACGGCGCGTGAGAGCAGGAGCAGCGCGCCGACGGCGGCGATCGCGCGCAGGAGCGCCGTCCCGGCCGCGGTCAGCGCGCTCTCGCCCGGTCCTGCAAGCACCGGGACGAGCAGCATCATCGGCACGAGCGCCAGGTCCTGGAAGAGGAGGATGCCGGCGGCGGCGAGCCCCTGCGGCGCATCGAGTTCGCCGCGCTCGTCGTAGAGTTTGAACACGATCGCCGTGCTCGAGAGCGAGACGAGGAATCCGGCAAAGACGGCGGCCGACCAGGGCTGGCCCAGCGTGCTGAACGTCACGGCCGTGATGCCGACCGTCAGTGACACCTGCAGCGCGCCGCAGACGAGCATGCGCGGGAGGATCCCGCGCAGCCGCTCGAGCGAGAACTCGATCCCGACGCCGAAGAGGAGGAGCGCGACGCCCAGCTCCGCGAGCTGGTCGACGGCGGGCGAGTGCGCGATGAGCCCGAGGCCGCCCGGCCCGGCGAGCACGCCGGCGAGGAGGTAGGCGACGATCGACGGCACCCCGAGCGCGCGTCCGACGACGAGCGCGACGGTCGCGACGGTCAGCAGCGCGATGACGTCGCCGAGCAGTCCCACGGCGCAAGCTACTTAGACCGTCCGGGCCGGGCGGCGCGACCCGGCGCTCGCGCGCGGGCTCTCGCCGGGCGGCTCAGACCGTATCGACGCCGACAGTTCCAGTGTTGCCCGGGTTGCGGAGGTCGACGCGACTTCGGTCTCTCACCAGCACCTGCGTCAGTTTGCGATCGTCGGCTCCCGGTCTCGGAGGGAGTGTTCGCGCGCGATGGTCGGCCAGAGAGCGAACCGGTGACGTACAGATCAAGGACGTAGACGGCGCCCGCCGCATGTTACGTAACGGTGAACGACATTCCCCGACGGCCGGTTGACTGACCTCGCTCGACCGCTACGGTGATCGCGGGTGGATTGTGATGCCCCTCTCGCCGTGGCCTTGGGTCGTGGGCGCTGTCGTCGTCGTCGTACTCGCGGCGATGCGTTGGGAGTTGGCGGATTTCGTGCTCGATCGAATGGGCGCTCTCCTGGGCTGGGTCCACGGGCGACGCTCGGAGCAGGACAGTCCCTAGTTCCCTCCGCAGGTGCTGTTCGTGGTCATGAGCGGCGCTCTTGTCGTGAGAAGTTCATGATCTGAACAGGCGCTAGTAACCGGCGGCTGCTAAACCGCCTGCGGTTCCGTTAAGAACCGCCGTCCTTGTGGCGGCCACGCGCCGGGAACCCCGCCTAGACTGACATATCTTCGGCGGGGTCTTTCCCGGTGCTCCGAAGTTCTCCAGCCTTGCGGTCGCCGCTTCCGCAGGCGCTACGCGGCCGACGCGGGACACCAAGCGCAGTCTGAACGCGTGCGAACAGCGAAGTGTGGGAGCGGAAGCGCACCAAAGCATTCACTGACGCGCGCGCGTAACCCAAATTTGTCCGACGCACAAATGACGATTAATCGGTGCGTCACATCCGCTCGGTAAGGTCCACCTCCGCACGTGACAGATCGTCGCGTCCGCATACAGGAAGGAGGAGCATCTTTATGCGAGCTCGCAACAGGTTCGTGCGCACAACGGCCACGTTCGCGCTGGTTCTGGGCACCGGCCCGGCCGCGATCGCGAGACCGGTGGTCTCCACCGGCACGCCCATCCAGCATGTGGTGGTGATCTTCCAGGAGAACGTTTCGTTCGATCACTACTTCGGCACC